>ERZ1034928.107-NODE-107-length-50023-cov-6.984550_pt1 | contig 50023 bp, 42 predicted proteins | sample MGYA00520627_ERZ1034928 | MGnify/ENA primary metagenome ERZ1034928 (study PRJEB33766, sample SAMN09781755) | gut metagenome | biome: gut microbiome | host: Homo sapiens | place: Madagascar | study: EMG produced TPA metagenomics assembly of the PRJNA485056 data set...
GGCTGCCGGGGTGTTGCTGGCGGTCATCCGCGTGGTGTCGGGCGTGCATTTCCCCCGCGATGTCGTGGTGGGGGCTTTGCTGGGTGTGCTTGCAGGTTTTGTGGGTCTCTGGATTCTTTAGTGGCAGGCTGATACAGTTATTGATATCGAATATCGATATCGGTTAGCCGATACCGTCCGTTTCGTTTCAGAGGGGGTAGATATGCTGAAGGTTTCGAAGCGTACGTTGCTTTTAGTCGCCGGCATTGTTTGGCTTATCGCCGGCGGGAACATCGCCTGGCTGGGTATCCAGTCGTTCGCTCAGATGGATCAGGGAATCTGGTGGCTGCTCGCTATCGGCGCTGCCGTGGTGTTCACGCTGTTCCACATCAAGGTTTTCTCGAAGATGGTGGGCAAGCATGCCGCTCGCATCGCCGGTTACGAGGCTGACCGCGTGGGTGTGTGGCACTTCTTCGACGTGCCGGGTTATGCCATGATGGCCATCATGATGAGCGGCGGCATCTCCCTTCGTGCGTTCGGCCTGGTTCCCGCATGGTTCATCGCGTTCTTCTACACGGGTCTGGGCGTTGCTCTGGCGCTTTCCGGCGCAAGCTTCCTTATCCGTTTCGCGCGTCGCGGCAATCGTCCCGCCCCGTGCCCGCTGGTTCCCGGTGCGGCTTCGCGCGGATAACCGTTGCATAACCGCATTCATCACGAAGGCCCGCTCAGCTGAGCGGGCCTTCGCTTTGCTACCGGGAAATCCTGGCAAGGGGTTGTTTCGGTCAGGGGCATCTCGCGAAACTGCCCCGTCGCGGCTATGGCGCGCGCCGCTGGGGAAACGGAAGCGCCATAGCCTTCGGGGTGCCACCTGGCGGCGCAATCCCGCTTCCGGCCGGGGAAATAGGAGCCGGTAGCGCGCGTCGCCATGGGCGATTGCCGCTGGCGGGCTACTTGATGGCTTCGAAGCCAGCTGCCAGGTCGGCGATGATGTCGTCGATGTTCTCGGTGCCGATGGACAGGCGCACGGTGGTGGGCTTGATGCCTGCGGCAAGCAGCTCGTTCTCGGTCAGCTGGGAGTGCGTGGTGGATGCCGGATGGATGACCAGCGACTTCACGTCGGCCACGTTGGCCAGCAGGCTGAACAGGCTCAAGGACTCGGTGAACTTGCGCGCGTCGTCGGCGGTGCCCTTCACGTCGAAGGTGAAGATGGAGCCGGCGCCGTTCGGGTAGTACTCATCGTAGAGCTCCTTGGCGCGGCCGGTTGCCAGCGCCGGATGGTTCACGGAAGCCACCTGCGGATGGTTGTTCAGGAACTCCACCACCTTCAGCGCATTCTCCACGTGGCGGTCGACGCGCAGGGACAGCGTCTCCAGGCCAAGCAGCAGCAACCATGCGTTGAACGGGGAGAGCGTGGCGCCCTGGTCGCGCAGCAGCGTGGCGCGGGCCTTCGTGATGTAGGCTGCGGGGCCTGCGGCCTCGGTGAACACCACGCCATGGTAGCTGGGGTTGGGCTTGGCCACGCCGGGGAACTTGTCGGCATTGGCGGCCCAATCGAACGTGCCGGCGTCGGTGATCACGCCGCCCATGGCCGTGCCGTGGCCGCCGATAAACTTGGTGGCGGAGTGGACGACCACGTCGGCGCCGTGCTCGATGGGGCGTAGCAGGTAGGGCGTGGAGAACGTGGCGTCCACGATCAGCGGCACGTTGTGGCGGTGTGCGATATCGGCCCAAGCCTTAAGGTCGAGCACGTCGGAGTTGGGGTTGCCCAGCGTCTCGGCGTACAGCAGCTTGGTGTTGTCCTGGATGGCGGCCTCGACGGCGTCCAGGTCGGCCGGGTTGACGAACGTGGTGGAAAGCCCCTGATCGGCCAGCGTGTGCTCGAACAGGTTCAGCGTGCCGCCGTACAGGTTGGTGGAGGACACGATGTGATCGCCGGCGGTGGCGATGTTCTGCACGGCGATGGTGATGGCGGCGGAACCGGTGGCAACGCCCAGGGACCCAACGCCGCCCTCAAGCGCGGCAACGCGCTCTTCGAAGATGCTGACGGTGGGGTTGGTCAGGCGGCTGTAGATGTTGCCGGGCTCGGTCAGGCCGAAACGGCCGGCGGCGGTGGCGGCATCCTTGAACACGTAGGACGAGGTCAGATAAATCGGCACGGCGCGGGAATCGGTTGCCGGATCGGGCTGCTCCTGACCGGCATGCACTTGCAGGGTTTCAAAGGCGTACTTCTGCTTCTCAGACATCTGGTTATCTCCTAAATCGATTGCAATGGCTTTCTCATTCCCATATAACTTGGTGACGGTTTGTAGTTATACCGAAGCATAGGAAGCGGGTCAATAGGAATATAGGAGATTCGGTCTGCGGGGTATTTCGAAATTCAGATACCTGGTTTTTCGTACCGCCGATAAGCCTAGCAAATAAATGGGAAATAATGCTCAAATATGCCCCATGGGGGTATACAAGTGCTATGATTGCCTTGTCTGTTAACTAAAGCTAAGAAAGGTGGGACCATGGTCGCGACCGTGATCATCTGCATCGTCATCGCCGTTGCCGTCGTTTTCGCAGCTAGAAGGGCCGTTCGCACGTTCTCGGGTGATGGCTCATGCTGCGGCGGGAAGAGCGCGAAGAAGGTCAAGCGCACGCATGTCGAGGATACGGATGAGGCGAACTATCCGTATGCGACGGATGTGCCGATCGGCGGTATGACGTGCGAGAGATGCTCCGCCGCGGTTGAGAATGCGCTGAACGGTATCGACGGCGTGTGGGCGCGGGTCGATTTGGCGGCGAAGAACGCGCACGTGCTGTCCAAGCAGCCGCTCGACATGGACCGCGTGAAGGATGTCGTTCGCGAAGCCGGCTACTACGCGATCCAGCGCTAGCTGCGCGCCCGTCGCAAGGCGAGCGACCGCATGCGGCGGCCCGTTTCGCTGGGCGGGTTGCGCAATTGGCGAGGTGGATCCCGGCTGCAGCATTATACGGAGCGGCTTGTCCGCTAGCGCGAAAAAGGGCCTCCCTTGGGAGGCCCTTTTTCATGGTTGATCGTCGGTTTCGCGAACCATAGGGGTTCGTAAGCTGCGCTATGCCAGCAGCGCGCCTAGGCGCATGCACTCGGCGGCGGCGTCATCGTCGGGGTAATCCTTGGCGATGACGCTGTCCACCACGTTCAGGCCGGCCTCGTCGGCGCGCTGCTCCCACAGCTCCATCCATTCGCCATCGTTCCAGTCGTAGGAGCCGAACAGGGCCACCTTCTGGCCGGACAGCGCGGGTTCGACCTCGTCGTACATGGGCAAGAACTCGGTGTCCTCAAGCTCCTCGTCGCCCATGGCCGGGCAGCCGAAGGCGAACGCGTCGAAGTCACCGATGCGGTCAGCGCTGAAATCGTTGCATTGCACCAGGTCGGCGGTACCGCCCGCCGCGCGCACGCCCTGCGCCACCAGATCTGCCATGGCCTCGGTGTTGCCCGTGCCGCTCCAATACACCACTGCTACTTTGCTCATCTGCATATCCTTTCGTTTGCAAGGGAAGCGTCGGTCTTGTGCCGAACGGTCGAGGCGCTTCGGGCGAGCGCATCGACCGTTCGGCGCGAATGCGGCAAGGGTGCGTTCCGCCGCCGGCGTTCCATGCTTGCGGCGTTTGCGCGCTTGCGAGCCTTTCTCGCCTACGGACGCAGGTTACACCGCTGCCGCGAACGCCTCCTGAGCGGGGAAGTTCTCGTCGATGGAGGCAAGGCAGTCGATGGGCACGCCCTCGTCGAACAGGTCCTCGTAGGCCGCGGTGCAGGTTTTGTAACAGCAGAAGCACGCCTGCGCATCGCGGGCGCGGCTGTACACCTTCCAGCAGCCGCTGCACAGGCTGTTCTCGCCCTTGTTCTCGATGAAGCCCACCACGTCGTCGTAGGGGTAGCCCAAGAAGAACCCGATCTCGTGCGGGAACGCACAGCTGCCGGAAAGCGTGGCGGCCAGGTCGGTTCCGCAGATGCGGCGGTGCAGCTTGGCGATGCAGGCGGAAAGGTCGGAGGGGTCGTAGCCCTCGTCTTGCAGATAGCGGAATACCTCGGGCTGCGTAAGGTATGCCCTCAGCATGGTTGGACGGTACACGTACAACAATAGGCCGGTCTTTCGCCGTGCCAATATCTCGATACGCACTCCGCACGGTTCGAGTTTTTTGCGGCAGATGCCCAGATCATGGGCAAACTTGGTTGAGTCGAGGGCACTGAGCGCGGCGCTTCCGTCAAGGTTTTCGCCGGCGTCGGCGCCTTCGCGGTATACGAACATGTTCGCCGGCTTCAGGCCGGCAAGCGCAGGGGAGCAGTGGTGCACCAGCTTGCGCTCAAGATCGGCGGTGCGGCTCGGCCTCGCACCTGATGCGCCTATGATCATAGCGGCTCCTTCCCATTCATGTAATCCGTGGCTAACATAGTAAGCATAAGTAAACCGCAGTCAACATGTTTGGGGAATCTTCGCAAAAGATTTTTCGCCGAAGGCGGGCACGGCGGGGAAGCGGTGCTGGTCCGCAAGGCGCCGACGTGCGGACCGGTGCCTTGCGGACCAGCTCGCCGGCAGCGGGCCTGCGAGCCGTCAACGTCGAGGCGCCGGCTCCTTGCCGTCGGCGCCTCCCCCGCACGCAACCCGCTACACCAGCGTCAGCGCGATGAGGGTGGCGGCGATCACGCCAAGGATGATGGTGAGGGCGTTCGCGAAGCCGGCCAGGCCGCCGTCGCCGCCCGACATCTGGGTATACATAGGCGCAAGCGCGCTTGCCGGGCTCCATACCAGCAGCGTGAGCAGGGCGCGCATAACGTCGTCGACCGGAAGCGCTAGCCAAACGATGCAGGTCAGCACCACGCTGAACGCTGCGCGCAAACCTACCAGGCGGGCCACCTTCGCCATGCGTTCGCGCGAGACCGAGAAGCTCATCATGAGCCCCAGCATGAACATCGCCAGAAACGAGTTGGCGTTGGCGATGGGCTCGGTGAAGGCCACCAGCTCGGAGGGCAGGCGCCCTCCCGCCACTGACAGCACGATGATCAGCAGGTACGTGTCGAAGGGCAGGCTGGAGAACAGGCGCTTGGCGACGAATCGCGCCGGATGCTCGATGCGCTTGCCTCCGGCGATCAGGCCGGTGAGCGCATAGGAGCCGCCGGCCATCATGAACGCGTTGCCGGCGTCGTAGAGGCAGGTGGCCACGGCCATAGTGGGCGAGAAGATGGCCTGCACGAACGGGAGCGCGAAGCATCCCAGGTTGAATCCACAGGCGTTGAGCAGGTAAAACGCGCGTTCGCTGCGCTTGGCGCGCGGGGTGATGGCGAAGGTGACCAGGTATGCGCCGAAGGCGAAGGCGAAGCCGAGGGGCACGAGCAGCAGCATCTCCGGCGAGAAGTCGGCGGCGCCGAACGCGTGCAGCACCGCGCAAGGCAGCGTGAACGTGAACACGATCTTCGACACGAACTCGCCGGGCATGTTGCCGAGCTTGCCGGTGTGGCCCATCCGGTAGCCTGCGATGATGATGCAGACGAAGGCGAATACTTTGATGAGTGCGGTTTCCATGCTGTTCTTTCTTCCTAGGCCCCTTTGAGAAGCCCGTCGGCGTTTTCCCTGTGCAAAACGGGAAAACGCGCAAACCCCCAACCAATCGAATCCCGAAAGAAACCGGTCAGGGGCCTGCGCGTTGTGCGACTTGCGTATGCGGTTGAAGGGCGAGGGGTTTTATGCGGCAGCTTCATCCCCTCGCCGGGATTGCCTTACAGATGCGCGTTGATGAGCTTCGGGCGGAAGCCTTCGCCTTCGAGCGCCTTGACGATCTGCTGCTTGTGGTCGGTGCCGAACGCCTCGATGGTGACGCGCAGCTCCACGGCGGCCTGGCGGTTCGTGGTGACGAACTGGTTGTGGTCCAGGCGGATGACGTTGCCCTTGTTGTCGGCGATGACCTGCGCCACGCGCACCAGCTCGCCGGGGCGGTCGGGCAGAAGCACCGACACGGTGAAGATGCGGTCGCGCTGGATCAGGCCGTGCTGTACCACCGAGGACATGGTGATGACGTCCATGTTGCCGCCGGAGAGGATGGAGACGACCTTCTTGCTCTGGAAGTCCAGGTGGCGAAGGGCGGCCACGGTGAGCAGGCCGGAGTTCTCCACGACCATCTTGTGGTTCTCGACCATATCCAGGAACGACGCGATCAGCTCGTCGTCGTCGACGGTGATGATGCCGTCGAGGTTCTCTTGGATGTAGGGGAAGATCTTGTCGCCGGGCTCAAGCACCGCGGTGCCGTCGGCGATGGTGTTGGCGCGCGGCAGCTTCACCACGTGGCCCGCGTCAAGGGAGGCCTTCATACATGCGGCGCCGGAGGGCTCCACGCCGATGACCTTGATGTGGGGGTTAAGCAGCTTGGCCAGCGTGGAGACGCCCGTGGCAAGCCCGCCGCCGCCGATGGGCACTAGGATGTAATCGACCAGCGGCAGCTCCTGCACGATCTCCATGGCGATGGTACCCTGGCCCGTGGCGACGCCCAGGTCGTTGAAGGGGTGGATGAACGTGTAGCTGTTCTCCTCGGCAAGCTTGAGCGCGTGTTCGTAGGCCTCGTCGTAGACGTTGCCGGCCAGCACCACGTCGGCGCCCAGGGCCTTGGTGCGCTCGACCTTGATGAGCGGGGTGGTGGTGGGCATGACGATGGTGGCCTTGACGCCGTAATGCTGCGCGGCGTAGGCGACGCCCTGCGCGTGGTTGCCGGCGGAAGCGGTGATCAGACCGTGCGCACGTTCCTCGTCGGTCAGCGTGCTGATCTTATAGTAGGCGCCGCGCACCTTGTAGGCACCGGTGCGCTGCATGTTCTCGGGCTTGAAGAACACGCGGTTGCGGGAAATATCGCTGAAGTAGGGGCTTTCAATAAGCTTCGTCTCCTGTGTAACTTCCTTGACTTTGGCTGCGGCTTCTTCGAATGCGTCCAGCGTCAGCATAGTTTCACCCCTTTTGTTTTCGGTTCGCGGCGGTTTAGTATCGGTGAACATCATAGCCGTGCGAGCGCTACAATGGGGAGGTTCCATATCAGCGCGACAAAATTCGACGCTTTGCCTAGGTTTAAGGCTTGGGAAGGGTGCGAAAATGCTGTCCGGTTTCCGGACGGTTGGCGCTACGTCCCCGTGCGGCCCATGTGGCAGCTCGGGGCGAAGCGTGCAAAGCGCTGCCGTTCCGCGCGCATAAGCGCGCATGTTGGGGCGCAAAGCCCCGGAAAGGACGACCATCATGAAGGTCATCGCCACCCCGAACGCCCCCGCGGCCATCGGCCCCTACGTGCAGGGCCGCGTGTGCGGCAACCTGCTGTTCGCCAGCGGCCAGATCGCGCTGTCCCCGGAGACCGGCGAGCTTGTCGGCACCACCATCGAGGAGCAGACGGCGCAGGTCATGAAGAACGTGGCCGCCATCCTGACCGAGGCGGGCACCGACTTCGACCACGTGCTGAAGGCCACGTGCTTCCTGGACGATATCGACGACTTCGCCGCATTCAACGCTGAGTACGCCAAGTCCTTCGGCGACGCCCGTCCGGCTCGTTCGGCCGTGGGCGTGGCCAAACTCCCCAAGGGCGCCCTGGTGGAAGTTGAGGTAATCGCGGAGGTGTAACGGTTTCGCCGTTCTGCCGAACGGCGAATCTACTCGACGCTGCGGGCCGCTGCGGCACCCCGCCTTCGCACGAGCCTGAAGGCTTGCGTACCAAAGTACGCGGCGTCTTCACGCTCCCGCGAATCCGGGGTGCCGCAGCGGCCCTCGTTGACTTCGCTGCCACCTGCGAGTGAAGTGAAGCTGGCTCTTTCGGGGAGGGGTGACGCTGCATCGTTGCTCATGTGCTTGCTTGCTGCGAACGGCGGCGTGCGCGGGGCGAGCGGCGTATGCGCTAGAGATTGTCTGCAGCCTTGGTGCGTGCGCCGGACGCTGCCCTACCATGTAGTGATGAAAAGCCCGACCAGGCAGCTCGGCTTTGAGCGTTCGCTCCTGCCGTGCGATGCTTTCGGGCCGCAACCTACCTGTGAGGAGCAATCGCATGTGCGGAATCGTTGGTTTCACGGGCACGCGCCCGGCGCAGGGCATCCTGATCGAGGGCCTGTCGCGCCTTGAGTATCGCGGCTACGACAGCGCCGGAGTGGCCATCTACCAGGACGGCAAGCTTGAGGTGGTGCACCGCAAGGGCAAGGTTTCCAGCCTGGCGCACACGCTGGGGCATTTCAACTTCGAAGGCGCCTGCGGCATCGGCCACACGCGCTGGGCAACCCACGGCCGCCCGAGCGAGGCAAATGCCCATCCGCACACCAGCTGCGACGGCCGCATCGCCGTGGTGCACAACGGCATCATCGAGAACTTTGCCGACCTGCGCGAGGAGCTGCAAGCCGCGGGGCATTCCTTCACCAGCGACACCGACACCGAGGTGGTGCCGCATCTGATCGAGCAGGCGTTGCGCGACGGCGCGCCCGACCTGCTGTCCGCCGTTCGTGCCGCATGCGAGCGTTTGGTGGGCGCCTATGCGCTGGCCGTCGTGTCCGCCGACGAGCCGGGCACCATCGTGGCAACGCGCAAGGATTCCCCGCTGGTGGTGGGTCAGGGCGCCGAGGGCGCCTATGTTGCCAGCGACATCATCGCCATGATCGACGCCACGCGCGACGTGGTGGTCATGAACGACGGCGAGCTGGCCAAGCTCACGCCCGAGGGCGTGACATACTACACCGCCGCCGGCCAGGTCATCGAAGATCCCCGGGTCACGCACGTTGACTGGAACCTCGACGTGGCCGAGAAGGGCGGATACCCCGACTTCATGCTCAAGGAGATCCACGAGCAGCCGCGCGTCATCCGCGACACGCTTGCGGGCCGTCTGGTGGGCGGCGCTCTTTCCATCGATGAGCTGGACCTTTCCGTTGAAGAGCTCAATCTCATCGACCGCGTCTACATCATCGCGTGCGGCACCAGCTACCATGCCGGCCTTATCGCGAAGAACCTCATCGAGGGCTGGGCGCGCATCCCCTGCGAATGCGAGGTCGCAAGCGAGTTCCGCTACCGCAACCCCATCATCACGCCTACTACGCTCGTGGTGGCGGTGTCCCAGTCCGGCGAAACGGCTGACACGCTGGCAGCCATCCGCGATGCTCGCGTGAAGGGCGCGCGTGTGTTCGGCATCACCAACGTGGTGGGAAGCCCCGTGGCGCGCGAGTCCGACGGCGTCATCTACACGAAGGCCAACAAGGAGATCGCCGTGGCCTCCACGAAGTCGTTCCTGGGCCAAGTGGTCTCGCTCACGCTGCTTGCCATGTTGTTGGCGCAGGTCAAGGGCAAGTTGAAGATGAACCAGATCCGCCTGCTGTTCCGCGAGCTCGCCGACACCGCCGAGCAGGTCGAGCGTATCCTGGCCGAGTGCGGCCCGGCGGTCGAGGAGGCGGCGCAGGCGTGCAAGGACGCCCGCAGCGCGCTGTTCGTGGGCCGCGGCATGGGTGCGGCGGTCAGCCGCGAGGGCGCCCTCAAGCTCAAGGAGATCAGCTACCTGCACGCCGAGTCCTATCCGGCCGGCGAGATGAAGCACGGCCCCATCGCGCTGATCGACGAGGGCTTCCCCGTCATCGCCGTGGCGACGAAAAGCCCCGTCTACGACAAGCTGGTGTCCAACCTGCAGGAGAGCAAGGCGCGCGGCGCCATGGTGGTGGCCATCGCCACCGAGGGCGACGAGGAGATCCGCAAGCACGCCGATCACGTCATCTACATCCCGAAGGTGCGCGACGCGTTCTCGGCCATCACGGCCAGCGTGCCGCTGCAGCTGCTCGCACGCGCCATCGCCGTGGCCCGTGGCTGCGATGTCGATCAGCCGCGCAATCTGGCGAAAAGCGTGACGGTGGAGTAGGTTCGCGTACAATAAGGGCAACGTTGGTGCGGGCGCCGTTCGGGCGCCCGCTTGCTTTACAGGGAGGTCGCTTGTGGTCGAGGACGCGAAAGTAGCGGGCGAGGGCCGGCAGGACGGCGCATCGGCGCAGGTGGAAGCTGCGTTCGGCGCCGTCGAGGGGGCCGTGGGCCTGGGCGTGGACATCGTGGAGATCGAACGTATGCGCAAGATTCTCAAGCGATCCCCTGCGTTCGCGCGCAAGGTGTTCAGCGCCGAGGAGTGCCGCTATTGCGACGCCACCGCGCAGCCGGCCGTCCATTACGCCACGCGCTTCGCGGCGAAGGAGGCGGTGCTCAAGGCGCTGGGCACGGGCTTCTCCCAGGGCATCGGCGTGCGCGACGTGGAGGTTCGCCGAACGTCGAAGGGCCGCCCGTACGCCGTGCTCACCGGGCGCGCCAAGCAGGTGGCGCAGGCGCTCGGCGTGCGCGAGCTGCCGCTTTCGCTGTCGTATACGCATACCGATGCGGTGGCGTGCGCCATGGCCATCACCGAGGGGTCGGTGCGCGCGCAGCAGGAGCGGCGCGACCCCATGGAGGAGCTGGCGCGCCAGTTCAAGGAGGCGCGCACCATGCTCGACGACCTTGATGCGGCAGCGCCTGCGCTCGCGCAGCCCCAGGTGCCCGACGCGCATTCGGCTATGGGCATGGTGCGCGACGCGCAAGGGGAGGCCGGCAGGTAGCGCCGGGCGCGGCTTGCGGGGCGCTGCGCGCTTGTTCGGTCTCAGCCGGCCCTCGCGTGCCCGGGGCGGCGTCCCCTTTGCGGGCCCGTCGTCCGCCCGTCGGGCCATGGCGGCCTGCGGCATGCGGCGTGGCTTGCGGGCCGTTCGGCGCCCGGGCTGCCCGGCTGATGCGATTCGCTGGCGTTGTTTACCCGCAGCTTACATTCCTGCGCTACACTTTTTCGGAACACGATGCGGGGAGGTAGCATGCAGCGCACGAAGAAATACACGTTGGAGCAGGTGGCGGCCCTGTTGCCCTGGCCCGACGAGGCGGCGAACAAATACTCCCGCGGCAAGCTGGTGCTGGTTGCAGGGTGCGCGGATTACCCGGGCGCGGCGTGCCTGGCGGCAACGGCGGCGCAGCGCATGGGCGCCGGCTATGCCGAGGTGGCTTGCGATGCAAGCTGCGTGGCCCAGGTGCGCGCGGCAAGCCCGTCTTTGGTGGTGCGCCCGTGGGACGAGCTGGCCGACTACGCCCGGCTCGATCCCGATGAGCGCGGGCTGAAGGAGCCGCCGGCGCAGCGCACCGCCCCGGCCGCCCGCTTGGCGGCCACGCGCCCGATGCATGCCGCGCCCCGGCCGCGCGTGCTCGGCCCGCTGGCTCCGCATCACCCCCTGGCGTTTCTGGTCGGCAGCGGCATGGACGCCGCCGACCCGCTCTCGGCGCAGCTTGCCTGCACGGTCCTTGCCGACGCGCATGCGCCGGTGCTCGTGGACGGCGGCGGGCTGGATGCGCTGGCGACGCCCGAAGGCCGCCTGCTGCTGCGCCGCCGCTTCGTTGCGGGGCTTGCCACGGTCATCACGCCCCACGCCGGCGAGGCGGCCCGCCTTGCCGAGCCGTTGAAGCTTCCCACCGAGGACCCCGCGCGCCTGGCGCAGCTGCTCTCGCTGGCCTATGGCGTGACCGCCATGGTCAAAGGCCCCGTCACCTATATATCCGACGGCGAATCCGTGTACCGCATGTCCGACGGCACCCCGGCGCTTGCCAAGGCGGGAACGGGCGACGTGCTCGCCGGCATGACCGCATCGCTGCTGGCGCAGGGCCTCTCGCCGGTGGACGCCTGCGCACTGGCATCCACGTTGCATGCTCGCTCGGCGCAGGCGGCGGCTAAACGCTTGACCAGCATCTGCGTGACCGCCGAGGACGTGGTCGCCGCCATCCCCGAGGCCATCGAATCGCTGTCCTAGCGTGCGACGCGTGTCGGCGGTCTGGTTCCTGCCACCGAGCCCTGGTCGTCGCGGTTTGGCGCCCGTCGCGACGTCGCGCTCGCGGCCCGGTTTCTGTCACCCCCCCCTGGCGGTTTCGCGACGGTTCGCCGATTCAGGCGCATGCGTGTGGGGAAAGTTCGGTATAGTGAACCCATGGGGTGCCCAACGCATCGTCGATGTCGAGTATTTTGACGAGGGGGGAACGGCATGGAGCCGGTTAAGTTGCAAGATGGCGCAACGCCTGCGAACGACCCTCGGGATCTTCCCGCGGGCGAAGGGGCTGCGGCTCCGCGCCGTTCGTGGAGACGCCGCCTTGGCATGTTCGCCGCCTGCTTCGTCGTGTACCTGGCGGTCCTTGAAGGCTTTCTGGCGGTTCCTCAGTTCAACGACATCGTGCAGATCCGCCCGGCGTCGGCGTTGGGGCCGGTGCTCGGGCTGTTCTTCGGCTTGCCGGGCGTTTTCGGCTGCGCGACGGCCAACCTGGTCTCGGATATCCTGCACGAAGGCGCCACGCCGTTCATGCTGGCGGGCTACTTCATGATACAGATCATGTACAACGGCCTGCCGCGCTGGGTGTGGTACCTTGTGAACGCGAGGAGCCCGCGCCCGTACCCGCGATTCGATTCGGCGTCGAAGACGGCGCTGTACATGGCGCTTGTCCTGGTGGACAGCGTGTGCGTGAACCTGGCCGTCTATCTGTTCGTCGGCGCGCCGCCCGAGTCGGGCCCGTCGTTCGCCGCGCGCGGCTTGAACAACGTGTGGATGCTGCTCTACATCGGCCTGCCCCTGCTTTACGCGCTCGAGCGCAGCCCGCTTATGCCCAACCCGCCGCGTTGGATCCACATCCCGTACCGCAACATCAAGAAGGCGAACCTCACGCAGCGCTTCGTCATCTGGTTCGTTATCGCGTCGGCGCTGCTGATGCTTCTCGTTTCGGTCTTGGTCATCGCCTTCGCCTCCGGCGACGAGGAGAGCTTCCAGACCGTTGTGCACACCATGTTCCACGAGGCCGCCATCCTCATGGTGCCCATCTTCCTGCCCATGTTCGTGTTCCTGCACATCCTGGAGCGCCGCTTCACGCGCCCCATCGAAGTGCTCGCCCTCGACCAGCGGACCTTCATCGAGCGCATGGAATCCGACGTCGAGCAGGGCAGGCGCGACATGCGCATCGCGGTCGACGAGCGCGGCACGAAGCCCCGCTACGAGATCGCCGAGCTGTACGAGTCCACCAACAAGATGCGCCGCGACATGGTCGGCTTCATCGAGCGCCTGTACAACGTCACGGCCGAGCGCCAGCGCACGGCCACCGAGCTCGACGTGGCCAAGCAGATCCAGATGAGCGCCGTGCCGCACGACTTCGATTCGCTCACGGAACGCTTCGCGCTCGATATCGCCGGCTTCATGCGCCCGGCACGTGAGGTGGGCGGCGATTTCTACGACGTGTTCGAGGTGGGCGAGCGCGGCGTGGCCTTCGTCATCGGCGACGTGTCGGGCAAGGGCGTTCCCGCGGCGCTGTTCATGATGCGCGCGCAAAGCCTGCTGCGCCAGTACCTGCTGGAAACCGACGATCTTGGCACGGCGTTCACCCTGGCCAACCGTCAGCTTTGCGAGCGCAACGACGCCATGCTGTTCGTCACCGCGTTCGCATGCGTGGTGGATACGGAAACAGGCGAGGTGCGCTACGCCAACGCGGGCCACAACCCGCCGGTGCTCAAGCAAAACGGCAAGCTTAGCTATCTTGCGTGCCGCCCGGGGCTGGTGCTCGGCGCTATGGATGTGGTGAAGTACCGCGAGGGAAGCTTCATGTGCAGCCCGGGCGACGGCCTGTTTCTGTACACCGACGGCGTGTCGGAAGCGGCAAACGCGGCTGAAGAGCTGTATGGCGAGGAACGCCTGCTGGAAACGCTGGCGCGAACCGATGCGCCGGGTGGGGAAGGCGCCACCGTGGGCGCGGGCGTGCAAGCGCCGGACGTTGCGGCGGCTGCGGGCGCGGCGGCCGCATCTTCGACCCAAACCGCTGTAAAATCCCTGGTGGCAAGCGTGGACGCCTTCGCGGGCGAAGCGCCGCAGGCTGACGACATCACCATGCTCGCCTTCCGCTGGAACCTTCCCGTGCAACGCCTTACGCTGCCGGCCGACGATGCCGAGCTTGATAGCCTGTTCGCCTTCCTGGAGCCCATCTGCGAGGGCGAGGGCCGCACGCCGAAGATGATGGCGCAGATGATGCTCGTCTGCGAGGAAGTCTTCGTCAACATCTGCCACTACGGGTTCCCCGACGGCCAGCCGCGCCTGCCGGTGGACATCGAGGCCGCCGTCGACGAGCGCGCGGGCTGCTTGCACCTCGTGTTCAGCGACCAGGGCATTGCCTACGACCCGCTTTCGCACAACGCGAAGAAGGTCGACCCCGCCGACGAGCAGCGCAAAGGCGGGCTGGGCATCCTGCTCATGCGCAAGTACATGGACGACTTGCGCTACACTCGCGCCGACGGGCGCAACATCTTGCGTATGACGAAGCGATTCGTTTAAATACGGGAAGCGTTCGAGAAAGGACCGCATATGGAGATCAAGGCAACGAAAAACGGCGACGCGCTCGAGGTGGCCCTGTCTGGGCGCTTGGACACGAACACGTCCCCGGATCTGGAGGGCTACCTGCGCGAGAACCTGGAAGGCGTCGCCAGCCTGGCCATCGACCTGGCCGACACCCAGTACGTTTCGAGCGCCGGTCTGCGCGTGTTCTTGTTCGCGCACAAGGAGCTGGCGAAGGTGGGAAGCGGCCTTACGCTGCGCCATCCCAACGAGTACATCGCCGACGTGCTCGACGCCACGGGTTTCACGGAAATCCTGACCGTCGAACAGTAGGGGGCTGCTATGGCGCATGACGAAAAGATCTCGGAACTGACCGGCAACGACGCGCATCACGAGCAGCCCGCATCGGAGAGCGCGCCCGCGCAGATGCCCGATGTGGCAACCCTGCGCGCCATGATGCACGAACGCCAATACGCGGCGGGAAAGGCGCTCGAGCAGCAGCTTGAGGCCGACGTGCTGCATGCGCGCGAGGTGCAGGAAGAACTGCTCTTCGAGATGATAGAGGCGAACAAGGACACGCCGTTTGGCCGCGATCACGGCTTTGCCGACATCAAGACGGTCGAGGACTTCAAGCGCACCGTTCCCTTCACCAACTACGACGATTACGCCGGCTATATCTACGAGGTGATGGAGCACGGCACGCGCGGTGTGGTGACCACCGAGGAAATCGTGCACTTCAATGAAACCTCGGGCACCATGGGCAATCCCAAGGGCATCCCCTACACCAAGCGCATGGCGGAGATCCTCATGGGCTATTCGGGTGCGTACACGTATTACCGCAGCTACGTGGGCGCGGGCGAGGGCCTGGCCGGTGGTCGTATGCTCACGCTTATCGAAAGCCACTACAACACGCTGAAGAGCGGTATTTCGTTCGGGTCGCTGTCGTGCAAGGCCATCGCAGACGCCCGTCCGTATCTTGCGGCGACCACTACCAGTCCCGACGAGGCCGTGTTCACCAAACCCGGCACCGACACGCGCTATCTGCATGCGCGCTTCGCCATCGAAGAGCGCGACATCCGCGACATATCATCGGTGTTCATCACCGGCGTGCTCGACCTTATGCGCTACGTCGAGGACAACTGGGAGCTGCTCGTGCGCGACATCGAGCAGGGAACCATCGACGCGTCCATTCAGATGCCGGCCGACGTGCGCGCCGGTTTGGAAGCGCGCATCGAGCCCAACCCCGAGCGCGCTGCCGAGTTGCGCGCCATCTTCGAGCGCGGCTTTGACGAGCCCATCACGCCGGCCATGTGGCCGAACCTGCTGGTCGTCCGCAGCGTTGCCGGCGGCGGTTTCGCGCCCTACACGCAGCGTCTGCGCCGCTTCATCGGCAACGACGTGCACATCCTCTACACCGGCTACAGCGCTTCGGAAGGCGCGTTCTCTGTGCCGTTTCAGCTGGACGACCCTTCGAGCGTGCTGCTGCCGCGCAGCGTGTACTTCGAGTTCGTGCCCGTCGACGACCCCGACTACGACCACACGCTCGGCGTTGAGGATCTGCAAGAAGGCCACGACTACGAGGTCATCATCACGAGCCGTTCGGGCTTCTACCGCTACAAGATGCGCGACGCCATCCGCTGCGTAGGCCATAAGGGAACCATGCCCACGATGGAGTTCCTGTTCCGCCTCGACCAGACGGTGAACATGCATGGCGAGAAGACCACGGAGCTTGTGCTGCGCAAGGTGGCCGACAAGGTGGCTGCGCGCGCAGGGCTCGACCTCGTTGATTTCAGCGTGTACCCCAACGTCGACCATCATCCGGCGCGTTATGAGTACCTGTTCGAGTTTTACCATGCCGACCATGCGGCCATCGACTTGGCCGAATTGTCGCGCATCACCGACGAGGAGCTGCGCGCGGGCAACTACGACGTGGACTACATGACCGAGGATGGCACGTTCGCCCCGGCCACCGCGCGCGTGCTGCAGGACGAGACCAACCAGCTGTGGCGCGATATGCGCGTCATGCACGGCAAGGCCCCGAACCAGATCAAGCCGGTGCACATCGTGGACACCGAGCAGAAGCGGCGCTTCTTCTTCGCGCTCATCGACGGGGAAATCGAAGGGTAGGGAGTCATGGGGGCGCAAACCGAGAACAGCGAGCTGATCAAGCGGACGTTCGGCAAGTATCTGGCCATGTCCATCCTCATCACCCTGTCGGCAACGCTCGGCATGATGATCGACAACGTGATCGCCGGCAACTTGCTGGGGTCGGGCGCGGTGGCGGCCATTGGCATGTCGCTTTCCGTGTTCATGCTGTTCTCGGGGTGCGCCGGCATCCTTGAAACGGGCGCGGTGGCCCTGTGCGCCCGGGCGCTGGGCAACCGCGACGCCGATAGGGTGAACGTGCTGTTCAGCGTGTCGCTTGCCGCGGCGCTTGCGGTGGGCGCGGCGCTGTCGGCGGGCGGCGTGGCCGGCGCCGACGCGTTGGCGACCATGCTCGGTGCCGCATCGGGCGAGCTGCACGCCGACACCGCGGCGTATTTGAGCGGCATCTGCTCCGGCGCGTTCGCCATCGTGCTGCTGCAGCTGCTCATGGGGTTCACGCGCCTGGACAGCGCGCCTCAGCTGGGTATCGTGGCCATCGTCGGCATGAGCGTGTGCGACGTGATATTCAATCTGGTGGCGGTTTGCGTGCTTGACCTGGGGCTTCGCGGTATGGGTCTGGCCACGGCGCTGGCGTATTGCGTGGCCGTGGGCATCTGCTGCACGCATTTTTTCAGCAAGGGCAACACGCTGCATCTGGTGAACCCCGTGCCACATGTGGGGCAGCTTGCCGGCGTGCTGAAGACGGGCCTGCCCGATTCGCTTACCCGCGCCACCGTCATGGTGCGCACGTTCACGTTCAACTGGCTGCTGCTGACGGTGGCGAGCGCCGGCGCGGTCGCGGCCTTGTCCATGCTGTCGTCGGTGAACTCGTTCGCCTCGTCGGTGACCATCGGCGTGGGGCAGACGGCCACCCTTCTGTGCGGCATCTTCTTCGGCGAAGAGGACCGCGGCGCGCTGAAGGCGACGCTGCGAACGGGCATGCGCATGGGGCTGGTGCTGTCGTGCGCGTTGTGCGCGGTTGTGTTCGCGTTCGCGCCCCAGGTCGTGGGGTTGTTCGGCCTTGAGGGCGACGCCGAGGCGTTCGGCGTGGTTGCCGTGCGGGCGTTCATCCTGTGCGTGCCCATCGACCTGATCAACCAGCTGTTCGTGAACTACTACCAGGGCACGGGCAACGTGCGCGCTGCAAGCGCCATCGCCGTGGGGCAGTCGGGCCTGTTCGCCGTGCTGTTCGCGTTGGGGACGGTATGGTTCTGGGGCGCGACGGCGGTGTGGACGTCGTTTCTGGTGGGCGAGGCCGTCACGCTGGCGTTGCAGCTGGTCGTGGCCAGCGTGCTGTGGAAGCGCGGGGCGGCGAAGGAGGTTGCCGCCGCGGCTTCCGAAGCTGCGACGGATGCGTGCGAGCGGGCCGGCTTGCTCGACAAGATGATGTACCTGCCCGAGACCTTCCAGCAGGATTGGCGGGCCTGGCGAGCCTTTTCCTGCGAACCCGATATCGCGTCGGTCGCGGCGTGCTCGCAGCAGGTGGCGGCGTGGTGCGAGGCGCAGGGCATCGACGGGCGCCGTTCCTATCTGGTGCCGCTGGCGGTGGAGGAAATGGCCGCCAACGCGGTCGAGCACGGCTTCGCCAAAACGAAGCACCCGGCCATCGACGTGAAGCTCATCTTGAAGCGCGACGGCACGCTGGTGCTGCGTATGCGCGACAACGGCGCGGCGTTCAACCCCATGGACCTGGACCTTTCCGCTGCTGATCCTTGTTCTGCCGTTGGCATTCGCATGTTGCGCCAAGGTGTGCGAGAGGTGGAGTACCAGAACACGGTGGGGCTCAACAACGTGGTGGTGACGTTGCCCGCCGCTTCCCAATAGGCGAGCTGTCTTTTTCGCACGCCGACGTGACTCAAGCAAGGGACCAAGGCCGGGTACCGTTTCGTGTTCCCGGCCTATTTGCCATCATGTGCGCCTTGTTCCCATTTCCGAGTATTCAAGTAGCGAAATAATTCACGAAAATGGATTATTGTCGATTGACTAACATACGAGGGTGAGAATAATATACCCACCATGCAACGAGTTTTTCGCCGTTGCGTATAAGAGGGGTATTCTCGTCTCAAAAGAAAGGGAAGATATGAAGAAGCAACTTCGCGTCGTGGTCGCGGCCGTATGCGCGTTCGCGATGGTCGGCGCCTTCGCTCTGACCGGCTGCTCGTCCAATAGCGGCTCCACCGAGCAGAAGAACGATTCCGCCACCGAGCAGTCCGCTGACAACAATAAGGAGCAGGTCGAGCTGCAGGTGTTCGCGGCCAACTCCCTGTCCAAGGCCATGGAAGAGGTCCAGGCCGCCTATATCGCCGACGGTCATGACAACGTTTCCTTCGCCGACACGCAGTACAAGGCTTCCGGCGAGCTCAACGAGATGCTGGGCGCCGGCTCCTACGCCGACCTGCTGATCAGCGCCTCGAAGGGCTCCATGGACACCGCCGTGGAGAAGGGCTACGTCGACTCCTCCACCCGCGTTGACATGTTCAAGAACGACTTGGTCATGGTCTCCAAGGAAGGCGCCGACATCAAGGACGTCACCCTTGACGACATCGCCGCCGGCAAGTACTCCATCTGCGTGGGCGACGACTCCGTGCCCGCCGGTAACTACGCTGCTCAGTCCCTGTCCACGGTGGGCGTGTACACCCCCGCCGCTGCCGACGAGGGCAAGACCGGCAAGGACATCTCCGGCAAGGGCGGCAGCTACCAGGCCTTCGTCGGTGCCGGCCATAAGGTGGTCACCGACACCTCCGTGGGCAACGTGTGCAAGCACGCCCAGTCCGGCGACGTCGACGTCGCCTTCGTGTACACCTCCGATGTGTATCGTTTCGGTGGCGTGCAGATCGTCGGCACCGTGCCGGCCAACACGCACAAGAACATCGTGTATCCTGGCGCCGTCACCTCCGAGAGCAAGAACGCCGCTGCCACCCAGGAGTTCCTGGATTGGTGCCTGAGCAGCGACAAGGCCCAGGAGATCTGGCAGAAGTGGGGCTTCGAGCTGGCGTAAGCGCCGCGCTTGAAACCGCATAGCACATAAGCGAACCAAGCAAGGGGATGGGGACGATTCGGCCTCATCCCCTTACCGCGTCCAAGGACGGGATATATGACGAAACAGGGAAAACGTGCGAAAAGGCTTATCGCAAGCCTTGCTGTTACGGCGGCGCTGGCGTTGTGCGCGCCGGCCGTGGCGCTTGCCGACGACGCGCTGGGCGATGCGGATACGCCCGCGGTAAGCGCGAAGCCGCAAGCCACCCCTTCGGGCTCCGATGCGCAATCCGCAGGCGATGTGGATACGTCGGCGGTGCAGGTGTCCAAAGATGGCGACGCCGCGGCGCTCGAGGGCAGCAGTTTTGCGATAAGCGACTTCTCGCGCGCGCAGAAGGGCTCCAACCGCAGCATCGACGGCGAATATCGCGGCTATGCGTACCTTATCGGCCAGGGGGTCGGGCAGGCGGCGCAGCTGATCGCGGTGAACGACCAGGTGGTGGCCTACATTCCGCGAGGCGTGGCCGACCAGCTCTCCCTCGACCTTGAGGACGCGCAGACGCAAACGCAGCTCAAGCAGCTGTTTTGCGCGCTCGACGCGGGCCAGTCGTCGGGCTCGGTGCCCTTAAGCGGCATCTCCGTGTGGCATTTCACCACGCAGCCGACGTATGACCTCGGCGCTGTGCGGCTTATGTTCGACCAGGAGATCTCGGGCAAGGCTTACGTCCTGGCCATTGGGGTGGACGGCAGCGACATCACTGACAGCGAGAACGCGAACTACGCCAAGCCCTCCTTCGCCGATTTCGGCGTTATCGTGCCGGCCGATCAGGTGAGCATCGTCGCGAAGGCAACGGGCCTGGCCGCGGCGGGCGAGTTCCTGCAGAACCTGGATTGGAGCCCTTTGTGGGTGAGCCTGCGCACCACGGGCATCGCCATCGTGTTCATCGTCATCCTGGGGCTGTTGGCGGCGTACTTCTGCCTGAACCTCAGCTCGCGTGCGAAGAGCATCTTCGACGCCATCTTCACCATCCCCATGGTGCTGCCGCCTACCGTGTGCGGCTTCATCCTGCTGTTCATCTGCGGATCGAACACGGCGTTCGGCCGGTTCTGGATAGAGACGGGCTTCCCGCTCATCTTCAGCCCCACGGCGTGCGTCATCGCTGCGGTGGTGGTAGCGTTCCCGCTGATGTACCGCAACGCGCTCGGCGCGTTCGAGAGCCTTGACCGCAACATGCTCGACGCCGCCCGCACGCTGGGGTGGAGCAATGCGAAGATCTTCGTGCGGCTGATGCTGCCGCTGTCGTGGTCGAGCATCGCGGCAGGTATGGTGCTCGCGTTCGCACGCGCCCTGGGCGAGTTCGGCGCCACGTTGTTCATGGCGGGTAATTATGTGGGCATCACGCGCACCATCCCTATCGCCATCTACTTCGAGTGGATGAACGGCAACAGCGACGTTGCCTGGTTCTGGACGGGCGTCATCATCGTGTTCTCCCTGGTGGTCATCGTGTTCATCAACCTGTGGAGCGGGCACACCACCAAATATCGCAAGCGTTCGGAGTAAACCATGAGCCTTGAAGTAGACATCGAGAAGAAGTTCAAAGGGTTCAACCTGCAGGCGCGGTTCTCGGCAGGGGATGAGACGCTGGGGCTGTTGGGCGCGTCGGGGTGCGGCAAGAGCCTGACCATGCGCTCCATCGCCGGCATCGAGCGGCCTGATTCGGGCAAGATCGTGGTCAACGGCACGGTGTTCTTCGACCGCGCCCCCGGCAAGAAGGCGCGCGTGGACCTTTCACCGCAGCAGCGCAAAACCGCCTTGCTGTTCCAGAACTACATGCTGTTCCCCAATCTGACCGTGGCGCAAAACGTGGCGGCGGGCATCGCCAAGGACGTCTCGCCGGCCGACCGCGACGCCATGGTGCAGGCCGAGCTCAAGCGCTTCGGTCTGTCGGGCTTCGAGAAACGCTATCCCGTGCAGCTCTCCGGCGGCCAGCAGCAGCGCGTGGCGCTTGCGCGCATGCTCGCGGCGCGCCCGGGCATCCTCATGCTCGACGAGCCGTTCTCCGCGCTCGATGCGCACCTGAAAAGCGTTCTGGAGCAGAACCTGGTCAGCCTGTTCGACGCGTTTCGCGGCACCATCCTGTACGTGTCGCACGACATCGACGAGGCGCTGCGCTTCTGCGACCGCATCGCCGTGGTGGAATCCGGGCACATCATGGAGATGGGCACGGGGGATGACCTGGTGAACCGCCCGCAAAGCCAGGCCGGCATCAAGCTGTCGGGCTGCAAGAACGCCACGCAGGCCGAGCGCCGCGGGTCGCGCACGGTGTGGCTGCCGAAGTGGGGCGTGCAGGTGGAGACGGCCTCCGAGGTGCCCGAGGGCGTCAAATGCCTGGGCGTGCGCGCATTTTACTTGGAGCGCACCGATGGCCCGGGGCGCAACTGCTTCCGCATGCGCGTGGACCGCGTGAGCGACTCGCGCTTCGAGCGCACGGCGTTGCTGGGCTTTCTGGATCGCAGCCCTGAGGCGGCGCCGGCAGTGGAGCGCACCGAGGACGAGATGAAGTACCTGCATCAGCACCTGTTCTGGCGCGTCGACAAGCTGAAGACGGATGCCGCGCTTCTGCCGCATGAGGGCGAGGAGCTGTGGATCCGCATCCCCGACGATAAGCTGTACCTGGTGGAACGCTGATCCCGGCGCGCTTGGCTGCGGTCGAGCGCGCTTCGGTTCGGGGCATCGCCGCGGGCGCTTCGGTTTGAAGGCGACTTCGAGCCGTTTTTGCAGTCGTCGCGGCGCAAGGGGTTTTCGGCGAACGGGTTTGCTGGTTCGGTGGGGCAATTGCTACCGAGCCGGATGCATTCACTTCGCCCGTGGTACACTGGGGATTCTGAAACGAGAGGGGACCTCATGAAGGACGGACACGGCCGCACCATCGATTACCTGCGTATATCGTTGACGGACCGTTGCAACTACCGTTGCATCTACTGCATGCCGGAAGAGGGCGTGCAGTCCATGTGCCATACCGATATCCTGCGTATCGAGGAGATCGCGCACGTGGTTCGCGTGTTCTCGAACCTGGGCATCAAAAGCGTGCGCTTGACCGGCGGCGAGCCGCTGGTGCGCAAGGGCGTGGTCGACCTGGTGCGCGACATCAACGACACGCCCGGCATCAAGAACATCTCGCTCACCACCAACGGCGTGCTGCTGCCGCGCATGGCCGACCAGCTGCGTCAGGCAGGGCTTTCTCGTGTGAACATCTCGCTGGACACGCTCGATGCCGAGCAGTTCCACGCCATCACGCGCCGCGGGTATCTGCAGGAGGCCCTCGACGGCATCGACGCCGCGTTGGCCGCCGGGTTCAACCCCGTGAAGATCAACGCGGTCGCGGTGCGCCAGCTGCATCAGGATTATCTGGCCTTCGCGAAGCTCTCCATCGACCATCCGCTGCACGTCCGCTTCATCGAGTACATGCCCGTGGGCGAAAGCTCGGGATCTAACGGCTGCGGCTGGGGTCCCGACGATGTGATCAGCTGCGAGGAGCTGTTCGAGATCATCAACCGGCAGGCGCGTGCCGAAGGCCTGCCCGAGCTGGTGCCCGCCGGTAAGCACCAGCCGCTCGGCTGGGGGCCCGCGCGCTACTTCGAGTTCCCCGGTGCGAAGGGCACCGTCGGTTTCATCAGCCCTATGAGCAGGCATTTCTGCGGTGAATGCAATCGCATGCGCCTTACGGCCGACGGGAAGCTGCGTCCGTGTCTGTTCAGCGACCGCGAATACGACATCCGCGGCATCCTGCGCAGCGGAAAGCCCGAGGAGCAGATCGATCGGGATCTGGCCGACGTGTTCCGCACGGCGCTCGGCGCGAAGCCTGACGATCACGACGACATCACCGGCACCGAACGCCGCATGTCCCAAATAGGTGGATAATCGGCTTCGTTTGCCTGCCGGCAAACGAATCGGCTCGACGTTGCGGCTGGCTGTGGTGGGGTCCCGGAGGTTTTAAAATCTCTTTCGAGAGGTTTCATTTTTAAGGAGAGCGAATATGACTGAGCAGCAGCATTTGACGCATATCGACGAGAAGGGCGATGTGCGCATGGTCGATGTGTCCGAGAAGGACATCACCAAGCGCGTGGCCGTGGCGGAGGGTTTCATCAGCATGCACCCCGACACGCTGGCGCTTATCGTGGAGGGCAAGGCGGCGAAGGGCGACGTGCTGGCATGCGCGCGCGTGGCGGGCGTCATGGCCGCAAAGCAGACGAGCACGCTCATCCCCATGTGCCATCCGCTCAACATCACGAAGGCGAAAGTGGAGTGCGAGCCGGTGTATGCAGGCGAGCGCGAGGATGGCCGCGTGGGCATCCACGTGACCACTACCACGGGCGTCACGGGCAAAACCGGCATTGAGATGGAGGCGCTCACCGCCGCAAGCGTGGCGTGCCTGACCATCTACGACATGTGCAAGGCGGTCGACCGCGGCATGGAGATCATGGACGTGCGCCTGCTGTTGAAGGACGGCGGCAAGACCGGCCTGTGGACCCGCGAGGAGCAGGGTGAATAGCTCCCTAGGACATATTCTTTTGGTTGCGAACCCGGCTGCTCAGAGCGGGGCGGGGGCTGCTGCGGCCGAGCGTGCGGCGGCGAACCTGCGCACGGCGCTTGGCGAAGATGCGGTTACCGTTGCTCGAACTGCGGGCCCGCGCCATGCGTGCGCCATCGCCGAGGGCGCCGAGGGCGCGCAGACGGTGGTGGCCCTCGGCGGCGACGGCCTTATCCATGAGGTGGTGAACGGTCTGATGGCGCGCCCGGCAGATGATCGTCCGCAGCTCGGCGTCATCCCCGTGGGGTCCGGCAACGATTATGCGCGTACGCTGGGGGTGCCGGCGAAGGTCGATCGCGCATGCGACCTGCTGTTGTCGGCAAGCTCGCAGCCTGCTGATGTGGGGTGCGTGAACGGGGGCTTCTTCGCCGAAACGCTGTCGTTTGGCTTAGATGCTGCCATCGCGCTCGATACCATGGAGCGCCGCAAGCGCACGGGCAGGCACGGTGCGGCGCTGTACATGGCAAGCGGTTTCGACCAGCTGTTCCATCATCTTGACCAGCGCGAATATCGCCTGCAGCTTGATGATGGCCCTGTGATGGAGGGCAAGTCCATCACGTTCGCGGTGCAGATGGGGCCCTATTATGGCGGTGGATTCCGCATCTGCCCCGATGCCCGGCTTGACGATGGGTTGCTCGATGTGTGCATCAGCCATCCGCCCATCACGCCTGCGGGCGCGGCGGCCATCTTCCTGATGGCGAAGGGTGGCAACCACACACGCCTTTCCTGCATGGAGCTGCATCAGGCGCGCAAGGTCCACGTGGAGTTCGACGAGCCGCCCGCGGCACAGGTCGACGGCGAGCGCATCGAAGCTCGAACGTTCGATGCAGAGGTGCTACCCGCGGCTTTGCAGGTGCTGCGCTAGTTCTCGTTACGGCGGCGTTCGATTTCGGGCGCGAAGTGGGGGCATGCGGTTTGCACCTGCGCGTTAGCGCGATGCCGTGTTCGCCTTGGGGCGGACCGCACGGAATCATGCGGTTTGCGCCTGCGCATCGGCTCCAACCCTGAATACACGACGGCCCGGGATCGTTCGATCCCGGGCCGTTTCGTTTCGCATTACCTTCTTGCCCGCAGCGCCTTGAGCACCAGGTAGCAGATGAGCGCGCCAAGGGTGGCGGCTATGGTGTCCACCAGCCAATCCATGGGGTCGCAGCTGCGGCCGGGGGTGAATATCTGGTGGAACTCATCGGTGACGCCGTACAGGCTCGACAGTGCTGCGGCGACGATGGGCGCCCACTTCGACAGCGCGTCGATGGGTTTGGCAACCAGTAGCGCGCCGGCGGGTCCTTGAGGCTTCAAGTGGAAGCGCAGCGCGTTGCACAGCGCTGCGCCGAGCAACAGGTATTCGCTGAAGTGCCCGACGGGGCTTACATCCACTTCGTGCCCGAACAGGGTGGCGGCTTGCGCGGACAGCCATTGCTTGACCGCGGAGAAGATACCGGTGTTGTTGTCGATGTCGATACCGCTGCGGCTGGACATGAAGAAGATGAGCGCCAGCATGGCGACAACGGCGATCCAGGAGATAATGCACGCGGTGTTGCGCTGAATTTTGTCAGTGACCTGCGGTTTTTTAGGAGTCGAAGCGTTGTTTGCCGTGGTTTGGGAAGCGTTTTCGTTAGTCATAATGCATCCCAGTCTAGCAAAAACGTCCCCGCGCGCCGGGGGCGTGCGGGGACGTTCACGAAAGGTGCGGGGTCAAGGCGCCGCTTTCGGCAGGTTTTGCCAGACAGTCGTTTCGTGAGCACGGTTCAAACGCAATCGAAGCTATGCTCATACACAAAAGAGACAATGGATATGCAGCGCACCCCTGGTAAGAGCGGAAGGGGGCGTTGGCGCCAGGCGCACCGATGCCCCCTGGCTCCTGACTACAGCTGGCGCAGCACGTTGACCATCTCGATGGCGCCGACGCCGCACTCGAAGCCCTTGTTGCCGGCCTTGGTGCCCGCGCGCTCGATGGCCTGCTCGATGGTGTCGACGGTCAGCACGCCCATCATCACCGGCGTGCCCGTTGCCAGCTGCACCTGCGCGATGCCCTTCGACACCTCGTTGCACACCACGTCGTAATGCGAGGTGGCGCCACGGATGACCGCGCCTAGGCAGATGACGGCGTCGAACTTGCCGCTTTGCGCCATGCGCTGGGCCACCACGGGGATCTCGAACGCGCCGGGAACCCAGGCCACGGTGACGGCCTCTTCCGGCACATCGTGGCGGCGCAGCGCGTCGAGCGCGCCGCTGAGCAGCTTCGACGTGATGAACTCGTTGAAGCGGGCGCACACGATGCCCACCTTCATGCCCTCGTTGATTACCTTGCCTTCGATGATGTTGACGGCCATGATGGCTCCTCTCTGTTGTTGTACGAAATTAGTCCAACGCTTAACGGTACGGATCGGTTAGTCTTCCACGTGCTCGAGCAGGTGCCCCATGCGGTGCGCCTTGGTCTGCAGGTAACGGCGGTCGTGCTCCTGGGGCTCCATCTCGATGGCGACGCGCTCGGAGATCTCCAGGTTGAAGCCGGAAAGGCCGTACACCTTATCGGGGTTGTTGGTGAGCAGGCGCAGCGACTTGCAGCCCAGGTTGCGCAGGATCTGCGCGCCGCTCCAGTATTCGCGCAGGTCGGGGGCGAATCCCAATGCCTCGTTGGCCTCCACGGTGTCCATGCCCTGCTCCTGCAGCTCGTAGGCGCGCAGCTTGTTCATCAACCCGATGCCGCGGCCTTCCTGGCGCATGTACAGCAGCACGCCGCGGCCCTCGGCCTCGATGGCGGCAAGGGCGGCATGCAGCTGCTCGCCGCAGTCGCAGCGCTTCGAGCCGAACACGTCGCCGGTCAGGCACTCGGAATGCACGCGGCACAGCACGTCGCGCCCGTCGCCCAGGTCGCCCTTCACCAGGGCCACGTGCTCTTCGCCCGTGATGTCGTTCACGAAGCCGTGCGCCTGGAACGTGCCGTACTCGCAGGGCAGCTGCACGCAGGCCTGCTCGTGCATGTGGTTGTCATGCGTGCGGCACCAGTCCTGCAGCTGCTTGATGGAGACGATGACCAGGTTGTGCTCGCGCGCCAGCTCGAGCAGCTCGCTCGTGCGCATCATGGTGCCGTCCTCGCGCATGATCTCGCAGCACAAGCCGCACTGCTTCATGCCGGCATGGCGCATGAGGTCGACGGTTGCCTCGGTGTGGCCGTTGCGCTCGAGCACGCCGCCGGGCTTTGCCACCAGCGGGAACATGTGGCCGGGGCGGCGGAAGTCGCCGGGCTTGGCGTCGTCGTCCACGCACTTGAGCGCGGTGATGGAGCGCTCCGCCGCCGAGATGCCCGTGGTGGTGCTCACGTGGTCGATGCTGACGGTGAAGGCGGTCTCGTGGTTGTCGGTGTTCTCGGAGACCATCTGCTCAAGGTTGAGCTTGTGCGCCAGGTCGCGGCTCATCGGCATGCAGATGAGGCCCTTGGCCACGCTGGCCATCAGGTTGACGTTGGCTTGGGTGGCGAACTCGGCGGCGCAGATCATGTCGCCTTCGTTTTCGCGGTCGGGGTCGTCCACCACGATGATGATGTGGCCGGCGCGCAGCTCGTCGAGCGCTTCGGGGATGGTGTTCATGCTCATTGGAGGGTCCTTTCGGTTAGGGTTGCGGGACAGGGAAGGGGTTTGTGCTACTGTGCTAGAAGCCGTTCGCGGCAAGGTATTCCAAGGTTAGGGGCGGGGTAGCGGGTTTGCCCGCGTGCCCGGCGTCAGGCGTTTCGGCGTTCCGGTTCTTGTTGTACAGCAACCGTTGCACGTACTTGCCCACCACATCGTTCTCCAGGTTCACCGTGCTGCCGGGGCGGTGCGAGCCCAGCGTGGTCTCGGCAGCCGTGTGCGGGATGACCGACACCTCGAACGCGTCGTCGTAAAGGTCTGCCACCGTCAGGCTGATGCCGTCGACGGTGATGGAACCTTGCGCCACGATGAACGCCATGATGCCGGCGGGGGCGCCGATGGTGAAGCGGACGGCGTTCTGGTCGCGGCGCACGCGGCGCACGGTGCCGGTCCCATCGATGTGCCCGGAGACGATGTGCCCGCCGAACCGGCCGTCGGCCGCAATGGCCCGCTCCAGGTTCACGGGGCTGCCGGCGCGCAGCGCACCCAGGTTGGAGTGCGAGAGCGTCTGCGGCATCACGTCGGCGGCGAAGCCGTCAGGTAGCAGCTCGGTGGCGGTGAGGCACACGCCGTTGACGGCGATGCTGTCGCCGATGCGCGTGCCCTCGAGCACGCGGGACGCCTTGATGGCCAGCCGGCCGGCGCGTCCGGGTGCGGGAACGCTCGTCACGCGCCCCGTCTCCTCTACGATGCCGGTGAACATGCTTCGCCTCCTTGCATTGCGGGGGTCGTTGCGTCGAGCGCGTCGCGTGAAGCGGGGGTGTGGTCGGCCACGCGGGCCGCGCCTGCCGGCGCGAATGTGATCTTCAGGTCGTCCCCGAGCGCGTGCGCCCTCGGGCGGCCCAGCACCGTGGCTTCGGCCATCCGCGCGGCGCCTGCGCCTGCGACGGGGCCCGGCGCATCGGCGCCGCCGACCACCTTCGGGGCAAGGTAGACCACGGCCTCGTCCACCGCGTCCTCGTCGAAGAAGGCGCCGTGGATGCCCGACCCGCCCTCGACGAGCAGCGAGTCGATGCCCTTCTCGCCAAGCGCGCGCAAAAGCGGTTTGATCGCAACGTGGCCCGCGCCGTCTTGCGGGACGCGCAGCACTTCCACGCCTAGCGCGCGCAGGCGTTGCGCCTTCGTGCCGGCGTCGGTCGCGGGGTCGTCCACGCTGGCGCAGGTGGCCACCGCAAGCGGGGCCTCGCCTTGCGAGCACGAGCGTACGAGCGCGCAATCCTCGGGGATGCGCAGGCGCGAATCGAGCACCACGCGCAGCGGCTGGTTGCCGGGCTCGCCCCCACGACGGCAGGTGAGCAGCGGGTCGTCGGCCATCACCGTGTCGATGCCCACGGCGATGGCGGCCAGACGATGGCGAAGCTCGTGGGTGTCGCGGCGCGATTCGGGGCCGCTCACCCAGCGGGCATCGCCGGAAGCGCAGGCGATCTTGCCGTCGGCGCTCATGGCCCATTTCGCCACCACGTACGGGGTTTTGCGGCTGATGAAGCGGAAGAAGACGGGGTTGAGCTCGTCGCATTCGCCGCGCAGCGCGTCCTCGTCCACGCGGATGCCGGCTTCGCGCAGCTTAGCCGACCCCTTGCCCGCCACCAGCGGGTTCGGATCGCGGCTGCCCACCACCACGCGGGCGACGCCGGCGGCGATGAGGGCCTCGGTGCACGGGGGCTGCTTGCCGGTGTGGCAGCACGGCTCCAGCGTTACGTAGGCCGTCGCCCCGCGCGCATGGCCGCGGGCCGGGTCGCCGGCCGGCGCGTCATCGGCGCGTTCCGCATCCGCGGCGCCATCGGCGGCTCGGCGCGCGCAGTCGGCAAGCGCGTTGCGCTCGGCGTGCGCCTGCCCGCACTTCTCGTGCCAGCCCTCGCCGATGATGCGGCCGTCGCGCACGAGCACGCAGCCCACCAGCGGGTTCGGGTTCGTCCAGCCCCAACCGCGCCAGGCCAGCTCGATGGCGCGGCGCATGAAATGGGCATCGTCGGTGCCGAGCGCCGCCGGTGCGGACCTCTGCGCTTCGGCGTCCACGTTTGCCTCGCATCGTTGTTCGGGTATGCCTGCCATAGGGTGCCCTTTCTCTTGCGGCCGCCCTGCGGGGTCCAGGCATGAAAAAACGCCCGCAGGGAATCTGCGGGCGTTGATAAGCGACGAATGGGGACACGCGACAGGCGCCGAAGCGCTGCCATGCATCCTTGGTGCTGCGGAATGCCGCAGCAGGCACCGGCCGGGGCCGTGTGCTCTCGTGCTCCTGTTCTTCCATCCGGACTGTAACCGTTGGTCCTGGATTCTCACCAGATCAGCCTGACGGGTTGCGGCGCTGCGGCCATGGGGCCGCCTATTTGCAACCTGCCAGGGTCGCGGACTTCGCCCTGCTGCTTCGTGCAGTGTGGGACGTCACCGCCAGTGAGGGATTTCACCTCGCCCTGAACAGATATCTTGGTTTGGGAGTATAGGAGCGCTTTCCGCGCGCCGCAAGGGGACACTTTCCACGATTTGGTGCATTTCCCAGGTGGGCGCGCAAGGAATTCGCCGCAAAGCCGGTGCTTCAGCGCGAAAAAAGGCGGCATCTTGCGCGATGCGCCCATTAAAAACGTTGCGAAGCCCAGGCTATTCCAGGCAGGCGCTGCAGTTCGTCTCGTCGCCGAACAGCAGGTTGTGCTCCTCGCCGTCAAGCGCATCGCGCGCCTGGTCGCGCAGGTTGTTCATGCCCGAGAGGAACTGACGGTACAGGATGAGCGTCAGGTAGCGCCCCATGGTGGTCAGCGTCAGCTCGTCGCGGGTGTCGGTGGCGAAGGCGCGGTGCGCGCGATAGAAGGCCATCTCCGCTGGCAGCAGGCGCTCGATGCTGCAGCCGAACTGCTTCTTGAAGTCGTTCTTGTCCAAGCGCAGCTGGTAGAGGTGCAGAAGGAAATAGTAACGGGCCAGGTCGCGCTTGCTCATGACGCACTTGCCCATGATGGACATGTGCCCGGCTTCAATGGCCTCGTTGTACTCCTTCAGGCTGAACGTGTTCACGTACAGTGCGCCGTTGAGGTGCGTGATCGAGCCGCTGCCGATGCCGGGGTACTCGTTGTAGGCAACCTGCAGCTCCTCGGCGTACAGGTTATGGTCGTGGGCGCCCTGCTGGTTCAAGCGGTTGAACGTCCAGATGGTGTCGCGGCTGAAGAAGGGATGCTCGCCGCCGCACAGCACCTCGTCGAGGATCTGGTAGTAGCGGAACTCGCGGTTGTAGTCCATCTTGCCCAGCGACTTCTCCATCTTGCGCGTGGTGGCGTTTGAGACGTACAGCGGGCTGAACGTGGTCTGACGCGCCCCGCAGGCCACGATCTTCTCCAGGTCGTCCAGCAGGATGTCCTCCGTTTGGCTGGGGAAGTTGAAGATCATGTCCGCGTTCACGCTGTCGAAGTAGGGCGCGGCCTGCCCGATGCGCTCGAAGATCTCCTCGCCGCTGCCGTACTTCTTGTAGCGGTCCATCTGCTTGAGCAGGTCGTTGTTGAAGCTCTGCACGCCTACGGACAGGCGCTGCACGCGGCCCTTCATCTCGGAAAGCCACGGCTCGGCAAGGTGGTTCGGGTTCGTTTCCACGCCCACTTCCTTGATGTGGAAGTTGTCGCGGGCAAGGTCGATGGTCTCGCACAGCTCGTCGAGCAGGATGGTGGGGGTGCCGCCGCCGAAGTACAGCGTCTCAAAATCCCAGCCGCGCTCCTTGAGCATCATCATCTCGCGGCGCAGGTTCTTGAAGTACGTGCGTGCGATGTCCTCATGGAACACGTAGCGGTTGAAGCTGCAATACGGGCACAGGACCTGGCAAAACGGCACGTGCAGGTACAGCATGTACTTGGTGTCGGGCTTTGGGTCGGGAAAGAAGTGCTCGTCGGTAGGCTGAAGGTCGAGATGGCGTTTGGTCATCCCCTTGACAAGATTCGTGAGAAATCGTTCTGAAAGCATGTGCGCCCCTTACGCATCGTTGCCCAGTATTCGGTAAGTGACCATGATAGCCCTTTGAGCGGTCGTAAGCCGGACAAGGTGAAAAAGCACAACGAGGAACACAAACGCTAGGGAATAGGACCCTGACGCTTCGGGGACGTAGCGCTAACTGTCCGACCGCCCGATCACTCTTCGTCCGGAGAAAAGGCGCGTTTCGTTCGCCTTGCGTCTGCTTTGCCGGCTTTCAGGAACCGCGAATGTTACCAATTTGTTTCAAAATAAGGTATAGTGGCGTTTCCGTGAATTCTTGTGCGTACGCACAAATCCAGGGAATCGGTTTCATATAGGGGAAAGGGGAAAGCCATCATGGATTTCAACGCATGGCTTGTCGATGTCACGGGTGAGATCGACGGCTTCATGTACACGTACATCCTGCTCATCCTGCTGGTTGCAGTGGGCGTGTACTTCACCATCCGCACCAAGGGCGTGCAGATCCGCTTCATCAAGGACATGTTCAAGCAGCTGACCGAGAAGAAGCACGTGCAGGGCGAGCGCTCCATCTCGTCGTTCCAGGCGCTCATGGTCTCCACGGCCAGCCGCGTGGGCACGGGCAACATCGCCGGCGTGGCGACGGCCATCGCCACGGGCGGCCCGGGCGCCGTGTTCTGGATGTGGCTCATGGCCCTGGTGGGCGCGGCATCGGCCTTCGTCGAGTCCACGCTCGCACAGATCTGGAAGGTGCGCGGCACCGACGGCGAGTTCCGCGGCGGCCCGGCCTACTACATCCATCAGGCGCTCGGCAGCCGCAAGCTCGGCGTGCTCTTCAGCGTGCTGCTCATCCTGTGCTTCGCGTTCGGCTTCAACGGCCTGCAGGCGTTCAATGCTTGCAGCGCGCTTGAGTACTACATCCCCGACTACGCCACCAACGGCGTGGCCGTGGCGGCCGGTCTGGGCCTGGTGGTGTTCACCGCCGGCGTCATCTTCGGCGGCTCCAAGCGCATCAGCGTGATCACGTCCATCATCGTGCCGGTCATGGCCATCGCCTATATCGCCATCGCGCTGTGGACCACCATCGCCAACATCACCTGGCTGCCCGCCGTGTTCGGCCTGATGTTCGAAAGCGCCTTCGACTTCCAGTCCATCTTCGGCGGCTTCGCCGGCTCGGTGGTCATGCTCGGCATCAAGCGCGGCCTGTACTCCAATGAGGCCGGCATGGGCTCGGCCCCTAACGCCGCCGCCACCGCCAGCGTTTCCCACCCGGTCAAGCAGGGCCTCGTGCAAAGCCTGTCGGTCTACATCGACACGCTCGTCATCTGCACCTGCTCGGCCATGATGGTGCTGGTGTTCTACGTGCAGGATCCCGCCGCGGCCGAGGGCCTCAACGGCATGCCGCTCGTGCAGATGGCCGTGAACAACTCCGTGGGCCCCATGGGCATCCACTTCATCACGTTCGCTATCTTCATGTTCGCCTACTCCAGCCTTATCGGCAATTACTTCTACGCCGAGAGCAACTTCCGCTTCATCAAGAACGACTCCAAGGCGGCGCTGATCATCTTCCGTCTGGCGTGCCTGGCGGTCATCTTCTACGGTGCGGTGAACAGCTTCGATCTGGCTTGGAACCTGGCCGACATCTTCATGGGCCTTATGGCCATGATGAACCTCATCGCCATCCTGCTTCTGGGCAAGTGGGCGCTTGCGGCGCTGAAGGACTACTCCGAGCAGCGCGCCGCCGGCAAGGACCCGGTGTTCGTGGCGGACAACGTCCCGGGCATGCCCCAGACCGACTGCTGGCACCTCGACGAGGTGAAGGACTTCGGCGCCGGCCCAGTGAAGGAGTACTTCGAAGAGGCTGTGGACGCCGACGTCAACAAGGCGTAACCGCCGTCGGTCGCAGCTGCGTTGCGCGGTTGCGAGTGGATTGCATGCGAAAACCGCTGCACGCGAAGGTGCATTTCGCGTGACATAGGCTTGCAAACGAAGCGCCGCCCGGGAAGCCGGGCGGCGCTTCTTGCGTTGTCGGGCACAGGCGGGGTGCGCTAGAACAGCGAGATCTGCTGGGGCTCGCTGGCGTATTCGCAGGCGATCTCGTCATCCAGGAACTCGATCTCGTGGGATTCCCAATCCTTGATGGGCGCGATGAAGTTCGTCGCGTCCTGCCAAAACACCAGGTTCGCGCCGACCATGCCCGCGCACACGCCGCCGCACACGTCCGCGAAGCCTTCGCCTTCGGGCAGCTGCATGGTGTGCGTATCGGGGGACGGCCCGCCGAAGTAATACGGCGAAAGGTCGAGCGCGTCCTCGGGTGAGAAACCCGCCTGCGCCACCGCGTCGACGTCTTCGAGCCTGTCGGTCGCCGCACGCAGCTCGCGGCAGGCTTCCTCGAAGCTGTAAGGCGCGTCGGCCAGCAGTTTCGCCTTAAGCGACGCGCGCATGGTCTCGGCCACGCCGTCCTGCGCGCACAGCGCCGCTTCAAGTGAGCGGGCATCGTCGGCGCAGGTGAAGCGCCCGACCACGCGTGCCGCGCGGGCGCCTTGCTCGAGCAGGCGCTCGATGCCGCGCGTCTCGCTCGAGATACCCGCCTTCACGTAGCCCGGTGCGAAGTACGCCAGGTACACGTAATGCGGCGTTTGGTTGTACTCGCGTTGCTGCGGCGAGATGTAGCTGCTGAAGTAAAACGATGGGTTGAAGCCGGTCGCCTCGATGCACGCCGGGCACATGTCCTCCTTGCCGTCGGGCAGCAGCTCCGCGTTCAGCGGGCACGTGCTCCGCTCGTGCGTCCGAAGGTCGATGCGGCCGATGCAGCGCCGGCGTGGCAGCCGGCGCAGCGAGAACGTGCGCCCAAGTACGGGCACATAGCCGACCGCGCCCTCGTTCAGGTCGTTGATCGTAAGGTAGGGCCCGTCGACGCTGAAGCCGTAGCCGGCAAGGACGACGGTATGGTCTGCGAACAGGTTCGGCATAGCGGCGCTTTCTGTGACGACATTCTTGTTTTGCTTCGCCCGCGATGTGCTCATCCCGCGTTGCGAATAGGAACGATTATGACGTTTCATGTCCGAAAAGGGGAGTTTTCCGGGCCTTTCGCCCGCTTCTGCAAAAAATCGGTCAAGTTTCTTGCTTTATCACTCTACTGTGCTAAAGTATCGGACAGCACTTGGGGATGGCGTTGCGGAAGCGCCTGCGACCGGCAGCCATTCCCGCATCTGCAACCGAAAACGGGCCGATGCCCGCTACCGCACGATGAAAGGCAGGATGAATCAGATGAACTTCGTGACGCCTTCGGGCTTCCGCGACGTGCTCACCGACGAGGCGGTGCTGCGCGAGCAGGCGGCCCAAGCGGTGCAGGCCAACATGGCGGCAAAGGGCTATCTTCCGGTGGAAACGCCCACGCTCGAGGTGATGGACGTGCTGCAGGCAGGCGGCAGGCTGCCGGGCACCCCGTTCAAGCTCTTCGACGCGCGCGGCGATCTTCTGGCCATGCGGCCCGATGTCACGCTGCAGATCGCCCGCATGTGCGCCACGCGCCTGGCGGGCCAGCCCGGGCCGTTCCGCTTCCGCTACATGCAGCGGGTGTTCCGCGAGGCCGAGGGCCAGACGCGCGCCGAGCCGCGCGAGACCACGCAGATGGGCGTCGAGCTCATCGGCCAGGCGGGTGCGGCGGCCGACGCCGAGGTGGTGGGCCTGCTGGCAGAATCGCTCAAGCTTGCCGGCGTGGCCGACTTCAAGATCGCGCTCGCATCGGTGTCGGTGCTGCGCGCGCTGCTCGCAAGCTGCGGCGCCGCGCCGCAGTGGCGCCAGGCGGTGCTCGATGCGTACCACACGTCGAACTTCGTCACGCTCGACGAGCTGACCTCAGGCGACGGCGCGCAGGGCGTCCCGCCGGTGTTCGCCCAGGCCATCGGCAAGCTCGCCCGCATCCGCGGCGGGCGCGCCGCCATCGCCGAGGTGCGCGAGCTGGTGGCCCCGCTGGGCTGCGAGACGGGCCTTGACGGCTTGGAGCAGGCGTTCGACCTGCTGGAGGCCGCGGGCCTGGCCGACTGCATCCAGGTCGACTTCTCCGTCATGAGCAGCTTCGATTACTACACCGGCATCGTGTTCGAGGCCTATGCGCCGGGGTTGGGAAGCCCGCTGGGCAGCGGCGGCCGCTACGACAACACCATCGGGGCATATGGCGAAAGCCGTCCCGCCGCCGGCTTCGCGTTCTTCCTCGAGCGCGCCATGGCCGCTGCCGCGGCCGCCGATGAGCGCGCCGCATCCGGCACCGGCCAGCGCCCGCTGCGCATCGCCGTGCCGAAGGGCTCGCTCAACGCCGATTCCATCGCGTGCCTGGCGGCATGCGGCCTGGACGTCACGGGGCTCGACAACCCCGGCCGTCAGCTCATCATCCGCAACCCGGGCGTGGAGTACATCATCGTGCGCCCCTCCGACGCCCCGGCGTTCGTGGAGCTCGGCGCGGCCGATTGCGGCATCTGCGGCGAGGACTCGCTGCTTGAGGCGCAGCCCGATGTGGTGGAGTTGGCCGACTTGAAGTTCGGCTCCTGCCGCTTTGTGGTGGCCGAGCCCGCTGGCGCCGCCGATCAGACCGCCGAGCACTACCGTCGCCTGGGCTCCATCCGCATCGCCACGAAGTATCCCAACATCACGCGCGCCCATTACGCGAAAACCGGCACCCAAGTCGAGATCGTGAAACTGCACGGAAACATTGAGCTGGCACCATTGACCGGGTTGGCCGAGCGCATCGTCGACATCACGGCCACGGGCACCACGTTGCGCGAGAACAACCTGGTCATCGTGGAGGACGTGCTGTCATCGACGGCCCGCTTCTTCGCCAACGGCACCTCGCTGCGCACCGATGCGCGCATCGTGGAGCTGGCCGACGCCATGCGCGCCGGCGCCGCGGCGGGCAAGTGGGAGGCCACGGTCATCGCCGGCGGCGTGCAGTCGCCCGAGCCGGCGACCGAATAACAGCTGGTCAGGGCTTTGCGCCCGCAGGCGCCCAGGGGTCGGGCGCCGCAACGTCAAGGCCGGAGAGGCGCCTGCTCGCAGGCGCGGCCGCGACAAGGTATCATCATGAAAGAGGCCGGAGGGGTCATCCGGCGTGTACATGGAAAGAAGGACAACATGCGTCGCGTCATCCTGAACAAAGGCGAGCAATTCTCCAACAAGCACCTCAAGCGCACGGGCGCGTTCAACGCCCGCGCCATGGAGGCGGCAACGAACATCATCCAGCAGGTTCGCGAACAAGGCGATGCCGCCCTGCGCGAGCTGACCGAGCGCTTCGACGGCGTGGCCATCGAGAACTTCCGCGTGCCGGCAGAGGCCATCGAGGCCGCCGCGGCGAAGGTCGATCCCAAAACCGAGGAGGCGCTCAAGAAGGCCGCCAAGCAGATCCGCGAGTTCCACGAGCGCCAGGTCAAGCAGAGCTGGTTCTCCGTGCGCGAGGACGGCGCCCTGGTCGGCGCGAAGGTTACGCCGCTCGAAAGCGTGGGCATCTACGTGCCCGGCGGCCGCGCGCTGTACCCGTCCACGGTGCTCATGAACGCCCTGCCCGCCGCGGTCGCCTGCGTCGAGCGCATCGTGTGCGTCACGCCGCCCACCAAGGACGGCAGCATCGACCCGGTGGTGCTCGAGGCGTGCCGCCTGGCCGGCGTCACCGAGATCTACACGGTTGGCGGCGCGCAGGCAGTGGCGGCGCTGGCCTACGGCACCGAGACCATCGAGCCGGTTTGCAAGATCACGGGCCCGGGCAACGCGTTCGTGGCTGCTGCGAAGAAGATCGTCTCCGGCGATGTGGGAATCGATATGATCGCCGGCCCCTCCGAGGTGTGCGTCGTGGCCGACGAGACCGCCGATCCCGCCATGGTGGCCATCGACCTCATGGCCCAGGCCGAGCACGACCCGCTGGCAAGCTGCTACTTGGTCACGTTCGATGAGGGCTACGCCGACAAGGTCGAAGCCGCCATCGAGGGTCACATGAAGGCCTCTACGCGCGCCGAGATCACCACCGCCTCGCTGGCCGATCAGGGTCTTGTGGTCATCTGCGACTCCATGGAGCAGGCCATCCAGTCCGTTAACGTCATCGCGCCCGAGCACCTGGAGCTGCACTTCGACGGCGCGTTCGAGCAGCTCGGTGCCATCCGAAACGCCGGCGCCATCTTCGTGGGCGAGTGGACCCCCGAGGCCGTGGGCGACTACGTGGCCGGCCCCAACCACACGCTTCCCACCGGCGGCACCGCGCGCTACGCTTCGCCGCTTTCCACCGATGAGTTCGTCAAGCACTCCAGCGTCATCCAGTATTCCGCGAAGTCGCTGGCAAACGACGCCGACGCCGTCATCGCCATCGCCCGTCACGAGGGCCTGTGGGCGCACGCTCGCAGCGTCGAGCTGCGCAAGGCCCTGGTGGAGACCGGCGACATCTACGGTTTGGACGGCGCCGATGAATAGCGTTCGCGCATCCGCCCCGCAGCTGGCCGACATCACGCCCTACGACCCGAAGTACCTCCCGGCGCGCGCGTACCTGTCGGCCAACGAGAACCCTTGCGACGTGGAGACCGAGGTCCGCAACGAGATCAAGCGCGAGATCAACAAGGTGGCCTTCAACCGCTATCCCGACCCCTTGGCCAACGAGCTGCGCGACATGATCGCCGAGGCCAACGGCCTTGACCGCGATTGCGTGCTCGTGGGCAACGGCGGCGACGAGCTGTTGTTCGACACGGCGCTGGCATGGGGCGGACCGGGGCGCAAGTTCCTCAACATGCCGCCCACGTTCTCGGTGTACCAGAACAACGCCGAGCTCACCAACACCGAGGTGGTCGACATCCCGCGCCGTGCCGATTACACCATCGATGAGGAGGCGGTGTTGTCCCGCGTGGCGCGCGGCGACATCGACTACGTTATCGTCACCAGCCCGAACAACCCCACGGGCGATCTGGCCGACGAGCGCTTCATCCTGCGCCTGCTCGACGCAACCGACGCGCTCGTCATGGTCGACGAGGCGTACTTCGAGTTCTCGCGCGGCACGGTGCGCCCCTACCTGGCGCAGCATAAGAACCTCGTCATCCTGCGCACGTTCTCCAAGGCGTTCTCGCTTGCCGGCGTGCGCGTGGGTTACCTGCTGGGAAACCCCGAGGTCATCCGCGAGTTCTTGAAGGTGCGCCAGCCGTACTCGGTGGACGCGGTGTCGCAGGCCATCGCGCGCGTGGTCTTCCGCAACCGCGCGAAGTTCGAGCGCGGCATCATGCAGATCGTCTCGGAGCGCGGGCGCGTGTTCCGTGAGCTCTCGCAGCTGCCGGGCGTCACGGCGTACCCCTCGAACGCCAACTACATCCTGTTCCGCACAGAGGGCGCGGGGGAGGTTTGGCAGCAGCTCTACGACCGCGGCATCCTCGTGCGCGACTTCAGCCGTGCGCCCATGCTGCAGGATTGCCTGCGCGTCTCCATCGGCAGCCCCGAGGAGAACGACGAGTTCCTGGCCGCGCTGCGGGAGATCCTGTCGAAGTAGGGCCGGGGCGCTTCGGGGGCGTAGCGGCAACTGTCCGGAATCGCTGCGCACATGATGAAAGAAAGGTGAACGGCAATGAGCGAACGCGTTGCGCACATCGCGCGCACCACGAAGGAAACCGACATCGACCTGTCCGTCGACCTTGACGGCACGGGCGTCACGGACGTGGAGACGGGCGTCGGGTTTTTCGACCACATGCTCACCGCGTTCGGCCGCCACGGCCTATTCGACCTGCGGGTTCGCTGCAAGGGCGACCTTGAGGTGGACGGCCATCATTCGGTGGAGGACACGGGCATCGTCATGGGGCAGGCGTTCGCGCAGGCGCTCGGCGACAAGCGCGGCATCCGCCGCTTCGGCGACATCGCCATGCCCATGGACGAGGCGCTCATCATGGCGGCTGTGGACATCTCGGGACGCGGTCAGCTGTTCTGGGACGCCGAAGTTCCCGCGGTGATGGTGGGCGCCTTCGATGCCACGCTGGCGAAGGAATTCTTCATCGCCTTCGCCGCCAACGCCGGCGTCACGCTGCACATCCGCCAGCTGGCAGGCGAGAACACCCACCACGTCATCGAGGGCATGTTCAAGGCGGTGGCGCGCGCCATGCGCCAGGCCTGCGAGCCCGACCCCCGCATGGGCGATGCGCTGCCGTCCACAAAGGGGATGTTGTAATAGCCGCTCTGCCGGGTGTTAGCGCGTATCCGGTTCGCGGGCGAACCGCTCCGTCGGCTACGGGCACCTATCCGGTTCACGAACGGGCCATGGCCGCGCCGGTCGCGCGCCCCGGCGTCGGACGCGCTCGCCCGGCCGGGCATGCCGCACTGCGCCTCAGGCGCCCCTGCCAACCGTTACGGACCTGCTGGTTCCCATTCTGAAAGGCTCTTATGATCGCTGTTGTTGACTACAAGAAGGGCAATCTGCTCTCCGTCGAACGCGGTTTGCGCGCGGCTGGCGCCGATGCCCGTATCGCCGACGACGCCGCCGAGATAGCCGCCGCCGACGCCATCGTCTTGCCGGGCGTGGGCGCGTTTGCCGACGCTGCGGCCACCATGGACGAGCTCGGCCAGACCGAGGTCATCCGCCGTCGCATTGCGGAGGGGGTGCCGTTTCTGGGCATCTGCCTGGGCGAGCACCTGCTGTTCGAGGAAGGTGCGGAAGGCGCCGGCGCCGACGGCAACCCGCGCGGCCTGGGCGTGCTGCCCGGATGCGTGGATCGCATGCCGCGCCAGGACGCTGAGGGTCGCGCGTACAAGGTCCCGCACGTGGGCTGGAACACCGTTGATTTTCCCGCCGGCGCGCCGGGGAACCCGCTGTTCGCGGGCATTCCCTCGGGCACGTACTTCTACTTCACCCATAGCTTCATCGCGCCTGACGGGCAGTTCGCCATCGCGCATACCACGCACAGCGTGACGTTCCCGTGCGCCGTGCAGAAGGGCAACGCGTTCGGCGTGCAGTTCCACCCCGAGAAAAGCTCGGACGCCGGCGCGGCGGTGCTGCGCAACTTCGTGGAAATCGTCAAGGCGGCTTCGCCCGCCTTGCAAGGTTAGGAGGCCGTCATGTACCTGCTTCCCGCAATCGATATCCTGGGCGGCAAGGCCGTTCGCCTGGCGAAAGGCGATTACAACCAGGTGACCGTGTACAACGACGACCCCGTGGCGCAGGCGCGCGTCTTCGAGCAGGCCGGCGCGCAATGGGTGCACGTGGTCGACCTGGACGGCGCGCGCAGCGGCGTCCCGGAGAACATCGCCATCGTTGAGCGCATCGTGCGCGAAACGTCGCTTTCCGTCGAAATCGGCGGCGGCATCCGCAGCCTGGAGACGCTCAAGCGCCTGGCGGATGCCGGCGCGGCGCGCATGGTGCTCGGCACCGCGCTCGTCAACGATCCCGAGCTTGCGCGCGCGGCGGTGGCCGCGGTGGGCGGCGACCGCTTGACCGCCGGTATCGACGCAAAGGGCGGGGAAGTGGCCGTCTCGGGCTGGATCGAGGGCTCGGGCGTGGCCGCCGCCGACTTGGCGCGCGCGATGGGCGCCGCCGGGTTCAAGCACATCGTCTACACCGACATCGCGCGCGACGGCATGCAGACCGGCATCGACGTGCAGGCCTACGTCGATATGGCGAATGCGTTCGGCAACCCCGTCATCGCCAGCGGCGGCGTGGCGAGCCTCGCCGACATCGAGCGTCTGGCGCCGGTGGCGGGAAGCATCGAGGGCGTCATCACCGGCCGCGCCGTGTACGAGGGCACGCTCGACGTGGCCGAGGGCGTCGCCCTTTGCGCCAGCTTGACGGCAGCGCGATCCTAAGCCCTAAAGGCGCCGAGCGCTGTCCATTTCGCGGCGAAGCCGGGCGCTGCGCTCGCCTGCGCAACGTTCCCCGGTCCCGCAACGCGGTAGCCGCCGCCTTCCCGTCGATTCCCCCTTTCCCCGAGCCGTTGAGGAGCAGATATATGTTGGCAAAACGCGTGATCCCCTGCATGGACGTGAAGGACGGCCGTGTGGTGAAGGGGGTCAACTTCGTGAACCTGCGCGATGCGGGCGACCCGATCGAGCTGGCGCAGCGCTACGACGAGCAACGCGCCGACGAGGTGATCTTCCTTGACATCACCGCCACCAGCGACAAACGCGAGACCACCGTCGACCTTGCAAGCCGCGCCAGCGCGCAGCTGCACCTACCGTACTGCGTGGGCGGCGGCTTCCGTAGCGTCGCCGACATCCGCCGTATGATCGCCGCCGGTGCCGACAAGGTGTCGGTCAACAGCGCGGCGGTGGACAACCCGCAACTCATCTCCGACGCCGCCGCCGCGTTCGGCACGCAGGCCATCCTGTGCGCCATCGACGCGAAGCAGGTGGCCGGCAACCCCAACAAGTGGGAGGTCTACGTGCACGGCGGCCGCACCGCAACCGGCATCGATGCCGTGGAATGGGCTATCGAGGCGGCGCGCCGCGGCGCGGGCGAGATTTTGCTGACCAGCATGGACCGCGACGGCAGCAAGGACGGCTTCGACTGCGCGCTCACTCGCGCGGTGGCGCGCGCGGTGGATATCCCCGTCATCGCCAGCGGCGGCGTGGGCAAGCTCGAGCACTTCGCCGAGGGCATCATCGACGGCGAAGCCGATGCCGTGCTAGCCGCAAGCGTCTTCCACTTCGGCGAATTCACGGTAACCCAGGTCAAGGAGTACATGCGCAGCCAAGGCATCCCTGTGCGCCTATAGAAAGGATCATCCATGCAAACCGAGCTTCCCGAGCTGAAATACAACGCCGATGGGCTGATCCCGTGCATCGTGCAGGACGTGGAAACGCGCGAGGTGCTCATGATGGCGTGGATGAACGCCGAGAGCCTGGCGCTTACGCTCGAGCGCGGCGAGACGGTGTTTTGGAGCCGTAGCCGTCAGGAGCTGTGGCACAAGGGCGCCACCAGCGGCAACACGCAGAAGATCGTCGAGCTTCGTTACGATTGCGACGCCGACACGCTTCTGGCCCTCGTGCATCCGGCGGGCCCCGCATGCCACACCGGCGCAACCAGCTGCTTCTTCCGCACGCTGGCCGAGTTCGAGTAGGCGCTCGGCCGCCATCGCCATCGCGGGAAAACGGCGGCCAACTCGCTCACGCGCAGTTGCCCGTAGGCGTTTCGCCGCCATGGCGCACCGCGGAAAACCGAATACGAGAAAGCCTGAAGGCCGGGTCATCCCGGCTTTCGCGCGTTTTGCGCGCTTGTCGTGCCCGGTCATGCGCTTCGGGTGGTTATCCGCGGTGACTTGCTTGCGCGTACCCGGCGCCTGCGCTATTCTGCCCCTAGCTTTATTTTCTCGAAGGAAACCCTTCCCATCATCAAGTTCCCGCTTCCCATCAACGCTCTTTCTATGCGCAAAGCGGGTAACAACCCATATATATAAGGAGGAATAAGGGTGAAGTTCTTTCTGGACACGGCAGATCTAGCCGAAATCGAAGAGGCTGCTAGCTGGGGCGCGCTGGCAGGCGTCACCACTAACCCGTCGCTGTACGCCAAGATCGGCGGCAAGCTGGACGACTTCCATAACCACATGAAGCGCATCTGCGACATCGTCGGTCCGGACTGCCCGGTTTCCGCCGAGTCCGTCGCCATGACGCGCGATGAGATCGTCGCCGACGGCCGCAAGCTGGCCGAGATCGCCCCGAACATCGTGGTGAAGATCCCCACCATGGTCGAGGGCCTGGCCGCCACCCACACGCTGGCCGCCGAGGGCATCCCGGTGAACATGACGCTGTGCTTCAGCGTGCCGCAGGCGCTGCTGGCCGCACGCGCCGGCGCCCGCTACATCAGCCCGTTCATCGGCCGTTTCGATGACATCTCCGAGGACGGCCTCGAGCAGGTCGGCAACATCGTCACCGCCATCAACAACTACGACTTCACGGCCAACACCGCCAACGGCGAGCAGGTCGAGATCATCGCCGCCTCCGTGCGCAGCGCCAACCATGTCACGCAGTGCGCGCTCATGGGCGCCGACATCGCCACCGTCCCGTTCGGCGTGCTGAAGAAGATGGTGCAGCATCCGCTTACCGACCGCGGCCTGGACTCCTTCATGAAGGACTGGGAGAAGGTAGCTAACGCATGAGCGACGAGCAGAATGTAGCGGAGGCGCCGCAGCAGGGCGCCCCCGCGGCCGATGCGGCGCCGGCTGCTCCCAAGCGCCGCCCGGGCCGTCCGCGCAAAAGCGCCGCCTCGTCTGGCAAGGCCTCTTCCGAGGCTTCCTCCGACGCCGCATCCGACGCCCCGGCCGATGGGGCCGATAGCGCCCCGAAAACGCCGGCCAAGCGCCGTCCGGGCCGCCCTCGCAAGAAGGCCGCGCCCGCTCAGAAGGCCGAATCCGCCCCTGCTGCGAAGGCCGAACCCGCCGCGAAGCCCGCTTCCGCGGCGAAGGCGAAAAAGGCGAAGGAGGCTTCTGCCGAGCCCGAGGTCGCCGCATCCAAGGCGCAGGCCGCCGAGGCCGCCCAGTCCGCCGAGACGGCAACCGGCACGCCGGCAAGGCGCCGTCCGGGCCGTTCGCACAAGAAGATCGCCACCGCGCCCGTCGCCGCTCAGGCGGCCCCCGCGCAGGACGCATCCGACAAGCAGCGGGCCCCCGAAGCCGCCGAAACCGCGCAGGCTCCCGCCGAAGCAGCCGGATCAGACCAGCAGGCTCCCGCCAAGGATATGGCCCCGGGCCGCGCGGCACGCGCTGCGCGCACCCCGCGCAAGTCGGTGCGCGCTCAGGGCGCCAATCGCGAGGGCCGCTCCGAGCAGCATGAGGGCCGCGGCAAATCCGACGCCCGCGAAGGCGCCGATCAGCGTGCCGAAGGCCGCAGCTCCGGCAACGCCGGCGCCGACCGCCATCAGCGCAACGACCGCAGCGATCGAAACGGCCGCAAGAACGGCAACGACCGCAACGAGCGTCACCAGCGTCATCAACGCAATAACAACCGCGAAGTGGTCCCCAGCGTCAACAAGGACGACCTTGCCAAGCTCAAGGTGGCCGAGCTGCGCGCGAAGGCCGCTGAGCTCGACGTCGACGTGGCGGGCTTGAAGAAGGCCGAGCTCATCGACGCCGTGTACGACGCGTCCCTGAAGGCGGAGGGTTTCGTGGAGGTCGAGGGCATTCTCGACATCATGCAGGACGGCTACGGCTTCCTGCGCACCAACGGCTATCTGCCCAGCGAGCAGGATTGCTACGTGGGGCTTTCCACCATCCGCCGCAACGGCCTGCGCAAGGGCGACAAGCTCACCGGCACCACGCGCCCGGCGCGCCCCAACGAGAAGTACGCTGCCGTGCAGAAGGTGGCCACCGTGAACGGCAAGCCCGTCGAGGAGCTGGGCCGTCGCGTGCGCTTCGGCGACCTCACGCCGGTCTATCCCGACGAGTGCCTGACCATGGAGCATGGCCAGACCACCATCACGGCTCGCGTCATCGATCTGGTCAGCCCCATCGGCAAGGGCCAGCGCGGCTTGATCGTCAGCCCGCCGAAGGCCGGCAAGACCACCATCCTGAAGGACATCGCCGCGGCCATCAGCGCCAACAACCCCGAGGTGCACCTCATGTGCCTTCTGGTCGACGAGCGTCCCGAGGAAGTCACGGACATGCAGCGCTCCATCAAGGGCGAGGTCATCTCCTCCACCTTCGATATGCCCACCGAAAACCACATCCAGGTTTCCGAGTTGGTCATCGAGCGCGCAAAGCGTCTGGTGGAGGACGGCAAGGACGTCGTGGTGCTGCTCGACAGCCTCACGCGCCTGGCGCGCGCCTACAACCTGGCGCAGCCCGCATCCGGTCGCATCCTGTCCGGCGGCGTGGATTCCACGGCCCTGTACCCGCCGAAGAAGTTCCTGGGCGCGGCCCGAAACATCGAGGGCGGCGGCAGCCTGACCATCCTCGCTTCGGCTTTGGTGGAAACAGGCTCGAAGATGGACGAGGTCATCTTCGAGGAGTTCAAGGGCACGGGCAACATGGAGCTCAAGCTTGACCGTAACCTGGCAGATCGCCGCATCTTCCCGGCCATCGACCCGGTGGCATCGGGAACGCGCAAGGAGGACCTGCTGCTCGACCCGCAGAAGGCCCCGCTCATCTGGGCGGTTCGCCGCATCCTTGCGAACACGAACAACACCGAGCGCGCCATGGACATGCTCATCAAGTCCTTGAAGCGCACCGACGACAACGACGAGTTCCTCATGCGCACGGCGAAAAAGGCTCAGCACAACAACGGGAACGCAAACGCAAACCTGGAGTTCTAGGGGAGACATATATAGATGGCGACAATGCATGACAATAACGAAACGGTTGTCTGGCCCAAGCGCGCGGTGGTCACGGCTGGCATGCCCTACGGCAACAAGCCGCTGCATTTCGGGCATATCGCCGGCGTGTTCGTGCCCGCCGACTGCTTCGCGCGCTTCCTGCGCGACCGAATCGGCGCGGAGAACGTCCGCTTCATCAGCGGCACGGACTGCTTCGGCTCGCCCATCAACGAGGGCTACCGCAAGCTGGTGGAGGCCGGGCAGTTCGACGGCACCATCGAGGATTACGTGCTGCGCAACCACAACCGTCAAAAGGACACGCTGGATTCCTATGACATCAGCCTTGATATCTACGAAGGCTCCAACATCGGGCATTCCGGCGAGGTCCACCAGCTCATCAGCGAGGCGTTCATCAAGAAGCTGCATGAGAACGGCTGGCTGCAGAAGCGTGCGACGCTGCAGTTCTACGACCCCGAGGCCGGCACGTTCCTGAACGGCCGCCAGGTGCAGGGCCATTGCCCCGTGCAGGGCTGCAAGTCCGAGCACGCCTATGCCGATGAGTGCGACCTAGGCCACAGCTATGCGCCTGAGGATCTTATCGCGCCGAAGTCCTCGCTCACCGGCGTCACGCCCGAGATGCGCCCGGTGGAGAACTGGTACTTCGACCTGCCGGCGTTCAACGGCTTCCTGAAAAAGCACGTGGAGGCCCTTGAGGCCGACCCCGAGGTGCGCCCCATCGTGCCGCAGACCATCAAGGAGTTCTTGGCCCCGCCGGTGGTCTACATCAAAAACGAGCTGTACGACCAGTACCTGGAAATCGCCGACAAGCTCGCGCATCACCAGTACCATGAGGCCGAGAAGGGCAAGCAGTCCTTCGAGATCGAGTTCGACACCATCGACGACCGCGATGCGGCGCGCGATGTGCTTGCCGCGGCGGGCATCCGCTTCCGCACGGGCAAGGCGCTCGTTCCCTTCCGCATCACCGGCAACATCGAGTGGGGCGTGAAGGCGCCGGTCATCGACGGGCTTGAGGGCCTGACGGTGTGGTGCTGGCCTGAAAGCCTGTGGGCTCCCATGAGCTTCACCATGGCCGTCAACGACAAGATGGGCCTGCCGCGCGGCAGCTGGCGCGACTTCTGGTGCTCGGAGGACGCGCAGGTCTACCAGTTCATCGGCCAGGACAACCTGTACTTCTACGGCGTTGCCCAGCCGGCGCTCATCGAGGCGCTGCGCCCGGGCGATATCCTCACGCCCGGTGAGACGGACACGCCCCTGCGCCAGACCAGCCTCATCGCCAACCATCACATCCTGCTCGGGAACAAGAAGGCCTCGTCGTCGGGCTCGGTCAAGCCGCCGACTGCCGACGAGCTGCTGGAGCACTATACCGTCGAGCAGCTCCGCGCGCACTTCCTGGCCCTTGGCCTTGACCAGAAGTCCGTAGGCTTCAAGCCCAAGCCCTTCGACCCCGACGAGGCGAAGCGCAACGACCCGCGCGTGGCAGACCCGGTGCTTAAGGAGGGCACGCTGCTCACCAACGTGTTCAACCGCCTTGCTCGCAGCTGCTTCTACGAGGCGCAGAAGAACTTCGAGGGCTGGATGCCGCTCGGCGAGGTGTCGCCTGAGGTGCGCGAGCGCGCGCACGCCTGCATGAACGAGTACGACAAGACCATGCACAAGGCCGAGCTGCACACGGTCATGTCCATCATGGACACGTTCATCCGCTGGGCGAACAAGTACTGGACGGACAACATCCGCACCGCCGAGAAGGAAGGCGACGAGCAGCTGCGCCGTCAGGTGCTCGTGGACTGCTTCTACCTGCTTCGCGTATCCACGCTGCTCATGCATCCCGTGGTGCCGAAGGGCTGCGAGAAGATCGCCGATTACCTCAGCTTCGAGTTCGACGACTTCTTTAGCTGGAACTTCGATTTCGAGGGCATGGACGAGCTGTGCCACGGCGCCGAGCTCGAGGACGGACGCCATCGCATCCGCGAGCTTCCCCCGCGCTTCGACTTCTTCTCGAAGCATCCCTCGCAGTTCAAGTAGGGTTTCAAAGCACGGCATCCGATCAGGCTGGCCAGCTGCGGCAACGCGGCTGGTCGGCCTTTTCATGGGTGCGGAAAGATTGGTTTGCATATGCACGTTGATTTGTATTCCGACGGCGCCTCACGGGGCAACCCCGGCCCGGGCGGGTACGGCAGCATCTTGCGCTTCATCGACAGCAAGGGCGGGGTGCACGAGCGGGAGTTCTCGCAAGGGTATCGCTGCACCACGAACAACCGCATGGAGCTGCTCGGCGCCATCGTGGCCCTCGAGGCCCTCAAGCGCCCGTGCCACGTGACGCTGTACTCCGATTCCCAGTATCTGGTGAACGCGTTCAACCAGCACTGGGTGGATGGCTGGCTCAAGCGCGGGTGGAAGAACTCGCAGAAGCAGCCGGTGAAGAACTCCGATCTGTGGAAGCGCATGCTCAGGGCGAAGGAGCCCCACGACGTGGAGTTCGTTTGGGTCAAGGGCCATGCCGGCCATGCCGAGAACGAGCGCTGCGATGCGCTGGCAACCTCTGCGGCCGACGACCCGTCGCGCCATAAGGAGGACGCGGGCTTCCGCGGCTAGATGGCGGCGCAAGGCGCCGCAAAGGACGGGCTGCTGGAGCTGGCGGCGCGGAAACGCGCCGCTTCGCCCCAGCCGCCCGTTTTCCATAAATGCCGCTTGCCTCACCTGGGGGTATGCCCGTTCAGTGCAAAAGGTTCCGCGTTCGTTGCCAGGGTGATACAGTAGCGAGAACGACTTTGAAACCGAGTAGGAGGTTCGTGCATGCAACAGGAAATGAAGCTGCGCCGCCGCATCGCCGGCGGGGCTATGGCTTGCGTCCTGTCTTGCGGCCTTATGGTCCCGCAGCTGGCATTCGCCACCCCTGATTCATCTTCCAAGCAGGCCGAGGCCCAGGCGGTCCTGGCTTCGCTTAACTCAATGCAGTACAAGCTCGACCAGGCGTCGGCCGACTACGGCCAGGCGCTCGAGGAGCAGGCCCAGGCCCAGCAGTCCGCCGATCAGGCGCAGGAGCGCATCGACCAGATCAACGTCGAGATCGCCGATGTGCAGTCCCGTTTGGGCGACCGCGCGCAAAGCATGTACCGTACGGGCGCAAGCTCGTTTTTGGACCTGTTGCTCGGGTCCACGTCGTTCAGCGAGTTCGCCACGAACTGGGACTTGCTGGACAAGGTCAACGATAACGACGCCGAGCTCGTGCAGCGCAACAAGGATCTGCGCACCGAGGCGCAGGAGCAGAAGGCCACGTTCGAAGAGCAGAGCCGCACCGCTGCTGCCAAGGCCTCCGAGGCCAAGCAGATCCAGGACGAGGCGCAATCCACCGTCAACTCCATGCAGCAGACCTATGACGGCCTTTCGGCCGAGGTTGCCACGCTGGTTGAGGAAGAGCGCGCTGCACAGGCTGCCGCTGCTGCCGCAACTGCTCAGCAGACCGTCGACCAGTCTGCCGCTCAGGCCACCCAGCGTATGGGCATCGCCGCTGCCACCAACAACAACGCCAATGCCGGCGGCAATGGCGGTAACGGCGGCGCTGCCGATAACGGCGGTGGCGACACCTGGACCGACAATGGCAATACCGACAATGGCGGTGGGGCTGACAACGGCGGTTCGGACAATCCCGGCAACTCGGGCGGTTCCAGCAGCTGGACGCCGTCTTACAACGCCTCCACGGGCAATGCCATCGTCGACCGCGCGTACAGCTGCATCGGCGCACCGTACGTGTGGGGTGGCGTCGGGCCTGACGGCTTCGACTGCTCCGGTTTGGTCAGCTATGCGCTCACCGGCAGCTATTCCCGTTACGGCACCACGTACACGTTCATGGGCATGTCCCAGGTCTCCGATCCCCAGCCCGGCGACATCTGCACCAGTTGGTCGCACTGCGGCATCTATATCGGCGGCGGCCAGATGATCCATGCCCCAACCTTCGGCCAGACGGTATGCGTCAGCTCCGTGCAGTCCGACATGATCATCGTTCGCCCCTGGTAGCGTTTCCCGCTTCGGCGGCCCGTCGGCAAGCATTCAAGCTGGCAGCGTCGAAATACCTGCAGTAAACAACGAGCCCCAAGCTGTTCATCAGCTTGGGGCTCGTTCGCGTTTAATGACTTCAGTCTGGCGCGCGCGTAGCCGCGCCAAGTAAACCGCC
>ERZ1034928.108-NODE-108-length-49929-cov-20.629025_pt1 | contig 49929 bp, 67 predicted proteins | sample MGYA00520627_ERZ1034928 | MGnify/ENA primary metagenome ERZ1034928 (study PRJEB33766, sample SAMN09781755) | gut metagenome | biome: gut microbiome | host: Homo sapiens | place: Madagascar | study: EMG produced TPA metagenomics assembly of the PRJNA485056 data...
ATTATTAATTATATATAGAAAAGTTATGTTCAATAAAGATTTTAGCAAAACCCCCTTGACAAACAGACAAAGTTGTGATATATTATATATTGCCGGGGAAACGAAAACTTCCCCGGCAGAAAGTTGAGGAAAATTTGGAAAAGTACAAGTATAAGTATAATGATTTGAGCGGACAAAAGTTTGGAAGATTGACCGTTATTAGAAGGGTTGAAAATAGAATTCAACCGAACGGATCGCATAAAACAATGTATGAATGTATGTGTGATTGCGGGTCTATCACAACTGTGATTGCTTCTAATTTAAAAAGAGGGACGACCAAAAGCTGTGGATGCTTAAGCAGGGAAATGACATCGAAAAGAAGTTCGAAGAATCTTATTGGGCAACAATTTGGACGGCTAACGGTCGCTGAAAGAGTGGAAGATTACATTAGTCCATCTGGAAACAGAGTAACCAAATATCGTTGTCTTTGTGAATGCGGAAATTTGGTTGATGTTGTTGGAACGAGTCTAACGATTGGATATACAAATTCTTGCGGATGTTTACATAGAGAGGTTATTCGAAAATTTAATGATTTATCCGGCCAAAAATTTGGCAAACTAACTGTAGCTGAACGTTTTTATGATGAAGAAAAATATAAGAACAGAGTTATGTATCGATGTGTTTGTGAATGCGGAACAGAAACTGTTGTAGACGGCAATTCATTAAAACGCGGTGTTACAAAAAGCTGCGGTAAGTTATCTTGTATGTTTGATGGTCCTCCTAAAAATTTCATAGATTTAACCGGAAAGCGGTTTGGTAAACTTTTGGTTTTGGAAAGATCTGAAAATAGAATATCTTCAAATGGATATTGTGCCACAATGTATAAATGCTTATGTGATTGCGGCGCCGTAAAAGATATTTGGTCGAGATCTCTTTTAACTGGACACACACAATCCTGCGGTTGCACAACAATGTCGCACGGGGAAATTAAAATACAACAAATGTTAGATGCAAATAATATTAAATATTTATATGATTCTAGTTACTTTGATAATCTTATAGCGGGCCGGAAAAAACTTCGATGCGATTTTATTATATTTAATGACGATAAGCCAATTCGAGTGATTGAATTTGACGGAGCCCAACATTTCCAAAATATAAAATATTTTGGAAATAAATTAGAAAGACAAAAACAACTAGATGAAATAAAAAATGAATATTTTTTCACAAAAAACATCCCCCTAATTAGGATACCATATACAGACGAAGATATTTTTACTTATGAAGATATTTGGTCTGAGAAATATTTGGTTAAAATAAAGAAAGAAAAAGGAGATAAGAATAATGAGAAGGTTTGAAAGCGTAAAAGATGAATTTAAAAAATTTCCTAATATTAAAACAGAATTGCCGATAAGAGCAACGATGAATTCTGCTGGTTATGACTTTTTTAGTAAAGAAGATTATATTTTGCATCCTGGAGAACATCATATTTTCTGGACAGATGTGAAAGCCATAATGTATTTCGATAATTTTTTACAAATACACACCAGATCGGGTAATGGCTGTAAAAGAGGGATTGTTCTTAGAAATTGTACGGCCATCATAGATGCAGACTACGCGAATAATTTAGAAAATGATGGAAACATTGGAATTTGTTTGAAAAATTCTGGGGAAGATGTTGTCGAAATTAAAATCGGAGATAAAATTGCGGATGGGATTTTTATTAGGTATATGATTGTGGACGATGATGAGTACATGAACTCAAAAGAGTCTTCGAAGCGTTCTGGCGGATTTGGAAGCACGGGGAGGTAATTAGATATGAAAGTCGTATTTTATACAATCGATTGTCCAAAATGCCGCGTGCTCGAAAGCAAACTGAAGACAAAAAAGGTCGACTTTGAGGAATGCAGAGACATTGAAATTATGCAGGAGAAGGGGTTTAAGAGCGCCCCGATGCTCGAAGTGGACGGAACTGCGATGAGTTTCGCAGAAGCGGTAAAGTGGATCAATAATTTGGAGGCGTAATATATATGGAAATTAGCATTAATCTTGATAATGATTTTGAATTGGAGTTAAAAAAACTTGAAGTAAAATATGGAGAAGAGATTACGAAAATTAATGGATTTTCTTCTGACCAGTTGGATTATACGAGCTTTATAGACAATTTCGTTGATAGCGATAACGTTGCTAATGCAACGATTGATCCTAACGCTAATGCTAATTCAAAAGATGTTCGCGGACTATTGGACGAAATGAACAAACCGCACTCTAAATTGTTGAGTTTTAATAAAATCTATTATGAAATTAAAAAGAAATATGGTAAAAAAGTTGCAAACAAATGGTTGGAAGATGAGTTTTCCGGTGCTCTTTATATGCACGACGCCCCCTCTTCTTCATTTTATTCGTATTGTTATGCTTACGAACTCCAAAACCTTGCAGAGAAGGGATTATACTTTTTGCCGAAAAGCAATACAGAACCTCCGAAACATTTAACAACTTTTATGGCGCATTTGCGGGAATTTATTGTATGGGTATCTAATAGAACCGCTGGTGCCTGCGCCCTTCCGAGCTTTTTTGTATACACGTGGTATTTTTGGAATAAAGATGTTCAAGATGGATATTATTTAAAAAATCCGGAATATTACAGAAAGCAAATGTTTCAGCAATTTATTTTTGAGGTCAACCAAATTCATACTAGAATAATTCAGTCCGCGTATACAAATTTAATTATTATGGACCGTAATTACTTGACTGAGATTTTTGGAGATCGTCAGTTCCCAGATGGTTCTTATGTTATCGATCATATTGAGGATATTATTGAACATCAGAAAATTTATATGCAAACGGAATCAGAGATTCGTCACGAAGTATTCCATACATTTCCTGTTTATACATATTCTCTTCTGTTTCAAAATGGGAAATTTGTAGACGAAGAGTTTGCTCGTTGGTGTAATAAACAAAATCTCGATTGGTATGATAGTAACTTTTATGTCGGAGACTCTGTTACAAATCTTGCATCGTGTTGTCGGATGCTTAACGACTTGTCGAAACAGAAGCAATTCCAGTCTAGTATTGGAGGAAGTCTTGTTGAAATAGGCTCTGTAAAAGTTAGCACAATTAATTTAATGAGAGTTGCACTGGAGTCCGGTGGAGACAAAACAAAATTTATTAAAATTTTGAAAGATAGAACAAAATTAAATATGCTTGTTTTGGATCGAGTAAGGCACATTATTAAAAGAAATATTGAAAAGGGACTTCTTCCAAATTATTCATATAATGTCATCAATCTGGATAAACAAACAACCACAAACGGTCTTACGGCGATGTTCGAAGCAATCAAGTATATGGGAATGACGCAGACGGACGATCTCGGATGTATTAGCTATACGGACGAAGGTGTTAAGTTTGCTTGTAAAATTATGGACACGGTTAATGAATTACAAGATTCCGCTGGTTATGATTATAATGTGTCGTTGGAAATTATTCCGGCTGAATCCGCGAATGTAAAACTGTGCAAAAAAGACAATATTATTTACCATAGAAATGAAGAATTTATTTATTCAAACCAGTGGACGAGTTTGATGGCAAAGTGTAGCATTAATGAAAGAATTAAACTTGCTTCAATTCTTGATAAAAAAGCCGGAGGTGGTCAAATTCTTCACATTTCTCTTGAGGGTGCAAGACTTGCTGAAGATGAAAGCTGGAAGCTGCTTAACCATATTGCAAACAGCGGTGTAGTTTATTTTGCTTTTAATCCAAAGCTTTCTTTGTGTGAAAAACAGCATACGTTTTTTGGGGAAGTATGCCCAATTTGTGGAAGACCAAAAGTAGACGAAGCAAGCCGGATAGTCGGTTATCTAGTAGCAACATCTTCATATTCTAAAGATCGCAAGAACGAATATGAAAATAGAATGTGGTATAAGGTCGGAGAAGATCAATATTTGTGAGGTGTAAATCTTGAGCTGCTTTGACATATCCAAAATGGAGAGAATTAAGTTAGATGAAAAAGAAGTAATAGATGCAATTTACGAATGCAAAAGCCAAAGGGAAATGGCGAAAAGACTTGGATGTGGAACAGATAAATTGCGCAAGTTTTTAAATGTTAATGGTTTATATGAATTGTTTTGTTCTGTTCATAATGTGCCATATAAACCACAAAAATTATTGCCTTGCGTAATTTGTGGAGAAACAAAAAATACGAGTAGCCTTCGTGGGTGTTTTTATTGTAAAAGACATTATAATCAAATGTATCGATATGGGAAAATAGTAGAGTCAACCATTTATGATAAAAACGAAATAATTATCGATGGGGACATTGCTAAAATAGTTATTAAAGATAAAAATCAAAATTATAAATGTGAATCTATTATTGACGCAGAAGATGTTGAAAAAATTAAAGATTATAAGTGGTATGAAAGTTATGGGTATTGTGTTACAAAAGGAGTAAATTCAGAAAATGGTGTAGATATTTCTAATGTAATATTTAATGATTTTGAAAGCCATTTTGATCATCAAAATCACGATAGATTAGATAACAGAAAGTCTAATTTAAGACCGGTTTCAGCACATCAAAACGCAATGAATATGGGTAAGAAATGCACCAACAATTCTGGCGTTACTGGTGTTCAAAGACAAAATAAAAATAGTCCTCGTTGGACGGCTGCAATTACTTATAATTATAAACCCATCTGGCTTGGAGTAGATGAAGATTTCGACAGGGTTGTTTTGTATAGACTTTTAGGAGAGGTTAAGTATTTTAAAGAATATTCGCCGAATTATAATGTAGAACGCAATGCGGTTTGTTTAAAATATCGTTCGCAAAGCGACAATATGCTTCATTATATTGAAATTGATATGGACGGGAATGTTTTGCAAAATACTACTTGTTCAGAGGTGTTAGAAGATGAAAATAATTGATCTCATTGATGAAGACTTCATAAATTATAAAAAACCGTCCTTGTTTTTAGCACTCCCTTTTTGCACATTTAAATGCGAAAAAGAATGTGGAATCCAGTGCTGTCAAAATAGTTCCCTTGCGAGACAGCCGATTATTGAAATTTCAACAGAAAAGCTCGTTCGACGGTATTTAGAGAACCCAATCTCCGAATCCGTTGTTATGGGTGGGATGGAGCCGTTAGATTCTTTTGAAGATGTTATCGAGTTCGTATCTGTTTTAAGAAAATATTCCGACGATCTCGTCATCCTCTATACCGGCTATTACAAATCGGAAATTGAAGACAAAGTCGAACAACTTCAAAATTTTTCAAACATTATTGTTAAATTTGGACGGTTCAAACCAAACGAACCGCATCATATAGATCCAATTCTCGGCGTGGAATTGGCGTCAACAAATCAATACGCCGAAAAAATTTCATAGTCGAGGAGGATTGATCATGGTAACAGCGAAAGTTAATGATGATGAGGAATTCGTAACGGAAATTAGAGCAGCGATCAAGGAGAACGAAGGGTATTGTTGCTGCGCCATCAAACGAGTTCCGGAGGTAAAATGTCCCTGCGCTAATTTCCGTCAGATGCTAAAAGAAGGCAAGGTCGGAGAGACCTGTCACTGCGGACTATACGAAATTGTAGAGGCTCCGCAAGAATAAACAATTTTATATTAGGAGGTAAATTTAGATGATTACACTTCAAAATTTTGTTAAAAACGCAAACGCATATACGCTTTTGCTGACAATGGGAGAACACGACACGGTTGATATGCTTCCTACGGCACAAAAGCCGTTTTCTCCCGAATTTTATCCGGTGTCTGTGGACTATGGTGTTCCGGCACCCGGCTCTGTCGCTATTAATTATTTTACGCAGGAGAACTTTATGTTCGTCAACGGGGCGTGGGGCAAAGACAGCGTTCCTTCTGTTCTTGAACAGCTCACAGTGACGGAAAACAATGTATACACTCCGGACGAAGGCGTTGACGGATATGATAAGGTTACGGTTAATGTTCCGCAGCTGGATACTTCGGACGCCACTGCTGTTGCCGAAGACATCCTGTCTCCTAAAACGGCGTATGTAAAGGGGGCGAAAATTACCGGCGCTCTCGGAACACAAAGTAAAACCGCAACCCCGAGTTCTGCTTCACAGACAATCACTCCGGACACCGGCAAGCTGTTAAGCAGCGTTGTTGTTGAAGCGGCTCCTCTTGACGCCGCCCAAACCGTTATTGCTGGAACGACCGCCAAAACCGTATCGCCGACCGCTGGCAAACTCGGACTCAAAGCGGTGACAATCAATCCGACCCCGAGCTCCGCCAAGACCGCCACGCCGACGAAGTCTGTTCAAAGTGTTACACCTGAAGAGGGACAGCTTCTCTCCGGGGTTACTGTGAACGCGATTCCTGCTGAATATATTATTCCGACGGGCTCTCAGACCGTAACTGCCAATGGCGCGGTGGATGTGACTGCGTTGGCGAGCGTTACCGTTGCCGTTCCCAATACCGTTTCTGAAATTACAATTACTGCCAATGGCGAGTATGTTGCGAAGACGGGAGAAATTGGTTATAGCAAGATTATCGTTAATGTTCCGGCGAGTGCTGGCGAATAAATCAAGAAAATCTCATATACAAAATAAACAAAAGGAGGGGATAATGCCCCTCTTTTTTTATGCATTTATACAAAGTTAATAAAAAGATATTTTTATTAACAAAAATACTTGACTTTTCAAGAAAAATATGCTATAATTCAAATGAAAAAATGGAGCAGAAGTTCTATTTTTCAAATAAAAAATGAACAAAATCGGAGGTTTTGTAAAAATGAAAGTTATTATTCCAAAAGATGCCAAAAAGCCGCCCAAGTCCGCGATGCCAAGCTATTCTATTCGCAGAAAACTGAAAAAGGAAATGGAAAGGGCTACCGGAAGAGATTTGAGCACCCAGGATGTGAAAACAATGATTCTAATGCACCGTTTGAAGAGCGGTGATTTCGGTGCTGATGACGCGAAGATTCTTTCCGATATGGGCGTGGCTCATTACGACAATACTGAAAAATTTCCTGACGGCACCGAAGTCAAGTTAAATTATGCAGAAATTTCCAAGAGAAAGCATACCGACTTCACCGAGGAATATTGGCAGTGGATTGAAGAGCACAAAGACGACGTATTCCACCTTGATCGCGAGGAGAATGCAAGCTCTCTTGTCTGTCTTGCGGAAGATGAAAGATATCGCGAGATAGATGGTGAGAAGGTTAGGATTCCGAGATGGAAATTTGACCTGTTTTCTGACCTGTTGGTAAATAATGGAGAGGGCGAGTTTGTGTCGCCGTGGGATGTTCCGGATAGCACAGAGGATTTTGTTGAAATTGGTGGCGGTAAAGAATAATTTTTTTTAAAAAACCTCTTGACAAATCATAAAAAATGTGTTATACTAAATTCGCAATCGAAAGATTGTAAATAATCGAAAATTTTAATAAACGAAATGGAGAAAAAACAAATGGCAGCAACTTTTGAATTCGTAGGAAAACTGAAGAAGATCGAAAAGGAAACCGACAAGTTTAAGGCATTTGAAGAAAAGCGTTATGATTCCGGTTGGACAAATCAGACCTTTAAGTTCAACGCAATCAACGGCAATAATTCACACATTATGCAGATTCGCGCGGGATTCTGGAGCAAGAAAGACGGATCTGTCGACGATGGCAAGATGAAGATTTATACGCAGTCGAAAGCAGAGGGTGGCGCGAAGAGCCAGCAGATGGAAGTTGCATTTGCGGATAGAGCGAATCCCGATGTTCTTTCCCGCGTGGCATATTTCCGTAAATTCGGCATTAATCTCAACGCGCCCGGTGAAGCAAAAGATCCTTCGAAAGGCCACGAGTTTATTTTTGAGGGCGATTTTATGAATGCTCTTCGCAAGTTGATCGATGATCCGAATTTCACAGATCGCAGAATCCATATGAAGGGTACGATGGATATTCAGTATGGAGAAAGTACTGGCGTATTTTATCGCACCTTTACTCCGACCCGCATTTGGTTTGCTTCCGACGACGAGAAGGATATGATGAGACTTTCCATCGATCTGATTTATGGCGCGGGTGCAGTTGAAGAGGGCGACGGGATCATTCGCGTAAATTGTTATCATAGATATTATGACGCAAATTATCGTAAGGACGCCTGCAAAGGGCAGACGACTTGCCCAATTCCGTTTGTGGTAAGAGATAAGAACATCCTTGACCTTGTTCGCCGCAGATTTACCAACTTCCCCGATGAATGCACTTTTGCAAAGACGGATGCAATGCTTGATGTTATTAACGAAACAGAGATGGTTTCGTTGACTTATGACGATCTGTCCGATGAGGCAAAAGAAAACATCGACTTCGGTCTTTCCACTCTCGAAGACGAGATTCGTCTTGCTGGAGGAACTGCGTTCGGAGATCGCGTAACCGAGCTGCGGTTTGCAAGTTCGAGAAATATTCAGGGGACGGCATATGAGGTGGAAGATCTGCTTCCTCCGAAACACGACGATGCCGACGACACGGATAGTGGCCCTTCGACGGAGAAGAAAGCTGACGATGAAGATTTCGATCTGTTTGGAGATCTTTAAGTAATAAGGATGTGTGAGCAGATGAATTATCGACGAATAGATAGAGATCCGTCTGCTCACACAGATTAAAATATGGAAGAAAAAGAAGTCACAATAGAAAATCCATATGGTTTTGTATATATAACTACGAATTTAGTTAATGGTAAAAGATATCTTGGACAAAAACAATGAACAGTTATAGAAATTGGAAAGATTATCTTGGAAGTGGAACACAAATTCGCAAGGCTATCAAAAAATATGGAAGAAAAAATTTCTATAAGACAATTGTTTGTTTTTGTTATTCTCAAGAAGAATTAAACAAGGCCGAATCTGATTTAAGTGTTTTTCTAAATGTTGTAGAAGATAACGGGTGGTATAATTTAGTTTATGGTGGAGGCTCTACGGTCGGCTGGCATCATTCTGAAAAAGTAAGAGAAGATCAGAGAGAAAGATCTAAAAGACTTTGGGAGAACGAAGAATTTAGACAAAAGCTTTTTGAATTTGCTAAAACAAGAACTGGAGAAAAGAACCCAAATTATGGAAATCATAAATTAGCTGGAGAAAATAATCCAAATTTCGGAAAACGCGCTTCTCCAGAAACTCGTGCAAAAATTTCAGAAGCAAATAGGAATATGTCAGAAGAAAGAAGAAAAAGATTAAGCGAGACGGCAAAAGAGAGGTTTAAAAACGAAGAATATAGACAACATTTGCGAGATATGAACATCGGAAGGAAAATGTCTGAAGAATCCAAAGAAAAATTAAGAGAGTCTTTAAAGGAGTATTGGACAGAGGAAAAAAGAAAAGAATATAGCCAAAGATTTTCTGGTAAAAATGCTCCCTTTTATGGTAGACATCATTCGGAAGAAACAAAACAAATTTTGAGTGAAAAATTAAGCGGAAAAAATAATAAATTCTTCGGTACCCATTTAACAGAAGAGCATAAAAGAAAAATTCTCGAATCAAGCCCTCTTAAAAAGTCCGTTGTTCAATTAGATTTCGATGGAAACTTTATCGCTGAATATATAAGCATAGGAGAGGCCGCCCGGGTTAGCGGGACTACGGTATCACATATTGTCGGAGCAATTTCAACTAAAGGCAGTTCCGGTGGATATTTATGGGTATATAAAGAGGAATACGATCCGGAAAATAGTCCAAAATATAAAAATAATAGATTTGTTCCGGTTGTGCAGATCGATAAAGACGGAAAATATCTCGCAACATATTTTAATTCTCGTGAAGCAGAAAGGCAGACTGGAGTTCTTCATCAAAATATTAGCAGATGTTGTAATAACAAACATACAACTGCTGGTGGGTATTTTTGGAGAAAATTAGAAAATTACGACCCAAACGAAGTATTTTCCAACAAAAAAAATAAACAATAATTAAAAGGAGATAAATAGTTATGGCATTTACAAAACCGACAGTAACAAAAATTACGGCGGATATTTCGAACCTCACGATTTATCTGCGCTCCACGAAGAAGTTTGGAAAGACAACTCTTTTCAGAGATGTTATTCTGGAAAAGTATGGAGATCCTTCGTATGGCCTTCTCGTTGGGTGCGGGGCAGAATGTGGTTATAAAATGCTCGACGGACTCAACGTGACGCAGGTCGAAACATGGGATGATGTGATCGAGCTTAAGAACTGGTTGATTTCCGAAAATGGAAAAGAGCACCACATTAAGATTGTGGCATTTGATACCGGCGACGAGCTGACTCTTCTTGCTGATGCGAAGACGATTAAGCTTTCCAATCGCGAAAATCCGCAGAAACCCGTGAGATCGATTAAAGCGGCGATGGGTGGTTATACGGCGGGCGAGAAGTATTCCGCAAATAACCTGATTAAGCCGATGATTTCCGAGTTGAGCAAGGCGGGATTCGGTGTTTGGGTAATTGCTCACACAAAGCTGAAGACAATCAAAGACAAAGGTGCCCTTGATGAAGATGGATATATGCAGCTGACCTCTAACCTTGCCGCAGATTACGAGGCGGCGTTTGGAGACTGTCTGGACGTTTGTCTCACTGGCATTGTCGACAGAGACACCGAAGAGCGCGGAACGGGCGACAAGAAAAAGAAGTATGTAACCGAAATGGTTCGTAAACTCTATTTCCGTGGCACCGACACAATTGACGCTGGTGGTCGTTTTGCTGACGGTTCCGTGCCCGAATATATGGTGTTTGATAAGCCGAATATGGCAAAGGATTTCATTAAGATTGTCGAAGATGGAATCGAAGGAAGCAAGACAAACCTCTCTTCTGCGCGTCCGACAACAACAAAGAAAGTTCCTCCCGTATATCGCGCAGAAACTCCGAAGCCCGTCCCCGAAGATGAGGATCTCGATACGACGACCAATACTTCTGATATAGATGACCTCGACCCGGACACTTCCGATGTTGATTTCGATATGGACGGTAGAGATGCCGCTCCGACCATCGAAGAACTTCGCGCAGATGTTCAGAAGAGCCTTCGTACTGCAAGCACAGAGATGAAGAAAAAGGTAAAGGAAATTTTGATTACTGAGGCGGCAGACGCGGATCATACAAAGCTTGCAGATGCAACCGCAGAAACCCTAAACAAGATTCTTGCGATTTTTGATTAAAACATAATTTTTAAAACTTTTGCAAAACCCCTTGACAACCAAGGGGTTTTGTGTTATACTTATGACAGGAATCGAAAGGAGATTTGATTTATGTTGAATGTTGGTTATTTAACTTCCGATACGACTGCTTCTGGGGACGAAATGTTCACCCCGTTTTATGCGGTTACGCCACTTGTTAAATATCTAAAACTTAGTGGGTATAAAACCGTTTGGTGCCCATTCGACGAGGAATGGAGCGCATATGTTCTTGTGTTTAAGGCAATTGGAATTAATGTCATTCGGAGTTCTCTATCTGACGAAAAAGATTTCTTCCAGTACGAGCCAGACGAACCCTATGACGTCATTATTAGCAACGTTCCGTTTTCTAAAAAGGATGCGGTTCTTCATCGTCTTGACCAGCTCGGCAAACCATTTGCCGTTCTTCTTCCGCTGAATAGTTTGCAGGGAAAATCTCGGTTTGATGTTTTCGAAAACGGAATTCAACTTTTAAGTTTTGACCAAAGAATTGGATTTCACACCCCGAAAAGTATGGAGGCTCCAGTCGAGGGCAGTCCGTTTGCATCTGCATATTTCTGCCGAGACTTCTTGCCCAGAGACCTGATTGTAGAAAGGTTAATTAAATACGATAGACCGCTGATAGAGGAGGATGCAAGTAAATGATGATTGAGTGTTTTTGCGGTTGTCGGAACAAAATCGAGCAGTCTTGCGCATATAAGATTGTTCTCGGGGGAACTCGCAAAGTTTACTTTTTGAACGAACAACATTATCTCCGTTGGCAGGATAAAAATTCGGCAAAATCCAACAAGATTGATGAAAAGGAGTTCAATCCGATTTATGACGCCGTTGTTGAGATTTGCGGCGGAAAGTTTGACGGAAGAACGATTGTCTGGAAGGAATACTTGACTTGGAAAGAAGTCGTTGATGGAAATGGCGATAGGGTTAAATGGTATTTGACAGAAAATAAGAGATCGTTGTCGGAATCGCTGAAGAAAAAGCATTTTGAAAGCGATTTTGGGATGATTAGATATTTGAGCGCAATTGTAAAAAATAATGTTGCGCAGTATCGGTCGAATGAATCTATGAGTTTGCCGTTGAGGGAATCTGAATCGCAGGTGAAAGAAAATAAGGCAGTGGTTCCGAACAGCAAACGCAGAAAATCGTTGGCAGAATTGGAGGACGAGGCATAATTATGTGTCAGAAAGAGCAATTTGTAACAGGGGTAACAGAGCAATATCCGGAAGAACTTCTTGAAAACAGACTAACAGTTGAAGGAAATTTAATCGCGTGCCTTTACGCAGATGTCACGCTTTATGATGATATCTGCTCGAACATAAATGTCGAATCTTTTCTCTCTCGTCACGGCAAGCTTCTTTTTGGTGTTGTCAAACATCTACGCGAGAAGAAGTTCAATACAATTGACGAGGTAACGGTTCTTTCCCATTGTAACGAAGAAGTACTTGACCGCTTGCAGAGCATCGGCGGATGGAAAACGATTCAAAAGCTCGCATCCACCGTCGATACAAAAAACTGGGATGCGATTCTTGACGAGTTTAATAAAAGCAACATTATCCTGAAACTTCACAAGAATGGGTTCAACCTTCTCGAAGAAGTGACGCTTGACAACGGGAAGAAAATTAAACCGTTGAAATTGTTTGAGAAGTTCAGCGCCAACAACGTTACCGAATGGTACGAAGAGAGAATCGCCAATATTTCGATTAATAATAGTGCTTCCTCGATGAAGATTATTAGTGATGAGATGGCGTTGTTTGGCGATGGATTTCTTGAAAGTTTAGAAAAGGGTGGAGACGACGGGGTGTCTCTGAGTGAGGCCGGATTGAATTTTGAAGAAAAAGAAATACCGATGTTTCCGTTTTTGTCAAGACAGACATCTGGACTTCATCGAGGAACGACAAGTGCGCTCGCTTCTCACTCCGGATGTGGTAAAACAAACCTTATGATGAACATTGTCTTTATTCTTCTTCAAAAGGGACTTCGTGGAGTTTTTATCAGTAACGAAATGTCGGAAAGAGAACTAAAAATAATTATGATGATGATTATTTTGGTTCAGTATAGGAATTATTGGAAGATTACGAAAAAGAAACTTCGAAACAATGATCTGACAGACGAAGACAGAGAAGAGGTCCGTGCCGCTTCGAAGTGGTGGGATAACGGACCTGGAAGAAACCTAAAGATTGTTACAATGAGCGACGCCGATTCCTCTTTAACCCACGACATTATTAAAAAAGAAGCCCTTCGCAACGGAATTGATTTTTATGTCGTGGATACCTTCAAGATGACGCTTGAAGAAGGCGGAAATTCTGCGTTTTGGATTGATTTGATTAAAGACTCTCGAGATATGGACTCTCTTGCTAAAAAATACAATCTTATCGGTCTTTACACAATTCAGCTTGTCGCGAACAGTATCGGGAATCTGTTCCTCAATGCTTCAGCACTCTCTGGTTCAAAGGCTATAAAAGAGGTTGTCAGTTTATTATTTTTCCTTAGAAAATGTGAGGCAGAAGAGCTCGAAGCGGGTGGCCCGTATGATTTCAGACCGTTCAGATCAAAGCAACAACCAGACGGATCGTGGAAAGACGAACCGTACAACTTGGATGAAAAGGAACGCAGAGAAGTTTATCGGGTTTTGTCGGTCGACAAAAACCGATATGGGGCGGATGCTGGAGATAACGGAGTTGCGTTCTTGTATAAATTTCGCGGAGACTTTTGTAAATGGGGCGAAACTTGTAAAGTTAGACCGGTTCATAAACGAATTGGGCAGGATCCAAATGCAAGATAAAAAATGAGTAAGGAGAAAATAAAATGATTATTATTGGATTTCCCGGGATTGGTAAAAGCAGCGTAACTCGCGCATACGATGGCGATACAAACACAACCGGTTATATCGACCTTGAAAGTAGTAACTTCGTTAAAGATGAAAACTGGGTGGAAGAATATTGCGACCTTGCCATCGACCTTGAATTGCAAGGTTATAACGTTTTTGTTTCTTCTCACAAGAAAGTAAGAGAATATCTTGCAGAAAGACAGGGCGTTTTCCCAGACATCGTTGAGGTGTTTCCTGCGAAGGAATTGTGCGGTATGTGGTGTCAGCGTCTTTCGCGGCGGTATCAAGATTCTCCCACAGAGAAGAACATAAGAGCTTTTGATTATATCCGACAAAATTTTGATGACGCCGTAGATGAAATGGAGAACGATGCAATTATTCACAAGGTCCGAATCACCAAGGAAAATATGAACGATTTGGAGAAGACGATGGCGGACTATTGGGACGGGCATCGTTCTGAGTAATTAAAAATATATTTTATTTGGAGGGTCGATTGTGAAGATTTTATTTTATGACGGAAACATTCGTTGGTGGTCACGTCTGACGAGTTTTTCTAATTATAATAGGCTCAGCGCTTCGTGGGGTTATACAGACAATATAAAAGAACTCAACGCATATAGAGAGAAGTTTGGCGAAGACACCGCCATTCTCACAAACTCTCTCGTTGCGCTTGACCATAGGTATGGTTGGAACGAGAGAGAAAACCATACAGATATTTATTTTTATGTCGAATCAAAGCAGGATTTTGTGAGATGCGACGAATTGACCGAAAGAGAAATCCGAGAGGGACATAATATTATGAAGATGTTTATGAACGGCGCCTTTGATCTGGAGTAAAGTCAGACAAAAAAATAGAATATTAAATTTTCCAAAACCTCTTGACAAACAAGAGGTTTTGTGTTATACTATCCATAGAAACAAAATCCCGATTTTATTTACAAAAGATTTTTGAAAAGGAGAGAAAAAATGACTATTGTTGACTTTTATAAGAAAGGTGAGAGCGATGATAAAAACAATTCGAGTAATGTTGCTTCCAAACAACAAACAGCAAACTAAATTATTTCAATATGCCAATACTGCTCGTTTTGCTTATAACTGGGCAATAGGAAGAGAGCAAGAAAATTATAAGAATGGTGGAAAATTTATATCTGATGGGGACTTACGAAAAGAGTTTACACAATTAAAGAAAACTTCTGAATATGCGTGGATAAACAATGTTTCTAACAATGTAACAAAGCAATCAATCAAAGATGCTTGTGGGGCGTACAGAAATTTCTTCAAGGGAATTACTAAGTCCCCACGATTTAAGAGTAAGAAATATTCAATGCCGAAATTTTACCAAGATAATGTAAGAATTCAGTTTACAGACACACATGTAAAGATTGAGGGTTTTGCTACGTCTAAGAAAAAGAATAAGCAAAGACTTAACTGGATAAGACTTGCAGAACATGGAAGAACACCTATTGGAAATACAAAGTATATGAATCCACGCATTAAATATGATGGACTTAACTGGTATATTACAGTTGGGATTGAATACGAAGATTCTACAGCCCCTCCAACCAACGAAGGCATTGGAATTGATTTGGGTATTAAGGATTTGGCAATATGTTCTGACAAGAATAAGTATCAAAACATAAACAAAACTCAAAGAGTTAAGAAGTTAGAAAAAAGAAAGCGTAGACTACAGCGTTCCATATCAAGAAAATATGAGAAAAACAAGAAAGGAGCAAGTTACTGTAAAACAAGCAATATTATAAAAAGTGAAAAAGAACTTTTAAAACTGAATCACAGACTAACAAATATTCGTCAGGGTTATTTACATCAAACAACATCTGAAATTGTAAAACGAAAACCAAGTTTTATCTGCGTGGAAGATTTGAATGTAGGTGGCATGATGAAAAATAGACATTTGTCCAAAGCAGTTCAACAACAAGGATTTTATGAATTTAGGAGACAGATTGAATATAAGTCCGCGTGGAATAATATTCCAGTAATTATAGCGGATAGATTCTTTCCGAGTTCTAAGTTATGTAGTTGTTGTGGAAATATCAAAAAGGATTTGAAACTTAGCGACCGCATTTACAAGTGTGAATGTGGAAATATCATAGATAGAGATTATCAAGCAAGTCTAAATCTGAAAAGACATGGAGAAATGTTATTAGAACAATCTGCATTATAACACTTTCAAGTTAATGCAGATATGTACTGGCACGTTAGTCAGGAATTTACGCCTATAGAGTGTACAAGAACTTGTGAGTAGTATATCAGAAATGATTACAAAAGCATATACGATGAAATAGGAATGAAACATAAAAGTTTATAACTTTTTATAAGTTTTCAGTAACGGAAACCACGATGCTCACAGATATTAAGCAAATGTTAATAGAAAACCCAGAGCATATCGTGGAATTGCTCGAAAGGTTTGAGTTCTGCCACATCCATCTCAAACGAACCGAAATCCGGTTTGCTCGTAACGAAGAAGGTGGTCAGAACATCTCAATTCGGCTCGAAGATAATCCTTCAATTTATGTTAAAGATTTCGTAACAAATGAGAACGGCGATATTATCGCGTATATAATGAAAAGTCGTTCGGTAAAATTTATCGAAGTCTTGTCGGAAATCAAGAGCATTCTCGGACTTGGGGACGATTGGGAACCTCCAAAGCGCGATATGTTGTTCGGTGGATTTTATGACCGAATTGGAGAGGACAGACAGGTTGAGATTACGACATATCCCGAATCAATTATGGATCAGTATGTCGACAAGGGAAATCGACGCTGGCTCAACGATAATATCTCGCTTGCTGTTCAGCACGAGTTTGGGGTCAGATTTGACCCGATAGAAGACCTGATTGTGTTTCCGTGGCGGTCACCCGTCGGAGGAGAGATTATCGCAGTAAAAGCTCGCGTTAATCACCCGGTAGAAGATGGTCAACAGAAGTATTGGTATGTTTATAAGGGCGCCGTCAGCAACTCTCTTTATGGGATTACGGAGAATTATAGCGGGTTGTTCGGAAACGAGATTTGTGTTGTCGAGAGCGAGAAAGCCGTTCAGCAGTTGGCGACAATGGGATGTCGAAACGCGGTAGCCCTTGGGTCGAGCAACTTGTCAGAGGAGCAAGCTCGACTGATTATGACGCTCTCTCCGACGTCGGTTGTGTTTTTGTTGGACGAAGGATTGGAAAAAGAACACACGATGAAAAATGTGGAAACATTAAGACAGTATTGTGTGTTGAGAGACTTGCCAATACGTTGGTGGAATTGGACGAAGAGCTCGGTTGTTGATGGGAGCGGAAAGAACAGTCCGACCGATTTGGGGAAAGAGAGGTTTGATAAGGTTATGGAAGGCGAGTTGGAGGTAGTTTAATGGGCGCATTTAAAGATATAACGGGACAAATGTTTGGGAATTGGAAAGTAATAAAATTTATGGGGCTTAACAAATATGGAGCTTCTACTTGGGAATGTGAGTGTCAGTGTAAGGATAAAACGAAAAGGATAATGAGCATACAAATTCTAAAAAAGAGTAAAGATTGTGGATGCTCTAAATCAATAGATTTAACTGGCAGAAAAATAGGGAGATGGACCGTAATAGGTAAATCAAACGATAATACGCATTTAAAATTTCCAAGAAAAACATGGGACTGTGTATGTGATTGCGGTGATCATAAAAAGGTGTCCGAGACAAAACTTATTAATAATAAAAATCCAAATCTTTCTTGCGGATGCGCAACAAAATATAAAGGAATCCCTCGTATTATTCATAATAAAGTAAATATTTATGACGAATATGTAGAAATTGATATTGGAAATGGAAATAAGACCATCATAGATATTGAAGATTACGACTTAATTAAAGAGGATTATTGGTGTATCTCATTAGACGGGTATGCTATTTCTTGTTCTGGCAAATTCACTAAAAAAAGACTACACAGAGTTTTAATGGGTTGCGAAAATACCCCACACATTCTTGTAGATCATATTGATAGGGATAAGTTAAACAATCGGCGGAGTAATTTAAGAATAGTAACAGCACAACAAAATGCGTTTAATCAATCAAAACATTCCAATAATAAAAGCGGTGTAATTGGAATATGTTGGTGGGACAGAGATAAGAATTGGCTTGCACAAATTAAATTTAATTATAAACGACATTTTCTGGGGTATTACGATAAATTTGAAGACGCCGTGCGAGCCAGATTACAGGCAGAATTGGAGTATTTTGGCGCAGAGTTTGCTCCACAAAGACATTTGTTTGAACAATATGGAATAGAGGTTCCGAGTAATGAAAAGTAATTATACTTGCTATCATCTTCATACTGAATTAAGTCTTTTGGATTCTTGTACGAATTACAAGTTATATGTTGATCGAGCGAAAGAACTTGGACAGACGGCAATTTGTTTTACAGAACACGGAAATTGTTATCAGTGGATTGAAAAGAAAGAATATTGTGAGAAAAACGGAATTAAATATCTTCACGGAATCGAGGCCTACCTAACAAAGCAACTTGAACCAAAAGTGAGAGACAACTATCACACAATTTTAATTGCGAAAGATTATGAAGGTGTAAAAGAAATTAATTCTCTTTTTAGTCTTTCAACCGACAAAAATCATTTTTATTATAAACCAAGAATTTCTTTTGATGAGTTTAAACAAATTTCATCTCATGTAATTAAGATTAGCGCTTGTCTTGCGTCTCCCCTAAACAAATTGCGAGATGAATCGTTAATTCCATTTTATGATTATCTTGAAATACAGCCGCATATTAACAGCGAAGACCAGAAGGAATATAATGTATGGCTGTATCAAATGTCAAAAAAACATAACAAACCGCTAATTGCCGGAACTGATACGCATAGTATCAACCAATATAAAGCGGAATGTCGTTCGATTCTTCAGATTGCTAAAAAGATAGAATTCTCTAATGAAGACGAATTCGATTTAACTTATAAAACATATGATGAGTTGTGTGAAATGTTTAAACAGCAGAGCGTACTTCCAGAAGATGTTTATTTAAAGGCAATTAATAATACAAATGTTATGGCGGATTCTGTTGTGGAATTCGAACTCGATAAGAGTTTTAAATATGCAAAATGTTATGAAGACGATGAGGCTGAATTAAAACGCAGGTGTAACGAACGGTATAAAGATAAAGTCCGTCGTGGAGTGATTAAACCGTCTCAACAATATGTAGACAATGTTCGTGAAGAGCTTCGAGTATTTAAAAAAATCGGTATGATGGGATTTATGCTCTTTATGTCCGATCTTGTTACTTGGTGTTGGGATAACGGTATTCCGATCGGCCCATGTAGAGGCAGCGTAGGAGGATCGGAAATTGCGTATCTGATTGATATCATTGATGTAGACCCGGTTGTTTGGCATACGGTGTTCTCTCGTTTTGCCAATGAGGATCGCACTGAACTGGGCGATGTGGATGTGGATATAGCTCCAGATCAAAGAGATCTTGTTTATCAACATATTATTGATACTTATGGATTTGATTATACTGGATATATTCTTGCAATTGGAACGATCTCAGATAAAGGAACAATTGATGAAATTGGTCGAGCCCTCGCGACGAAATGGGAGAAAACACATCAAGACAAAGAAAATAATCCATACTCATTAGATAATATCGCGGCAATCAAAGTAGAGTATGAAAGCGATCCGGAGAGTGCTAAAAAGAAACATAAAGACCTGTTCTATTATTTTGATGGATTATTGAACACAGCGATCTCTCAATCAGTGCATCCTGCTGGAATTATTGTGAGTCCGATTACATTACAGGACAACTACGGTATGTTTTGGTCTTCGGACGGAAAGAGAATTCTTCAAATTGATATGGAGAATTGCCACGAAGTAAACCTAAACAAATACGACCTTCTTGCGTTAAAAAATATTGAAGTTATTAGAGACACTTGCACACTGGCGAATATTCCATACCCGAAGTCGTATACAATTAATTGGAGGGACGATGCGGTATGGAACGATATGATTACTTCTCCCGCCGGAGTCTTTCAGTTTGAAGGCGATTATGCCTTTAAAATGTTAAAAGCGTTTCGACCTCACGAAATAAACGATATGTCAAAAGTAAACGCATCGCTTCGTCCAAGTGGAGCATCGTATAGAGATAGACTTTTGGCAAGAGAGTTCAATCACAATCCATCAAAGATTATCGACGATTTGCTTGCTGATACGTATGGGCACCTTGTTTATCAGGAGCAGGTAATTGCGTTTTTGCAACAAATTTGTGGTCTTTCTGGCAGCGAAGCAGATAATATTCGTCGTGCAATTGGACGAAAACAGAAGGACAGACTCGACGCGGCCATGCCGAGTATTCTTGAGGGGTATTGTTCCAAGTCCGATAAGCCAAGAGCGGTTGCCGAAGAAGAGGCGAAAAAATTCTTGCAAATTATTGAAGACGCATCCTCCTATATGTTTGGTTTCAATCATTCCACCGGGTATAGTATGGTGGGTTATATGTGTGCGATGCTACGATATTATTATCCATATGAATTTATTGCCGCATATCTCAATAACGCCTCAAACGAAGACGATATTCGGATGGGAACCGATCTTGCAGTGTCGAAAGGGATTAAAATCCTTCCACCAAAATTTGGCTACGCAAAGGATGTCTATTTCCCAGACAGAGAAAATGGAGCCATTTACAAAGGAATTGCTTCAATCAAATATATGTCTGCAGATGTTGCAAATAAACTTTACGATCTTGCTCACACTCAAAAGTTCGACTCATTTATCGACCTTCTGCGAGTATTTCCGGGTGATAGTCGGCAGCTCGACATTCTGATCAAGCTCAATTATTTCTCACAATTCGCACCTATCGGAAAACTTCTGAACATCGTTGAACTCTATAATAAGTTTGGAACCCGTAAGACGCTCAAAGAATCCGATGTTTTAACCCTTCCCGCACCCGTTCAAGAAGTTGTCACAAAATATACTGTGAAGCCAAAAACGCAGTATAAAATCACAGACAACGATGGGATGCTCCGGGAGCTTTCGGAATTAGTTGGAGAACGCCCGATTACAATGATGATGCGGTTGAGTTGGGAAAAGGAGTTCATCGGATATTGTGCCTCTACGGATCCATCACAGCAAGGAAGTTGGCTCGTTCTGGACATCGACACTCGTTTCTCACCGAAGTTGAGTATTTATGCTATCTGGAGCGGAGAACAGCGCATTGTTAAGGTTTCGAAGCGTGACTTCCAATCGAATCCTCTCACCAAAGGTGATACAATTCGACTGACCATCGAACAGCGTCCGAAGGCGAAACTTGTGGACGGACAATGGATTAAGGACGAAAACGTTAAAGAAGATTGGTTAAAATATTATTCAATTGTTAAATAAACAAAACTATAATTTTATCGACAGGAATGGAGAATAATAATTATGGAATACGAAAAGACAAAGCTTCCGTTTGTATCGGGAAGAAAATACAATGATCTTGTTAAGAATTATGAAGATGTGGTTTATAAGCTTGAAACCTTGTTGCTTGCAGTAACCGGGAAGCTTTCAAAATCTACTTACCCGATCGATGTGATGCTGTCTGAATCAATTCGACACACAGAAGAGTTGGTCGACGAGGCAGTCGAAAGAGTCCTGAAAGAAAGTTTGGAGGCCGATGATGGAGACACAAACTAAAAAATCATACCAGCAACCAAAATTCTCATACTCTCGAACAGAAGTATATGATAGCTGCCCATATCGATATTATCTTCAATATGTGAAAGGGCATTATATTTCAGCAACAAGTCTTGCGATTTCTTACGGAACACTTCTGCACAAAATAAACCAGCTCCAAACCGAGATGCTTCTCGCCGGGAAACCAATTGACTATTCGATGCTGAAAGATTATTTCCAAAATGTGAACATTCCCAAGAAAAGCCCGAAAGACAAAGATGGAGATATTTTCGGTGTAAATATTCTTCGACGGATGTTTCCTGACGATTGGGATGCTCTCGACAAGACCGGAAGAACCTTCGAAGAGAAGGCACAGGCGTTTTTGGAAAGAGGAATTTATCGGCAAGAAGAGTATCTTGCGAAACACCCGGAACTCAAACTTTTTGCCGCAGAAATGCCGTTCGAATATTATTTCGACAAGGTCCTTTTTACGGGTTCAATTGACCGCGTTCTTCAATATCGCGACGACCCGAAGCACTTTGTAATCCACGATCTAAAAACGAGTGCGGAAGCATATGATGATAAGAAGCTGACAAGTCCACGACAGATGTGGGTTTATGTCGGAGCACTAAAGGAGCGGTTCGGGGAGGATATTCAAGTTGATTGCGAATATGAATTCCCGGTCGCAGAAGAAATGCGGAAGGCGGGGACAAAAGGTTGGGAGAAGCGGTGTGAAACAAAGATGCGGAAAATACTGGACGATATTTTCAACGAAAACTGGACGGCGCATCCATCTCCGCTGTGTTTCTACTGCGCGTTTTGTAATAACAATCCGAATCAACCAACAGAAGCGGCGAATCTTTGTCCGTATTATAGTCTCTGGACTCCGCAAGACAGATCGTTTGCTGTTCGACTTCCATGGCAAGGAATTGAGATGGATGAAATCCAGCACAAAAAACTTGAACAACTTGAGGCGTTAGACGACGAGTTTGCCGACGAAGTCGAAGAAGAGGCGGCGGAACTGAATGACGATTGGGATCTCTAAAAATAATTTAAAGAAATTTTTGAAAACCCCTTGACAATCAAGGGGTTTTCTGTTATAATTAGGTCGAAGAAAAAATAAACCACAAAAGAAAAGGAGCAAATCTTATGAATGAAAACTATATCGTAATCAATGGAAAGAAATCAGAACTGACAGAAGAACAACTGAAAGCGCTTGGAATTGAAGTTGGAACGAAGAGAAAAAACCCGTTTGAGGAGGTTGTTAGGTTTGAAGACTATTACTTCGTCGAGAAAAACAACGAGGTTCACGCATATATGAAAACCGATAGCTCGGTTGATAATCAGATGTATACTTCCGCAAACTACTTCAACGACAAGGCATTTGCAGAACAGGTAGCCCTTCATCAACTGCTTTATCGTAAACTGTTGAAGTTTGCGTATGACAATGAGTGTGAAGACACAGCAGAATGGGACGAGGGAGACATGCACTGGGCAATTCGATATGTTGAAAAACGCGGCACGTTCACTGCTTGCTTGGAAAACAAGTATAAGGCACAGGAAGTGTATTACTCTTCCGCAGACAGCGCTGAACGTGCCATCGAAGAAGTCGTCAAACCGTTCGTGAAAGAGCACCCCGAGTTTGTGTGGTGATATGGTTGATGAAAGGAGAAACAATTGTGGAAACCACTATTACTCTTAAGGATTTACTGAAACGCTGGAAGGAAGAAGCAGGTGTTGAAAAGGATGTCACTCTTGTTTCGAAGAAGGGTCATTGCCTAATTGTCTGCACTCGTTGTCCCGGTGGGTATATCGGAGAAAGAGGAAGGTTGTGTGAAAAATATTTTCAGATGATTGAGAACGGCAAGACTGATAAGGGCGAAAGAATTACTCGAAGTCCGTTCGGTGTTGGGGAACTTGAGAAAATTGAATTTGTTGAAACCTTCGATAAAATTTAAGGAGGAAAGAAAAATGACCAATGCAGTAGAAAAAGTAAAAGAAGTAATCAAGAACAATATCGAAGATGCTCCGTGTGGGATTTTCGATTGCCATAACATCGTTGGGGATCCGATGGAAACGATTTACGATGAGGCCGGTGTTAGAATTGAGCTCTGTCGTGAATACGAGTATTTTGAGGTGTTTGGATTGACGAACGAAGAGTTTTCGGAAGTCGAGTCCTTTTACGAAGATCTCATCTCGAAGATTTGATAAAGAGAAAAGGAGTAAAGAGCAAATGGGCAAGATATGTGATGTTTTCAAGATTATCCACCGTAAAGATGGTGTATATGATTTGTTCCAAGACAATAATTGGATTATGTCTCGCGGATGTGTTGATAACATTTTGGAATATCTTTCTAAAGAAAGTGAGTTCGGACCCGTAGTGTTTGAGTTCAAAGATGAAAGTTTGGAGGATCGTGATGAAAAAACTTCGTAAATCAGAAATCAACCGAATCATTAAAGAGAACACCGCGCTTTCCAACGAAGACCTCATTAACAAATATTTCGACCTTATATACCGCGAATGTCTTGGCTCGAAAGCCGAGCGTATGGAAGATGCGGGCTGGGACGCAAGCGATATTCTGGAACAGAGAGAGTATGAACACTATATGAATTGCTACACCGATATTCTCAAGGAAATGTTGCAAGAACGTGGTGTGGACCCATGGAAAACCGATGTGAATAATACTGCGGAGGGAGTTTGATTTATGACGGCTGATAACGCAATGGCCAAAATAGAAAAAATTTTTACCGAGAAAAATGTAGTTCTGTCTGAATCCGAGAGGAGACACATCAAACAGCTACTTGAAGACTTGCGTCAAATGAGTTTCTCTGACGGTTTTGATTCTGGTTATTCCTTCGGATATAACGCAGGATATGATTTTGCGTTAACCACGATAGATTAAGACGAACGCAAACGACGTCATTTTATAGAGGAATTGAGCAGCAGAGGGCTTTCTTATTCACGTGGTTTACCAGAAAATAGTGGCGGTAGATATTCAATTGTTTGTTTCTTCACAGATGATTTGGAGTGCGAAATTGGAACAGACAACCTGTGGTACGATAAATATCGTTTTCTGAATGCAAGATGGTATATTACGCTCGACAGCGATTGTTTTGATAAAGAAAGCAGGTTGTAAATGATTTATCGAGAAGAAGACATCGAGCTTTTAGTTTGCCGAAAAGAGTAAAAAAATAAATAAAAACTTTTCAAAATCCTCTTGACAATAAGGAGATTTTATGGTATAATGACATTAGAAAGAAAGGACGGCATAAAATATGAGACCGTGGCATATTGATTTGATACCATATCTTCCGAAATCACAGCTGGTTGCACAATGGAGAGAATTAAATTCGATCTATAAGAAGCAAGACAATCACATTCTGATTAACTATGTCTATAATTACGACAAAGCGTATCTTTTGATTTATTCCAATTGTGTTTTGCTTGAAATGGAAAGGCGGGGGATTCGAGTTAAATCGTTTGAAAATCTTTTCGAATATTTTTCTGATGTCCACGAATTAAAGCTTTCGTTTCCATATCGGTTTGCCGAACATAACGACGAATATCTTCTCTGTAATTATTATAATCTTCTGGAAAAATATCGAAGAGGGCAAAAAGATTTTTCGGAAGAAGAATTTGAAAGATTAACCGATTTTGTCAAGAAGTCGTTAGATAAAAATATGAATAAAAGATGTGATTCATATGATAAATCTATCCTCGCGCTTGCAGATACGTGCAGTAGAACAATTGAGGAATTAAACATCCTTCGAGCGTTTGTTATTTCAGCTTATGCCGCCCAAAATTATATTTCTACCGAGAAGGCGGCACAAGTGTATAGAGATTATGCGACTAAATTCAGTAATGTGGTCAAGGAAGCGAAAGAGGATTAAAAATAATTAAATAGGAGTTTTAATATGATTTGTGAAAATTGTTTGTATAACAAAAATTGTCAGTTTTTATTGAAACATAAAGAAAATAAGGAAGTAGAAGGATGTACGGCCTTCGAAGATAAATCCGAGTGGATTCATTTGCCGGTAAAGGTAGGGGAGCAAGTATTTGTGGTGTATGCAGAGGAAATTCAGCACACAGATGTGTCTAGTATAAAAATTGAATCAGAAGATGACCATTTCGTTTTTATAACTAAGTGCATGGTTGCATGGGGTGGAGCAAGGTTTGAAGAATTTATACTTGGCAAAACTGTATTTCTTACTCGCGAAGAGGCCAAGAAGGCACTTGATAAGCAGTGAAAAACATTGATCTGAATGGTTTCATCTTGTCGGCAAGGACTGCGAAACAGCATATTACGCTGTTGGGTATGGTAACGATGCTCGAGTAATAGAAGAGCCGATATGCGGCTGGGGAATCAAGAATGGGAAACAGTGTGTTATTGACGAGTGTGGAGACCTTTATGAAATCGGGGAAGATGTCTTTTTGACAAAAGAAGACGCAGAAAAAGATGTTGAACGGATGAGAAAAATCAATGATTAAAATTATTAAAGATGGTCAAAAGGATTTTGTTGCCAAATGCACGACCTGCGGATGTGAGTTCTCGTATCAATTGGGTGATATCGGATTAAATTCAGTCAGGTGCCCGTGTTGCGGGCATTATGTTGCTCATAAGGAATTCGAAGAACCGTCTCTTGCCACTGGCACACACGCAATTCCGGGTAAATTCACCCAACAAACAACAGCAGACTGGATTGCTCCCGATGTGACAATCACGTCTTCTGATAATACCTCACGGTTTGATTCCCTTAAAACAATTCGTGATTTGTGTATTGATTATGACGGCTTCAACACGGTCGATGGACTAAAATCGCTAATTGACGATGTTCGAGTAATTACGGAAGAGGCAATGAAATGAATAAAGAATATTATATTTCAACATTGAATTCAGATGCGCCGATTAATGGATTGCGTCTTCCCAAAGTAATTGCCAAAATTACTTTTTGTGGAGCAGTCACGATACCAGTTTATGATTATATGGATTGGAATCCTCCGACCCCGGAGCAGGTCAAAAATCTCAAAGAAATGTTGAATATTGAGGTGAAACTGATTGAGGATAACAAGAATGAATAATCAGATTCGGTTAACTACTATAATTCGTAAGGATTCTATAGAAAACTGGGAAAGAGTAAACCCTATATTAAAAAACGGGGAGATTGCGCTTGTTGAATCTGGAAAAGACAGGTCTTTAATAATTGGAGACGGGAAAACGCCGTGTATAGGTTTGACAAAAATCCATCTCGGCGAAGCAGACCTTTATTTACAGAGCAGAGGAGATGACTCCATGCGTTTCGTCATAACATTAGAAAATCACAACATTGAAGGAAAAACCAATGATAAAGGAGAAAGACAGTGAATCGTGAAATTTTGTATTGAAGGTCTGATTGGAGAGTATTGGGGAGTAGACCCGATTTATTATGCTGACTCCAAAAACAAGGAAGAAGCTAGTGCGGCGAAGTTGTGCTGTAAAATTCTTGAAATAATTCGGGTGTCACGGGGAGGAATCGATGGAGAAAATTCTTGAAAACACGCCAGAAACACGCGAATATCTTGAATCGCTTCCAAAGATTTATATGATCGCCTGTTGGGCTGGATATGGTGTTCGAGAATTTCCATTCGCTGGAAAGCATACGATAGATGGCATTCCGTTTGTGTGGACATATGACGACTGTAACGGAACTTGCGATTGCTATTTCCTGCGCAAATTAACCAACACAACAACCGGCTGGATTTATGCTTGGACGACAAGCAAGGGTCGCGCTGAAGAAATCGCGGCGGCGCTGAATGAAAAGGCTGGGGAAAGCTGGAGAAATTCGCGAAACAATTAAATTATTTTTCAAAAAGCCCTTGACAAGCAAGGGCTTTTGTGATATAATAACAGTAGAAACGAGGTGAGCGTATTATGGCAACTAATTATTTGTTAGAATTCATTCAAAACAATCCTAACGATTGGGAAGAAAAGCTGTCGTCTGACCCGTATAACCTGAAAATCTCTCGAGACGGTCCGTATGTGATGTTTAAGTATAACCAACTTTCTTCGGATTTTTCCAATCCAATTGTGCGAGAAGCACGCGGAATCATCTTCCGAGAAGACAACTGGAAGTGTGTTAGACGGGCTTTTGATAAGTTTTTCAATTATGGAGAGTCGAACGCGGCGGAAATCGATTGGAGCACAGCAAAAGTTCAAACTAAATACGATGGAAGTTTAATTAGTGCGTGGTTCGATGATGAAAGCTGGCATTATTCGACTAACGGAACCATCGATGCCTATAAGGCTCCGACAGGAGACATCAAACTTCCGACATTCGGAGATGTGCTTGAAGAAGCCTTCCGAAATAACGGTATTTCGAAAGAAATGTTCGAACAATCCGCTTCTAGACTTGTGTGCTATACTTTCGAGCTCGTTTCTCCGCAAACTCGTGTTGTAATTCCATATGAGAAGCCTGATTTGTATTTCATTGGACATCGAGTAATGCCAACGGAACGCGAAAGGAATCCGAAGGAGTCTATTGTTTCCGATTTTTTCAAAGCTCCGAAAGAATACGACTTTCATTCCGCACAGGATGTCGTCGATGCGGCGAGAGCGCTTCCGTGGGATGAAGAAGGTTATGTCGTTGTTGACAGTAATTTCAATCGTGTTAAAATCAAATCTCCCGCATGGCTGGTCGCACATTACGCCAGGTCGAACAATTCAATTTCTAAAGAGTCACTGATTCAGGTAATTCTCGATGGGGAGCAAGAAGAATTCCTTGTTTATGCCAACGATTATCGCGAAGAGATTGAATCGGTCGAACAGGAAATGAAAGATTTTGTTAAAGAGCTGAACGACGCCGCAAGAGAAATAAAGAAAAAATACGCAGCGGAAGTTCTAAAGTATCCAAAATCAATTCAACCGTATCTATTTTCAAAGGTAAATAATCAGGATGCGGATGATTGGGTAAAAGAAAATATGACTGCTTCCAAGTGGGTAAAATACTTGGAGGCAAGAAAGAGTCAGCACAATATGGAGGAGCAGGGAAAATGACGAGCGGAATTCCGAAGCTGGAAATTTTGATTGGTCTTCCCGGAAGCGGGAAATCGACCTATGCCAAAGAAGAACACGAATCAAACAGTAATTCCGTTTATCTTTCTTCCGATAAGATTCGCGAGGAATTGTATGGCAATGAATCGGTTCAAGGAAATCCCGCAGAGGTGTTTGCCTTGATGCAGGGTCGAGCAATTGAAGCGCTGAAAAATGGAAAAGACGTGTTTTATGACGCAACCAATCTAACTAGAAAAGATCGTGCCGGAATTTTGGCGGCAACCCCAAGATATGTCTATAAGCAGGCGACGGTGGTTTTTGCCCCGTATGAGATATGTATTGAAAGAGATGCCGCTCGAGAACGGTCTGTCGGTAAAGAAGTAATCGACAGAATGATTCGTAGATTTCAACCGCCGTTTTATGACGAAGACTTCGACTTCATTGACGTATACCAAAACTATTCTGACAAAGAATATGAACAATTTGTGAAGAAATATGGAAGCCTTTTGGATCGTATGACGATTCTCCACGAAAATCCACACCATTCACTTCCTGTCTTGAAACACTGCAAAGAAGCAGAAAAATATGTGAATACCCATTTCTTCAGAGACCGCTTCTGGGGCGAACTCGCGTCTGCGGCCCTCCTTCACGATTGCGGGAAGTATATCGTAAAAGACTTTCGCGATGCGAAAGGAAATCCGAGCGAATACGCACATTATTATCAGCATCAGTGTGCTTCGGCGTGGCAGTGTATGGAAGAAACGTTCGACGAATTTGTAATTTGGCTCGTTGGAGCTCATATGGACCCGTTTTTGGACACAAAATATTACCGCAATCTCGATCCGTGGATGAAAGACATCATAGATATTCTCCACGAAGCAGATTTGGCGGCACATTAAAATGAAAAAATGTAGAAACTCCGGAAGAAAATAAGTAAAGTTATAAAGAAATTTCATAAAAGCCCTTGACAAACAGGGGCTTTTATGTTATACTATCAGTAGAAGTGAAAGGAGGCAAACCGTGTCAACAAGTAGAATTGTCGTCGAGGGGTTTGTAAATAAACAAATCTTCCCTCGGACAAAAGTAAAAAGCGGCGATTTCGCCATATTTACGTTTTCGCCAGAAAGTGTGATCGGCGAAATCGACAAGAGAACCAAAAATCCAAAATATAGAACGGACGACATAACATTCAAGGGCCGTGTTCCTGAACTCGACGGTGGAACGAGATATAAAATTACCGCAGACCTAAAACAAGACGCGAAATATGGATGGCAGTACGATATCGTTAGCATTAACTCCGTTGTCAAGCTCGACACAGAGGCGGACGTAAGAAAGTTCCTCGGTTATGTTTTTACGGAAAATCAAATTAACGCACTGTATGAGGCATATCCGAACCCCGTTGAGATTCTGGAGCGTGGAGACATCGAAGCGCTGTGTAAAATCAAGGGAATCAAAGAGGCAAAAGCAGAAAAGCTTTTAAGCAAGTATAATGCCTCCAAAGATAGCAGCAAGGCATATATGACATTGTCGGAGTTTGGGCTGTCAAAGGCAACCATAGACCGCTTGGTTGAACATTATGGTTCCGCAGATATTCTCGCCGAAAAGGTGAAGAACAATCCATACGCGCTGATTGGAGAGGGCGTTCGAATCGGCTGGTCGAAGGCGGACGGTATGGCATTGCGAAAAGGAATCCCAACAAACTCTCAGTTTCGAATTAACGCATATGCGCTGTATTATTTGAGAAACCTTGCGGAGCTTGACGGTCACACGTGGGTTCCGTTGGAAGCTCTTGGTTCCGGCATTAAAGGACTGTCCGCAGATATCTCCACCGAAATGGTAAAAAGAGAACTTCAACGAATGGTCGAAAACAAAACGCTGTTTTATGACAAAGAGACAAAGCGAATCGGACTGATGAAATATCGAAAGCTCGAAGAAATGATTTGTCGCGAGCTTTTGAGACTTCAAGATGCAGAGTGTCGCAAAATGGAGTTCGTTGAGGAGACAATTGCGGAGTGTGAGGAAGCCGTTGGTTTCCAATATACGGAAGAACAGAAAGACGCGATACGAAATTTAGTAAATAAAAACGTCATTTTAATGACGGGCGGCCCCGGAGTTGGAAAGAGTTCGTTGATGTATCCCGTATCCCGCATTTTCAGAAAAAACGGATTGGACTTTGGAATATGCGCACTCTCCGGAAAGGCGTCGTTAAATCTTCACGAAATCACAAAGGAAGATGGGAAAACAATTCATCGTCTGCTTGGATGGAATCCAAAATTTGGAGGGCCGACATTCACAAAAAAGAATCCGCTTCAGACAGATGTTGTTGTTTTGGATGAGGTTTCAATGGTCGGAGGCGAATTGTTCTATTCGCTGATTTCGGCGATTAAAGATGGTGGAAGATTGATTATGCTTGGCGACCCCGGGCAGTTGGAGTCAATTGGTTTATGCAATTTGATTTCTGACATCCGTGGATCTGGAAAGATTTGTTGTGTTCATTTAACCAAAATCTTCCGTCAGGCAAGTAGGTCTGGAATAATTGTAGATTGTCACAAGGTAGATGCGCAAATTCCCATCATCCCGCCGAAGTTTCACGGAGAAGAAATTCACGGAGAGCTGAAAGATCTAAAAATTATCGCGAAGTCTTCTTCGGAAGAATGCCTCGAAACAATAAAAAGAGAGTTTAAGCGACTTCACTTCGATGAGAGTATTCCGGTCGAAGACGTTCTGATTCTTTCCGCAAAGCGTTCAATTGGAGATTTATCTGGACGGTCAATCAACCGGGAGATTCAGAGTATGATCAAGTTCGAGGACGAAAACCCGCTAAAAATCACATATTCTGACGGAATCAAATATGATGTATTGTATCACGTTAGTGATAGAGTAATTGTAATGAAAAACAATTATGAGGCAAAAACACCAGAAGGAAATACAATAGAAATTTTTAATGGAAACATCGGTACAGTAATTGCTAAAGATAATTTCCGCCGACAACTTGTTGTTCGTCTTACTCAAGGAGATGTTATTATCGAAGGTGATATGCTTCTCGAACTTCAACTTGGATATGCAATTTCTTGCCACCGGGCACAAGGCTCGGGTTTCCCATACGTTATTGTAGCGTGCGACCCCGGAGCATATCAGCTTCTCACAAAGCAGTGGTTATATACGGCGCTGTCGAGAGCAAAGAAGTATTGTGTTCTTGTTGGAACAGACAAATCAATCAATCAGTGTGTTAAAACAGACAGGGTAACAAGAAAGTCAACTTGGCTTGCAGAGTTGCTGATGTTCCCTGAAAGAATTTGTTGTATTAGAACGACAGACACAACCCAGGATGAAAGAATTCGAATAGATGTGGAGGATTAAACGATGACAGAACAAGAACACATTCCCGGCAGACCGATGTATTCCGTTGGAGATCTGGTTTCGTTTCAGATGACCATTGACAAAAACATTGAAACCTTCGCCGGAACTATCGAAATTGTCGATAGATTTGGCGCGTGGGAGATTGACTACCCTAGCGAACCATCATACGACATTATGGTTGAGAACTGGCGCGGGAGAGGAGAGCCCGCACTTGTAAAACACGTTAGAGAGTCTACGATAAGGAGAAAACAATGAGAAAATTTCTTGAGGCAATTTTGCGTTTTTTTAGGTGGCTGTTTTCTACCGATAAAAATAACAATACAGAAGAAGAAAAACAGGAGGAAAAAATGGACAAAAAGTATATTGATTTGAAAGTGGGAACTTCCGGAATGGCTGAAGCAATTGAAATTGCAGGAGTTCCTCATGGAGAAGTTGTTACCGAGTATTTTAGAGCAGACAAAAAGATGATTTCAGGACTTCCTGCGATTATTGATTATGAAAAACGTCCTTGCACGTATTTTCCTTATTATTATGTTACAGACGAAAGAAAGGAAAACAGACTTCAGGTAGTAGTGTTTCTCCCAACCTTGGTTTGTCGAGATGCTGACATCGTTGCCACCCCGGTCAGATATATTGAATCTCAACACGGATATAAACTAAAAAACATTCATCCTCATTGCTATTATCGTTTGGCAATTTATGACATTGACGACGTAAAGATTGAAGAAAGTAAGTCGAGCTTTGTCGTCGACGGAACAAGTTGTCTAAACAATGTTTTTGACGTGAATGAGAATCAAAGACAAAGGGGATATTAAAACAAACCACGCAGAAATCGATACAAAAAACTTTTACAGGAGGATCCTATGGAATCTATCAATCTTATCATCCCGAAAGAGCTTGAAAATCTTTCCCTTCCAGATCCGGAACTTCTTCACGAGTATGAGGACGAAACGGCCCGTAGAATTTATTTGGAGGGGCCCATTGCGACCGAAGAAGACCCGACGAGCGAGAACTCCATTGGTATTGTGAAGAGAATCCTTCGTTATAATCGAGAGGATAATGAAAAGCACATTCCGATTGAAGAGCGGAAGCCTATCAAGATTTATATCGACAGCCCTGGCGGAGATGTCACAAGCACGCTCGCGCTTATTAACGTAATGCTTTCCTCCAAAACTCCCATCTATACTATCAATATGTGCGGAGCATTCAGTGCTGCTGGAATTATTCTTGCTTGCGGCCACAAACGTTTCGGTATGCGGGGAAGCTCAGTTCTCATTCACAGCGGCTCCACTTATGTTGGAGGAACGCGAGAACAGTCGGAATCTGCCACCAAACATTTTGACAAAATTTACAAAAAGATGACAGATACTTTGTTCTCTCGAACAAATATTGACCAGAAAACCTATAAGCAGAAAGCGCCGAAAGATTGGTATCTCGATGAAGATGATTGCCTGAAATATGGTGTTATTGACCAAATTGTAACCGACCTTGATGACATTTTGTAATATATTATTTACAAATTGTTATAAAGTTTAACAAATATATGAAAAAACAAAGACTGATCTCGTCTATATTCGATTCTAAAAGAATACAAATATTTACAATTAGTCTTTGTTTTTTCATAGAAATGGAGATAAATTTTGGCTAAAAAATCAAATAATAAAATCTCCGTGAGGTTTTGCGGAGGAAACTCTTGGGATGTGACTGGTTCTATGATTTATATCGAAACTCCAAGTCGGCACATCCTTCTAGAATGTGGATTGTGGCAATCGACTGGAAGTGCCCTGGAGAATTGGAAAATAAATACAAAAAAATTTGATTTCAAGGCAAGTCGATTAGATTATGTATTTATTGGGCATTGTCACGCAGATCATCTTTGCCTTGTTCCTCGCTTATATGCTTCCGGGGCAAGCTGTCCGATTATCGCCCCTCGAGGCTCTAAACCAATCGCAGAAATATTGATGCGAGACAGCGCAAGAATTATTGCCGGAGACGCCGCTTCGCTTTCAGAAAAACTTGGACGCGAGTATGTTCCGTTTTACCTTGATTCCGATGTCGACACGGCGCTTGGATACTGGACGGAGTATGATGATGAAATCATTGCGCTAGACGAATTTATAAAGTTCAGATTTGTTCCATCCGGACATATTCCCTTTGCGAGACAGTTGGAACTATGGATTACTGAAGGCAACGTGACTAAAAAGATTGTTTATACTTCGGATCTCGGAAATATTCATCTTCCTAAACCGTATGTAAAACCGTTTGTTTCCATATTTGAACAGAGGGCCGATATGGTTATCGCAGAAACGACATATGCTAGAGAAGAAAAGATCGCCAATAAAAAAATGCGAAAGAAAGATCTCGAAAAGCTTCGTCTCGTAATCGAACAAACCTGCGTTGAGCAAAAGCGTCGAATTTTAATTCCGAGTTTTGCTATGGCAAGAACGCAGGAAATTGTTTCCATTATTTATGATATGTTTGCCGGAGAGCAATTCGATATTCCGGTATATATTGATTCGCCAATGGCGGAAAAAATCAGCAAAACATATTGCGAAGTTCTCGAGGGGGACACATTAAAAAAATGGAAAGAGGTTCTTTCTTGGAAAAATTTACATTTTGTCGGAGATTATATCGAAAGCAGAGAGCTTCGTGATTCCGAGAAGCCCTGTATCGTAATTGCTTCTTCTGGATTTATGGTTGCGGGTCGCTCCGTTGCTTGGTGCGCAAGTCTTCTACCGCACGCCAACGACAGAATCGTTACGATTGGTTATGCTCCTCCTGGTTCTATGGCATATACCATCAAACAAGGAGAGCAAAAGACAATTTCGATTACGGGCAAGAGGTATGCCAATCGTTGCCAAATTACTAATCTTGGAAGCTTTTCCTCTCACATTCAAAGAGATTCAATCGTCAAAGAATATGGAAAAGTCAATGCCGAAAAGCTATTCCTTGTTCACGGAGATATGGACGGCAGGATTTCGGTAAAACCGGAAATTGAAGCAGAGCTTTCTAAAAACAATCTTTCAACCAAAGTTGTGATTGCACAAAAAAATATGGAGGTTGGAATCTGACACTCGTATAGTTTAGAAAGCACAAAACAAACCGAAGGAGACAAAGAAACTGTTAAAGAGTTATAAAACAGAAATAAGTCCAACATCTGGACAGAAACAAATTATAAACTGCACTATTGGGGTTTGTCGATATGTTTATAACTTTTATCTTGCTCAAAACCAAGAGATATACAAAACTGAGAAATGTTTTGTGTCTGGAACGGATTTTTCCAAATGGTTAAACAATGAATTTATCCCTAATAATCTTGAATTCCAATGGATAAAAGAAGTTAGCAGTAAGTCTGTTAAACAAAGTATAATGAATGCTGAAAGAGCTTTCAAAAATTTCTTCAAAGGAAAATCTCATTTCCCAAAATTTAAGAAGAAAAATAAATCAGATGTTAAAATGTATTTTGTGAAAACTGACTCAAAAACAACTATTCGATGTGAAAGACATAGAATTAAAATTCCTACTCTTGGTTGGATAAGATTGAAAGAAAAAGGTTACATTCCTACAAACCCTAATACTCATATAATTAAAAGCGGGGCCGTTTCTTATAAGGCAGGAAGATATTATGTATCGGTTTTAGTTGAAGAGTCAGAGCAAAAAAGACCTACGTTAAATGATTTCGGAATAGGAATCGATTTGGGGGTAAAGGATTTTGCAATATGTTCTAATGGCAAAGTCTACAAAAATATAAACAAAAACTCTCAAATAAAGAAACTCGAAAAGAAACTTAGACGAGAACAGCGTAGTCTTTCAAGGAAATATGAAGACTATAAGAAAAATAACAATAATTTGAAAGGAGTAGCTACTCGACAAAATATCCAAAAACAAAAGCTGAAAGTACAGAGACTTTATCAAAGACTCGATAATATAAGAACAGATTATATCAACAAGGTAATTTCCGAATTGGTGAAAACCAAGCCAATGTGGATTACTATTGAAAACTTAAATGTATCAGGTATGATGAAGAACAAAAATCTCTCCAAAGCAATTACACGGCAGAAGTTCTTTGAGTTTAGAACAAAGTTGCTTGCTAAGTGTAAAGAGTATGGAATTGAATTAAGAATTGTTGGCTGTTTCTATCCTTCGAGTAAAATTTGTCATCGTTGTGGTTGTATCAAATCCGATTTAAAGTTATCAGATAGAACATATCGTTGCGATGAATGTGGTTATACAGAAGATAGAGATTATAATGCAAGTCTTAATCTTAGAGATTGTCAAACTTATAGCGTAGCACAATAAAGCTCATATAAGTATGTACCGTAGGCCATACGGGAATTTACGCCTGTGGACTATACAAGAACTTGTAAGTAGTCTTAGGACAAAAGCATATAGGTTGAAGCAGGAATTTTCTCAATATGGATATATTTATCCGTATTTTGAGTAGCAGGTTGGACTCTGATGGGCAGAAGAAAGAAGGGCGAAGCAGAATCGGAACTCTCCCAGAAACCGGATGTTTTGATTTGTCCGGTTTGCGGAAAAGGCTTCGTTCTTTCCGCAGAAAACTCTGACTTTATGTTCGAGAATGGAAGACAACCCTGCTCTTGGAAATGTTTTCTAAAGCGGATGAACGAAAATTATGAGAAAAAGATGCAAAAATCTCCTAAAAAGCCTTGACAAAATTTGTTTTGTGTGCTAAAATAAAACCAAAGAAAGCAGGAGGTAGCGAATGTGAAAAACGAAAAAGAAGAGCCGATTCACGAAATTTTAGAGCTAAATCAAAGAGAGGACATAAAATTTTGCCAGTCTCAATTTTGTATTAATAGAGGTGGCAACACCTGTCTTGTGGATGGGAAAAGGATTATTGGTACAAATTGGTGCGAAGATTTCGAACCAAACAAGGAGGAGCGTTAAATGTTAGCAGAAGATATCGTATGCGGAAATGTTTATTACTATCTCCGAAAGGCAGACGATCAATTTGTAATTGAAAAGGGTCTTTTGACCGAGGCCGTCGAAGTTATTCGTAAAAAGACTTATTATCGTTTTGCCAAATTTACGTCACAGGGTCGAAGAGATTGTAATACTATGATGGACGGCGGGTGTTTTGTTTTGGATTCCGTCGTAGAGCCGGAAAATATTTTTTCCAATCTTGAATCCATTGAAAAACACTGTAGAACACTCTCCCTTGATGTCCTATATGGTGCGTGGATTCGTCTGTGGAATGAAAACAATCCGTGCGCCTTGTGCTCCGTTTTTAAAGAGGAAGAAGCTCGTGCCCTTTCTCGTAATAATTCCGGAGCAGACGCTGCTATTGATATGATTGTCTTTGAAAGAGAATGTCGAAAAGATTGCCATTTCGATCCGATTATTTCTCACGCAGAACTACGGCCGCCCACGGAAGAAGTTGTGATTGAAGATGTTTGTTACGATTGATGATTGTGTAAATTGTTCAATTAGATGCATCGGGAACGGGTGTGATCGTTATGAACCAAGACAAGCGGCGATTTGCGACGTTTGCGGAGAAGAAATTTTAGACGAAGTATATGAATATATACCCGATGGCAAAATCAACAAAAATCAATATTGCAAAAAATGCTTGTTAAAAGCATTGGAAGGAGATGGAATAATTGAACACTATTAATTCGAGTTGCAAAACCGGAAAAATTGTTATTACCGAACACGCGATGGAACGACTAATTGAAAGGGTGCGGACCTGCAGCAATTATCGCTCCTGGAAGCATATGGCTAAAACCGCTCGATATGAAGGAATTCCGCTCCAGCATATGTCCGACGAGCAGTATTCTTACTGCGAAAAACACGGGCTGCTAAAGCGGCTCAATAATTCCACCCAAATTCGATATCTCGATGGATTCTTCTTTATTTTCAAAGGCTCTAAAGGCCACGCGAGAACTTTAATAACTGTTATTTCGATGGATGACGAAGACGATAATGACGCATATATGGATTTGCTAATCGATGACTTGTTATTGGAGCAAAGGGAGCAGATGTGATGCAAAACGCAACTATGCCAGAAGATACATCTTTACAAGAGGCGTTTTATCGCGCCGCCAAAGACGCGAAAGAAATGAAGAATCTGCCAATTACTCAACTCGACATTGGAAGACAATTTTATATTGTTAAAGAGTTTGGGCATCGAGCATTGATTGATTATGGGAAATTGTCGACCATATATTTTGCAGCTAATCCAGAAACCAAAACAATGTCCGGCGCAAGCCAATATGTCTTTATTATTAAAAATAGAATTTCATTACCATATTTTTACAATGTTATTATCGAAAATTCGGCCCAGATTTTTGAAACGCTTCCAGCTGCAGAAAAATATTGCGACGAAAATTCGATGATTTCCTATTACGGATATTCTGCCATCTATCATTAAAGTTTGACCGGGCGATAACAGCCCGGTCTTTTGTTTTATACTTATCTATTTTTCTAAATGAATTTATTATAAAATTTGGCAATGTTTATTTCGGATATATGCAAACACCACTCTCGATATATTTTTTCAAAATTCTAATAAATTTATTTAGAAAACTATTGACAAAATCAATTCTCTGTGCTATAATATATCCAGAAAAGAAGAAAGGATGGAAACTATCAATGGAAACCAAAACCTTTATCATACCGGCAACAAGCCTGCCTGCGGCAAGGCGCAGCTTCTCTTATTTCAAAAAGAGATTTCCGATGGCGGAGATAAGAATTAGTAACAGTCCTTTGTTTAAAAACTTTAACGATGGCGATTTTTCTACGATGTATCGTGCAACAAAAGTCGAAATATCTTATGAACTAAATGCGGACGAAAATGGCTATAAACCATTCGCCATTATTTCTAAATCCTCCAATGGAATCCAAAACAAAGTATTCCCTCTTTATGATTCAATTCACGAACTGCCCGCAATCTTTTCTTTCACCCCAATCAAACGCCCTTCCTCGCTGGTTTCTTACAACGTTGAGCGCAACGACTGGAAAGTGCTGAAATATAATCGACGGAACCCCCTGTTCGTGTTTTTGAATCGGATGTCTATTCTTTCTAATCCAAATAGAAAATACTTTCAAAAACATTGCGAAAAGCTTTACAATCTTCGCTCCGTTTTGTTTGTTGCGTTTTCTGTTGCGAGAAATAAATTTATTTTGGAGAGCGTTTGCGGGAAGGCAGATCGAGATACCGCATATCGGTGTTATTATCAGAAGGTTGCTATGGAAACCTCGATGGACAAAGATGTGACAGAATTTTGGAAGGCCGTCAAAGAAAAGACCGATGAAGGGTATTTTGAGCGAGCAGACTTTTCTCTCTGGGAAGAAATCAATCGTTTCCTTTTCAATATTTCCACCCGCACTATGATTAGCGAAACCGGGCGGAAACTTTATGCTGCGACCCGGTTTGAATATGTCACCGAAAAAGAACTCCCCGTTTTGTTTGATGCGCCCAACTTCTTTATGAGCTAAAAAAAGAAAGGAAAAAATTACTATGAAAAACTTTTTGAAGAAGCACCTCCCCATTGCATTGATTTTCGAGATTATCGGAATCATTATCGGCACATTTTTGAGCAAGTGCTGCGAAGCAACAAACTCTCCGCTTGGTACCGTTATCTGCGCCATCGTATTTGGCGAGATCTTTGGTTTTTGTTATTTGCTCTATCAGGGCAACCATTATGACGGAGAATGAGGAAATATATAGAGCCGGTTCCCTGCAAATATGGCAGACGAATAAAACGCAAAAAATCTCTTAAAAATAAATAAAACCGCTTGACAAATCCTTTCTTTTATGATATACTATACTCACAAAAGAAAGGATGGAATCTATTATGGCTATTGCAAAGAAAATTCGGTTTGACCGCGTTGGAAGAAACGAAGGCTGCATTTGCGACAAATGTGGGCAGTATATTCAGAACGTTTGGTCCGTCCAATACACGCCTGAAATCACGCTGCATTATGGCATTGATTGTTTTGCAAATATCATCAAAAAGAGTAACCTGACAAAAGAAGGTCAGAAGCTGATGCGCAAAGCAATGAAGTCTCTGGAAGATGTGAAAGACTGCTTTGAAAGAGAACTTGAAAAGACCGAAGAGACAGACCTTGCATATCAGACTGCGCAAGCTGACTGGAATAAGCAGGATTATTGGAATGGAAGGCCCTGGGAAGAATATCACAAATGGATGGTAGAGGAATTCTGGCCGTACAGAATTCAACGTGCTGAGAAAGAACTCGACAAATACGGAAAAGCTAATTTCAACTAATAAGGAGGAATGAAAGATGAATTACAAGGTTGGAGATAAAGTAAGAATTGTTGACCACTGGAGTAATGGCTGCGGACAGAATGCGGATGGGGAAATGGATGAGTGGCTTGGAAAGGTTATGACAATTCATAGCATAAACAGTTGGGGAAGCTATCACATGAAAGAAGATTATGGGCGGTGGAGTTGGAATAACAGGTGTATCGCAGGTCTTGCAGAAGACTTTGAAGAGAAGGTTGTCATCACGCATAACAAGAAAGACACCATTGCAAGATACTATAAAGACGGCAAGTGCGTAAGAAAGGTTGCTGCTCATTGTCACAAGGATGATGATTTTGACTTCAATGAGGGGGCGAGAAGGGCATTTAATCGTCTTGTGGAGATGATTCCAATGGCAAGGACGTATGGGGATGAGAAAGTAAATGCTGCCACCCCGCAGTTCCAAATTGGCGATAGAGTAGAATATCACCACAAGGACATATTTAATTTTTTGTTGCCCAGATTAAAGGAAGGCGAAGCTGGAACTATTGTGGAGATTAAAGTGGTTTCCGATTGGATTCTTTATCGGGTTAAATTCGATGATGTTTATTGTCCGGCAGGTGTATGGTTAAATGAAACGCTGCTGAAGAAGAGATCTAGGTACTATACCGCAAAGATTGTTTGCGTCGACAATCGTCATCTTCCTCATTGGATTGTCGGTAAGACGTATCACGTTACAGATGGTAAACTTGAAAACGACGATATTCCTTCTTGCGAGAATAAGCGTTATATGAGCCTTAAAGAAATTAACAACACTCATTTCGCACAATTTATTGAGGGTGTTGATTAAGGTGGGAGATCTCAAAAGAGAAGCCGCAATTACTAAAAATAAACCAATTCACAATCACTTAAAAGGGATGCCAGATGACATCCCTTGTTCTATATCTCTAAACCCCTTCACTCCCCTCCCACATCAATCCACTTCTCCCCACTTTTACCCATCCAGCCTCCTCAATTGTGGAAATGTGGATAACTTTGTGGAAAACTTGCCTCTATCGCTTATAAATACCCCATAAATCAGCGTAAAATATTAGTTAATGCCCCAAAATCGTATATTAAATATCCTCTTGTTTCTTTTTTTCTTGTATGAATTCCTATCTGTTTTGAATCTGTTGTTCCCCTTATATATTGGGAACCCATGGTTCCCATACCCTCCTTTGCCCGAAAAGACTTTCAGTCTTTTCTCCTCGTCCCCTCACTTCGTTCGGGTCGCCGTCAAACCGTTCTTCATTTATCGAACCTGACGGTTCTCAAATGAAGAAACCGACTTCGTCGTAGTATGTGTTTATTTTTTTTAAGAGATATAGGGGAGGAGGCGATTTGTTTGTATAGGTAGTTGTTAATATTTTGTTAATTGTCTAGATGGTATATTGACAGGAAGATAGAAATGTGATATAATAGAGATGAGTAGGGGGGGGAGAATTGATGGGAGGAATTTGTTATGACTAATATTGAACGCACTTTTTATAGAGAACTTCATAAATATATTTTTTCTGATATATATTTGGACAAGATTCCTGTTGAACCAGAGAAAGAGATGGTTTTAGAAGATGGAGAAATTGTTAAACCATTTCCTGATTGTGATAGATATCTTGTGAGTAATTACGGCAGAATTTGGTCAAAGCCAAAGGGAGATTGGACGAATCTTGGAAGTAATCCTAAGGGTTGGCAGAAGTTAATCATAAAGACGAAGATAAGCATAATAATCGTGTAGATAATTTAGAGTGGATTTCCAGACAAGATAATCTTCGTTATGGAACTAGAATGGATAGGATAAAGGCAGGTTGGAATAATAGAAACCACAATAGTTATGAGAGGAAGTTGAAGAAGATTGTTGCAGAGTGTAAAGATGTTGGTATGAGTAGAAGGGATGTTGAAGAAATAGTGAGTAAGGTTGTAGATAAGATATTTGGAGAAGAATAAATTGGTGTGTTTTAGTATTTTGATATGATCTTTTCTCTTTGAAGAAAGGTGAAAACAAAGTAAAAATGTTAGAAAATCCAAATTAACCCAAAATAATTAAAACTAATAACTTTAAACTCAAAAACAACTCCTAAAATTCTTCAAAATAACTACAAAAATAATTATGAACAAATTATGAACGCATTTTTCCGCGTTTTCCTTATAGAGGGATTTTATATCTATAGGAAAGTGTGGAAAAATATTTTGAAGCATTCGATCCACACCTTGCGCTTCGCGCAAATTACGGCGAGGAAGTCACAAATTGTTCATATTTACCCTCTCGGGGGCTGAATTTTAAATAAACAGGAGGAATTGTTAATGGAAAATTTACAAATCGTAGACGACTATGATTTCAAAGATTTAAATCAAGCTTTTGCGTCTGTCAATTGGTATAAACGTTTTGAACTCACAAAACGAGGAAGTTATCATTTTGATCTCAAAAAGCTAAAATTGAATTATTGGTATAAAAGCTGGAAAGAGGTTTGTGACGACCTTGAAATTGAACATTCTGGCGGAAGAATTTTAAAAGAACAACAAAAGATTATTGAAGCAAACACCGATTTCGAAAAGGACGGCAGAAAATATCTTTTTCATTCGGTAGTTAAAGAAGCGGTGGTATCGACATTAGATCCGATGACATCTGTAACGCGAGCAGATTGCGTAGAGGTATTATTGCTTTCGATATTTTCAGAAATCCAGAATCATCCGATTGCGCTAACGGCGAAGGGTTGGTATAAACTTCTTGGTATGGGCGACGATAATTGGAGAAGCCCAAATGATAGCAATGGTGTTAAGATGCTGTCTAGGGAGGTTGAAAGAAATGAAAGACGAATCTCTGGAGTGGAAATGCTTGACGACAACAAGTTAATTATTAGCGATTGTTCAGACATAAGTACAAAATACTTCGTAAAAAAGACAATGGATGAATTCTCGTATGCATTGAAGTATGGAATCAATAGTCTTATTGATCAGGGAGCTGTTAGCGTGGATTTTGTTTATGGCGGTTATCCGATAGAAGATGAGGTCTACGAGAGATTTATTACAGATGATGCTTGTTATTATTTGTTTAACAGAAGCAAAATAACCAAAGATTTGAGCGACGAAGAATGGGAGGTTTATGTTCCAGAGTGCATACAAGATAATTTTCACAAAATTGATGAAAACAAACCATCCACAATTCTGCCGATGAAAATGTTTAATGCCGAGGAAAATACCGCATTACTGAAATATAAAAGAACGGCAATGAAGCTTCTTGGCGTCAATAGAGAGAGTGAAACATATCAAAATAGAGAGTTGCGTCAAAAATATTATAACATTGTAAATTATCTTGTTTTGAAAAACTTTCATTGCGTAGTTCCGGCTAGATTTATGGTGGCATATCCATTTGCTGATTCTTGTATAAATGTTTTGCGGACGATGACGGAGAGAGAAGATATTAAAGCATTGTTAAATCGCAAAATGAAAAATGGCTTAATTAAAAGCGCAAATAAAAAAAGAGACGAAAAACCTGATGGAGTATATGGAACAGACGGGTTTGTTAGAGCTTTAAATTTTTTAATGAAAAATACAATGTCACATAATTGCGGCATTACCAGTGATACATTGCGCCTTGGACTAATGAACGGAGACTATTTCTCTGCGAAAAACCCGGATTATAGGCGGATTGGACAAAATAAGGATAGAGATATTATAGGAGAATAATTTCATCCCTCCCTCTCCCTCTCCAAAAAAATCTAAAACTTTTTTCAAAACCCCTTGACAAAACCAAAAACATATGCTATAATGGTGTCACAAGATGAGAGAGGGAGTTCGAAACCTTGGTGGTGCTTGGTTAGAGCGGCAGCTGGAGTCTCCCGGGTGATTTCCTTTCCTATCCGGCCCTCTCGAAAATCTTGCTTGCTCCTTTTGGCAGTTAGTGGTTTTCCTGTCAATTGAGTTTTTTCATAATAATACCTCCTTTCCGGGTTGAAATCCCCGGTGACGGCGTGGAAAGAACAAACACACGCTAACAAAGCGGTCGGACGCTTGACTGTGGACAGACACTGGCAGCTCGGAAATAGACGAGCATCCTTCCTATCCAGCTCGTCCTCGACGGCTTGAGGATACGCCTTATAAGCGTACACACGATTTTCGACTAATCGGGGCTGGACCATCCTCGTCTCATGAGGAAACCGACTCCCACGGAAGAGTGGAGCAACCTCACAGAGGAACAGAAATCCGCCGCTGTGTTGGATAAGTGACCGACGTTGACTGAACCGTCTCGTAAAAATTTCAGTGACAGCCTGGAGAGACAGACGTTCAACTCTCGAATATATGCGGGGAGACCTGGAAGACCCAAATGAAACTTCCTAATAGCACGAAGGAGTCATGACCTTCTGAAGTTCCGGCATAAGAACGTGCGTCCGGTAGAGGGAATTATATTCGGCAGTTGTGCAAGTGCTGTGATGGCGCTGAAAGAATAAAGGGCAGTGCGCAGGCTCACATCACATTTCATCGCTCAATAATTCAAGGGAAAGAAACTGCGGCTTATCGCAGAATGTATTGGTTCGAATCCAACTTGAGCGAAATTTAGAACGTCTGCAGGCGTCTTCGGGCAAGAGAAGTAAAACCTTGCCAAAGGTGAAGCGAAACACCTAAAACACGTGTTATGCCATCTTGTCACGGCAATGACAAGTGAGAGGGTTGCCGCCCTCAAAAACGAGAAGCCGCTGCGTTAGTGTTGGCCAGACATCTCGCCTGTTGAGGAGAAAATGACAGAGACACAGATATCTGTCACCCAGCACCCAAGGGCATGGGGAAGAGTCAGGGAATTATCTGGATTAGAGGAATCTTGGCGGGGGAGAGGGGAAATTAACCGCACAAAGAGGATAGTGATTGTGGTTAGCGAAATCACAATCTAATGACTAGAGTCCTTATAGCCGGGTGATGAGTCTATTCCCGGTTTTCTTTTTATCTTTTTTTTCTAAATAATTTCATTTACCACTTGACAAATTCATTTCTATATGGTATAATTATATGCAGAGTAGAAAGGAGTGAAATTCTAATATTGTTTATTACAAAAACAGATCTAATTCCCATAATTCCAACCAAAACACAGCAGTCTTTCTTGCGGGCGGCAGATACAATGGTAACCCTCTCAAATCATCCAAGAGCGAGGCTTGGTTGCGTTCTGGTGGATAAACACAGAATTATTTCTAGCGGATTTAATTCGTTAACCAAATGTTCGCCTATTCAAAAACAAATGGACGAAACCCGTTTCGGCACAAACTCATATCATCGCGGTCCAGTTCACGCAGAAACGGCCTGCCTTCTCCCCCTCATCCGTCAGGGGTACGATATGTCCCGGTCGGACCTATATATCGTCAGGCGCCACAGAAACGGCTCTCTCGCGCTCTCAAGACCTTGCCCCGGATGTATGTCCCTCTTGCGGGTAAACGGCGTCAGGCGCGTCTATTTTAGCACAGAGAATGGCTTTTGCGTGGAAGATTTACGGAGAGGGTAGTTTATTATCATCGTAATCCAAAATCTAATATTATAAGGAGGCATATATGCCAAACACAACACAAGATTTCAGAAACCATTTTGAAGAAATCGCACTTGTCGGTATCCCCATCGACGAACAAGAAACGGTTATCCAGGCGTCTCGCAATTCGGATGTCGCTTTCGTCACAACGACAGACCCAACTGCTTTAACCAAAATCAAGCGCAAGATTCGCAACCCTCTCAACGAAGATTTCCATTCAGACTGGACTCTTTATGACGTCTCTTTTCGTTCCGACCGAGCCCGCCCTTTTGACGTCACGTCTCTCACTTTTGCTTGCCCCAAGAAACTTGCCATTTCTTTCCGCAATAAGACCGAACGTGCAGAAATGTCCGAGGAACGCAGGGAAGCGGCCAGAGAACGTTTTAAGCAGTTCCAGGCCAGTAGAAGACAGCGGACGGCAGAACCTGATAAGGAGTAATTGTCATATGGTTCTAATTGATCGTCTCCACACCGAAGAATCCCTCTCCACAGAGGCCAAAATAAAGGCCGCCCACGGCATTTGTCCGTTTGCTGGCCATAAATGTATGTGCCCGGAATTTATCGAGCAGCAAGCGCCCTCCAAATGCCCTGGCGGTCTATATGAAAAGCGAGAGGAAAGTGCTTTCTAATCTTTTGTCCCAGCAATTCCAATTGGCCTCTCGCTAATTGTTTGCATATATTTTACAAATTATTCATATTTATCAAAAGGGGAAATCAAAAAAATGAAGTATTACAGTGAAATTACCAAGAAGTTTTACGACACGCCCGAAGCCCTCTCCGAAGAAGAGAAGAAGGTTGAAACTGAAAAGATCGAGAGGGAGACAGCCAAGAGGGATTTGGTTGAGAAGATTGAAGCCGTCTCTAAAGAAATTCGCAATATCAATGGCGAAATTATGAAGCTGGAAGCCAAGAAAACCGATCTACTCAATAAGAAGTATGGTCTGGAAAAGCAGCTGGAAAATATTCGTGATTATTGTGATGGCAAGACCGGTTTCGTTTGTCTGGATTTTGACAATGACCGGCTGCCCGATTGGATGAAGCGTTGGCTCGGCTGGGGCAAGTAATACGGGTGACAAGTGTAAATAAATTGTAAATAATTTTAGAGAGGGGCAACCCTCTCTTTTTTTATTATAATTTGCGCTATATATTAAAGTCGTCAACTAAATTATAAAATGCGATATATTTTAAACATTTTGTTAATTTTTTATTAAATATATCGATGAGAATCCAGGATAGCGCGGGCGATAGTATAAAAAAAATAGGGGCACACGAGAGGGGCGCTGCTGGGGTGGTTACGGAGGGGCGCGGGGCGGTTGGAGAAATAAAAGGGTGCCGCCTTAATTTAAAAATGGTAGCACCGACCATTTTAACGGTTAAGTACCGTTAAATATAAAGGGTGGAAACCAATATATTAAAGAATGGCATCACCTCCTTTCAAAAACAAACACAGGCTCTAATCAATCACTCTGATTAAAGCCGACCAAAAACAATCAACACGGCAAAGAATGCCAAAATGATCATACATAGTAACACAGCATCACCTCCTTTCAAATTCAACTATTGACATACATAATGGAGCCAATAACCAATAACACAGCACCTGCAACATAGACCAATCCTTCGATCAATCCAATCATTCCAGCCGCTGCGTCATTTTTGATTTCTTTTCCGAGACGCCCAAGCACGATGGCATAAATGAGGTAAACAATCATACAAAATCCTCCTATTTGCTTGTTTTTGGGGTTTTATTTAATGCGTACAAGGTCTTCTCCACAATCTCTGCACCGATAAAGCTCCGGAAACTTTACCGTTTGGCAGAGACGCTGAAAACCCCACGTCTTGTTACATCGGGGACATCCGACAATATATTTGGAGGCTGCCGAAAGAACCGGATCGTCGATTGTTGTGGAAACGGCGATACCGAATCTCTCGGCGATGCGACTGCTGGCCTCCCGCCATTTCTTCCCGTGATGATCTTTCGGGAAAATGGCGTGTGCCACTTCGTGAATTAGAACAGACAAAAGCAGCGGTTGATTGGAAAGCGCCAGCTCATTTACGGAAATTTTGCTGAAGTAGGAGTTTCGGCCACTGACACAGCTTCCCCATTTGGCCGAGCTCGAGAATGTTGTTATGGCTCGATCGCAGTTTGGCCTGTAACCGAGCCTTTCCGCTTCATCAATAACTTCGTAGAAAAGACGGTTTGCAGATTTATTCATACCCCTTCCTCCTCCTCATCATTCTCATCTTCGTCTTCACTCCAAGAGTCGATTTCTTCCTGAATCTCGTCATTCTCAAAAGCACGCTCGCGATCAACCACGTCTCTCGCAATGTCGCCGGGATAGATCCAGTCAGTCGGGCAGTCGGTCGATTCAAAGTTACCATAGCCGTTGAAATGAAAATAGTCGTGATTCGGGTTAAAATCTCCGTAGGCGATGCTGCGGGCAATATCACTCGGGGTCATTCCTTCGCAGATTTCGTCGAATCTTTCCATCTCGATAATTTCGTCATCGTAGTCGTTGGTTTCGTAGCAATACTCATTATGGAATGCCACTGCGTCAGAGTCGTCCATGTTCTTGATAATGTTCTTGATTGCCTCGATCTTCTCTTCATAAGTTTTCATAGTGGTAAATCTCCTTTTTGTTTTTAATATTTTTTTGTTTGTTTTGGTAAATTATTTAATGTTGTCTTTATGAATTGCGTAGGTCCAATAGATGACGTCGGTATTTGCGTCGATGAATTTGTCTTCCACGAGACGCCCAACTCGATATATGACGTAGTCGTCCATTTCGTCGTAAAGTTCCACGGAGACAACCAATCCAAGCCAGTTGTCGCTTTCTCCAATCTGCGGAAGCTCTTTCAAAGAGTAAATCATTTTCGCATTTCCGAACCACTGACGAACTTCTTCAAGTGTCTCCGAGCAGTTCAGAAGATATTGATTGAACGAGTAGTCATATTCTTCCGGAGTCTCCTTCTTCAATTTCTCGAACTCCTTTCTCAATTCTTCCTCCGTGATGATTTCTCCGGTGTTTGTGTCTCTAAACTTTCTCATAATAATTCCTTTCTGCCCGTCAAGCCGGTAGCACAGCTGATTATTAATTTTTTGTTAATGATTGAAGCTCTTCATTGTCTCATATTTCCAACCATCGCAGTCGGTCATATGCCAGATGATAACCGGGTTGTTGTCTTTGTCAAGCGCCACTCCCTTGAAAGCAAGGTTCGGGTCGTCTTCGCTTCTTGCATCCACATTCGTGTTCCAGATTGCGGCATACTCTCCGCTCGAAGTGTATGGAAGCCCGTAGGTAAGTTCGACATTCTTCTCACGCTTTCCGTGAACAATCCGCAGACTCTTGTCGAGCCATTTCACTGCGGCAACGGCGATCTTGTACTGATTCTCGTAGTCCATCCATTCTTTGATTTGATTGGTGTAAATTTCCATATTGGAATCCTTTCTCCGGTTTTGTTGAGGTTTTCCGGAAACTCAATATTTTGTGGTTTTATATAATCAGGACTCAATCCTGTAATTTTCGATTATTTATTTTAATACGGATAATCTTTAAACGCTTCGTCTTTGTCGTGCTGTATATCGTTACTCAAATCTGTAAATCGTGTATATTTCTTGTTCGGATTCTTTTCAAAAAATACTGTCAACTCTCGATAATCCCACTCGGACATTGAATCGGGGTGATAATGATAGAGAACTCTTTCAACGTCGTCGATTGGTTCTTCGCAATGTTCTTGAACAATCTTCAACATATTATATTCTTCAGACTTTTGCTTTTCTCTTGAACGTCTTGATCTATCTTCTTCTTTGGTCTGTTTTACTTCATTCTCCCACCAACTCCAATGTTCTTTATCTTTGATAATTGAATTGATTTCATCAAATGATAATCCAGTTACTTTTTGAATTTCAGGATATTTGTACTTCTTTTTAAATAACTGAACAACTTTCAACTTGACTTCTGCGTTAGCAGACTTCTCGGCTTCCGCCGAACCTACGCCATCGTCATTAGTATAGTCATTCTCATTGTCATTGGCATCTTCATTAACATATAGGTTTGTCGGAGGTTTGTCGGTTTGTCGGCTACCATTTAATATCTTTTCAATTCCATCTCTTGAACATCCAAGAATTTCATTGATTTCATCAAATGATAATCCAGTTACTTTTTGAATTTCAGGATATTTGTAC
>ERZ1034928.109-NODE-109-length-49894-cov-13.963683_pt1 | contig 49894 bp, 59 predicted proteins | sample MGYA00520627_ERZ1034928 | MGnify/ENA primary metagenome ERZ1034928 (study PRJEB33766, sample SAMN09781755) | gut metagenome | biome: gut microbiome | host: Homo sapiens | place: Madagascar | study: EMG produced TPA metagenomics assembly of the PRJNA485056 data...
GCAGGTACTCCCGCCGCAGCGCCAGCTTCTGCCCGTCGCTGGGGAACACGTCGTTGGCCTTCACGGCGTAGTCCTGCACCTCCCCGGCCAGCTCCGCCGTCGGTACGGCGATCAGCCGGCCGTACCGTGTGCTCATGCACGAGAGCAGGTCGATGACCTCTACATACAGCTTCTTGCTCAGCAGCACGAACTCCGGATCCCGCGGGTTGTTCGGATCCGGCTTCTGCCTCTTATAGGCCGGTACGCTCATTTCGGATCCTTCTCCTTTCGTCCCCCCGGCTTCCGCCGGGGGATAGTCTTTCCGATGCCGGGCTTCGCCCAATCACGCGCAAAAGCCGGGGGCGACGCCAAGCGAAGTGCTGGCATAGTTGGTGGACGCGGCGCCCGACGTGTTCACATTGCAGAAATTGGTGCTGGTGCTGGCATACGGCGAGCGCAGCCAGGCAGCGACCGCCGTGGTGGTCGCCGAGTGCTTGTAGAACACCCTGGGGTTGCCTGCCTTGAAGTAGTTGTACTGCGCCTGCTTATCTTGCTCGGTGGTGTAGGCATACGTCCGCTTGCCGAATATTTCAAACTCCGCCATGAGGAACGCGTAGTCCGTGGTGGCAGTCGCTGCTATCGCGCTGTTCTGCGTCCACTTCGTCACCGGCTTCATCACCGCCCGCAGCTCCTCCGGCAGCACCGCCATGAGACTGCCCTGCAGAGGGTTGTCCGGTGTGTTGCTATTACCCAGCACCGTCTTCCGCATTCGGGAGGCCTCCCAGCCGCCGGAGTTTGTGTTCGTGGTGTTCATGGTGAAGTACGCGCCGCTGGTCTGGTGGTCGTACAGGTTGTCGCAGAAGGCCACCATCTTGGTTCCGATTTTGCCCATAAGGAAGTGGATGCGGTGCTCGCCCTCCACGGCGCTGTTGTGGTCAAAGCCGATGATGAACGCCTTGACGGTCACATTGGACATGATGAGGTCCTGCCAGTTGCCGGTGAGCGTCACGTCCTTCGTGTCGCCCACGGACCAGTAGTTGGCCCCCTGCCCGGCATCCGATACCGCCTTGATCATCTCCCAGCTGTTGGTGTTCAGCTCCGCCGCCACGAAGCTGAGGGTAAGCTCCTGCGGCACCGTGGCCGTCTTCACGTCCGGTGTGGTGGTGCCATCCTTGCTGGCGCTCACCGTGTAGGTGCCCGCCTCGTCCAGCTCCAGCACCGCCTGGCCGTTCTCGCTGACGGCGCTCACCGCCACGCTGCCCTTCCGGGCCGTCACCACGGCGCCGCTGTCCACGTTCACCACCAGCTTCTGCGCGCCGTCCCCGGCGCCGCCGCCAAATCGAATGATAGTAGGCATTTCTTTACTCTCCCTCTTTGATCACACGGATGGGGATGTCCAAGGTGGGCACCTTGCCGTAGGCCTTCAGCGTCATGCTGCCCGCCGCCTGTCCGCCGTCCGTGATGTTGGCCGCCTGCAATGCCTTCAGCTGCTCCGCCGTGATGTTCACCGCCGGCAGCAGCTCCTGGTAGCTGGTGGCCGTCACACCGGCGATGGCCAGCGTGTACACAAAGGGCGCTTCGCTGCCCGTCCAGCCGGACGCCAGCAGCGTGGCCGTCACCGTGGCCTTGGGGCCGGAGTAGTCCGTGCCTTTTACCGCTGCGGTCACGCCGCCGGCGCCGTCGCCCTTCAGCAGGCCGCTGGCCGTCACCTTGGTCTGGAAGTCGCCCACCTTCTTGCCGCTGTCGGACAGATTGCCTGCCGCGTCCAGCGCGGCCAGGTTGCCCGCCGCTGCGGGCACCGCCTTGTCCGCCTTGTCCGCAATCCTAGCCAGGTCGCTGTTGAACTGCGTCTCCGTGCCGGTGTAGCCGCCCTTGCTGGCGGAAGTGTAGGCACTCTCGCCTGCCTCGCCCTGCGGGCCCTGGATGCCCTGCTCGCCCTGGGGGCCGGTCTCGCCCTGGGGGCCCTGTGGGCCTTCCGGTCCCTCCGGGCCGGTAGGGCCGGTGGGGCCCGTCGCGCCGGTCGCGCCCTGCTCGCCCTTTTCACCCTGCACGCCCTGCGGCCCCTGAGCGCCGGTGTCTCCCTTGGGACCCTGCGGGCCGGTGGCGCCCGTGGGGCCTTGTGGTCCCTGCGGGCCCTGCAGCTTGCCCACGCTGGTCCAGTCGCCGTTCAGCGCCGACCAGATGAATATTTCGTCATCCTCGCCAGTCACCTGGTAGGCGTACTCGTTGCCGGTGGGGAACGCCTGCTTCAGCGCTGCCAGCGTCGGGTAGATGTCCTTTATGGTGAAGGACTTGCCGTCCTCGCCGGGATCGCCCTTCTGTCCCTGCGGCCCGGTGGGGCCTGCGGGGCCGGTGGCACCGGTCGCGCCCTTGGGGCCTGTCTCGCCCTGCTTACCCTGGACGCCCTGTGCGCCCTGCGCGCCGGCAGGACCGGCAGGACCGGTGGCACCTGTGGCGCCCTTTTCACCCTTGGCGCCCTGCAAACCGCGGGGCCCCTGGATGCCCTGGGGGCCTGTTGCGCCTGTGGCGCCCTGCAAACCCTGTACGCCCTGGGGACCCTGCGGGCCGCGGATGTTGTAGGCGGGCGGTGGCGTGGCCGTTTCGCTCAGTACGAACGTCAGGTTGCCCAGGCCGTCCACCGCCGGATACCATGCCGCGCCCCGCGGTCCCTGGTCGCCGGTGTCGCCCTTCTCACCCTTGTCGCCCTTCGCGCCGGTATCGCCCTTGTCGCCCTTCACGCCGGATACGATGGTGTAGGTGCCGTCGTCCGTTACCACACTGGCCCCGCCGAACTTCAGCCGGCTCCGCTGCGGCATCTGCCGCCCCGCCGCATTGTAGATCAAATGTCCGGACGAGGCCACCTCCGTCCACGTCACGCCGTCCGAGGATACCTCGATATGCTCGTCCGTGTTCAGCCGGATATACTGGATGTTCTCGCTGCCGTACTGGATGAGCTGCTCCACGCCCAGCGCGACCAGCGCGTCGATGAGCTTGTTGTGCCCGTCCCTCACCGGCCCGGAGGTGAGCCGGTCAAAGACCTTTTTGTTGTCCTCAGCCGTCCCGCTGAGTTGGTCCGGAGATGCCTGTACGCCCTTACTGGTAATGTCGGCATCCGTGATCTTGAAATCGCTCAGTCCCATGTATTCACCGCCTTATCTCCTGTAGTTGGTGCCCGGCTCCTTGTACTGCACGCCGAAGGCGTACAGGCCGAAGGGCTCGTTCACCTCGTCGTTCCGCAGGCGGAACCGCACCTTGTCCACCTTTTTCAGCTTCACTTTGCCGTACAGCGTGCGCGGCGTCTGATCTCCGCTGAAGGTGAACTTTCCGAAGTCGATGTAGTCGAAGCTCAGATACCGGGCCTTGCTCTTGGCGTCGTACACCTGCTTCCAGATACCCCGCACCAGCGCGTAGATCTTCACACCGGTAACAGGTGCCGCCGCAAGTCGGGCGGCCACTCCCGTGAAGGACTTTGTCTGGAAGAACAGATTGCCGTCGAAATCCGCCGTGTCCCAGTACGCTGTGATGGCCTCGCCATCGTCGCTGTAGCTGGCCGGGCTGTCCGGATCCGACGCGAACCGGCACAGCTTCCCGTCCGCCGTGCCGAAGCACAGTGCGCCGTCCTCGTCCGTGAACATGACGCGGGCCGGGATGTCCGGGAAGTAGTAGCACTCATACTGAAAGCTGCTGTAGGGGCTGTTTTTCTCGTAGGTCTTCTGCTGCAGGTCCAGCAGATACACCGTGCCGTCCAGCGCCATGGCGTAGAAGTCGCCGTAGATGCACGCGCTGGCCGCACTGCGGTCCTCCGCCTCACGGATGGCGCTGCCGATGTAGTAGCTGCGCTCCTGGCTGTACTTCTCGCCGGTCAGCTCCTCCGCTGTGATGGCGAACACGCCGCGGTCCGTCAGGAACAGCGGCTCCTTGTCCGTCCGGCAGAAGGTGTCCGGCGCCACGGCGTCCTGGCCGATGATGGTGTTGGTGATGCGGAACACCGCCTCGCCGTCCTCATTCAGTGAGCCGGTACGCACCACCACGTTCCGGCCGTCGGCGCTGCCGGTGAGGAACGCCGCCAGCGTGTTGCTGAGCACGGTGTAGCCCACCACCTCGCCGCCGTCGCGGGCGATCTTGGTGTAGTTGGTGTCCGGGAAAAAGGCCGGATCGTCGAACTCGCTGTAGAAGTCCGTCCCCTTCTTGTCGCTGTTCCCGCTGAGGAACGCCCGGTCCGTGGCGCCGCCCACGCCGTACACCGCCGGAATGGTGCAGTGGTTGATGGTGTCCGCGTACCCCTCCCGCGTCTTGGAGGCGGTGATGTGTACGTTGTCCTGTCCTGTCACCGGGCTCTCGCCCGGCGCGGTGTTGAACGTCACCTTCCCCGCTTGCCTGTCCACGGTGAAGTCCGTGTTTTCCACCTTGGCCACCCATTCGCCGTCGCTGTTCAGTACCTCTGCCGTCACAGGATCACTGTCCAGCCCCTCCGTGGTCAGCTGGTACACCGTGGCATCCTTCGTGCCGAGGAAGCTCTCCGTCCACTTCTTTCCGATGAGGTTCAGCCCCTGATAGGCCGTTCCGCCGCCGGTGGGGCGGCGGGAGATGATGATCGTCGGCACCGTGGCGTTGTCGCTCACCGCCGAGAGCGTCGTGCCGTCATAGACGCGGTACACGCTGCCGTCCAGCAGATACAGCTTCTCGTCAAAGACGAAGCTGCGGCTCCTGGCGTCCGCCATGTCCCCTATGGCCTCCAGCGTCCACTTGCCGTCCGTACCGATGTTCCGCCGGTACAGCTTCCCGCCGGCGTGGACCAGCACCTCTCCGTTCAGCCGATGGATGCCGTTGATGGCCGCGTTGCCGTAGGCCGTCACCATCGTGGTGTAGCCGGTCCGCTTGCGGACCTTGCCCACCTGGTCGCGTATCATGTTGGGCGCCTCCGGGGACCTGGACTTGTCCACGTTGCTGGGGCTGTTGTTCAGGTCCACGCCCCGGAACGCCTCAATGACTATGCTGTACTTCTTGCTTGCCGCCGGTACCGTGAATTGTGCCATACCTTACCACCACCCCGTCGTATTACGAACACCAGCGGACCGGATGCCCGATCCGCTGGATGCGTAAGCCGTCTGCACCTTCACAAGACCGTCCTCGTATTCATTCCGCAGTATGGTCGCTATGGAGATGTCGTCCTCCTTGTACAGCTCCGCCGCGATGTACAGCGGGATCAGTACAGCGGCCTCCGCCGCCAGGTCGATCTCCTCCTCGTCCGGCGTGTCCGCCGTGACGGTCTGCGGGTACGCCTTGTACCACAGCGTATAGGTGCCCACCACGCAGCCGGGGATGACGAACACGTCGTCGCCCTCCATGCTCCAGTCCTCCGCGGTACCGTAGGCGGTGCCGTCGGCGAACATGACCTCGCTGCTGTTCAGGCAGCGGAAGCGCGGCAGGTAGTCCTGCAAGGGTATCTTGTAAAGGTCCTTTGTCTTTGGCAGGATCAGCTTCTCCGCCGTTACCACCGGCTCGTCGGTGTCGGCGTCGACCTCGATCTGCCACGACTTGAGGATGGGGCGGCCAACGGACGCGATCTGCTGCAGCGCCTCGTTGGCCTTAGCGGGCATGGCATTGATATACTCACGGTTGATGTCGTCCTCCGTCAGCACAGCGCCCTCGTTGGAGTACATGGTCTGCAGTGCAGCCAGTTTCACATCTCCCCATGTCATGCCGCCACCGCCTTCCTCTTAGGTGAGGTCGGTGCCGGTGGACATATTGCCCGCAGCGATGAACCGCCAGTCCACGAAACCGGCGCCGAAGCGGGCGCGGCCCTGCCAGACGTTGTTGTCGTTGTTGGTGTCGATGATGGACTTGACCTCCAGCGGCACGCGGTCCTGGAAGATGGGGCCGTCGTTCAGCTCAATGAACTTGCTGTCCAGCAGGAAGAAGGGCTTTTCGCTGCTCTTGCCCATGTCGGCCAGCGCGGCGGTCAGGTAGGGATCCACAATGATGTTCCAGCGGCCGAACTGGTAGTTGAAGGCGTTGTTGCCGGAGGTGGGCTCCTTGTCGGCGCCCACGGCGGAGAACACGGCGTCCTTCAGCGCGCCGTCGTTGGGGATCCAGATGGTGTCCGGGGCCACGCCCAGCAGCTCGCCGTTGTCGCCTTTGATGTTCTGCATCTCGGTCTCGATCTTGCCCAACAGGGTGTTGGTGAAGGTGCCCTTGTACAGGTTGGTCTGCTTGGCGCCGTCGACCTTGTTGGGGTGCGTCTTAGAGAACAGGGCCTGCCCGTCGGCGCTGCCGCAGGCGAAGGTCTTGCCCTTGTAGGAAACGGTGGTGCCGTACAGGCCGCCGGCGTACAGGATACGCCCGAACTTCTCGCGGGTGCGGCCGTAGGCGGTCACCAGCTTGTTGGCGCGCTGCTTCATGGTGCCCAGCAGGCAGTCCTCCACCAGCTCCTTTGTCACGGAGAAGGACTGCTTGAAGGTCATGTTCACGATGTCCCGGAAGTAGCCGTCCTCAAAGCCGGTCTTGGGATAATCGCCGCCCTCTCCCACGGGCTCGAAGTCGCCCATGGCGGTCTCGCTGGAATAGCGCTCCGCCCAGTGGCGGCTCTTTTCCATGCGGTACAGATAGGGCAGCAGGCTCTCACGCTGGAACGCCTCGCCCCGGCTCTCCAGAAATGCCTTCAGCGGCACCTGGCAATCGCCGTAGATGGTCCCGTTCAGCCCGGAACCGATAGAAACGGTCAGAAAACCACTCATGTTATGTATCTCCTTTCTTCGCTCAGAACTTCACCGTCACGCGGGAACCGACGGTCTGGCCGTCGATGCCGGTGACCTCTGCCACACCGCCGGTCTTGGTGGCGGTGACCTGCATACCGTCGGTGTGCAGGGTGACCTTGTCGCCCACGCCGACGGTCGCGGAGTCCGTGGGGGCCACGCCGAGGGTGGTCTCGAACTCCATGTACTTCTGCACCTCCACGCACGGCACCACGCCGTTGTCGTCGATGGGGCCCACGCACACATGGCTGGGTGCCGCGGCACCGCTGCACAGCGTCACCTTGCCGCTGGCCAGCTTCATCGCCTCGCCCACCTGGTAGGTCTCGCCGTCAGTGGGCTGCATATACACGATGGGGGGCGTATTGCCCACCAGCATTCTGCTAAGCATGAACATAGTTTGTTATCTCCTTTCCCGCCCCGTGTCGGGGCTTCACTGTTTGTAGAATTCTCCGTATGCGGCATTGATCTCGTCGTCCGTCGCATTGGGATTGATCTCGCGGTACAGCTCCTTCTGCCGCGGTGTGGCCACATAGGGCGCCTCACCCGCAGCGCCGGGCACCGGGGCCATGTGGCGCTTGCCGCTGGCCTGCTTGATGCCCGCCTGCTTGGCTGCCTCCATGCGCCGCTTGTCCACGGCGTCCCGGTTGGCCATATAGAAGGCGTCCTCGATGGACAGGCCCTTTTCCACATAGCCGCGGAAGGCTTCCCCGGTGGGCATGGCCACGATGTCCTCCAACGTCTGTATGCCGCTGTCGTACTTCACCCGCACAGCCTCAAGGCCCTGCCGGATGGCCGCCTGTGCCTGGGCGGTCACGTTCCGCGCTTCGGCGCTCATGCCCTCCAGGCGCTGGCGCTGCACCTGCTCCCGCAGGGGCTTCACGGCGTCGTCCACCATGCCCTGCAGTGCCGCCGGATCCACGCCGGCGGAGAGCATCTGCTCCTCGCGCTCCTGTCTGGCCTTGGCCTCCTGATAGGCCTGGAAGTCCGCCTCCGTGCGGATGGGCTGGCCGGTGTAGGGGTTCGTCTGGCCCGCGAACAGGTCGGCGTACACCGCGTCCACGCGGGCCTGCGCCGCCGCTGTCAGGGCCTGCCGTTCCGCTTCGCGCTCCCGTGCCCGGCGTCCGTAGGCCTGCCGGCTGCGCTCCTCGACGCTCTGTCCCGCTTCCGCGCCCGGCGCTGCTGCGCCGCCTCCCGCTTCTGCAGGATCTCCGCCGTCCTCATGGGCCTCCGTGCCCGGCTCCTGTGCCGCGCTTTCTTCTCCGGCGCCGCCGGTACCGTTTTCCACAGGCTCCTGCGTGCCGCCGTCCGCTGCGCCGCCCTCATCGGGCAGCTCCACGCCGAAGGCCTCCGCATAGTCCTGTTCCGTCAATCCGTTCATGGTGTTCTCCTTTCCGATTTTTCCGCGTTCGGTGCGAATACGCCCCTTTTCCGCCGGGGCCAAGCGAAATGTCCCGCCCGCAGGCGGCGATTTTGTTGATGGCAACAAAATCGTGCTTACTTGCGCTTATCCTTGCTGCCGCCATTCCCGGTCCGAAGGTCGGTGCCGGTGAAGCGCACGGTGCCCTTCTGGGCAGGCGCCGCCTTCTGGGCGGGCGCTTCCACGCGCTGGCTGCCCACGTTGGCGATGCTGCCGATGTAGCCCTTCTTTTTCTCCATGCCTCATGTCCTCCTTTCGCCGTATTCGGGTTTTTCCCGCCGTCCCGCCGGCGAAACGTTGTCCTGTGCAGCTCCGGGGCTGCGGTGGATGCCCCGCCCTTCGGCAGGGCGTCCGGTAGTAAGACAGGAGGAAAATCTGTCTGGCTCCGGGCGGCGTGCGAAACCACCCACCGCGGCCCCGGAGGGCCGCCTCACGCTTCGGCCGCGCCGTCCGCCGCCGGAGCGTCCTTCTTTTTTCTGAGCCGCCGGTCGTACCGGGCACATTGTGGGTTCCGGCACACATAGGCGGTCTCGCTGCCGCCGTCCGCGTTCACCGTGGCGCTGTAGATCATCATCTCCAGTCCGCATTCCGGGCACTTCATGCCATCTCGCCCCCTCCCTGCTGTGCCGCCATCGTCAGCAGCTCCTCCGCCGTAGGCTTCGTCCCGCCGGAGCCGTCCGCCGCTTTGGGCTGCATCTGCTGTACCTGCTGGCTCTCCATCTGATCCCGCAGGCTCTTGACCATATCCCCGGCCATGGGGTAGTGCAGCTTCTCCATCTGCTCCCAGAACCGCAGCAGCGTCGTGATCTCCGTGGGGCTGCCCATGGCGCCCTCCTGGAAGTTCATCCGCGTCTCCTTCCAAAGCGCCTGCCGGTCCGAGGCCAGCGGCGCCGAGCTGTCGCAGGAGAACAGAAAATCCGTGTTGTACTGCCACTCCCCCGCCTCGTCCTGGTACAGGAAGTCGTGGCGGTCGAAGGTCACATACTCTACGTCGCCGTGTTCGTCCGTCCGCCGGATGGTCCGCGGCTCGTCGCAGTAGGCCAGCATCCACTTGAAGATGGCCTCGAACAGGTCCTGGTACATGGCCCGCTTCATCACCCGCTTGCTCTCCAGGCGGCCCGCCGCCTGCTGGGCGCTGAACTCCTTGGCCACGGCGCTGGTGGCGGTGGGATCCTTCCGCCCCTGCATACTGTCCGTGATGCCGATGGTCTGCCGGGCCTCCTCGTACACCTGCGCCCGGTACGCCAGGTCACGGTCAATGTCCACCTGGGTGTTGAAGGTCTTGATCATCTGCATCTGGGCCGGGTTGCTCACCCGCACCGTCCGGTTGTCCTGGTCGGTCACGATACGCACGCCGTTCTCCGGCAGTGTGGTGAAGCTGCCGCCGCCCAGCACCTTCTCCTTGATCTTCGTGGAGACCTGGTTCATGGTGTTCTGCTGGTCGGCGATGGCGTCAATGTCGCTGCTGCCCATGAACCGCCCGAACTTGCTGACGTTCTTCCGCACCACGATGGGGTACACGTCCGGCTTGTAGTAGGGGATCCGCGTCGGCGCCATCACCGGCACATACCGCACCACCGACGGTCTGTTCAGACCGCGGAGCTGCGGCAGCACAATGCCGTTCTCCGTCAGCGGCTCCAGCACCATCTGGCCGTTCTCGTCCCGCTGCTCGCTCATAGCGGGGATCACCGTGCCGTTCTGGGTGGTGATGTCCTCCGCCAGCTCCTCGTACTCCTCCACCTCCACGGTGAATTTCTTACCCCGGCAGTACCGGCAGACGTGGCCGTCTCCCACCTCGCCGCAGGCGGCGCACCGCTGCACCCGCCGCACCTGGTAGTCGTCCAGATCCTCCACCACCGTGTCGTTCACCCAGCGGTAGCGGCCGATGCCGCCCTTGCCGTTGCGGTAGTAGCAGGTCACCAGCGTCACGATCTCGCCGCTGCTGTCCGGGCCGTCCCCCAGCCGCCGGGCGTCGGGATCGGCTTCGTTCTCATTCTCCTCCAGCTCCACGCTGAAGGCCTCCTTGATCTGCCGCCGGGTGGCCGGAGCCTCCAGGAAGATCCAGTCCATGTCCGCCACCTGGCTGACGTTGGCCTGGGGGATGATCCCCCGCGGATGCATCATCGTCACCCGCAGGTCGCCCATCCAGTCCTTGCCGCACACGTCGTCCTGCCAGTCCACCAGCAGGCCGTGGCCGCCCTGGATGGGGCTGATCCGCTCCCCCTCGTCGTTGATCCGCTCAAAGGGCTGTCTGTCCATCACGTTCCGCAGCAGATTCTCCGCGATGTCCGCCAGCCACTCGTCTTCCTCCCGGACGGCGGTCACCTTCGGCGCGGGTATGTCGCTCTCCACCTGGGCCTCGATCAGCTCAAAGGTCACGTTCCGCACATGACTGGCCCGCCCGGCCTCCGCCACGCTGCCGTCCGGCTTGTAGATGGTGGGATCGCCGTCGTAGATGCTCTCCCGCTTGCTCATGCGGTTCAGCTCCGGCTGTATGGCCTCCTTGGCTGTCTCCAGCCTGTCCTGCCACGTCTTGAGCTTCCGCAATTCATCCTTCTTCATGGTCATCCTCCTCAGAATTCCCGGCCGCCGCCGGAGAGCATCGTCTCGTAGCTGTCGGCGTCGTCCTCTTCCTCGCTGCGCTCCATGCGCTCCAGCATGTCGTGCAGCATCCCCAACGCCTTCAGGCAACCCCGCGCGTCAAATTCCCACGCGCCGCTCTCGATGTACTCCCGCAGTTGGCTGTCCCACTGCATCACCGGCGTGGCGGCGGCGCACCGTTCGTACACCTTCCACACCTCCACCGCCAGCGAGTGGCGTGTGATCCCCAGGCTGTTGAACTCTTCCTTCAGCAGCGCGTCCCGATACTCCCGCACCGCCGGATCCTTCATGAGCCTGCTGGCGGTCTGGGCGGCGCTCTTCTCGCTGTACCCGGCCCGGATGGCGGCCCGCGTGCCGCAAAGGTCGATAAGCCATTCATGAACAAACTTTTTCTGTTTTGCTGACAACTCTTTCATTGCCTATCCCCTCCGCAAGAAACTTCTTCATGCTAATAGCCTAACACGAACGGAGTGCTCATTATCGCCAACATTCAGCCCCTCAACGGGCAAAAAAGAGAAAGGCCGGAAGCCTTGTGCTTCCAGCCTTTCTTCGCTTATTCAGCTTTTTTGTGGTACTTTTCGAAATTCGTTTTCTTGGCGTGCTCTGACTTTGTGAGCCACTGGCAGTTGTCCGGTGTATATCCCCTGTCACTGTCAATGCGGTCTATCGTCATCTTGTCCGTATACCCCGATGACAGTGCCCACCGCTGGAACTCTGCGAAATCCAACCATTCGTCGCAAATGCGTATGCCCCGTCCTCCGTATCGTGGGTATGCGGGATGCTGTGGGTGCATACACCGGCATTTCATGTTCCGCCAGATTGCATACATCCGCGTCCGTGCCCCGCCGTGCTGAAAATTCTTGTGTTCTGCACCCTTGACCGTCGGCTTCCTCGGTTTAGGCTCTCGCGGTGGTTTTTCCGGTGCCGGCCTTTGCAGCTTACAAGCTCTACTGCAAAATTTCTGGTTTCCATGAAGCAGAAGGCTTTCCCTGATTACCGTGACCTTTCCGCAATCGCAGCGGCACCGCCAATACACGGAGCCGTCGAGGGCGGCAAAAGCCACCCCCTCGACGGTCAAGTGTCGGAATCTTCTGCCCGTGAGATTAGCGCTATTTATCATGCTGCGCCTCCCGGCAGAAACCCATCCACAAAAGTCATTGCGATCTCGATATCGGGCGGCGAAGCGCCTTTAAGCTTGACCGCCATTTCCAGCACCGCGAGCTGCTGTTGCACTGTCAGTCTGCCGAACTTCTCAAGAATTTCCGCATCCAAATCAAAGCTGGTCTTCGTTTTCTTCGTTGATGTTTTCACGGCTACCTCCAAAAAATTTTTACTTGTCTGGAGGTCTCCCCTGTGGTAGAATGGATTTACCTTGAGGGAAACCTCTTGGTGCATAGAACACTCGTTGTCTCGTGGTTGGGAGGGCGAGTGTTCTTTTATTTGCCCAAAAGCAAGCGAATCCCGCGCATGATGGCATCCGTTCTGGATACCCCTAGCTTCTCGGCACATTCCTTGACTTCTTTCGCTTCCGCTTCGGTCAGCCTGATGTTGAGATTAACGTTCCGGCTGCTCTCTGCTTTCGGTGGGCGTCCTGTTCTGGGAGACATATTATCACCTCACTTTTGCCCTTGCATAATTAAGTATAACTTATGCAAGGGCAAAAGTCAAGCCTTTTTTCGTCCATTCTCCCAGCTTTCGTAAAACGCTTTTCGCATCCGGTACAGGCTGCTCTCGCTGGTGAAGTGCCGCAGGGCGATGGCCGTAATGCTGTCCTCGCCGCACATCACCTCCCGCAGGGCAGCATCATAAGGCCCTCCGCATTCGCGCAAGAGCCTGTCGATCTTATTCTGCATCCGTTTCGGCTGCTGGTCATAGGTCAGGCAGGTGAAGCGGATAAAGCCCTGCATGTTGCGGCTTACCCGCACCCCTCGGAGCTTTTTCACGCTTCCGCCTCCTCCGCCTCCTCTCCGGCGCAGGCCACAGCCATCTCCTTCCGCCCGCCGATCTTCCGCGTCGGGTCTTTCTCTCTGGGTATGTAGCGGACGAAATTGACGCCCAGCTCCGGCTCATACCGCGTGCCCGGCAGTGTGGTAGCGCCCGCCGGTACGCGGAGCTGGGCCGGTGTCAGCACATAGGTGTATTCCACCTTCGGCTTCTCCATGTTCCGGCTGCTGGTGTACTTCTTTCCGTCCGGGATGTTCCGTGCCTGGCGGATCAGATACAGCGCCAGCGGATAGTAGTCCTTCTGATCCCGCAGCATCTGCACGTCCACCGTGCCGCGGCCCCAGATGTCGTCCAACGGCTCACCGTACAGGGTAAACGTCCGATCCTCCATCCGCAGTCCCGCGCTGTTGATCACGATATGGCAGTGCAGACGCACCGCCTCGCCGGTCTCGCCGTCCACCTCGCTGGGCACCAGCACCCACTTGAGGACATCGCCGTGCTTTTTCATGCGCCGCGCCACGCGGCCCAGGAAGTTCTTCGCCTCCTTCACCGCGCCCTCGAAGGTGCCGCCGCAGCGTGCCAGCGCCTCGTCCACGAAGGTCAGCGTCAGCAGCGCGTCACCGTGGGTGTAGTTGCAGTTCAGCAGGCGGGCCAGCGCCAGAACGGCCTGCTGCCGGTTGTTCTCCTGCTTCTTCTCGCTGCTGTTGCCCTTGGCCCGTGCGCCCCGGCGTGAGGGCTTCCGGCCCACATAGCTTTTGCGGCGCTCCACCACCTGCCCGCTGGTGATCTTCTTGACCATATACCATCCCTCCCGTGATATCATGATACCTTCCCTCCATGTTCCCGCGCGTATAATAAAAATCAAAGACGCCCGCGCACAGGAGCCAGCCTTCGCATTTCTCGCATCCGTCATAAGCCCCTTGCGTTTTTCCGAGACATCCGGGCGGCGGAAATCCGCCCCGCTGTCTCTCGCAAGATGGCTTTGCCGGTAAACTTAGGCGTTTAAGAGCCCCGCAGATACGCGCGTGCGCGTATTATATATAGGTCATGTGGTCGTTGCATTTTTTGCAACAACCGTATTTATATAGTGCTTCGATCTCTCATAGCGCCGCCCCGCGTGGCCTACGCTCCGTACCCCACGCATCAGCGCAGGCCAACCGCCTAAAGTAGGGCGGCGCTATCAAAGATCAAATTTACCACCGATTTAGTGGTTTCTCTCTTGACATACCACCAAATCGGTGGTATACTAAATATGTAAATCAGATATGGATCGCCGCAACGCGGCAGAGAGGAGAACATTATGAACGAGAACGTCAAGGCCATCGCCCCGGTAGATTCCTGGTGGAACGCCCAGCCCTCCAACGACATGCCCATCTACGATATCGACGGTGCTCTGTACTGCGCCGACGGCTGGAACGGCGAAGCATACCTGCGCTCCTTTCGGGTGCTGAACCGCTACGACCTCGACACCGAGAATTCGCAGGAAGTCGAGCTGTGGCCCGTCTACCGCTTCCAGGCCGAGGGCCGGGAGTTCGACGAGGAGAACGCCGACCGCGACAGTGAGATCGTCGCGTTCGAAGTCCGCTGACGCAGAAGGGAGAGCAGCATGACTGATTTTCAATTCAACGTCCTCTGGGCCGAGGCCTTGGCCTCCGCCGACCGCGACGCCTTCATTTCCGACGCGGCCCTGTCATCCATCTGGGGCGACGCGCCCGACGCTGTGATCCCGGATAGCCGCCTCCAGCAGCTCACCCAGCTCTGGGACGTCGCCCATCTGGCGGTCAAGGCGATCCGCGCCGCCACAGGCCTGTCCCAGGCCGCCTTCGCCCAGCGCTTCTGCATCCCCCGCCGTACGGTGGAAAACTGGGAATCCGGCGCAAGCGCCTGCCCCGACTACCTCCGTCTCCTGCTGGCCCAGGCCGTCGGCCTGTACAAGCCGGATTGACCCCGACCTACGCCATCGCCCAGCCCCGGAAGGGGCTGGGCTTTTCTGTTATTCCAGCGGCTCCGCCACCAGCTCCGCGGTGGGGCCTTCCTCCACGCCGCCGATGGTGTAGCTGATCCGCAGTGCCACGCGCCGGAAGCGCTGACCCTGCACCGTGACGGCGGCGTGGCCCATTTTGCCCGCCAGCGCGGCAGTCAGGATGTCGTGGAGCTGGCCCACCGTCACATAGTCCGGATTGTAGCGGCCGACTGGTTCACCTCTTGCAGGCTGCTCCTCGCTGCCCTCGGTCTGATCCGCCGCTTCCTGCGCCGCAGCAGCCTTCCGGTTGGGCTTGAGGCCCGCCTCCCGCCGCCACTCAGCAAATTTGCTGGTGCTGATACCCAGCGCCGCCGCGGCCTCCTCGTCGGTCACGCCCTGTGCCAGCAGCTCCCGCGCCTTGTCGGCGTCCACGTTGATCTTCCGGGGATTGGGCTTCTTTTTCTCCGCGCCCTTCATGGCGCCCAGTTGTACCAGGATCTCCTCGATCTCCTTCTCCGAGCAGCCGTTCAAGTCGGCCAGCACGCCGATCTGTGCCTTGGGATTCTTGGCGGTGCGATAGCTGGCCACGATCTCCCTGGCGCCCATAGGCAGCTTTCTCTCAGCCATGGCTCACGCCTCCGTTCTGTCCTCCGGTGCCGTCACCGCCCGCAGGGGGGGCGTCAGCGGCGCGTCCATCACGAACCCGCCCTGCGGCAGCGCAAACGCCACCTTCGGCGTAAAGGCGTTGGTGTGCATCGTCAGGGTGCACCGGTCATACAGCAGCTTTCGCACGATGAACAGATACCACAGATTCAGCACGTCCCGGTAGCTCCGGTTGCTGGCCACGGTCAGGCCTGCCGTCTCGTTGGCCTCGTTCCGGCTGACGCCTGCCGACATCAGCCGCTTCACAAATTTCTTCCGTGATACCCGCATGGTCATTCCTCCGTCATTTCAAGCGCCACCTTGCTGGCCGCCGCGATGCCCAGCCAGTTGGTGGTCATGGTCATGCTTTCCCGCACCAGCTCGGCGGCCAGCGCACCGTAGGTGTCGGGATCATTCTTCCGGATGGCCTTCCACATGTCCTTCTGCACATTTTTGATGTTCTTCAGCAGGTCGTCGCACTCCTCCACCCGCTTGCGCAGGTCAGCCCAGCTCTCCTTGTCGCTGGCAAAGCCCCGTCCCCGCTGTTCTGTGAGGGCAGCCACCTGTTCGGCCACAGCCGCCTGCAAATCGGCATATGCTTTTTCGTTACCCATGGTCATTCCTCCACCTTCACCACATAGGCCCCGTCGAAGCCCGCCGCCTCTGCCTTGGCCCGGAAAGCCTCCGCGTTGGCCAGCACCCGGAACGCGCCGATCTGCACCCGGTACAGGGCGTTCTCCTGGGGCTTCTCCTCCGGCACCGCCGGTTCCGCCGGGGTACCGCCGTCATCCTCGGCGGGCGGAACGTAGGCCACGCCGTAGTACTCGCAGATGGCCTGCACCGTCTCCTCTGCGATCCGCTCCATGCTGTCTACCAACCACTGGGCGTCCGCCGGGTTGTCGTGGAACGCGAACTCCGGCAGCACCGCCGCCATGTGGGTGGCCCGCAGCTCATAGAGCCGGTCGTCCTCCACCAGAAAGTCCGGCGCACCCGGAGACAGCGGCGCGATACGGTCTTGGATCAGCTTGCCGATACGGCGGCTCCTCTCCGAGGGGTAGCAGTGTACCCGCGTTCCCGCCGCCCGGCCGTCAAAGCCGTTGGTGTGGGGCGCAACGTGCATGTCGGCGCGCCAGTTGTTGGACTCCTTCACCCGGTCGTACATGTTGCCGTACTGTGCGTTGATGACTTCAAAGCTGCCGCACCGCAGCAGGCCCCGCTCCATGTAGTCGGCGCAGCGCCCCATCTGCTCCTTCTCGTTGGTGGTGTGCCCGTTCCACAGGGCGCTGGAAGCGTACACATTACTGGCCCGATCCTCCGGGGAGATGTAGATTTTGTATTTCATGCCTGTTTCTCCTTTCAAATTCATCGTTCTATTGTGCGGGGCGTCGAGGACGCCGCCCCCTACACTCCGTCTATCGGTGCCCGCTTCGTAGGGGCTGGCGTCCTCGACAGCCCTTGCCTCCCCTTTTAAGGGGAGGTGGCGCGAAGCGCCGGAGAGGTCATTAACCTGCCGCAGCTCCATGATCTCCTCGGCGTACCGTGCGCACCGATCGGTCAGCTCGTCGATCAGATCAGCGGCGACGGTGTACAGAGTGTCGTTGCACGCTGCATGCCCGGTCGTTACAAATACGCAGCCGCCGCACCCCTCAAGAAGGGCTCTGCTGCAAATGCGCAGCGACCGCACGATCTCCTCCCGCGTGGGTTTCTTTTTCTCGTCCATGGCGTTCCTCCTTGTTTTGGTAATGATCCGTAGGGGCCGGCGTCCTCGACGGCCCGTTTGGTTCCGCGTCCTGTTGCGGTGCCCAAAATTTCTGCGCTGCCTTACGGCGGGCGCTTGAAATTTTGACCGCGGCCACTCGCTCACTTCGCTGCATCCGCCGCAGGCGGCGCTCAGATCGCTCCCCATTTTTTATCAAGATACTTCCTCGTCTCCGGATCGGCCCGGTTGTAGTCCTCCCACATGTCCGGTGTCCAGTGGCTCTTGTCTCCGCCGGGCTCCTCCACGGTGTATTGCTGCTGCCCTCGCGCCATCTGAGCGATGGCGGCCGCGATCACCAGGTCGTCGTGCTGGCCCTCCGCCGCCTGGGGCTTCTGGTTCTGGTCGTACACGAATACGATCATCTCCCCCAGCGTCCACCGGCTCCGGATCACCTCCGGCGATTCCTCCATCACCGTGTGCAGCTCCGCCAGCATCTGGGGCCGGGTGCCGGACGTGGTGTGCCACCCGAAGGACTTCACCGTGGTGTTGGCGTAGGTGTCGAACCGCTCCCGCTGATAGAGCCTGGGGTATTCCCACTCCTCCAGCTTCCGCTCCGGGTAGGTGGAGAAATTCACCTCGATGGCGGCCAGTGCCTGGTTGTAGTACTGCCCCAGGCAGTACACCTGCCGGGCATAGAGAATTTCCGACTGCCGCTGCTGCAATTCCGCCACCTGCTCGCCGGTGCGGTTGTCCAAAACGTGGGCCGTGAAGCAGTCGCTGCCCTCGCCCGCCGTGTCGCCGCCCAGCACATAGGGCACGCCCTTTTCCGGCGCCTTCCAGATCCGGACGGCGCCGTCGGCGGCGGGGGTGAACTTCCAGTTCCGGGGCTTCTCACCCTGCTCCTCCACCGCGTCGTAGGTGAACCACCCCGTGGTGATGGGCTCCGGCGCGTGCATCTGCTGCACACTCAGCGCCTGATTGTCAAAGAACGGCGTACCGCTCAGCAGGAAGGCCTCCGCCGGCGTGTTGGGGTACTCCTGCCGGAACTTGTCCACACTGCTGCCGCAGTTGGCCCGGATGCACCACCGCCGCCATTGCAGCTGCTCCTCGTCCAGCCCGAAGTCTCGCTGGAGCTGCCGCTCCTCCTCCGTCCACTCCGTGCCGGGCGGCACGGCCATGCGGTAGCCCTTCTCCAGATACCACGGCAGAAATACCGGGATCCACTCGTTGGTGCCGTTCTCCGCCCCGTCCCACAGCTCCTTGAAATGGTCATAGCCGTTGGCGGTGGATTCGATCACCACCATCGTGCTGGGGTTGTCGGGGACGGACTGCATGATGCCCAGCAGCAGATCCATCTTGTTTTTGGGCCAGAAGGCGTATTCCGAGATATGTACGTTGGTCAGTGTCTCGCCGCGTCCCACGCTGCCGCTGCCCGCCGTCTGGCACCGGATAGAGCTGCGCAGGCCCGGCCGCCGGGCCTTGACCCTCTGGTCTCTGGTGGGATTTTCAAAGGCCAGCTCCTTGGCGTTGGAGTTCTTCCGCATGGGCTGCATCCGCCGGGGCAGGCAGTCGTAGAAGAGCTTGTTCATTTTGAACAGGGCGCGGGTGGCGTCGCTGTTGTGGGCCACGATCAGCGTCTTGACGTTGGGCCGCGTGGCCGCGTCCTGAAACATCAGCGCCTCCGTCACCGTGGAGATGCCCTCCTGCCGCCCTTTCAGCACAATGATGCGGATGGGCTTGCCCAGAGCCGCCTGCTGCCGGATCACGGCGTACAGGTTGTCCTGGGCTTCGTTGAACCGCAGCGGCACAAGCTCCTGCTTCTTGGTGCGGATCATCAGCAGATTTTCACAGTATTCCTTCGGATTCCGCAGATTCATGTCGACGATCCCTTCCTCGTGTTTTGATGCCGCACCATCGGTGCCCGCTTTGTAGGGCGGGGTTACCACACCCCGCCGCGTACCTTTGCCCAAGCCCCAGCTTCCCCAGTGCCTTTTCCAGCTCCTTCTGGCTCTGGATCCGGCGGCCTTCGATAAAATGCGTACATTCCTCGGGCGGTACGCCGCCCCGTGTCAGCGGTGCGGCCAGCGTGGCAAAGTCGCATAGATATGGGTCGTGCCCCGTCTGTCCGTAGTTGTGCCGCCATACGCATTTATAGCAGCGGTTCTCATGTCTCGTTTTTTTCACAATTCATCCCTTCCAGCGCATCGCAGACGGCCCGCAGGGCCCGTTGGGAATCCCGCAGGGCGAACTGCGCCGCCCGCAGCGCCTGAATCGTCTTTTTCTGGCCGCCCGGCCCGGTCGCGGCGTTCTCGGCCATCTCGCAGGTGTTCCACCGATGGCCGCACTCCCGGCACGCCCGGCGCCGCCGGATACGGTTGCCCTGAAGCGGCCGGGAGTCCGTGCAGTACTGGTTCCCGCTCCCGCACACCGGGCAGGTCATTTCTTATCTTCCGGCGCGGCTGTCCGGATACCGGCATACAATATGCCGTTCAGCATCTGATAGCGGATCAGGCCCTTGGTCTCCAGCTCCTCCATCAGTATCTCCCGCGCCTTCCGGCGCACCTCCGGCCCGATGACCTCCGGCTTGTCCGCCGACAGCGGGTCACAAATCAGATTCCCCCACACAGCAACGATTTTTTCTTTTATGGTCAGATACCTCCAACGATTTGATATACCCCGCCGCAATATTCTCAAGGAAGATATTCAGCGGCTGGGAAAACACGATTCCCGATGACACATAGCTCACAGAAAAATGAACATCCTTCATTTCCTGTGGCTGCTCCGGGTCGCTCACGTCCAGCATGGCCCCACCTACCTCACACGGCAGGATAGCCACGCGCCCGGCCTTGTCAGCCTTGGCGAGCTCCCGCAGCCGGTCAACGGACACGCCGTCAAACTCTTTGATTTGCGCGACCATCTTCCCCATGGCAAACTGGGACAGGCAATCTACCTCATAAGGCGTTTTCCCCGTATCGAGATATTCTTTCAGAAGTTGGCAATGGGCCGCCTGTACCGCTGTGCAGAATCCGCCGCTGGCTGTGCAGTTTCCGTTGTCCGGGTGTCGCTTACTGCATTTCAGACAATTAACCGCGTCCATGCCCTGCCGCCTCCCATTCTTCCTCCCCGACGGTCTCCCATCGGTCGCGTGTGCTGCCGTCGTCGTAGGTGGTGCGGTACAGCACTTCATACACTTCCTCGTGATGTACGGTCTTGACCTCCGGCACCAGCGCGAACGCCCCTTCAAACAGGTTGTACTTGTACTGATAATCCGTCTCAATGCTGTCGTAGGCGGCGGTGTACCGCCGGTCTATGGCTTCCCGGCTGACCTCCGACCGCTTCGACGCTTCATAGCACCCAGAGATGATAGCCAGCACAGCCAGCAGCAGAGCGGCAAACAAAACGATCCTTCCGGCACTTTTCATGTCGCTTCCTCCTTCCCCGCCAGCCGTTCCCGGTGCGCTGTCACCAGCGCCCTGGCGCGCCACAGCGATACCTCGGAAAAGTCCAGCTCACAGCCGATCTTCGGCTCTATACATCCCTCGGCGCTGCCCTCGGAAAATTCATGCTGTATGAAGTCGCTTCCGTCCGGAAACAAAAGCAGCCAGCCGTCGAACAGAGGCGTGATCTCCGCGTCGATTCCGAGCCTCCGGCAGAAGACATACAGTGCCCATATCTCGAAGTACCGGTTTTCCTTCATGGATTCCCAGTACCGCAGCTTCGCGGCCCTGGCGTTTCTGGCATAGCCGAACCCCAGCATGGCCGTGCTGATGACCACCAAAATGACCAGCAAATATAGTCTCCACGTCATATAGCGATCCCTCCGATCTGCTGGCTCAGGGCCTGCATGGCCCGGCACAGCTTCTCCCGCTCACCCTCCGGCTGCTGCCGCAGCAGCTCCGCCAGTCGGTTCACGTTTTCCACCGTCTGGTCAAACAGTGTCTTGAACTTGATCAGGCCCTCGTTGTCCGACGCCGCCAGCTTCTTCCGGGCGGCGTCCGCTTCGGCCTTGTAGCTCTTGGCGGCGTCCAGAGCCGCCTCCTTCTCCTTGGCGGCAGCGGCGGCCTGTTCCTCGGCTTTCCGCAGGCGTTCCTGTGCTTCCGCCAGCGTCTTTTTCGCCTTTTCCACCTGTGCGGCCGCGGCCTTCTCGGCTTCAAGGCGGGCGGCGGCGATCTGCTCCGCGCTGGCGTCCACCGTCTGCACCGCCACCTCCACCGGGCGGCTGCGCAGCTCCTCCAGTTCCTTCCGCACCCGGGCCAGCTCCTCCTGCGCGGCAAGCGCCGTGTCCTTCGCCTCCTGAATGTCAGCAGCGGCTTTCTCGGCCTCTTCCCGTGCGGCGTTCCGCTCGGCGATAGCCTTTTCCAGCTCCTTCACCGTCATGGCGGAAACGGTCTTTTCTTCGCCGTCCACGGTGTGCTTTTCGGCGGCGAAATCCTCCCGCTCAGATTCCGGCAAAGCCAGTAATACCAATGCTTTGGAGATACTCAAATCCGCAGATAATGCGGATTTGCCGTACTCCTTCCACAGCCGCATATACTGCTGTGCGCTGCGCTCGGAAAAGGCCACCTTTTTCTCCAGCCATGGCAGCCATTCCCCGTGTGAAAGCTTCTCCTTCGCCTCCGCCAGCCGCTTGCCGATCTCCAGAATGGCGCTCCCGGCCTGCCGCTTGTAGAAGTTGATCTCCTCGGTGATGACCTCGATGTCCCGCTCCTCAAAGGCGGCGTCCATCTCCGCCAGCTCGGCCATTTCCGCCGCCGTCATAAATTCGCTCATGCCACATCCTCCTTGTGTTTCTTTTTCGGCAGTTTGGGCCTGCCGTCCTTATAGCGCTTGCTTCCGGCGTTCAGCCATTCCAGCCATTCGTCCAGAAACGCCCCGTACAGCTTTCGGGCCGGTATCCCCTTCGGATTTTCCGGGTAGCCCGCGCAATCGTTGCGGTACCCGTAGACTTGTCGGATCGTATTCCCATCCATTTCAATCGTGACCAGCGGCATATGGGGCTTGTCCCTCCGCCGGAGAAACAGAATCGTCGTCTTGCCTGACAGGTGGCGGTCGGCATAGCCGCCCACACAGTGCTCCAGCCGCTTGCCCTCCTCCACGATCTCCCCGGCGTTGACCGGGGCGCGGATCAGGAGCGTGTCACTCCAATAAAGGTATCTGGCGGTCAGCTTTGGCAGCCGTGCCTTGTATTTTGCGTTCGCCTCTGTGCTGCGTCGGTTTGCGCAGATCGCGCTCCACGCCGCTGTTACCGTATCATGCTTCTCCCAGAAGTTTTTTGGCAGCAGATGGATGGTATTGTTCAGATCCAGCCCGCACCCATCCGCCGCTGTGATGTAATCGCCATAGGCGGAAAGCGCGGCATTATTGCTCCAGTGAGTTTTTCCGTGGCGCCGTATCTTTTCCAAATAGGACATCAGCTTCGGGATCCGCAGCCCGTAACGTTTCATTCTCGGCAGAAGGACACGCAGCGCCCGGTCGTCTGCACAGTCCGCCAGCGCCGCGCACTCCTCCGGTGTTGCCGCCGGTGTCATATCGTGCAGCGCCCGGTAGATGCGCAGCGCCATCAATGGGCGGCTGCTTTCTTTCGTGATTGCGTCCAGCTCCTTCACGCCGCACCCAAGAAACGCCGCTGGTGTATGGGCGTTCCACTTCACAGCGGTGGCGTTCTTTACGCCCCGCGCCGCTATATCGCAAACAGCGTCTTGCAGCCCCAGCTTCACCAGCCATTCTATCTGTTTTGGATAGAAGCAGGCCGCCGTCAGTAGCTCGATAAAGTCGTCACTGGCAATTTGCACTCGCTCCAGGCGGCACCAGCGCAGAGCGCTCTTCTGTAGCTCCGGCAGTCCGATAATGTCATAGCTCTTGCCCAGCTCACTGCAATGCCCATAAGGAGAATGGATGTGCCACATGCCGCCTTTGCTCCCATTCCCTGCGCCAGGCGCGTCTTGGTGGCTATAGTTGAAGGGGCCGTCGCTCCACCATACCCGTGTGGCCGCTTCTACCTTTCCCGGCGTGAAGCGGTAAACGCCCAGCAGCTTCACCTTCGGCAGCATGGTCAAAACCGGTGCGTTGGTCAGTAGCTCCTTGCCTTCATAGTCCTTGAAGCAATCCCACGCTGTGGCCCACAGCGCCCCGCGCCATTGCCGCAGCACCACCGCCCGTTGGTATTCCCAAATATTCTTCCGTCGGCCACTATAGCGCAGTTCTTTGACCGTGACCTCCTTGCCGCAGTACGGGCACTTCGCCCGCATCTTTGGCGGCGGCGTGTTGTCCCAGCCGTTTCTCGGCTCCGGCGTGTGCGGCGCGTTCAGGATGCGCCGTTCGTCCGTGTCGTCTGTATCCAGCTTGATAAAAGCATGCTTCCGGCAGCAGGTCGTCCATACCTCGCCGGTGCTGTTCCGTTTGAAGAGAAACGCCCGGAACAGGGCGTTGATGGCCAGTTTTTCCGGATCATTCAGCTCAGGGGCCAAACGAACCAGCTTGTCCGCTCTTTTCCTGCTGTCCATGACCATCACCAGAAGTCGGTCAGATCCAGCGTCACAGCCTTAGCAGGCGCAGCCGCCGGAGCTGCCTTTGCGTCGCTCTCGCACAAAGCGATCCGCATTGTCATGGTCACATCGCAGCCGGGAAAATAGAAAGCTGCCGCTTTCTGATAGGCTTTCAGGTCGCTGATGCAGCTCCCCACACCTTTGCACACCTCTTTCAGGCAGTCCTGAAAGCTGCCGCCCTGGACGACCGCCTGGGCAAATTCCGCATCCTGACGGCAGAACTCTTCCAGTGCCGTCCGTACTTCCCGCTTGATGACGCTCTCCTTCTGGCCGGTAACCTTTTTCTCTTCCTCCGCCAGCTTTTTCAGCGCCGCAGGAAGGAAATCCATTGCACGCATGTATATCCTCCTCTTTCGTCACCCGCGGGAGCTCTCCCGCAGGAAATGCTTCTTCCAGTACCGCCGCCGGGCGGCCTGCTCCTCTGCTTCCTCCGCGGCCCGCAGCTTCTGGCACGGTTCGCACTCCACGCCCTCGCCGTTGAAGAACCGCTTGCACCGGCAGCACATGTTGCGGATCACCTCCGTTTTCTTCACCAGCTCACACTGCCAGAAGATCTCCGCCCACTTCACGCCCCAGAACCGGGCCGCCTCCAGTGTGGCCTGCTCCCAGTCCTGCGCGATCACCGGCACCTGGACGTGGCCCGGTGCCTTGACGAACCACAGGTAATCCTTCTTTTTCGCCGTCGCCATGGCCGTCACCTCCTTCCGTGATTGTGCTGGTGCCGGTAGTACTTGTCCCGCTGCTGCTTCGCCCCGGCGTCCAGCATGTATTTCTTTTCCGCCTGCGCCGCCCGCAGGTCATAGAGCTTGTCCCGCTCCGCCCGCCATTCGGCGTACCCGTGCGGGCACCGCGTCGTACAGCCCGCGCCCCGATCCGGGCAGTCCTTTACGCATGGGCTGCCGTGATAGCCGGTACTCACTTCACGCTCCTTTTTCTTTTGTAGGGGCCGGCGTCCTCGACGGCCCGCTGCTGATGGGCCTTGCGATCCCTGATGGATGCTGCGGCGGCATAGCCGCCGCGATCGGGGCTATAAACATGCCACCGGCATGTTTTCTTAACGCCCCGACCCTCCAGCCTGTCCACCAGGCGCAGCAGCCCGCAGGCCAGCCGCCACGCCCCTATGATCAGGCAGATGTACGTCAGCGCCGTCATGCGTCCGCCGCCCCCAGCAGCAGCTCGTCCCATGTGGCGATCCGATCGGTGCCCTTCACCTGTACCTGATACTGCCAGCACCCGCTCTTCCGCGTGGCCCGCAGCACGGTACCCTCCGGCGCGTGCCCGCCGTTTTCCTCGCAGGCCCGCGGCGCGAAGTTGACCACCCGGTCACCCTCGGCGAACCTCGCCCCCCGGTTCTTTTTCTTCCTGCCCATCTGATATCCTCCTTTGTGTATGTAGTTGCCTTTACAGACCTGAATCCGTAGGGGCCGGCGTCCTCGACGGCCCGCTTCCTCACCGTGCAGCCGCTTCCCGCTCCTCCGCCGGGTAGAAATGCGCCTGCCCGGCGAACCGCACGTTCAGCAGCGTCACGTTGATCATTGTGGCCAGCCGCGTGCGCTGCTCCGGCGTCAGCGTGTCCACATCCGTCTCCACGCCGTTCACCTTCACAAACGCCTTTACCGTGATCGGCGGCCGTTCCTTCTTCGCCATGCAGCGTCACTCCTTTCCTGGTACTTCAAGCCTATGTCCCGGCGAGATTGTCCTATGGCTTCTTGAAACTTTTTCGCAATTTTGTCTATTGCACTCCGCAATAAATCTGCTATAATAATAACGTCTCTGTTGCTCACGCCGTCCACGCCTCTCGCTCCGCTACGCACAGCACTGAAAGGAGGTGTGACCATGAACGGTCGTAAAACCACTAACGATTTCCCCACTTCGGCGAAGCTGAACGTCGAGTGGGAGCAGGATATGTTCGATGACTTCTACCATGAGAAATCCGCCGATGTCCGCCGCCGGATTTTAATGGAAAATGGAGTGCCGGACGAACTTATCCTCGTTGCAAAAGAACTTTTCAGCGAATGAGGTAAACAGTCGAGGCTAGTCGCCCCTCGGCTGTTTTTTTATCCCTGTTTGTTGCGCTATGCAACTTCTGGAGATAAAAAATAAGAGCAAAACTCCGTATCGCCAATCTGAAGCAGAGCCTGAAGCTTCATCGCTTCATCCAGCAGTAACGGTCTTTTGTTCCCAAGTTTAAGTGACACTGTGCACTGGGCGCAGCCCCACAGATTTGCAATCGTCTTTTGAGTGATGTTGAGCTCCTTCATGCGTGTAAGTACCGCCTGAGTGTTTACCATGGTTGCACCTCCTTTCATTTGTTGCGCTGTGCAATTTTATATATACCACACGCTATCATCTTTGTCAATAGCGCTGTGCAATTATTTTTCATTTTTCTATTGCATAGTGCAAACTTTTGTGATATTGTATTTCACACAGCAATAAAAGTAACGAGGTATTATCATGCTTAACCCCAAAGAAATCGGCTACCGCATTAAGCAGCGGCGCGAAGAACTCGGTTTAACCCTTGAGGATATCGCCTCATACGTTAAAGTCGCCCGGTCTACGATCCAGCGATACGAAGCTGGCAGCATCACCCGCCCCAAGCTCCCTGTGCTGTATTCTATTTCGCAGGCACTCCAGGTAAGTCCGGACTGGCTCCTCGGCATCACAGATGATCCAGCCCCCGCCGCGCCTATCAGAGCAGAAAAAACCGCCGCTTTTGACGGCGACGGTCTTTCCCCATTGGAGGTTAGGCTTATGCAGTTGGTGCATCGTCTCTCGGACGATCAGAAGGAGATGCTGTTGGCGCAGATAGAGCTGTTGCTAAGTAAGCAAGGATGACCATTTGGTTTTCTTCCGTCAGCCGCCGGAAGCCGTCAAGGATCTTTTCTTCTGTGCGTTTCATCTTTCGTTCCTTTCGTGGAGCTCCAATGTGTTTTTGGGCCCACATACAAGTATAGTCCCCTCGCTCCCCCGATTCCACCGGGAATTGCAGGTAATTTCCAAGGAGGTGTCTTATGATCGACTACAAAACCGCCGCGGCCTATATCCGCGTCTCCACCGATGACCAAGTGGAGCTCTCCCCCGCCTCCCAGTTGGTGGAGATCCGCAAGTGGGGCGCCGCCAACGGCTACCTGATACCCGACGAATATGTGTTCGTGGACGAGGCCAAATCCGGCAGGAAGGTCACGGGCCGCGATGACTTCCGCCGCCTGATCGCCACCGCCAAGACGAAGCCCAAGCCCTTCGACGCGATCCTGCTCTGGAAGTTCTCCCGCTTCGCCCGCAACCGCGACGACGCCGTCTATTATAAATCCATCCTTCGTAAACAGCTCAAGATCGACGTGATCTCCATCAAGGAGCCTATCGAGGACGGCAAGATGGGTGTCATCATGGAATCCATGATCGAGGCCATGGACGAATACTACTCCATCAACCTGGCCGAGGATGTCAAGCGCGGCATGGAGGAAAAGCACCGCCGCGGTGAGCTGCAATCCGCCCCACCCTTCGGCTATAAGGTGGAGAACAATGCCCTTGTCCCTGTCCCAGAGGAAGCCCTCTATGTGCGCGAGATGTTCGCCCGCTTCAATGCCGGGCAGGGTACCTATCACATTGCCCGGCAGCTCAACGACATGGGTGTCAAGACTCACCGCGGCAACTCCTTTGAGAACCGTTCCGTGGAGTACATCCTGCGTAACCCCGTGTATATTGGCAAGCTCCGTTGGAATCCCACCAGGCGCTGCCGCCGGGACTACACCGACCCCGATACCATCACCGTCAACGGCCACCACGAGCCGCTGGTGACGGAAGAGGAATTTCGGGCGGCACAGACCCGTCTCGACCAGCAAAAGGCCATGCGCCCCTACCACAGCCGCCCCCTGGGCAGCAACAAGGATTGGATCAGCGGCCTGGTGCGCTGCGCCTCTTGCGGTGCCACTATGGTCTTTCAAAAACCACATTTCTGGAAGTGCAACAACTACGTTCATGGTCGCTGCCAGACTTCCCAGCATATCATGAGCAGCATCCTCAAGTCCGCCATCATCGCCCGCTTGCAGGCGGACGCCGATTCCACAGGGCCGTTCGACTATGACATCGTTCGCGTCACGCGGAAGGACGGCGACCGCGTGGCCGCCCTCAAAGCCCAGCGCCTTTCCATGGGCCGCCGCCTCAACCGTCTGCGCGAGGCGTTCCTCTCCGGAGTAGACACCATGGACGAGTACCGGCAGGCCAAAGATGAGGTCATCGCCACCATCCAGAAGATCGACGACGCCCTCGTAGAAGCTGAATCCGAAAACCGCCGGATCGGTGACCCCGGTGTCATGCGCAGCGCCATCCGCGACGCCCTGGCTGTTATTACCGACGAATCCGCCCCGCTGGAACAGCGCTGCACCGCCGCCCACTCCATCATTGATCATATCACCTGGGATAAAGCTCAGAACCTCCTCACCATCCACTACCGTCTCCTGCTGGACTAATTTTATTTTTTTACTCATCATAGTAGTCTATTGCAATATGGTGGCCCTTATTCCCATAAACTACGAAAGCACCCGCTTAGCCGGGTGCTTTCTCGTCATTTCCGTTGACAGTCGCTGTCTTTTTGGATACGATGGTCGCATATCAAAGCTGTTTTGAGGGGCTGTGTATGGATATTTCCACCTTTTCCACCTATGCAATACGTAGTGCGCAAACATACCTTGATTATCTGAAAGCCGAAGATAAAGGCCTTTCTACGATTAGCGTCAAGGCTATAGGGCACGAACCCCCGCTTTTTCATATAAAGCTGATGCAGCGGCTTCCGGATTATGCGTTAGGCGAATTGTCCTCTCTCGGTTTCAAAATTGATGGTGTTTCCTACCCCGGTGCGCAGATAAACCCCACCGAATACGACCGCAAAGCCATGGTACTTACCGTGCACCCACAAATGCGTTCCTTGAGTAAGATGCTATCCGAGACCCCTCCGGAAAAGGTTCAGATTTTTTCCGACTTACGGTTTCTAGTTGACCGGGTTCGAGTATGGTATACATCTTTCGGCGAGACCATTCAACTTCCGCCTCGACCGCGTCAGGTGTATTCATCTGACTATTACGGAAGCCCCCCAACGCCTGAGCAGAAAGAAGCCATAACCGGCGTATTGTCTGCTCCGTTTTCTTATGTCTGGGGTGCCCCCGGTACGGGAAAAACCAGATGTGTGCTTGCCAACTGTGTTCTAAAAACATTGCTCGCTGATAAGGCATCGCGCATACTGCTAATCGCGCCCACCAACAACGCCGTTGAGCAGATGCTATTCGGCCTTATCCCAATCCTGCTTGAGGCCGGCATCAAGCAGGATCAAATTCTTCGTCTTGGTTTACCGTCCTCAAAATTCGCAGCTATGTATAGTTTTTCCTGCGAAAGCCAAGTGACCGGCAAGATTATTACCAGCCTGAAGGCCGAAAAGAAAGACATCGAGAAATATTTGTCTTTTACGGCCTTCAAATCTGCGTTCAATGATTTTTCTTGCAAGCTGCCTTCTATCCTGGAACGCGCACAGGAGGTCTATACACAGCGAACCATCCTCATACGAGAAATCTCCTTGCGGCGATCTGACCTCTTGTCTCTCGAATCCAGCAGTATCTTATTGCAACGCAAGACAACTCAACTCGTGGAGAGTATCCACCTTCAGGAGCGCAGTATTGCGTCCTTTGGCAACAAATTGAGAAAGCTTTTCCATTTGCCCGCCTATGCTCAAGCGCAATATAATCTCGAATTATCCTATAATACTTTGGCTGAATACCAATCCGAACTCAACGGTTTATCTTCCCGAATCAGTGCGGCATCTCTGCACATTGCAGATATAACCGAACAGGCCGAAAAGAAACGCGCTGAACTCGAAGAAATCAAAAGTAATCTCGTGGAAGCATCCCGTTTCTATGGTCCGCTGAGAAGCGTGATACGCACGCTGGACATTGCCGACACAGATAACGCTCGCCTCGAATTGTCCTGCGTTCTTGACAAGATGGCCGCGATCATATCTGATCGGCAGCCCGCCTACGCAAAATACGACGGACAAGCCGCATCCGAATGGCAAGCACGTCTCCGCGATATAGAGGCGCGGCTCGGCAGCCTTTCAAGTGACGAAGAGCACAAATTTGACGGAAAGCGCGTCGTCGCAGCCACAATAGATCGTTATATAAAAGATTTTTCACCCGACCACTGTATCGGCTTTATCCCAACCCGCATTTTTATGGATGAGGCCGCATATTGCTCACTGATCAAGGGTGCAACACTCTTCGCTTCTCATGTCCCCGTCACGTTCCTTGGAGACCACATGCAGTTGCCCCCCGTCTGTGAAATGAATGACGAGAACTTCAGAGCCGAAGAATCCTTTCCCGTTTTCTTGTGGGCGCAATCTGCAATTTATCTTGATAGCATTTTCCATAAATCAATATACCGGATGTGCGACGAATACCTTTCAGGGGATAAGCCGGATTGCGTTGACATGGTGAAGTTCGACCTCTCTGAGACGCACAGGTTCGGAAAGGCGGTCTCTTCCGTTCTCGCATCCACCATATACAGCGGTGATTTCCGTAGTGTTGGCTCAGTTGGTACAGAAATTATAGTTCTTGACGCTCCTTTCAGCTCATCCGATGGTCGGCGCACAAGTATTTCCGAGTGCAAGGCAATTAAAGACTATATCGAAGAAAACGCGCCCGGCGACTTTGCTGTACTTACCCCGTATAGAAAACAGCTCGTTTCCTTAGCATCTTTTATGCCACAGGCAGCAAAGTCAGGTCGTATAATGACGGTACATGCGTCGCAAGGCCAAGAGTACGACACAATAATTCTAAGTGTTGTTGATACAAGCGATATGTATTTTACTGATTCAAATCAATCGAAGGGCAAGCGCGTTATCAACACTGCCATCAGCCGTGCCAGGAAGAGGCTTGTCATAGCTTGCGACCAGGAATTCTGGTCATCCCGAGAAGATCAGTTGATTTCTAAGCTCATTGCTGCCGGAAGCTCATATAAGAAATGAGAGGCCACAGGGCCTCTCATTTCTTATGCCATCACACGCCCAGCTCCGCACGCCTGCGGCGAACATTGGCCAGCATTTCCTCAACACTCAGCTCTCCGCCGGACACGCCGCTGGTTGATGACGCCCCGTAACGCAGCCGCCGCACATTGGCCAGCATCTGCGATACGGTCAGGTCGCTGCCCGCCGCATAGCTGCTGCCATAGCGCAGCCTCCGGACATTTTCCAGCATCTCAGAAACTTCGGAACCGCCGCTCCCCTTCCCCAGGTAGCTGTTTAAGCTCTGTAGCCACTTTGGGGTATCGTCTCCGTCGTCCTCCTCTGCCGCCAGGATGGCGGCCAGGCGGATATTGGACTGCTCCGCCGACACGCCCTGCACCCAGGGTGCGTCCCCGTGGGTGCTGCTGGCGTAGCTATTCAGGTAGTACAGCGCGTCCTTCTGGCTGTTGTCCAGGTCGAGCATGTTGATGGCGTGCAGCTTCGCCTCCTTCTTTGTCAGGCCGCTGGTGGCGATCCTGTACTGAAGGTACTGATAATCCGAGATCCCCGCGTCTTTCAGCGCGTTGATCTTCTCCAGATCCTCGTCCCCGGCCACCAGGGTTTTATAGAGGGATGCCTTCTGGCTGTCCGACAAATTGCTCTTGTCGATCAGGCGCATCTTGTCCGCGTCTTTCTCCCGCTCCTTCAGATCCATCAGCAGGCTTGTGACGGTTCCGTAGTCAGCCTCGGAGCGGTACTGTACCGCGTCCATGGCTTTCCATTCCGTTTCGCTGGCCATGGTCTGGTAGTAGGTCACCCATTTGCCCGCGCCGCTGACGCCGGACTGCCGCAGGGCCTCGCGCTGCCGCTCTGCCTTGGTGGATTCCTCTGTTTTCTCGATGCCTCGCAGCTCTTGAAGCAGATCGTAGCTGGCCTTGGCGGACACGCCGCGATCCTGCATCTGCTTGAACGCCTCTGTCTGATTCTCCGAGAAGTCGCTGGTGCGTTCGGCATAGTAGGCCTGCGATTCATCCAGTGCGCTGCGCCCGAACAGGACGCCCTTGAGGATATTCCCCGGTGTCTGGTCTACCTGATACCGCAGCTTGCCGTTCGAGTATACGCCGCCCCGAGCCACGGCGATGCCGCCTTGCAGCGTCTTGCGTGCCTGGTTGCCCGCGTAGAAGAGCTCACCCGCTGCCGTCGCCCCCTTGTCCAGCGTGTCCATGCTGAACAGGCCGTTTTTCTTTACGGACTTTGCGAAATCCCCCACCTTGGAGAGGTCGGCGGTGGCCAGCGTCTGGTCTCCGATGCCCAGCATCGCTGCCCCCTGGCCGATGATGGGGATATCGTTCGCCATGTCCCCGGCCAGGCTCTTCACGAACGCCCACCAGTCCTTGTCGGCGTCATCGTCATCGCCGCCGTCCGTGCCGAACAGCCGTTTATCAAAAATTGCTTCCAGCACGTTATCCACCAGCGCCAGCTTCGATACGCCCATAGACTTGCCCAGCGCCTCCAGTGTGCTGCCAACCACGTCATACGGTACCGGCGATCCGCCGGACAGCGCCCCGACGACCAGATTCAGCAGGAACGCATAGCCCAGATACTTGGCCACTCGCACGCCCATAACTCCGGCGGCGTATGCCTTGCCCTGCTCCCGTGCCATCTGGCGCACCTCGTTGGGCATATCCCGGCTCACATGCTCCCAACTGTTCAGTGCTTCCAGTTGGAACCGCGTCACGATCTGCCAGAAGGGATTTTTCGTGTCGAACAGCATGGGCTTCTCGCCTCTGGCGCGGGAGCCCATCACATTGCGTCCGTACTCATCCGCCAGCTTCATGGCCTCGGCGTGGTTCTTTCCGGCCTTGGTCTCCTTCAGATACTTGCTGCGCACCGCCACGAAGGACGTGAAGCTGTCCACCATCTCCGTCAGGGTAAAGCCCGCTTCCTTGAACTTTTCCCACCCGGTTTCCGGCCCCAGCAGCCAGTCGATGCCCCTCTTCCCCTTCAGGAAGTTGCTCTCCTGCACAAAGTCAAGCCTGTCCTTCTTGCTCTTGAAAAAGTCGCCTATGGCGCGTGCCGTGGCTCCTTCGCCGTTCTCCGCCGCCACCATGGGGATCTGCGAGGTCTGGTTCAGCGCCGAGCTGACGTTAAAGGCCAGCTTGGCCCCGCCGTACTTGCCCGTCAGGGTGTTGATCCAGTTCAGTGAGCCGCGCCCGGTGGCCGCCTCCGCGCCGCGGTCTGCCATGTTCTGCTTGCCCGCCAGCCGGTTCGCGTAGTTGTCCAGATACTTTGCCATTTCGCTGTACCGCGTCACGTTGCCGACCTGGTCATACAGCTTGCCGATGTAGTCCTCCAGGAACACCCTTGCGTCCCCCGGCGCCAGCTCCGTGCCCTTTTGCACAACACCGCTCACGCGCAGGAAGTCCGCGATCTCCTCATTAGAGAAGTCGCGGGCACTCTCCGCCTGGTTGATCAGCTCGCTGGCCTCCTCGCTGCTGTACGTCTTGCGGATGTACTTTTCCGCCATGCGGATACGCATGATATCATCCGTGTGATAGAAGATGTTGCCCAGATAGTACACATAATCTTCAAAGCCCTTGGCGATATCGTATTCCGTGTTGACGCCGTGCCGCTCCTGGAAAAATGGGTTGTACTGCTTATACGGCTTCAGGTCGGCGGTCTTGCCCGAGATGGACGTGGGCAGGCTCATGGCCGTGTCATCCAATCCCAGCAGCTTCAGCGCCTTGGAAAAAGCGGTTTTCTCCGCTTCCGGCTGCATGTGCGGCGCGTACCCCTCGATAAAGCCGATGGGCTGATATCCGTGCGCCACAAGGAAGCTGTTGATGCCGTCATACAGCTCCTTATAGAGCTTGCTGTATGCGTCCACGGCCTTGCCCACTGCCATGTCGTCGGCGCTCTTGCTGTCATGCAGATCCTCCAGCGCTTTCAGATAGGTCTCGTAGTTTTGCAGATCCTGATATTCCTGATAGGACGGGTCGATGCCGAACATCTTGGCGGCGTCCTCTGCCGTTGCGCCGTTCCGCACGTTTTCCACAGCGTCCTTGTACGGCTCGTCAAAGGCGGCCACCCGCTTTTCAGATGCCTGATGCTCCACGATTTTCTGCACCAGCTCCCGCTCCTTGCGGTTCAGGGGCCGCTCCTCGCCCTTGCTGTCCTTGAAGGTACGCACCCGGTCAAGCATGGAGTTCACCCAGTCGATCTGCCGCCCGTTGTTCTCCGTCACCGGGTAGAACAGCGCCTCATAGACCTTCTTGCCGTGCTCCGGCCCCCACTCGGTGGCGCAGATACGGGCCGGTGTTTGCAGGTTGCGCCGCAGCGTGCTGGTCTGCTTGGCGATCCTGCCGCTGTTCTTGCGGTCGCCCTTCCCGTTCGTCCGCAGCCCGCCCTCGTCATAGGCCACGTCCATGCCCAGCAGCGGCTCCATCTTGGCCTCCTCTCGCTCCAGGATGACGGCCCGCCGCTGCCGCAGCAGCATGGTCGCCGGCGCACTGTCCAGCGTACGGTAATGGTCGGCCAGCGTCTCCACCGTCTTGCGGTTCACCGTGTCGGGGATGTCCGCCGCGTCCAGTGTGCCGTCTGCCAGCCTCCGGGCGAAGGTGCGTTCCTTCTCCGTGGCGGGAATTTTGTTCATCTGCCGCTGTGCCTGCTTCCGCGCCGAGTTGTTCCAGCGCATTTCCTGCGCCAGATTGTCGATGCCTGCATAGTCAGCCTCCGAGCCGAACGGCTCCACGCCCAGTTTTTTCAGTGCTTCCGGCATTTCCCTGTTTTCGTATTCCTGTACAATGCGCTGCTGCACGGCTTCCATCGCCGCCGCCTCGTTGGCAGCGTCCATCTGCCGCACCTGTTCGCGGACATCAACTTCTCCGATTCCCGTATTGGTACTGATGTCCCCATGGGTACCGCCCTGTTCGCCCGTCGCCTCGTTGGCCCGCCGCTCCGCTTCTCGCTGCTCATAGGTGGTCAGGCGCGGCGCTTGCAGGCCGTTACCGGTGGCTTCACGTGGCGCATCGATATCGCCCGCCGGGTTATCGACATGTACCGCGTCCTCCGCCGCCATCCGCTGCTCATACGTCCGCCCCTGTTCATCCGTCAGCCGGGACATTTGCAGCGGAGCCGCCGGGGGCGCTACATATTCTCCGCCGTTCTGCATACCCTGCATATTGACACCTGTTCCACCTTGTGGTACACTTGTGTTAGAAGCGGATACGCTGTCTCTGAAGAAGATGTGGGGTGCATGACGCCCCTCTGTAGGAGATTGCGTGTCCGCTTTCCCTATGCTCGTAATTTCCTCTGGCTCGATATAATAGGCAACGTTTTGCGGATTCTGCCCGGCTCCCCTGTTAACGACCTTTACCTTGATATCCGCGTAGTACGGGATGCCGTCGATATAAAAGCTTGCACGCAGTGTGTCAAAGCCATCTATCTGCGTTCTGCCTTTTCTGTCACCATTGCTTTCCGCCCAATAGCTTCCATCAATGGCTTTTTCCAGATTATCCACAAGCAGAAGCCGCTCTAATTCCAGCGGCTCATGGTTCTTTGTAAACAGCAGCTTGTTCAGGGAGGCCTTCGTCACATCAACATAGTATTCCTGTCCATTTTTCGTGATATTGGACGCTACCAGATAGGCAGGTTTTCCATCTGCGATACCCAGCCGCCGGATGGCATTCTCCTTCACCTGCTGCCGGTACCGGTTGCCGTATACGGAGCTCGCGTCTGCGCCTGTCGGATTATACTTTGCCGATGACAGCTCAAGCCGTCCGATCCTTGGATCATTGACATTCTGCGGCTTTTCACCGCGATACTCCGCCTCCTGCCGCTGCTCATAGGTGGTCAACTGCGGCATACGCACGCCGTCGCCGGTGGGCATGATCCGCCCCATGGCGGCGCTGGCCCGCCGGGCATTGTCGGCGGCGTTGGCGCTGCCAAGACCGTTGCGCCGCAGGTCGTCGTAGTAGCGGCCTTCCGCCGTCTGCGCCTGGCCCTGCCGCACGCCTCTGGCCAGCTGCGCGCTGCCGCCCACGATGCCCATGGCCGCGCCCAGCAGGAAGTCGTAGCCCCACTGCGCAAGATCCTCCGTGGAGTAGATGCCGCCCTTGCCATCATCCAGCCGCAGCAGGCGGTCGGCCAGCGGGTTCAGCAGGTCGCTGGTCACTTCCTCCACGCCTTCGCCCACGCCGTTGATGATCCACGTCAGCAGCGCTTGCCCGGTCGCGTTGCCGGTCATCTTGTTCACCAGCTTTTCCACCAGCTCGTCCGCCGCCGCACCGCCGTAGACCTTCGAGAACGCGCCGAACATCTTCTCTGTGAATACCTCGATACCGGCGCTTTTCAGGCCCGCCAGGAATTGCTGCTGCTCACTCTTGCCCTGCCGCCGGGCCTCGCCCGCCGCCTGGCCGTAGCTGCGCATCCCCATCATGGCCAAGCCGCCGCCCGGCAGGATCAGGTTCACCAGCGCGTCCCCGGCCATCTGCGTGCCGGTCACGCCCATGTCCACCAGAAACTGTCCCACAGTGCCCAGGCCCTGCTTCGCCTCCCGCTCGTACTGCTGGCCCTTCTCCGTCAGCCGGTCGGCGGCGGCAAAGATATTCTGCTGGCTCTGCTTCTGCCGGACGCGCCGCTGCTGCTCCTGCCGCCGGATACTCTCGTTGATGTCCGTGCCATTCGCGCGGTTCTCCCGCACGGCCCGGCCCAGGTCGCCGAAGCCGGAGAACTGGCCCATGCTCTGCTGCCCCGTGGTGGGCCGGAACTGCCCTGCGATCTCCACGGCGCCCGCAGCAGCGCTCACCGCACCGGCTTTCACGGTCTTTGCCACCCGATCCAGCGTCTTGCCTGCCCTGGTGTAGTCTCCGGCGCCGAAGGCCTGGATCGTCGGAAGCTTCAACTGCTGTGGCGCCTTTACCGGCGTGGTTTTCTGTGCCGCCGTGGTCTTGGTCAGCTTGGGAACGGTCAGCTTTGGCATTTGAACGGGCGTCACGGCGCTGCCGCCCAGGGCAGTACCCCGTGTGGTACGCCCCGCTGCCGCCGTCTGTGCGCCTCCTGCGGACGTCCCAGACGGCTTTTTGTTGTTGGCCGCGAAGGGATTCAAAGAATTGCCGGAACGGGGCGCGGAAAGCGCCCCGTTTTGCTGCTTCTTTTTCGTCTCCTTCCGCGGGTCATAATCGTCCAGAAAACGGTAACCCATGGTGATCTCCTCTCTGCGTTATCTCCGCATACTGATCATTTCCCGCCGCAGCGCGTCAGTGCCGAGTTCAGGCTGAACCACGAACTGCTCGTAGGCCGCCTGGGTTTTCGGGCCCATAATGCCGTCAACCGTCAGGTTTGCGCCCAGCGCGTTCAGATCCCGTTGAAGAGCCGCTGTCTCAGCGCTATATCCGCCGGAGTATCCGCCTCCGCCGGAGCTGCCGCCGGAATAGGACGCTGCCCGGGCCTCCTGGGCCTGCTGCGCGGCAAGCTGGCGGTTGAACATGTCGATCTCCGCCTGGATGCTCCGCTCGTTCTGCAGGTAGCTGGCGTACTGGGCCTGTACCTGGCTCAGGTAGTTGGCCATGGCCTCCGCCGCCTGGGCGTCGCCCGCCATCCGTGCGCTGGTGATGGCCTGCTGAAGGTCGGCCAGCGTGCTCTGGTACTGGTTGGTCAGGTCGGTCATGTTGTTCTCGTAGTTGGTCTCGCTGGCGATCCGCTGGCTGTCCGCCATGCCGCCATACACGCCGTTGGCCGCCAGCTCCTGATCCATGTTCCGCTGGCTCATCATCTTGCTGATGTAGGCCCGCCGGGCGTTCTCCTCATAGTCCTTGCCCGCGCTCTCGATCTGGCTGTTGTACTGGTCGGTGGCCGCCTGCACCTGGGCCTCGATGGCCTTCTGCACCGCTGACTGGTAGTCGTCGCCGCCCACCCGCTGCAAATAGTCGCCGTAGCTCATGGGCCCGGTGTAGTCATACCCGCCGGAATAGCCGTAGTCGCCATAGCCGGAACCCTGCGCGTTCTGGCTGTTCTGGTACTGGTTCCATGCATCCACCGCGCTCAGGCCGCCCGCCGCCGCAGTAGAGTTCTTGCCCCACTTGCCGTCCGGGGTGGTACCGTAGTAGTTCTGCATCTCTCGAATTTGTGCATCCGACAGGCCGCCGTTGGAATAGCCGCCGGAGCCGCCGGAGGCTGTGCCGCCGCTGCCGCTAGGGGTGTAACTGCCGGTACCGCCGTTTTTGTACCGGTTCCACGCGTCTGCCGCGCTCAGACCGCCCGCTGCCGCAGTGGAGTTCTTGCCCCACTTGCCATCTGCCGTCACGCCGTAGTATTTCTGCATCTCTCGAATCTGTGCGTCCGACAGGCCGCCGTTGGAATAGCTGCCGGAGCCGCTGGAGGTTGTGCCGGTACTACTGCTCTGGGTACCGCCGGAGGAATTGTTGCGGCGCAGGTCGCCGCCGCCATACGACATATATGCCGTGTAGCTGTTGTATCGGCTCTTGTTGCTGCTGTACAGGCTGTACGCAGAACCGGCGTCCCGCCCGCCTGCGGCGGCTGAGGACTTACTGCCCCAGATACCGTCTGCCTTGGTGCCGTACCAGCTCTGCATGTCCTTGATCTGGCTGCTGCTCAGTGCCATGATTTCAGTCTCCTTTCATCTGTAAGCGTGTCGGCCCCGGCCCATACACATGGAGCCGGGGCCTTGGTGGTAAGTTCAATTATTCTCGGCCAAGCTGCTTGCCGATCTGATTCACGCCGGTGGCGGTCAGGCCGGACATGATGCCCACAGCGGTGGCGGTAAAGTAGTCCTGCGCGGGGAACTCCGGCATACCAAACAGCAGCGCCAGAGCGCCGATGACGCCGCCGCACACGCCGCAGATGATGGGAATCCACTTGTCCGCCAGCGGGCTGGCCTTGACGATCATGCCGATCAGATAGCAGATCACGATGATGGCGGCCACGGTGGCCACGCCGATGGTGTTGATAGTCTCGTTCATAATGTAGTCCTTTCCGGGCTAATTGCCCTGTCCGTTTCTGTGTACTTCCTTTTCCAGATCGTCGATCCGGTGATTGGCTACTTTCTGCCGCTCCTTGACCAGCTCCACGCTCTCCTCCAGCGCGTAGGTACGCTCCACCAGGTTGTTGTGCTTGCCGACCTTAGTCTCCAGTTGCTCCAACCGGTAGACCACCAGTGCGGTGCTCTTGCGGTTGGCCAGATAGCTGCCGGTCAGCGTGCCCACTAATCCCAGCAGCGCCACGATGATTGCTTCCATCGCCCGCCCTCCTTTCGCGATTTTCGCACGCCCAACATACCAGCGTGCCCTCATAGTCCAGCTCCGCCCCGCAGCAGATGCACCTATCCATTGATGGCCTCCCACGCCTGGGCGTACTCCGCCGGGCTGAAGTTGGTGCCCTGCTTGCAGAGCCACAGCACCCCGTCCAGCGACATGTACTCCCCAGCCTTGTACATGTCGTGGGCACCGGTGGGCTGCACCCACGGCATGGCCGTGTCGGGGCTTGTCCCGTGCAGCGGCCGGTGGAAGGTGCCCCACGCCGTGCCGCCCGGCACGATGTCCGGGTATACGGCATTGTCGTACCCCTGGACGCACTCCCACACCTGCCCGTTGGCGGTGTAGATGTCGCCCGCGGCGTGCTCCCCCGCCGCCCAGGGCAGGTACAGCGCCCTGATCTTCAGGCGGTCGTTGTCGCCCGTCACATAGCCCGCGGCGGCCATGATAGCCGCCCGGATGGCCTGCGCCTGTTCCAGAATGTCACTTCTCATCGCTGTCCTCCGTTTCCACGCCCAGCGTTTGCAGTGCTTCCGCCATCTGCTCCCGCTCACGGGCGCTCTGCGCCTCCGCCTGGGCCTTGGCGGTGTCCGCCTTGGCCCGGCTGCGTACATAGTCCATCAGCTTCATGCGTCCACCTCCACCATTACAACAGGTTCGCCGCACACGGCCTTGCCGCCGCTCTTGGCGTACACCTTCACGCCCAGTTCCCAGTTGTCCGTGGTCTTGGTGGTGTTGGGCAGCTCCACCGCCACGCCGTTGGTGCAGGCCACCCACACCGGCTCCTCGTCCTTGGCGTTGTTGCTCACCCAGATCTGGCTCTCGGTGGCGTTGGTGATGTCCACCTCCACCCGCGCCTTCTTGGGCCGGCTGGTCGACGTGCCTAAGTAGGTGACAAACTGCAACTCCCGATACAATTTCTCAGGATCAGGCAGGATGTAGATTGTGTCCTCCGTTTCGTCGGACACCATTGTGCCGTTGGCAATTTCGAAAGCGGGGCGCCAACAGATGCTGCCGCCGGAGGCATTGATGCTGCCGAGGTCGCCAAACGTGTACACGCCCCGCTCCTGCGTGGCGGAGGCGGCAGACCGCAGCCAATAGATGACAGCGGTACCGGCAGAATTATAGCCGATTCGTGCCGTATTATCGTTGGTGGTATCCCGGTGCGCCTTGAGAACGGGCAGGAAGCTCTCGCCCTCGTCGGCGGCACCGGTAGATCCCATTTCTGATGCACTCGGCAAAAACACCTGCCGCGCAATCTCCGTCACTTCGTCGGAATCGGGTGGCTTGTACTTGATGGTGGCAGGGATGATGCAGGCCAACATTTTCTCATCAAACCGGGACAGATAGCCCGTGTCGGCGTTGTTCATGCTGGCGTCCAACTCGCTGTTGATATAGTTGGCGTCATTCGTGGGGTTAATGCGGTTCGGGCCTGCCGCCACGTCTCGCATCACAATAACGCCGGTCGCGGTTTTGACCACCGGGATATAGGCCACCGTCTCCGTCACGCCGTTGACGGTTTCCTCGTAGTGTAGTACCGTCGTGTTGATGTCGATTGTCTCAATCGCTCTTGGCAATGATCTCCACTCCTTTCTTGGTCGTTTTTGCTCGGAATCCCGCTTTGTGCAAAAGCAGGATAAAATGGCGATCCATTTCAAATACCACGTTCCGGCATCCGGCACGCAGTACCCGCTGCCGCCAGCCCTGATAGCGCTGCTGGACGTTCTCCGGCGTCAGTTCGCCCGCCGCAAGCTTCCGCACTACCATCTTCAACTCCCGTTTCTTGGCCTTCTTCTTGCCGTTCTGGAGCCGCAGAAGAATCTTCCCGTCCTCCGTGACGATGTGGGTAAATCCCAGGAAATCCACCCTGCCGCGCTCAATAGCGGTCTTGGGATTCAGTGTCAGTCCGATGTCGGTCAGGTGCGCCTCGATCTTCTCCAGCAGCGCCTCCAGCTCTTCCCGCGTGGCGGCGATGACGTAGAAATCGTCCATGTGCCGTCCGTAGGCGGCATAGCCGCACTCCTCCGTCACCATCCGGTCGAGGGAGGCCAGATAGAGGTTGCCGAAGCACTGGTTCTGCTGGAGACCCAGTGGCATGCCGGTGGGCTTCTCGTCGCAGAAGGTGTAGGCCCGGCTGACCCGCAGCACGTCGGGATCTTGGATGATCTCACCCGCCAGTGCCGCGATCCGCTGCCGCTCCACGCTGGCGAAGTAGGCGTGCACATCGCCCTTCAAGATCCACGGGACGGCCTTGTGCGCGGCCCAGAACTCCGTCAGCAGCCGCGTCATGCGGGCGGTGCCGTACTCGGTGCCCCTGCCGATCAAGCAGGCGGACACACCGTTGCAGAGCTGCGCCGCCACCGCGTCATAGATCACGTTGTCGCACAGCGCGTGCATGATCACCTTGTCCCGCACCGACGGCACCTGCACCAGCCGTGGCTTGGGTACCGCGATGTGCTTCAGGCCCATGGGCCTGGGCCGGAAATCCGGGCGCTCCATGTCCGCCAGTATGTGGTACATGTGATCCTCCCGGTAGTACTGGTATCTGTGGTATCGCTCTGTGTTGGTCTTGCCGCGCCAGACAATGCGCTGTGCGCGGTCGATTTGTTCAAAGGTCGGTATCATATGACGCCTCGTTTTAAGGGACGGCCTCCTTTCACGGGCTTCGACTTCTCAAGTTTCCGTGGAGGCGGGGCGCCAACAGATGTTGCCGTTGGAGGCATTGTTGCTGTTGAGGTCGCCATTCGTGTTCACGTTCCGCTCCTGCGTGGCGGAGGCGGCAGACCGCAGCCAATAGTTGACAGCGGTACCGAACAGGCCGCCCCTGTGTACTCATTGTCGCTTGCCGTCCGCCTTCACCCAGGCGTACAGCTTCCAGTAGAGGCCCACCGTCAGCTTCTGCCAGCGGTCTCGCTGCTTCTCGCTGATGTAGCCCTTCTCGTGCAGGATTCGCGCCTGGTGCCGCAGCACCACGCACCGCCGCATGGCCTCCCGCTGGTGCGTCGCCCGGTCAATGCGCAGGGCGTTCAGGTCGGTCTCGTTGGCCAGGATCGTCTCCTCCTGGATGGCACAGGCCGTCAGGATGATCCGATCCACCAGACTGCGGTGCAGCCGCTTGGGTGTCCGGGGCTGTTTGCTCTCCCGGTCGCACATATCCAGCGTCAGCAGCAACAGATCGTCCGCCATGGTGCAGACGCTGAATTCCTTGTCCATCACGACACCACCACCCGCGCGTAGCGATCCACCGCTCCGGTGGTCACCGTCAGGTCGTCCGCGGCGTTGAAATCCGCCACATACGCCTCGATGGCATTCAAATTGGAGCCGAACGTGGCCGTGCCGGCCACCTGATTGCCCGCAGCGTCTACGATGATCTTCCCCGCCGCCACGTCGCTTGCGGCGGCATTGACGGCGGAAGTATCGTTGTACTGTGCCGGTATTGCCTCCACGGTCACATGGGACAGCCCGTCGTATCCGGCATCCGGTGTAACGGATTGCTGGGACTTAGTGGGCGTTGCGACTTTTTGCTGTAAGCTTGGGGTGATTCCCTCGTTAGACTGTCCGGTCATATTAAAAATCATGGTGTACCTCCTCAGCCCAGGATCAGCACGTTGGCCGTCAGGTTGACGGTGGGAACGGTGCTGCACTTGAAGGCCAGCGTGTTGGTGGTGGCCGATGTGCACCGGACGCCCGCCTGACAGTAGGCCTCGTAGCTGCCGGCCGAGGGCGTCACCACGATGTTGCTGCTGGCGGTCACGCCCGAGCACTGGGCTGTGACGGACTTGGCCGCGGCGTTCCAGTTGGCTGCCCGCAGCGTTACCGTCACGGCTCTGGATTTGGCGGCCTTCTGCTCCACCTTCGCCAGCGCCGCATTGAAGGCGTCCTCCGTGCCGGTATAGCCGCCCTCCCGGGCGGCGGCGTAGGCGCTTTTCCCGTCGTTGCCGTTCCAGATGGTAAACGGCATCTCCAGCGTGGTGGGTGGTGCGCCGCTGGCGTTGTACTGGGTCAGCGTGAACACCAGGTTGACGCCGCCGTTGGGGTGCTCGTCGGTGGCGTCCGCCGCCGTTCCCGTCACCGTCACGCTGTCGCCATGGGTGCCGCTGGCGCCGTCCTCGCCGTCGTTGATCGTGATCGAGTGGGCGCCGTCCGCGTCTGTGAAGTTGATCTTTGTGAATCCGCTGGTCGTGCTCTGTCCCTTTTCGATGGATGTGATCTTTGGGCTTACGCCGTCATCGCCCTTCGTGGGCTTCCCGCTGTCCACATAGCCGCCGCTGTCCTCGTCCCAGATTTCCCAAGTGTTGGAGGAGCTGACGCGGGGCGGATGCTGGCTGATGCTCTCCGCAGCCGCAGCCGCAGCCGCAGCGCTGTCTGCCGCCGCCTGCGCCGCGCCCACGGTCGATGTGATCGTCTCCGATTCCCAGTCGTCCACATACGCCTTCAGCGCCGTCAGCAGCGCCTGCACCGTGCCGCCGGTCAGGCCGTCCACCGACGCGCCGATCTCGCCTGCGCCGGTGCTGGCGGTCAGCGCGTCGATCAGGCTGTTGAAATCGCCCTGAAAAACCTCCCGGATCAGCCGGTCGAAGATCTTCTTGTTCTCCTCCGGCGACCCGGCCAGCACCGTCGGGGCGGCCACCACGCCCTTGGCCGCGATGTCGCTGTCCTTCAGTTTGAGGTCTGTAATTGCCATATGGGTTTCACCTCGCTATCTCTTGTAGTTGCCGCCCGGCTCCTTGAATTGCAGGCCGAAGGCGTACAGGCCGAACGGCTCGTTCAGCACGTCGTTCCGCAGCCGGAAGCGCACCTTGTCCGCCTTCTTGATCTTGATCTTGCCGAACAGCGTTCGGGGCGTCCGGTCAGCAGAGAAGGTGAACTTGCTGAAGTCGATGTAATTCCAGTCGAAATACCGGGCCTTGCTGCCGCTGGAGAACACCTGCTTCCAGATGCCCCGCACCTGGGCGTAGACCACCACGCCGGTGTTCACCGCCGCCGCCAGCCGTACCGCCAGCCCCGTGAAGGTCTTGACATGGAAGAAGATCTTCCCATCGAAGTCGCTGGTCTCCCAGTAGGCGTCGATGGCCGCCCCGTCGTCGTTGTAGCCGCCCACGTCGTCCACATTGGTGCTGAAGCGGCACAGCTTTCCGTCCTCCGTGCCGAAGCACAGCGCGTCGCCGTCCAGGAACAGCACCGTGGCCGGGATCCCCGGCCAGTAGTAGCACTCATACTGGAAGCTGCTGTACGGGCTGTTGCGCTCATAGGTCTTTTGCTGCAAGTCCAGCAGATAGATGGTGCCGCCCAGCGCCAGCGCGTAGAAATCGCCGTAGATGCAGGCGCTGGCCTCCTTTTTCCCCTGGGCCGCCCGCAGGGCGCTGCCGATGTAGTAGCTGCGCTCCTGGCTGTATTTCTCGCCGGTCAGCTCCTCCGCCGTGATGGCGAACACCCCCCGGTCGGTCAGGAACAGCGGCTCCTTGTCGGTGCGGCAGAAGCTGTCCGGTGCCACCGCGTCCTGGCCGATCATGGTGTTGCTGACCCGGAACAGGGCGTCGCCGTCCTCGTCCAGGGTGCCGCCCCGTACCACCACGTTCCGCTCGTCGCTGGCGCCGTTGATAAAAGCCGCCAGCGTGTTGCCCAGGATGGCATAGCCGGTCACCTCGCCGCCGTCCCGCACCAGCTTGGTGTAGTTGGTGTCCGGAAAGAACGCCGGATCCTCGAAATTGCTGTACCAGTCGATGCCCGGCTTGTCGCCGTTGCCGCTGAGGAACACCCGGTCGGTGCTGCCGCCCACGCCGTACACCGCCGCGATGGTGCATTGGTTGATGGTGCCGAGGTACCCCTCCCGCACCTTGCTGGCGGTGATCTGCACGTTGTCCTGGCCCACTACCGGGCTCTCCCCCGGCGCTGTGGTAAAGGTCACGGTGCCCTTGGCCCGATCCACGGTGAAGTTGGTGTTCTCCACCTTGTCCACCCAGTTGCCGTCCTTGTCCAGCACCTTTGCCGTCACGGGATCGTCGCTCAGATCCTTGGCCGTCAGCTGATAGGTCTTGTCGTCCTTCGTGCCGAGGAAGCTCTCCGTCCAGGCCTTGCCCAGAAGATTCAGCCCCTCATAGGACTGTCCGCCGCCGTTGGGCCGCCGGGAGATGATCACCGTGGGCACCGTGGCACTGTCCGCCACCGCCGACAGCGTCTCTCCGTCGTATACCCGGTAGGCCGTGCCGTCCAGCAGATAGAGCTTCTGGTCGAACACGAATCCCCGGCTCCTGGCGTTGGCCATGGCCCCGATCTCCGTCAGGCTCCATGCGCCGTCCGTGGCCTTCACCAGCCGGTAGAGCTTCGTTCCCGCGTGGATCAACGTCTCGTCCATCAGGTGGTGCACGCCGTGGATGGCCGCGCCCTCCGGCGCCGTCAGCTTGGTGGTGTAGCCCATCCGCTTGCGCACCTTGCCCACCTGATCCCGGATCATGTTGGGCGCCGCCGGAGAACGGGACTTGTCCACATTGCTGGGGCTGTTGTTCAGATCCACGCCCCGGAAGGTCTCCACCACCGCGCTGAAGCGCTGGCTCTCGCTGGGTACGTTGAATTGCGCCATGCCTTAACACCACCCCGTCGTATACCGGGCCGGTTCGGCCCGCAGGCCCGCCGCGCCCGCCTGCCACGCCGCCTGCAGCTTCTGGAGGCCGTCCTCGTACTCGTTGCGCAGCACCGTGGCCATGGCCAGCTCGTCCTCTTTGTAGAGCTCCGCCGCGATGTACAGCGGGATCAATACCGCCGCGTTCTCCGGCATGTCGATGGCCGCATCGTCCGGCGTGGCGGCGGTGATGGTCTGGGGATACGCCTGATACCATACGGTGTATTCCCCCGTCACGTTGCCGGGGATCACCAGCACGTCGTCGCCCTCTATGCGCCAGTCCTCCGCCACGTCGTAGATGTTGCCGTCGTCCAGCATCACCTGTCCCCGGTCAATGCACCGGAACCGGGGCAGATAGTGGCCCAGACTGATCTTGTAGCGCTTCTCCACCGCCGGAAGCGTCAGCAGCTCCGTCGTCACCGCCTCTGCCGCGTCCTCCGCGATCTTGATGTGCCAGTCCTTCAGGATGGGCCGCCCCACCGCCGCGATCTGCTGCATGGCCTCGTTGGCCTTGCCCGGCATGGCGTACAGATACTCCTGGTTGATGTCGTCCACGCTCAGGTTGGGGCCCTCGTTGGAGAACATGGTCTGCAAGGCGATCAGCTTCACTTCGCCCCATGTCATAGGCTTTGCCTCCTTTCAAAAAGGCCCGATCATATGACCGGGCCTTTTTCGTCGCGTTATGTACGCCGCTTAGGTCAGACTGGTGCCGCCGGAGATGTTGCCTGCCGCCACAAAGCGCCAGTCCACGAAACCGGCGCCGAAGCGGGCGCGGCCCTTCCACACGTTGTTGTCGTTATTCTCGTCGATGGTGGACTTCACCGCCAGCTTCACGCGATCCTGGAAGATAGCGCCGTCGTTGATCTCCAGGAACTTGGAATCCAGCAGGAAGAAAGGCTTCTCGCTGCCGTGGCCCAGATCCTTCAGCGCCTGGGTCAGATAGGGATCCACGATGATGTTCCAGCGACCAAACTGGTGGTTGTAGGCGTTGTTGCCGCTGGTGGGCTCCTTGTCCGCGCCCACGGCGGAGAAAACAGCGTCCTTCAAGGCCGCGTCGTTGGGGATCCAGATGGTGTCCGGCGCGATACCCAGCAGCTCGCCGTTGTCTCCCTGCAGATTCTGCATCTCCGTTTCGATCTTGCCCAGCACGGTGGCGGAGAAGGCGCCTGCGTACAGGTTGCTCTGGTTGCCGCTCTTCACCTTCTTGGGGTGGGTCGTAGAGAACAGGCTCTTGCCGTCGGCACTGTGGCAGTCGAACTTCACGCCGCCGAAGTCCACCTTCGTGCCGTACAGGCCGCCCGCGTACAGGGTGCGGCCAAACAGCTCGCGGGTGCGGCCATAGGCGGTGATCAGCTTGTTGGCCCGCTGCTTCATGGTGCCCAGCTTGGCATCCTCCACCAGCTCCTGGGTCACGTCAAAGGACTGCTTGAACGTCATGTTCTCGATGTCCCGGTTGTAGGCCTCCTGGAAGCCGGTGCGGGGATAGGCGCCGCCCTCGCCCACGGGAGCAAAGCTGTCCATGGCCGTCTCGGCGGCATAGCGCTCCGCCCAGTGGCGGCTGCTCTCAAAGCGGAAGAAATGCTTCAGCAGGCTCTCCCGCTCGAAGGCCTCGCCCAGCTTCTCCAGATAGCTCTTCAGGGGCACCTGGCAGTTTCCATAAATGGAATCATTCAGGCCGCTGCCGATGGATACGGTAATATAACCACTCATGTCTCATGGTCTCCTTTCTTAGAATCGCACCACAACGCGGCTGCCCACGGTCTGGCCATCGATGGCCAGCACCTCGGCCACGCCGCTGGTGGTGGTTGCGGTGACGGATGCGCCGTCGGTATGGATGGTCAGCTTGTCGCCGACGGCCACGGTGGCGCTCTCCGTCGGGGCCACGCCTAGCGTGGTCTCAAACTCCATGTAGTCCTGCACCGCCACGCAGGGCACCTGGCCCGCCGCGTTGGCGGGGCCCACGCACACATAGGCGGGCTTCGTCGCGCCGGTGCACTTGGTCACCGCGCCGCTGGCCACCTTCAGCGCCTCGCCCACGGTGTAGGCCTCGCTGGCAGTGGCGTCCTTATACTCGATAGGGGGCGTCAGGCCCACCTTCATCTTGCTCAGTGCAAACATGCTGCTTTTCAGCTCCTTTCAAAAGTCATTACTTTTGTCATTACTTCCGATACGCCCCATAGGCCGCGGCGATCTCCGCGTCGGTGGCGTCCGGCATAAACTCCCGGTACGTCGCCTTCTCCTCCGCCGTGGGCTGATAGGGGGCCTCCCCCGCCGCCGCAGGCATCCCGGCCAGATGGCTCTTGCCGTTGGCCCGGTTGATCCCCGCCTGGCGGGCCGCGCCCATCCGCCGGGCGTCAATGTCCCTGCGGTTGGCCAGGTAATAGGCTTCCTCGATGCTCAGGCCCTTCTGGACGTAGGCGTTGAACTGCGGCCCCGTGGGCATGGCGGCGATGTCCTCCAGACTGGCCGCCTCCGCGCCGTACAGCCGCCGGACGGTCTCCACGCCCTGGCGGATCGTCTCCTGCGCCCTGGCGTTGACGTTCTTGGCCTGTTCCTGGATCGACGTCAGCTCCTGGCGCTGCGCCTGCTCCCGCAGAGGGCGCACAGCCTCGTCCACCATCTCCCGCACAGCCGCCGGGTCGATCCCGGCCCGCTGGAATTGGGCGGCCTGCTGCGCCTGGCGGTCTGCCTCCTGATAGGCCCGGTAGTCCGCCTCGCTGCGGATCGGCTGGCCGGTGTAGGGGTTGTTCTGCCCGCGGAACATATCCGCGTATATGCGGTCGACCCTGGCCTGGGCCGCCGCCTCGGATGCCTGCCGCTGGGCCTCCAGCTCCCGCTGGCGCCGCCCGTAGGCCTGGCGGCGGCGCGTCTCCGCGTCCTGCTCCTGCACGGTATCTTCCGCCGGGGCAGGATCGGTCTCAGCGCCGCCTTCACCGTCTCCAACCGGTGCGGGAGCACTCTCCGGCTCCTGCACGGTCTCCTCTTCGCCGGTGGGTTCGGTGCCAACATTCTCGTCTGTGGTGGGCATATCATTCTCCACGCCAAAGGCGCGGGCGTATTCTTCCTGTGTCAGTTCCATAGCTTCCTCCATGTTTCCGCTCTCGGTGCGAAAGTGCCCCATTCCCGCCGGGGCTAAGCGAAATGTTCCGGCCACGCCGGTAAATGTTCCGGTTTTCCCGGTTTACGTCCGTTTTCTCAGAAAACGTGCACGCAAGCGGCGTTACTTGCTGTTCTTCTTGCTGCCGCTGGTGCCGGTGCGCAGGTCGCTGCCGCTGTAACGCACGTTGCCCTTGGGGGCAGGCGCCGCCTTGGCGCAGGGTGCCGTTACTCGCTGGCTGCCCGTGTTGGCGATCTTACCGGCATAGCCGTTGTCCTTGCTCATGGTGTCCCCTCCTTTCGTTGGTTTCAGGGCTTTTCCCGCTGACCCCAAGCGAATCGTTGTCTGATTTGTTTCCGGATTCCGCCGGACACCCGACTTGCGTTCGGGACGCCCGGCAGAAAAAAGAAAAGAGGAGGATATCCAGGGCAGGTCGTGCGACCCCTGCCCGGCGGAGTCCGGAAACCACGTTTTCAAAGGATCCCCTGCGTAGGGGGAGCTGGCACGGTGTAAGCCGTGACCGAGGGGTTGTCTCTGAATATGTGCACTGCAAATCCAGATGGATGCTACGGCGGCATAGCCGCCGAGATCGGAGGCTAAAAACATGCCACCGGCATGTTTTCTTAACGCCCCGACGCCCGGCGGAACCTCGAAGCCATGCCATTATTCGTCGGCGGGCGGTGCTTCCGTCTCAGCCTTCCGTGTCAGCCGCCGGTCATACCGGCCGCAGCGGGGATTCCGGCACACCAGCTCCTCCTCCCGCGTGCCGTCCGGGCCGGTGGTCACCTGATAGATCATCAGCTCCAGGCCACATTCCGGGCAGTTCATGCCATGTCGCCCCCTTCCACCATGGCGGCGTCCATAGCGGGCGCCGCGCTCATGTCCCCGCCGCCCTGCATGGTGGGATCGGCCATGGCGGCCTGCTGTGCCGCTGCTTCCTGCTGGCGCTCCAGCTCCTGCTCAAAGCTCCGCCGCATGTCCGAGGCCATGGGATAGTGCAGCTTCTCCATCTGCGTCCAGAACCGCAGCAGCGATGTCACCTCGTTCACCGGCCCCATGGCGCCCTGCTGGAAGTTCATCCGTGCTTCCTTCCACAGCGCCTGCCGGTCGGTGGCCAGCGGTGCGGCGGTGTCGCAAGAGAACAGAAAATCGGTGTTGTACTTCCACTCCCCCGCCTCGTCCTGATACAGGAAATCGTGGCGGTCGAATTGCAGATACTCCGTCTCGCCGTTCTCGTTGGCCTTGTGGAGCCACCGCGGCTCCTCGCAGTAGGCCAGGAAGAACTTGAAGATCACCTCGAACAAGTCCTGATACATGGCCCGTTTCATCACCCGCTTGCTCTCCAGGCGGCCCGCCGCCTGCTGGGCGCTGAACTCCT
>ERZ1034928.110-NODE-110-length-49652-cov-121.413150_pt1 | contig 49652 bp, 65 predicted proteins | sample MGYA00520627_ERZ1034928 | MGnify/ENA primary metagenome ERZ1034928 (study PRJEB33766, sample SAMN09781755) | gut metagenome | biome: gut microbiome | host: Homo sapiens | place: Madagascar | study: EMG produced TPA metagenomics assembly of the PRJNA485056 data...
GCTTGCGGTAAGCCGAAGCCCCGCCGCCGGGGAGATTCGACGGCGGGGTGATTCAAGACATTTTAAAGGGGTCGAATTCGGCACGGTTAAAATTTTGATTATTCGTCTAGTTCGTTCGTATCTTTGGCAGTAAATTTTGATATTACCGGTACGCCTGTTTTTTCCTCTAGTTCCCTCCGCGCGTTCTTGGCAATTTCGCCACCTTGTTGAGCGACCTTTCGGCTTGGCTCTAATCCTTTTGGATTGGTCACTCTTGAAATTTCAGTGGCGGAAACCTCTGCGAGCATATTCATGACGAGTTCTTTGTTCGTCATATTGTCGCGCAGGCTCTCTTTCTTCAAGCCTTTGAACGCCTTATACTCTCCCGTTGTCATTCCAGACCATGCTTTGCTGATCTCGTTTGTCAGGATTCCGTATTCATAATCTTTGATTCCAGCCCGATCCCATTCGTCGGTCAGTTCTTTTCGGAACTCTATGGATTTTAGTCTCTGAGAAATCCACTTGTCGGAGTAACCTTTTTTCTTATAAGCGTATATCGCTCTTTGGAACGCAAGCTCCGGATCTGCCATTTCATCAAGACGCTGACTTCCGACCATTGCAAGCCATTGTTTGAACGGCTCGGCTTTTGGCGAAGGAATCGATTGAATGATACGAAGAAGCTGTTCCGTGTCAGCCACATCGGTAAGACGGTTTTTCCCGTCCGCTGCTGGCATTTTCAACTGGTGACAATTCGTCACCAGTTCACTGCCTTCTTCTTTTAGACGTTGCTTTAGCTTGTTCCAGTACTTTCTTCCTGTGGTGTAATCCGGGCTGTCAGTCAGGACACCAACTACATCCACGATTGAAAAGTACCATTCTTCTTTTTCAACATCCCATGCAGCCCTGATTTTCTGATCGTTAAAAAGCTGAATCTTGTTTGACATTTCAGTAGGCATCCTATCCCTCCATTTTAGACAATTTAGACATAAAAACAACTCGGTTTTTGTGAAAGTTGTGACGTTACCGAAATGATCTGCCCCGGATGATTCACAGTTACTTTGAATTCATTGTTCGGGCATGCTCTGTTGCCTCCAAGTTAAAGTACAGAATGGTTATATCACATCCGGTGTACCATAATACGGACATTTAAGAAATCCGACCGTAGAAAAAACAGCCGCGATTTTGTATAGGCTGATGATTGATATATTGAAACGAATGTTTTAGAATTATATCATTCGACGCAGCTTCTCAAGCATAGCAAAAGGCACAGTATGGCAATCACGCATAATTGTATTAAAAAAGAAGTTCGGAACTTTTTGCGCTCCTCTGCATCATGTAATTCTTTTTCGGATGGAATGTGAAGATTCTCAACAGTTCTATTTTCTTCATTTGCGACTGAAATAGAAACTGTGTTCTCCGCGCTATGTTGAATGTTGAGCGATTGGACTTCTTCTGGTTTCTGAATTATTGAAGATTTATTTTCGGATTTCGCCGGCTCTGGAGTCTGCTGTGATAGTATATTTCCTGCGTATTCGAGAACTTCGCACAACGCATTTAACTGTTCTTCAGATTCTATGCGTTCTGTATACCATGTTAAATTTTGCTCTGGCTTACAGACCCGGCAAGGACGCCCATATGTGGCACGCGCATACATTGCATTTAATATATTGCAAGCTCTACCAGATGCGGCGTGATGGCAACGCCAAGTATGATATACGCCAGACGATGATATATAGACCTTGCACCGGTCAATGCTACCGCGTGTGTGCGGAAGGCCCTTCTCGTCGATAAAGCAATCCTCCGGGAGTGGTGAAACTTCGTCAATGTTTGGAACGCTCGGCAAACTGAAATCAGTGCGCACTTTTTGCGCACGTTCGGTGAGAATGGATAATTGCTCAGAAAGTTCAATGGCGAGACGCTTCTGATCTGTGCGATGGAATGATTTTAAGCGTTCTCTATTTGTATGGGTTTCATGGATTTTTTGAAGGTCAGACAATGCGCTATTCAGCCGGAATACACGGTTGTGGCGACGATCTATGACGTCAGCACTGATTGGGATAATTATAAAGAAAACAACGAATGACGCGCCAAGAATCAGCAACTCATGTTTCGCGTCTTCCGAATCGTCGCCAGAACTTGCACGAGCCTGATTTGCTGGATCGCTTGATTTTCCTGATAAATTGGAATCTGTGTTACTTGTTTCCGCTGCTGGGTCTGTTCTCTCTTCTTGAGAGACTTGCGACGACGAAGATGAGGAGCCGGAAGACTCGCCGGTCTTATCGTCAAAGTCGTATGGGCAGTCCGGGATGCCGTCATCATTCAAATCTGTGTGCTGGTGCGCTGCATATCCGTGATGGTAATGATATTCGCCGGTTGCACTATCATAATGTCCGCCGCGACTGTCTGTGCGGCCCGGATGTGCGGAAGTAACAGTCATCAACAGTAGCAACATGATTATGCAAAGAGAAAATTTCTTTATCATATATCATCCACCAAAAACAGACGTAACACGAGATGTAGAAAGGAACCAGAAATGAAAGAGCAAGAAGCTAGAAAATTGATTGCAAAACTTACATACGAAGAAAAAGTGCGTCTCAACGAGCTGCTAAAATCCCTTGAACAAATGCGTCAACCTTTGCAGCCTCTTCCGGCGTCAAGAGCAAGAGACGTCTGATCAATTCTTCATCTAAAGCGGCCTCGGCACTGTGATCAGTGCTGGGGCTGTTTTTTATGCCCTTTTCGTCCGCCTCTCCGGTCAGCTCAGCGACGGTCACGCCGAGCGCGGACGCGACGGCACTTAGCCGCTCATAGTTTGGGACGGCTTTATCCCATCTGCCGATAACACCATTGCCGAAACCAAGCTGCTTCTCTAGTTTGAAGATTGATGTCCCGTTCTTTTTGCAAAGCTCTCTAATTTTATCAACCATAGGGCACCTCAAAAAATAATTAGAGCAAAACCTAAATTTAGACTTGACAATTAGGACGAACTCTAATATACTTAGACTTACAGGGACAACAAAACACCACCCCGTCCTTGACAGGCTCTGAAAAAACGCTATTTTGTTACCCAATTCAATATTAGCCCGAAATCTAAAGAATGTCAAGAGCGTGGGCGGGTCCCCCGGCAAAAAACAAAAAATTTCTCATCTATGATGAGAAAAAGAGATTTGTCTATTGACAAATCTACGACACATTGAAAGGAGGCTGCTAAAGGTTGGTATATGACAATGTCAAGCGCATGTGTGAAAAGCGAAAAATCAGCATTGCTGTACTGGAAAAAGAGTGCGGCATCGCAAACGGCACGATTGGAAAGTGGAATCTGCGAAAGAGTTCACCTTCTGTGGCGACGGTTCAGAAAATTGCAGATTATTTCGGTGTCACGGTTGGGTATCTGCTGAAATGAAGGAGGAATGAGAAATGCCGAAACTGGCAGTCAAGCGGGACACGGATTACCGTCTGTCCGTGATGATTCACGGAGAGATGGGCGCACAGAACGTGAAGCCGGAAAAGGCGGCTGAGTACGCCGGGGTTTCACGGCCTACGCTTTACAATCTGCTCAAGCGGCCGACGGCGTACTTTCCGCAAACGCTGCGCCTGATGCGGGCGCTGAGCATCCCGGTCGAGGAAATGCGGGCGGCGATCAGCTACCCGTGGTAAAGGAGGAAGGAAGATGATCTCGAAAAGAGAATGGTACGCCGCATTGCGGCGGATGTTGAAGCGGGCGGCGCTGGTGTTTGGAGGGCTGTTTTTGATGGCGGCTTTTTTCTACTGGCGCGTGTTTGATCTCCGGCTTGAGGCGGCACTGCTCGCGACGATGTCCGCGCTGCTGACGGGGTACGGGATGGCATGATGGGGCGGATCTGCTGCTGCATCGCGTGGCTGAAGGAGCTGCGGCGGAAGATGCGGGAAGCTGCTGAGAGGCAGAGAAATTATTGGGACGGTGACGGCCAATGAGAGTAACGAATCTCTGCATGACCTGTGAGCGAGCGGCGCTTTGTAGAGAAAAACTCTGCAAGGTCAAGTGGCAAAGGGATTTCCTGATCGGATGGGACAATATCCGCCGTTCAGGGGCAAAGAAAAAGGCTGCCCGCGTGGTCAGACGCGAGCAGCCAGAGGAAGACAAACCGATCAGCCATCGGGAATATGTCTTTAGTCACATTTTAACAGCTGGATGGAGGGATGTCAAGTGAGCACGACACTTTCTCAGTGTGCAAAAATCTTGCGGCACCTGAAGGAGTTCGGTTCGATCACATTGTTTGAATCTATCTATGAGTGCGACTGCACAAGACTATCAGCCAGAATTCATGATCTGCGTTGCCGCGGCATCCCAATCGAAACTGAAATGATCGACACGGTCAATAAGCACGGCAAGCCGATCAGATACGCGAAATACAGATTGGGGGGCAAACGTGTTGCCGGAAATTGATTATTCCAAAGACCCGCAGCAAGCGGAGCCGCGGGGTTATGATCGGCTCGGGAATGAGGTCTATGCCGGCGAGAAGATCTGGGAAGGTACATGCGGGCGCTTCAAATGCCTGGAGCGCAAGGACAGATACGATCCAGCCAACGAAGTTATGGCATTTCTGGTGGAAAACCTCGGGATGGACTTCATCATGGAGCAGTTAGGATTCGATAAGCGCGTGATCGAGTAAGGAGGACAATATGCTGAAATCATTTAACGAGCTGGTGCAGCTCGACGTGATGCCGTACTGCGACAAGCGGAAGGCAAAGGACGAAAACGGCAAACAGATCGAGGTGCCCTATCTCTCTTGGGGAAACTGTAAGATGCTGTTGCATGAGAACGGCGCGGAGAGCGTCTACTTCACGCCGCGCACCAATGCGGCCGGGAGCTATGTGTTCTGCCACTATGCGACGGCGGACAAAAACAAACGGAGCACTGGGTGCTATTTCGTGTCCGTCGATATTCACATCGACGATAAGACGTACACGATGGACTACCCGCTGCTCAACGGTGCGCTTGTGGTCTATGCAGACACGCTGAACCAGCTCCGCATTTCCAACGCCCACGCCCGCGCCTTTGTCAAGGGGGTGGCGATTTACACAGGACTTGGATTCAAGCTCTGGACGGCGGAGAAGGACACGGACAGCGGCGTGGATGACCTGAGTACCCACAACATCTTCGCCATCAAGCAGCGCGTGGAGCAGCTTTTGACCCAGAAGATGCAGGACGGGTACACCGTGGAGGGCATTTGTAAGGGACTTGGACTGAATAAGAAGCAGTTCGATTCCATTCTCAAAATGTTCGATCAGGTCAACACCTTCGAACAGATGCTCAAAAAGCTATGATTCACGACCATGACCGCAGCGGGTGGTTTGGCGCGTCAGACACGGCAACGATCATGGGGAGTTGGGGCACAAAGACCTTCCGCCGGTTCTGGCTGCAAAAGCTCGGCCTGAACCGCGACCACTTCAGCAATCTGGAAATGGAGACGGGCACGGCATACGAACACCGCATCCTGCAATTCATCGGCATTAAGCGGATGGACAGGCAGATTCGGAAGTACGGTCTCCGGCTCCGGGTGAACCTCGACGGCGAGGACGCGGAGGAAATTTCCGAGGTCAAGACCCACAAAAGCGCCGCGTTCAAGGTCTCCCGTGCGTACTGGATGCAGGCACAGGTCGAAATGTACGCCACTGGAAAGCGGCTTCGCATTGTAGCGTATCTCTTAGAACCGGAGGATTACGACAACTGGTTCCGCGAGATAGACCCGGACAGGCTGAGCTATCATCCAATCCCCTATGACCAGGAATGGATCGAGCGCGAATATCTGCCGCGCCTGAGGTATCTGGCGTGGTGCCTACGGAAAGGAGTAATGCCGATTGACGGAGCTTACATTCGAGCAGGCTGATTGGATGATGGACGCCGCCGGGACTTGGCTGAGAATCAAGGCTGACGTGCCGCATAAAGCGCAGATGTTCCTGGAGCACATGATTCCGGGCAAGAAGTATGTCGCGGAGATCAAGGAGTTCCGGAAGAAGCGCAGCTTGGATTCCAACAACTATTTCTGGCAGCTCTGCGACCAGATCGCGGGAAAGCTCGGACGCACGAAGGAAGACCTCTATGTCGAGTACATCAAGGAGGTCGGCGTGTTCAAGGACTTCCATCTCTCCCGCGACGAGGCCGCGACATTCCGGACGGCGTGGTCAATGCTCGGGACAGGCTGGCCGACCGAGGAAGTGGACTACCAGCAGGACGGAGACAACCTTGTGATCCGCGCCTATTACGGTTCGTCCCGATACAACGCAAAGCAGATGGGGCGGATCATCGACCGGGCCGTCGAGGATGCGAAGGACTTGGGCATTGAGACGCTGACGCCGGCCGAGCTGGCGCGGATGAATCTGGAATGGGGTGAGAGAGCTGCACAGGCAGACGAGGGCCACTAGCATCCCGGCGGCGACCAAACAGGCCGTCTGGGAGCGCGACGGCGGGCGCTGCGTCCTCTGCGGGAGACCTGGCAATCCGTGGTGCCATTACATTTCACGGGCACAGGGCGGGCTTGGACGGCCTGAGAACATCGTGACGCTCTGCGAACCGTGCCACAGACGCTTTGACCAATCAGCCGACCGTGCGGCGCTCAAAGAAGCGCTGGCGAATTATCTGAGAAGCAAATATCCCGGATGGGATGAAACAAAATTGATTTACAAGAAAGGAACTTGAAACATGGAAATCACAAACGAAAAATATCAGGAGCTTGTCGAGGCAAAGGCAACGCTCGATTTGCTCTGCAAGCTGTATGCCGGCCTCCAATCGTACCAGTTCGATGATGTGTGCAAGATGATCCTCGTGAAGCAGGAGGCAAAGGATGCTGAATAACATCGAATATTTGCAGGAACTTGTCGAACTATTCCCGGAACTTGCAACTATGCCATTTACTGAATTGGATGAATTGATCAACGGAACGACGGAGGACTGGTATGCTGAATAACATCGTGATCATGGGACGCCTGACGCGCGACCCGGAACTCAGACGGACAAGCAGCGGTGTTGCGGTTGCTTCCTTCACGCTGGCCTGTGAGCGCGACTTCGCGGCGCAGGGCGAGACGAGAGAGACTGACTTCATCGATATTGTCGCTTGGAGATACACAGCAGAGTTCGTCGAGAAGTACTTCTCAAAAGGCCAGATGGCCGTTGTGTCCGGCCGGCTGCAGATCCGCAACTGGCAGGATAAAGAGGGCAATAAACGCCGCTCGGCGGAAATCCTTGCCGATCACGTCTACTTCGGCGAGGGCAAGAAGGACAGGGCGGAGACATACGAACCGCAAGGCGGATTCAGCGAGATCACAGGAGATGACCCGGAACTTCCGTTCTAGGGGGATAAGGCATGGCAAAGAACAAAGACCCTGCTGTCCTGTTCTACACGTCGGATTTCCTCTCCGGCTGTGCCCTGATGGATATGCGGGAGCGTGGGCAGTATATCACGCTCCTGTGTCTCCAAAGGGAACGGGGGCACATGACGATGCAGGAGATCACAAGGGCGGTCAAGAAGCCGTCCGACGAGGTTATGAGCAAGTTCCGGCAGGACGAGGAAGGGAAATACTACAACCACCGTATGGAGCAGGAGATCGAAAAACGGGACGCGCATTGTCAGCGTCAGCGAGAGAACATTGCCAAACGGTGGAATAAAGAAAATGCTCATTCTGGTATACCGGATGGTAACACTGACGGTAATACCACGGTATTACCTTTAGGAAATGGAAATGGAAATAGAAAAGAAAGTGTTTCTATTTCTGAGAAGGAACGTAAGGACGATAAGTTTGACGTATTTTGGAAAGCATACCCTCGGAAAGTTGGAAAAGGGGATGCGAGAAAGGCGTTTGCGAAGGTCAAAGTGCCGATGGAAACGCTCCTGTCGGCCATAGAGCAGCAAACACGCAGCGAGCAATGGACGACGGAGAATGGGCGCTTTATCCCAAATCCGGCCACATGGCTGAATCAGGGGCGCTGGGAGGACGAGCTTGCAGCGCCGGAGAGTAAATATCACACGAAACCGGGGTACAGCGTGCAGCGGCACGGCGATAAGCTCACCGACTTGGAACGGCAGGCCATTGCACGGATGATGGAGGACGACCCATGAAAACGACGAACTGCGGCTATTTAGCCGCGCGGAACGCTGCGCAGATGCAGCGGGAAAGGAACGGAAAATGCTTCTCGAAAAACTGGCGCGGGCAATCGCCTGTAAGCACTGTGAAAACCCCTCGAAGCTCTATGAGCTTCAAATCCATGCCGACGAACAGGCCCGCGAAATCCTCCGGCTAAACCATGTGCTGGACGAGGTCAAGAAGGAGCGCGAGGCGGCACGGCAAGCGGCTGACGAAAAGCAGCTGCTGTTGGAGGATGCTGTTGAAACTCTTGCTGTGATCTCAGAGAAATGCTGCGGCAACTGCGGCAAGAAGTGCCGAGTGAAGCCGAAGCCGGGAGAACTGTCCCGTTATAACTGCCACCTTTGGGTGCCAAAGGAGCCGGAACATGACGATTGAGTTCACTGTGCCCTATCCCGTCCGCAAGAGCGCGTGGACGAAGCGTTACGGCCTGAATGCCTATTGGTCGGGGAAGAACCACCACGTCCGGGCGGCAGACGCCAGAGACCTTGAGACGCTTGTGCGGCTGTGCCTGAGACAACAGGGAGTTCCGGTTCGGCTGTTTGAAAAGCCGGTGTCCATTTCCTTCTGGCATAACATGCGGATGGATATCGACAACCATGCGGCGATTGAGAAGATGACCGTGGATGCGCTCAAAGGCTGGCTGCTCCGGAACGATGACCGGCGGCATTACAGAGCGAAACATAGCTTTTTCCACGATGAAAATTACATGAGGGTGGTGATCTCGGATGAAGCCGCCGTGTGAGAGGGACTGCCCGAGGCGAATAGTGGGATGCCACGCCAGGTGCGCGCCTTATCTGGAATATGAGGAAGCGAAACAGGCGGAATATCGGGCGAGAGAAGTCGAACGGAGCCGCGACGCCTACACTGCGGACGCAAAGAAGCGGTGCAAGAGCGTGGAGCGGCTGAGAAAGGCGGGGTTGTTGTAATGGACTTGGAACAGAGCGCGTTTGAGGCGCTGCGGTTTGCGTCGGCACAGAGCTTGAAGCTCTACAAGCAGCCGCTGGTAATTACATATTCGGGCGGCAAGGACAGCGACGTGCTGCTCCGGCTGGCGAGCAACAGCGGTATTCCATTTGAAGTCCTACACTCCCTGACAACGGCGGATGCGCCGGAAACGGTCTATCATGTGCGAGACACCTTCCGGAAGCTGGAAGAGAAGGGCGTAAAGTGCGTTATCGACGCGCACGTCCAGCCGGACGGGAAGCGCGTTACCATGTGGAATCTGATTCCACGGAAACTGATGCCACCCACACGGCTTGTTCGGTACTGCTGCGCGATCCTCAAAGAGGGTGGCGGGAAAGGTCGGTTTATCGCTACCGGCGTTCGCTGGGCAGAATCTCAAAAACGGAAAGGCCGTGGGATGCTGGAAGTACAACACGGAGATATAAAGAAGCGGCTGACACTGATGAATGACAACGATGAAACACGGATGCAATTTGAAAATTGCCAAATGAAAGGCCAACGTGTCGTAAATCCGATTATTGGATGGGGCGACAAGGCGGTGTGGGACTACGCGGAGACTGAGAAGATCTGCATGAATCCGCTTTACAGCCTCGGGTTTATCCGAGTTGGGTGCATCGGCTGCCCAATGGCTGGGAAATGCCGAAAGATGGAGTTTGTGATGTACCCGAAGATCAGGCTGGCGTATATCCGGGCGTTTGAACGTATGTTGATTGAACGTAAAATACGATGTTTGCAAACATACGGCTGGGAAAACGGTTTGGATGTTTTCAACTGGTGGATGGAAAACGGCGTGCTACCGGGGCAGGAAGTGTTAGAAGAATTTCGGGAGGATCTGTTATGAATTTGAAACCGGAAGAACTGGTCAAGGCGCTGCGGTGTACGTCTGCGCTGTGTGGGACGACAGGAGAATGCGAGACGTGCCCATACTATCGGAAAGAGCAGCTGAATGATACGCTCCGGGAGAAGCTGGGGATGGACATTTGGACAAGCTGCGACACGGAAGAAATTTGCATGGAGGCCGCAAATCAGATCGAGCGCGACCAGAAGGAGATTGCCGAGCTGAAAGCGAAGGTGGAGCAGTATCGGGCGCTCATCCCGTCGTGGGTGATTCCGATGACGCCAAAGGAGGACGCCGATGGAACGGCTGACCTTTGAGGGCAACTTCTACGAGATTGCGCGGTGCAAGGAAGTGAAGTGCCCATACGATACCGATTGCAGCCAGAAACAGGTCTGGGAGAGGCTGAAACAGTATGAGGACACAGGGTTAAGCCCTGAAAAGGTTTCTTGGATGAAAGAAGTCGTCGAAGCAGCTTTTGACAATGACACATCCAGAATTGAGCGAGCACACAACCTGCATGTGGCTGACAAAGAGGGGCGAGTGATTGTCCTGCCGTGCAAGGTGGGTCATCGGGTGTTTGCCCTGCTGGACACGGATAAGCATATAAGCGAGTGCGAGGTCAAGCAGATCGGTCTTGGTGATGAGATCGGATTTGTTGGCCTTGAGACAATAGGTGCCAGAGGGCGGGAGTATGGCGTAGCGCTAAACGGATTTGGTAAGACCGTATTTCTCACCCGCGAGGAGGCGGAGAAAGCATTAGAGGAGATGAAGAAATGACTGACGTGGAACACAAAACTTTCTGTGCAGCGCTCAGCCGCTACGGCGCTCAGCTGCAGATCACGATGCTTTTTGAGGAAATGTCTGAGTTGCAAGACGTGCTGTGTAAGTTCCTACGAGGGCGTGTGGACGGAAACACGCGCGCCAACATCGCCGAAGAGATCGCCGACGTCGGGATTATGCTCGATCAAATGGCCGTTGAGTTTGAGTGCGAGGACGCGGTAGCGGAGCAGCGTTCATACAAGGTCCAGCGGCTGCGGAGCCGGCTTGAGTACGTGGAACAGGAGGTGGAGTGATGGGAAATCTGTTGCAAAACTTCGCCAGCGGGCTGTGGATCGTATTGGGCGTGTACTGTTTCTTCGGGCTAAGGAAGTGGAACAAGCGGTTCAGCAAACTGTATGACGAGTTGAAGGAGGAGGTGGAGCGATGGAACGACTGACTTATTTCAAAGACGGATACTGGCGGGTAAATTTCAGCGGAGTGCAGTACCAGGCAGATTTTGTTGACCGTCTCGCAGCCTATGAGGACAGCAGACTATCCCCGGAGGATGCGGCAAATCTGCACGCAATTTTGAGACTGGGCGACAGCATGACGCTGATGCGTCTGCGCGAGCTGGCTGTGGCCGATCAGGAGAAACGTGCAATCGTCCTGCCGTGCAAGGTGGGCGCAAATATGATTGATAGTATATTTTTAGAGCATCCACGCCTTATGAAGAATGTCCGTCCGGCTGTTGAGTACGAATGTTGCGGAATCATATTCTATATGTCGATGCAAAATTTTGAAGCTGCGGTTAAAGATGGCGTTGTAACGGCTGTCAGCGAAGAAGCTGAAAAGGCGCTGGCGGAAATGGAGGGAAATGGATGAGTTTCAGTAAGAAAACGCGAGAAGCGGTCCATGCGAAGTATGACGGCCACTGTGCCTACTGCGGACGGTCTATCGACATCCGGGATATGCAGGTTGACCACTTTCGGCCGATGCGAGCGTGGGACGTTGCAGCCTCGGGAAGCAACGATCTCTCGAACCTGATGCCCGCCTGCCGGATGTGCAACCACTACAAGCGGGCAAACTCGCTGGAAACCTTCCGGAGATATATCGCGGAGATCCCACGCAAGCTCCGCGAGAATTACATCTACAAAGTCGGCGTGGTCTACGGGAATGTCGTTGAGAACGTGAAGCCGATCAAGTTCTATTTTGAGGAAATGGAGGGCGAGAAGGATGCATCTGTGGTTTGACCGCTGTGCCGTGTGCGGCGAGACGCTTCCTAAAATGCGTATGCGTCCGCTATATACTTCGCTGCGCAGCAGCAATCCGCCGAGACTGCTATGCTATCTGTGTGAGTCGTGCTTCTATGGACTACTGGATCAATTGGAAGTTTCGGATGTTGGTATGTAAGCGTACATACCATGTTCGCGATGGCAACTACTGCCCCAACTGCGGGGCGAAAATGGATGGAGGGAATGACAATGGCTGACGAATATATCCTGAGAAGCATTGCAATTGCGAAGCTGACAGCACTGGAAGTTACTGACCCATTCGCCACGATTGCCGATGCAAAGCGGGTGCTTGCGGATATGGCTGCTGCCGACGTTGCAAAGGTGGTGCATGGGAAGTGGGGTGACAATGGGATCGCGGGTTCGATGCTGGTGAAATGCTCTGTATGTGGCTTTGACTGCGGAGCAAACAGCTTTTCTTACTGCCCGAACTGCGGGGCGCGGGTTCGGCAGGCGAAGCGGGGGAAGGTTCGGCGGAAGTATGGGGAGATTCTGGCTCTGTACCGGTACTGCATGGAGGCTGGGATGGACGTCCGGCTGGAACGGCTGCACGACGGATGGGCGGTTCGGTTTCCGAACGGGGGCGACTTTGCACAGCACGCAGGAACATACGGAACGAATGACGGATTTGTGGAACCGGCGATCGGGTGCGAGAAGGACTATTCGCCGGTGTCGCTGCGGGAAGCGGAGAAGCTGATTTGCGAGAACCGGAAACGGCTGATGACACCGAGATGTGAGGAGGAACAATGAGAAGCGAACTGGGAGAACGGATTTTTCAGGAAATCGGAGAAGATGGCGTGCTGGAGCAGCTCGCGAGCGCGTTGTACTATATGTCATCGACAGTGCAGCTCATAAAGTGTCCACGAAGCCGAAAAGAAAAGCTGCGGCCGATGCTGGCTGACGAATGGGCTGATGTGCTGATGAGTGCCGGAGTTCTGGGAATTGAGCCGAACCCGGATGCGTGCGGCGGAAAGCTCATCAACTGGGCGAAAGCTATTGGGATCGAGGTCAGCGATGAGGGCATAAAAGGGCCTCCGGGTGCGCTGGGGATCGATCCGTAAGGCGAGGGGAGGAACAATGAACACTGAAATCAAGAAGATCAAGGGATCATGGGAAGAGGTTGTAGACGATTGCCGGGCGACGGTTGGGAAACCGCCGCTCGGGCATGAGCCAAGCGAGGATTTCAAGCGCAGAATCCTGATTGCAGAGCATGGGCCGATCCGCACGATCTCAGTCAAGTGGATGTGGAACGGGATCAAGAGCTGGATTGCTACGCACTGGTCTAGGCACAAATGGGAGTGCTGCGTCTCAACCCAGAGGAGCGACCGCACGGGCATTCCACGCGATAAGCTGACGCAGGATGCGCCAGTCAATTTCGTCGGCGAGGCGAACGTTCAGGCGCTTATCGACACGATGCGTAAGCGGTTGTGCAGTCAGGCTGCTCCGGAAACGCGGGCCTACGCCGAGGACTTCAAGACCAAGCTGCATGAGATCCAGCCGGAGATTGCCGATGTGCTCGTCCCGAACTGTGTCTATCGATGCGGATGCCCGGAGCTTCATCCGTGCGGGATGTATGAATGGTGGCTGAAGTTTCATCCGGAGATCGCGAGCACGGATATTCAGGCTCGGTATGACAAGTACAACGAGCTGTTCCGGAAAGCGAGGAGCAAGGCATGACGTACATGGAGGCATGGAAGCTGACGGCTCCGTATCTTCCGATCGATACGGACGAGCGGAGAGAGGCGTATCTGCTGATGTTCGGAGCGGTAAAGGCGATGAGCGAGAAGGAGGAACAGCATGGAAAAGCTGGCAAAGCGGATCAGGAGCAGCAACAAACAGTACTTTGATGCCGGTGTGGACGCCGGGACGCAGAAGGCGTGTGACCTTCTTCTGGTGGCGGCCTATGAGTGCGGCTTTATCCGCACGCCCGAAAAGGCGAAGAAGCTGATGGAGACCTTGACGCAGCTGGAATCCGAGTACGGCGTCGCCTGGCAGTGCAGGCCGGAATCCGACGAAGCGATTGCGAGAATCGACTATGTGCTGCAAAAGGTCTGCGGCGGGTACTTCCAGCCGTTTTTCGAGCGAAATGACCTGATAAAGGACTGGTGGGACAGATGATATGCAGCTGTGGCGGAAAGTTTTACTCGCTGGAAGTCCGGCCTTACAAAAAGTACGGCATACTCCAACGCAGACGGTACGAATGCCGGAAATGCCACAAGGTGATCTCTGTTGCGGAGGTAGACGAGAAGGAATACAAGGAGATCAAGGAGAAGATCACGGAGCTGGAAATCAAGCTCTATGCGGTCAGAAAGGCGGTTATGGAATGATCGAGGGAACGAAAGACGACAACGGGAAACTGAAGCTCTCCCGTGTGCCGCCGGAACTCATTGAGGCGGTGGCCAGAGTACGGGATTTCGGGGACAGAAAGTACACCGATCCTGAGAATTGGAAGCACATTGCCCCGGAACGGTGGCACGAGGCGCTGCTGCGCCATGTGCTGGCGATTTGGAATGATCCGATGCACATTGATGAGGAATCCGGCCTGCCGTCCCTGTGGCACGTAGCGTGCAATGCGGCGTTTCTGTGTGCACAGGATAACGAGGTGAATCCGTACACGTTTTGCAAGGCGATACCTTTTGCGGCAATCATCGATGAATAGAGGGCGGAAGATGGAAGACATTACAAAGCAGGAGTATTCCGCGTGGCTGGAAGAATCTATAGGCACTGTGTTGAAACTGAAGCCCGCGTCAATCTGTATTTGCGCGACGAGAGAAGACGGAATAACGTTTACGGGGTATTACAACGCAACAGCGCAGGATAAGGCTGTCTTTGCCCACAACATCCAGAGTGACGTTGTAATGGATATTATCAAGGCCAACGCGGACGTAATCAAAGGAATCTTGGAAGGTGACAGCGATGAAGAACTGCAATAGCTGTGAATTCTGCATCGCGTGGTGGTGCGATCTCTACGAACGGTTTCTGGATTCGGATGAGAACGGGCCGCTACCGTGCGAGGAATGTTTGGAGGCGGAAGATGGGGAAATACAAATACTCGCTGAACGAGAAGATCAAGGGCTATGTGGAGTTTCAGCTGGCGCACTATAACGAAATCAAGAGAGATCTTGGCCGGGAGAAAGATGCGATGATGCCATCGACCGTAGCAAAGTATGGGGCCGGAGGCGGGCATGGCTCTGAGGCGTCACGGACGACGGAAAACATCGGGTTAAGGATGGCCACTTCGCCGTATATCCGGAATCTGGAGCTGACGGCGGCGGCGCTTGGAAGGGTGATCTCTACGCTGGATGAAACGGATCTGAAGCTCGTCGATCTGGTGTACTGGAAAGGGAGCTACACGGTCGAGGGGGCGGCAATGATCGCGGGGATCGGAAAGTCCGCAGCGTACACAAGAATCAATGATATCCTCGGAAGGGCGGCGATAGAACTCGGGTGTGTCAACGCATAAAAAGCCCCCGGCAGGAGAAAACCTGTCGGGGTGTTTTTATGCCTCATGCGCCTCCAGATAGTTACCGATCCAACCACGGATCAGCTCATTTGGAGTGGTGCCGCTGGACTTTGCAGCGGCTTTAAAGTCATCCGCGATCTCCCGCTTGATCTTACAGGAGATCACGGACATGTTTTCTGCATCCCACTTGTTGCGGGTGCGCTTTTGCGCATCAGTTGGCATGCGCGACAACCTCCCAGCTGTCGCAGCGGTTGCCGTCGTAATCGATCCATGCACGGCCAATGTCCTCGGTCTTGCAGCGGGTGATCTCGCCGGTGTTGGTGTTAAAGCGGTAGGTGTACCGCCCGATGACCGTGCCCTTAAAGCCAAAGTCGTTGTCGCTGTAATTGCCAGCCTCGCGGATGATCTTTTCGATGGTGGCCTGTTTCATTTTTATTTACTCCATCGGTGCCACAGGCTGGAACCGGGTGCGACTTATATTCTTTTGTAGGCACCAACGGCCTGCGCAAGCAAGAGCCGGAGGTAATCCGGGCAGGAACGGCGGGAGCCTTCCCAATCTTCAAGAGTCCGCCTCGGGATGCAGAAGAAATCGCTGAACGCCTGCTGTGAAAGCCCGGAAAAAGCGCGAATCTCGCGGACGGACATGTGCGCTACGTCCCACAGCTCGCCGAGAATGCGATCACGATCTTCCGGGGAAGCTGCCTCCGGATTATCTGCGGAGCTTGGCAACACGCGACCGGATACAAAATCATCGCGGCTCTCTGTGGAAATTGCCTTGTGCCACAAGAGGCTGAACTGCTTATATTCATGCTCCAAAGCCTCTTTCCGCTTCTTATCTTCGAGTTCCCGTTCCAACGCAGCCTTTTCTCGCCTCTTGGCGTTAATACTATCCTTGTTTTTGGCGTACCACGCACGATGTTTTGCATAATATTTCTCAGGATTGGCTTTTTGATCCAGTGCGTGTAATTGCCGCTGCCGTTTGGCTAGGCACTCATTTGAGCAGCACTTGTGCCGCCTGCCATCCAGCGGGAACGGCTTCCCGCAAACGATGCAGTTGGCATACGCAAAAACAACTTCGCACGATGCGGCTTCCGGCTTCCTCCGACATTTTGGGCAACAGGTATTCCGAATTTGTCCATCGAAGTGCGCGCCGCAAAGCGCGCATACCCGATCCATTATTTGATCCCCCATGCTGCGAGGGTGTCACGGATGTACTCCGTATCTTCCTCGCTCAGAGCTTCCCACGGAGTTGCCGGATCAGAGATGATCCTGGAGATCTCTGCAATCACCCCATCGCAGCCTGCATCCTCAAGCGCATTGAGGCACATCGGCTCGCCGGATGTCTCGGCAAGCCAGCCGCCGTAGACGTCATCAACATCGGCGTACAGAGCGAACTGCTCGTTGCCATCGTGGCGGGAAATGAAAGCGGAATTGAAGCTGAACTGGATGTAAGTCTTTTTCATTTTGTTTTCCTCCTTGCTTACGCCTTGTTTTTATCTTATGGCTATACAATACCACGCAATGCGTGGAATGTCAAGTGCAATTTGCAAAAAACTGAAATTCGTTAAATATTTTTTTGACGCGCCTCTGCTGGAGGAAAAAAAGCGGAAAAATCGGGCCATAAACCGTGATATTATGGTATCAGCCAGATAGGCATTGACGATCCTCCTTCCTTTATAACGGAGCGTATGGTGAAACGGCCATACGCTCTACCTTTATCCGGAGGAGCTGAGAGAAGATGAGGACACTGTGTTATAGATGCCGCGACAGCTATGAACTTGCCGGGTATCGATGCAGATGGACGGGAAATAAACAGAAAAGCGCCTGCGACCTGTGCGGCAGGCCGGGCGTGGATTACAACATTTTGAAGAAAGGAGCGGCGCAGCATGGGAAACAAAATCACAAAGCAAAAAGGCCCGGGACATCCGAGAACGTTTCAAAGCAAAGACGAGCTGATCGAGCTGTGGATGATCTATTGTGATGAGATCGCAGCACAAGGGTATGTGTCGGCTCCAACGCAGTCCGGCTTTGCAAAGTGGCTGTCAAACGAATGGAAGAGCGTGGATCGGCGGACGATCTACAATGCGCTGAACCAATACTTTCCCACAATAAAGTATGAATTCAACCAGATGCGGGCGGACGTGATCGCAACGGGGGCAATGATCGGAAGGTACAACGCCTCGTCTGCGATCTTCGGGCTGAAGAACTGGTGCGGATGGACGGACAAGCAGGAGGTCGGAAACTTGGATGGCAAGCCATTCCGGCAGTCCATTGATTTGACGGAGCTGAGCGACGAGGAATTGATGGCGATGGCCGATGAATAAGGCGGTCATGGCCGAGCTGGCACGGAGAGAGCTGGCGAGACGAAACTATGAGCAATATCTGAGCCTTGTGCAGGGCCCGCAATGGGTTCGCACAGGGCTCTCACAATATCTGTCCAGAAAGATCCAGGCGTTTCTGGAGGCGGAGACAGGGCATGCGTATGACATTCTTTTAATCGAGACGCCGCCGCAGCACGGGAAGAGCATGACGGTGACGGAATCCGTCCCGAGCTGGTATCTGGGGAAGCATCCGGAGGCACGGATCATCATGGCGTCGTACAACGAGGGCTTCGCGGAGCGGTTTTTGCGGCGGAACAAGGAGAAGATCCGGAGGTTCGGAAAGAACCTTTTCGGCATTGAGATCGGCGTCGCCCGGTCGACGGAACTGGAGCTGTCAAACGGGATGGGGCGCATCATCTCGCGCGGTTTGCTGTCCGGCATTACGGGCAATCCGGCGAATCTCATTCTGATTGATGACCCGGTGAAGAACCGGCAGGAGGCCGATTCCGAGACGACGCGGGACAAGGTCTGGGAGGAATGGCAGAATTCCTTGAAATCCCGTCTGGCTGCTGGGGCCAAGGTCATTGTGATCATGACGCCGTGGCACGAGGATGATCTGGCGGCGCGGATTCTGAAGAGCGAGGCGAATGTGGAACTGGTGCGGCTGCCGGTCGAGGCGGAAGAGCATGACCCGATGGGCAGGAAGCCCGGCGAGGCGCTGTGCCCGGAGCTGGGGAAGGATGCGAAGTGGCTTGCGGAATTCAAGCGGTCGTATCTCTCCGATGCGCAGGGCGGGGCGCGGGCGTGGATGGCGCTCTATCAGTGCTCACCGCGCGTCGAGGGCGGAAATCTGGTTCGGCGGGACTGGTGGCGATTTTATGATCCGAAGGCCGTGACGAGCTTCGGCACGGAGGTCATTTCGGTGGACGCGGCGTTCAAGGGCGCGGAGGACAACGACTTCGTGGCGATCACGGTTTGGGGCAAGCGCGGGAATGACTACTATCTGCGCTACTGTCTGAACCGGCACCTCGATTTTCCGGGGACGCTGGCGGCCATCCGGACGGTGCGGGGGCTGTATCCGAACGCGCGGGCCGTGCTGATCGAGGACAAGGCGAACGGATCGGCGGTCATTCAGGTGCTGCAAGCGGAAATGTTCTGCATCCCCATTCAGCCGCTGGGCGGCAAGGTGGCCAGAGTGAACGCGGTGAGTCCGGCGATTGAAAGCGGGCACGTGCTCGTGCCGGAGGGCGAGCCGTGGGTCGAGGAATTTCTTGGGCAGTGGACGAGCTTTCCGGCTGGGGCGCATGACGATATGGTGGACTCGGCGAGCCAGGCGCTGCAATACCTTTTGAGGACGTCCGGGGCGTTTGAGCCGGTGAAGAGGAACGAATGGGAGATCGCGCAGGAGCAGGAAGAACGGGCGTTTCTGGACGACGCCTATGACGTATATGGATAGGAGAAGAACATGGTCGATATTTTGATCGGGGTGCTGCTGCTTGGCGTTGGCGGCATGGCCGGATGGTTTTTGAGAAAGGCTGTGGAGCGGCTGACACACAAGGCCGAAGTGCAGACAGCGAGCGAAAAGGAATTGATTCGGCTGAAAGAGGACAAAGAAGCCTTTGACGTGCTGATGGGCTACAACATCGACATGGCCTATGGATTGGATAAGAAGGAGTAAGGCATGGGGCAGAACAGTAAAACCAGAGCGTGGGAACTTTATGAAAAGGGGCGGCAGTACAACAACAGCCTCGTCCCGAATCAGTACCGGCTGGTGAACACAAATATTGAGTTCTTCGCGGGGAATCAGTGGATCAATGTACCAATGACACCCGCGATGTCTCGCCTGCCGAAGCCGGTATTCAACATCATCAAGCGTGTGGCAAGTCTGTTTGTGGCGAGTTTGACGTCCTCCGGCACGACGATCCACTTTGAACCGCTCTCCTATTACGACGGCGAGAATCAGAAAGACCCCGAGAACAACGCGGCGGAATACGCTACGGCAGAGGTCGAGAACCTGCTGGAGAAGTTCAAGTTTGAATACAAGATCCGGGAGGCCCTGTTCGATGGGGCACAGACCGGAGACTACGCTGCGCACTTTTGGTGGGACGCGGATGCGCTGCCGTATGGCGGAGCCTTTGGCGTGCACCGGGGCGAAATTCAGATGGAGCTTGTCGACGGGATCAACATCATGTTCGGCAATCCGAACGATTCCCGCGTGGAGACACAGCCCTATATCCTTGTCATTGGCAGAGATACCGTTGAAAATCTCCGGGCCGAGGCCAAACGGCACAAGGCCAAGGACGCGGACGGTGCATTTCAGCCGGACGCGGAGTACAACGAACAGGCAGGCTCCGGCGGAAAGGTGGAGATCACGTCCGACGACGGGACGGGCAAGGCCCTCTATGTATATCTCTACACAAAGGTGACGACGGAAGAGCCTGTGATGGATGAGAACACCGGCGAGCCGATGCAGGAGCCAGTCGTGGACAAGGAAGGGAATCCGGAGTATCAGAGAGATACGAAAGGGAACCTCATTCTCGGAGAGGACATGCAGCCGATCCCGAAAACCAAGGATATGAAGCGGATGGTGACGACCGTGCATGTGACGAAGGCGACGCGCACGGCGGTCATCTTTGAGGATGTGGACACGGGGCTTTCCCGATACCCCATTGCGTGGGCCAACTGGGAGAAACAGAAGAACCAGTACCACGGGAGGGCGCTGACCACAGGATTGATCCCGAATCAGATTTTTATCAACTCGATGTTCGCGATGGCGATGCGGCACTTGCAACTGCTGGGCTTCCCGAAGACGGTCTACAACGCCGATCTCATCGGGAACTGGTCGAACGAGATCGGACAGGCCATCGGCGTCAGAGGCTTGCAGCCGGGACAGAGCATTTCTCAGGTCGCTTACAACCTTCAGCCCGCAGATATGTCCAATCAGATCCTGACGGTCATTGACCGGGCGATTTCTTACACAAAGGACTGCATGGGCGCGACGGATGCGCAGCTTGGCAACGTGAAGCCGGACAACACGTCGGCGCTGATGGTTTTACAGAGCAATGCGGAAGTGCCGCTGGAGAACATCCGGGCAGGGCTGCATGAATGGGTGGAGGACATCGGAGCGATTTTGCTGGATATGATGGGTACCTATTACGGGAAACGGCCCATCGTGAAGGATCGGAAGATGCAGGAAGCGATGCTGGATGCGTCCGGAAACCCGACAATTGACCCGACGACTGGCATGATGCAGATGCAGAGCGTGTCCAGAAGAGTTGTGGAAGATTTTGATTTTGCACAGTTCAAGCACCTGTGGCTCAACATCCGGGCGGACGTTGGCGCGACCTCGTATTATTCCGAGATCGCGATGACGCAGACGCTCGACAACCTGAGAGCGGCGGGCGTGCTGGATGTGATCCAGTATCTTGAGAGAGTGCCGGATAAGCTCATCCCCCAAAAGGGTGAGCTGATCGATGAGCTGAAAAAGGCAGCTGGTCAGCCGCAGCAGACCGCAGGCGCGGAGATGCCGCTGCAAGGCGGGCCTCTGAGCGAGGACAAGGCCGTGAGCAGCCTTCCGGCGTCGGTACAGCAGCGGTACAGCACCTTGCCGAATGAGGCGAAACGGGCGCTGAGAAACGCCCAGAGCATGTAAATGACACACTACCATGTGCCAAAATAAATCATCTGCCTACCCGCAGAAAGGAGAAACAGTATGGACGAACAAAACATGGCCGCGATCCCGGAGGAAGAGGACGTGATGATGCCGGACGGCTACGGCACCGGAGACGACTTCTTCGCGGACGAATGGACGGGGCAGGATGCGGACGCGCAGCCGGAACCCGAACAGGAGGCCGAACCGGAGAAGCCGAAAGAGGATGCTCCTACCACTGAGCAGCCCGAGGAAGACCATGAGGCGCAGGAACCAGAGGCGGAAACGCCGGAGGATGCGCCGCGCAGACTTCGCTTCAAGGCCCGCGTAGACCGTGAGGATATGGACGTGGACATTGGCGAGGACGAGGTTCCAGCCCTCTATCAGCTGGCAAAGGCCGGGGAACGCTGGAAAGCCAAGAACGACACGATGCGCCAACAGGTGGAGCATTATGAGCAGATGGCGAAGGGCATGGGCTATGCGACGGTGGACGAGATGATCCAAAAGACCGCCGAGGGCTACAAGTCCGCAAAGGTGCAGGAGCTGATGGAGCAGGGCACGCCGCAGACCATCGCCGAGGACTATGTGGACAGGATGATGCAGCGCGAGGCGGCAAAGGCTCCCGACCCGGAGCCGGAGGAACCCACGCCGGAGGCCCATGAACGCAACATTCAGGCGGAGGCGCAGGAGCTGATTGTGGCCCGGCCTGACCTGAAAACCAGACAGCTGCCGATGGAAGTCGTGGAGGCATGGCGGAACGGGGAGAATCTCCTGAACGCCTACAACCGGTATGAGGCCCGGCAGAAGGAAGCCGAAAATCAGAAACTCAAGAAAGAAAACAACATCTTAAAACAAAATGCGGCTGCGGCGGCAAAAGCACCCGTCAAGGGCGTCACAGGTGGCGCGCCGACGGACACGGAGCCGGAAGATCCCTTCCTGAAAGGGTTTGATTCCGACCCGTGGTAACTTTGCGCCGCGCCATGAATAGAAAGGATTGATATTATGGCAGGCGGAAAAAACCTTGCAACCAAGTACAGCAACAAGGTGGATGAAAGATTCACCAAGCAGTCTCAGGCCATGATGGCCCTGAACAACGACTATGAGTTTACCGGCGTAGAGACCGTCAAGGTCTACTCCATCCCGGTCGTCCCGCTGAAGGACTACTCCAGAAGCGGCTCGAACCGCTACGGCACGCCGGACGATCTCCAGAGAAACGTGCAGACGATGACGGTCAAGAAAGATCGCGCGTTCACGTTCATCATCGACAAGGGCGACAAGCTCCAGAGCCAGATGGTCATGGACTCCGGCAAGGCCCTTTCGAGACAGACCAACGAGGTCATGATCCCCGAGTTTGATGCGTATTGCTTCAAGACCCTTGCAGATGCGGCTACCGAGGCGGGCAACAGCGATTCGACCGCGCCGACCAAGAACAACGCCTATGAACTGTTCCTGAAGGGCATGGAATCCCTCGGCGACAACAACGTCCCGGATCAGGGCCGTGTGGCGTTCTGCTCCTATGCGTTCGCCAACCTCCTGAAGCAGGACAGCGCGTTCATGAAGTACGGCAACACTTCGCAGGAAATGCTCGTCAAGGGCGTCATCGGTGAAGTGGATGGCGCGAAGATCGTGAAGGTTCCGTCGTCCCGGCTCCCGGCGGGCTGCGCGTTCATTCTCTGCCACCCGCTGGCAGCGACCGCGCCGAAGCAGCTTGAAGAGTTCAAGACCCATGACAACCCTCCCGGAATCTCCGGCTGGCTGTGCGAGGGCCGCTTCATTTACGACTGCTTCGTTCTCAATGAGAAGGTCGGCGGCGTCTACTATCAGGGCGGCGGCAAGCTGAAGAAGCTGACTGTGCAGTCGGTTGGTACGGCGACCAACAAGAGCACCATTTCCCTGATCCCCGGTCAGCATGACAGCAACGGCGCGAAGTGGTACTACAACACCGCCGCGACGAAGGGTGCGCTGCTTGGCGCGACGCAGGGCACGGCGATCACAAAGGCCTCCTGGACGGAGCTGACGGCGGCGACGCTGGAGATCAGCGTGACTTCCGGCCACAAGTTCATTGAGATCGTGGAGGTCGACAGCGCGGACAAGCCGCTGGCGCACACGATCACGAAGCTCAACGCAGGTTGATTTATTTGAAAAATCCCCCGGCTTGAAACCGGGGGATTTCCCTTTAAGGAGGGCTTATGACTTACGGACAATTAAAAGCTGATGTTCTCCGGCTCATCCATCAGTATTCCATTGCCGGGAACAAGGTAGCGACGACATATAACAATCAACAGGATTATCTGAACCGCATCCCCTCGCTGGCGAATGATGCGCTGGTGTATCTGGCGACGACCGCGCGGCGGCTCCGGGAGGTGGCGGATCTGTCAGACCCGGTCGAGATGGGGAATTGGCTTGTATATACGATGCCGGGCGATTTCTGGCAGCTTTGCCCGTCCGGGATCATCTATGTGGACAACCACGGAAACGTCTCCCGGACGAGCCGCTATAAGCTCATGGGCGAGAACAAGATCGCCGTGCCGAAGCCACAGCGGGAGATCAAGGCGGAGTATTTCCGCTATCCTGTGCTGCTCAGGAGCGTACCGGAGGATTCGGATTTCATCGACTGCCCAATGGAGGCGCAGAGCGCACTCGCGTTTTATATTGCATCACATTTGGAGATCTTCGACGATCCGTACATTCAGGCGACATTTTACAATGAATTTGAAAATAAACTGTCCAGATTGGGAGAGATCCCGGCGGCGACGGTCGGCATCGTTTCGGATGAATATGCGGATTGGGGTGGCTGGTGATGTATCTATCCAATCGAAACCCATATCTCAGCACGAGCAATCTGCCAAGCGCGAAAACAGAGTATTCCGTTGATTACGACAAGCTCGACGGTGGGCTGAATTTATGGGACTTGGACTACCGGATGGGGCGGAATGAAAGCCCGGAGATGGAGAACCTATGGTGGAAAGATGGCGTGATCTGCTGCCGGGACGGTCAGAACGCCTGTGACGGCGTGGATGAGGACGGCAAAAAGCCGGGGCCGGGCGTCGGCTACGCGGCAAGCAATGGGCAGTTCCACGGGATGGAGTTCTTCCACATCGGGGCGTGCATCTACTACGGCGATCCGAGCCAGGAGGACATGACGCTTACCAAGCTCTGCGAGGGCATTCCGGAGGTGCGGGGGACGTTCTTCCAGTACGACGGGGCGCTCTACTATAAGACAAAGGGCTGCTTCAAGAAGATCACAAAGGACGCGACGTTCAAGGCGGCGGATGTGGCGGGCTATGTGCCCGTCATTGTGCTCAATGCAGACCCGGCGACGGGTTCCGGCGACCTCTATCAGCCGGAAAACCGGCTGGCCGATGGAAAGACCGTGTGGTACAACGCGAAGGAAAGTGTGAAGGAATACCATCTGCCGGTGCAGGATGTGGCGGCGGTGACGAAGGTCGAAGTGGACGGTGCGGAAAAGACCGTGGAGACGGATTACACGGTCGATCTGGAAAAGGGCACGGTGACATTCACGTCGGCCCCGCCGGTGACGAACCCGCCGACGAACAATACCGTGAAGATCACGTTTGAGAAGGAGAACACGGCGGCGAAGAAGGCCGTGATGGACTGTCGGTATGCGGCGGTGTATGGCGGCGGGAACTCGGTGGTGCTGGTGCTGGCCGGATCGGAGGAACAGCCGAACGCCTATTTCTGGAACGGGAATCACACGGTGATGGATGCGGCGTATTTCCCGATCTCGCAGTACAACCTCGCGGGCGACCGGGCCGAGGCCGTGACGGGCTTCGGCGTGCAGAGCGGATTTCTCATGATCTTCAAGGAGCATTCCGTCGGACGGGCGGAGCTGTCCACAAGCGAAATTGACGGGCGGGCGTATCTGACGCTGAACTACACGAACGTGAACAGCGAGACGGGCTGTGATCTGCCGTGGACAATTAAACTGGTGGAGAACAATCTGGTGTTCTGCAACCGGGAGCAGGGCGTCCACATTGTGAAGAGCACGACGCCGGCGCTGGAGAACAACATCGAATCGATCAGCCGGAACGTGAACGGGACGGCGGAGCGGCGCGGGTTGCTCTACGATGTGCGCAAAGAGGGGGACGTGTGTTCATGTGACGACGGGGATCGATACTGGCTGGCGGCGAATGGGCATGTGTATGTGTGGGACTATGTGCTGTCGTCAGCGAGCAAGCCGAGCTGGTTCTACTTCACAAATATTAGGGCGGCGGCGTTCTTCCTCGCGGACGAGACGGTGCATCATCTCAGCCCTTCGGGCCGCGTGACGCGGATGGAACGGACGTATGCCGACTTCAATGGGCCGATCGACAAGGTATATCGGTTCGCGACGCAGCATTTCGGCAGCTATGACCGGCTGAAGGATGTGCGGCGGGTGGTATTTCAGACGCGGTCGGACACGGACACGAAGATCCGCATCACGTACCGGAGCGACTATGAGACGCGGCGCGACCGAACGGACATCGAGAGCTTCAGCTGGCGGCTGTGCCCGCGGGATCTGACGCATCGGTACTTGGGCGTGCCGCAGTTTGCGCTGACGGCGGTGCGGAGGCCGGGATGCCGCCATGTGCGGCATTTCACGATGACGCTGGAGAACCATGAGGCGTTCCGCGATATGTCGCTCGTGGGGGCGCAGATCTACTACAACTACCAAGGGAGGGACAGATGATGGGCTATCTGGAAAAGCTCGAATTTTCGAAGGACTGGACGAAGGCGGAGGATTTTCCAACGTATGAGCCGGACGAGAGCCAGGTGCGGGCAGATTTGCAGCTGCTGCACAACGAGGCAAAGGCGGCCATCAACGCGCTGGTGGACAAGCTGGAATCGGCGGAATTTGCAAGCCATCTGGCGGTGAGCACGGAGGGCATGACGGCGACAAATCTGGCGGCGGCGCTGGCGGAGATTTTGGCGACGGCGAAGGCCGCGCAGGCCGGTACGATCGTGGATGGGACGGTGACGGAAGCGAAGCTGGCCGCGGCGCTGGTGCAGAAGATCAACAGCATCGACGTGACCTATTCGATGAACGCGCCGACGGCCAATGAGACGCCGGAGACGGGGTATCAGCTGGGCAAGCTGTGGCTGAAGCCGGAGTTTTCGATCCAGAATCTTGCGTCTGACCATGTGCTTGCGACCGGTACGAACTGGACGGGCGAGAACGTGACGAAGGAGGCAAGCGGCGGGAAGCTGATCTTTTCGGGCACGGGCGACAGCCAGTATGGCACGGCAAAGGCGGAATTCACCGTTCCGGCGGGGCATACGGTGCGTGTGTGGCTGACGGCAGAGGAAACGGCGGGACAGTTCGCGTCGCTGAAGGCGTATCTCGGCACGGCGGAATATACGCTGACGAGCGGAACGCAGCTCGTGCAGGATGTGACGGCGGGCGAGGACGGAAAAGTCGCCATTCAGGTGAAGGCCGACTGGTCGAACACGGTGACGGCAGCGGGCGGAAAGTTCACGATCACGGCGTTCACGGCGGTGGACAAGGCGGCATCGATGCTGCCGGGGTGCATTGCGCTGACGGATGGGAATCTCGACGCGCTGGTGGCAGCAAAAGCACCGTTCGCCGAGACGAAAACGCGGCGCGAGCTCTACGGCCAGCAGACGGCGGGCGTCTGGAAGCGGCTCGCGCCGGACGAGGATCAGACGACGGATGAGATGACCGTGCCAAAGGGCGTGGCGCAGACGCTGGGCGTGACGGCGGGTGCAACGCTGAGTGCGGCGCTGGAACGGCTGTATGCGGTCTTTGAGGATGTGAAGGCCGTTCTGAACGGCGGAACGGCGGAGGGCATCCGGACGATGGAGCGGTGCGTGTTCGGATATTATGATGGTGACGGGACGTATGGTGCGGAGCATCCGACGACGCTGGCACTGGACTTTGTGCCGAAGTATGTGGAGCTGGTCGGCGGCGGCAAAAGCGACGGGACGACCTTTGAACCGTTTCGTGACGATGAATCCATTCGCTATCCGAGATTCCGGATCATGACGGGGACGCTGACGACGGAGTTTCAACAGAATCAGGGCTGCTGCGCGTTGTCGTTACAATATAACTATTATGGCAGAAAGAGCGAGGACGGAAAGACGCTCTATTGGTATGGCGAACAGCAATACGGAAATCCGGGTTACCCAATGGCCGCTTCGGTACAGTTCAACGCGAGCGGCGCGCGGTATTATTACCGGGCTTACGGCTGAGGAGGACAGAGATGAAAACGCTGAAATTTACGATCCGGGACAAGCACATCACGCGGCAGGACGGGAACGCGGTGGTGGCCGGAGCGGTGAACCACTACGAGCTGGAGCTGGCGTTTGATGAGGACTGGTACGGGCTGACGAAAACCGTCGTGCTGGAAAATGGGGACGTGAAGGTGGAACTGCTGTACACGGGCGGACTGACGCTGCCGTGGGAGGTCTGTAAAGAGGGCGGCTTGCTGCTGTCGGTACGCGGGACAAAGACGCTCGGCGACGGGCGGACGCAGGTGGTACGGACGGCGCGGATGGCGAAGCCGATCCCGGTCGAGCCGGGCGGAAGCGAGGAGGGCGAGGCTCCGTCCGGCTTTACGCCCGAGCTGGCGGAACAGGTGCTGGCCGTCTTGGGGGATCTTGCGGCGCTTCTGACAAAGAACAAGAACACGATGGTCGCGGCCATCAACGAGATCTATCAGGAGGCCGGGATCGAGAGCATCCGCTTCAAGGAGACTGACGCCGAGGGAAACAACGTCTACACCGTGAACCTATCCCGCGGGGAAAGCTATGAGATCAAGGCTCCCATCGGCAAGACTGGGCCGCAGGGCGCACAGGGCATCAAGGGCGATACCGGCAGGAAGGGCGACAAGGGAGACAAAGGCGAGAAGGGAGACACCGGGGCCAAGGGAGACACTGGCGCAACGGGCGCAAAGGGCGAAACTGGCGCGACCGGCGCGACCGGCCCGCAGGGCATCACGCCCACCATCGGGGAGAATGAGAACTGGTATCTCGGAAATGTTGACACCGGGAAACCATCCCGAGGCCGTCAAGGAGAGAAAGGCGAGAAAGGCGAGACCGGGGCCAAGGGCGAAACTGGCGCAACGGGAGCGACAGGCCCACAGGGCGAGACGGGGCCGAGAGGGCCGCAAGGCTTGCAGGGCGTTCAGGGCGAACCCGGTAAGGGATTGACCATCTCGGGCTACTACGCGACGGCGCAGGCTCTGGCCGCTGCGGTGACGAATCCAACGGCTGGCGACGCTTACGGCGTGGGCACGGCAGAACCGTATGACATTTATATCTATGACGGTGTGACCTCTGCGTGGGTCAACAACGGCCCCTTGCAGGGCGCGAAGGGCGAGAAGGGCGACAAGGGCGACAAGGGCGACACCGGGGAAAAGGGAGAACCGGGCAAAGACGGCAGCCCCGGCGCAGCCGGTGCACCCGGCGCACCCGGCGCGGACGGCGTCACCCCGACGATTGGAGCGAACGGCAACTGGTTCTTGGGCAGCACTGATACTGGGAAACCCTCCCGAGGGGTGAAGGGCGAACAGGGCGTTCAGGGCGAACAGGGACCGCAGGGCGAACCAGGCGCGAAAGGTGAAACAGGCGCGGCAGGCGCGACCGGCCCGGAGGGGCCGCAAGGGCCGCAGGGCGAACCTGGCGTGAAAGGCGACCCCGGCGAGACCGGCCCGCAAGGCCCCGCCGGTCACACGCCGGTGAAGGGGACGGATTATTTCACCGCTGCGGACAAGAACGAGATTGCCGAAGCTGCTGCTGCGCTGGTCACTGTGCCGAGTGCTTCCTCCACCACCCCGAAAGCGCCGGGGATGGCTTCGGCTGGTTCGGAAAGCGCGTATGCCCGTGGGGATCATGTACACCCAAAGCAGACGGTGACGAAGTCGGACGTTGGTTTGGGAAACGTGGACAATGTATCGATCAACACGAGACTGAACCGGACGACGAATGTGAACGCGGCGGACGCGAACTACACGACGTACATGGCGCGGGGCGAGGCGCTGTTTTCGACAGAGACCACGCCGACCGTCAACGGCTGCATTGCGTGGCAGTATGGTTAAGGCGGTGATTCTATGGGTCAAAAGGCAGAAATCAACGAAACAGGCTATGACCTCAAGGGCGGAAAGGCCCTTATCGGCGGCACGGCCTACGCTATCAAGAAGGGACGGACACTCAAAGATGGGACGGGGTATGACGTAAAGTTTGCACCGAGTGTCTTTGCGATAACAGGCAGGCTGAACTCAGGATATAGCGAATATTATCCAGAAATCAGAAACGGAACATCCGTTCTCTTATCTAGCGGAGTAAGCACATTCGAAGTTAAAGCTGGAACGACACTAACGCTTTTTTTAGCCTCCATTTCGTATGACGGTCGCGTTCAGGTTTATATGAATGGCGTGAAAACGAAAGATGAAAGTCTAAGCAACAACACCGGTAGCAATAGTTACAGCTTCAACTTTACCCCGGAATCAGATTGTACCATCGTTGGCGATGCAGAAGGAACGTCCACATTCCACTGGCGCATTACGACATCTTAGGAGGCATTTATGGCACAGAAAGTAATGATCAACGGCACATATTACGACCTGAAGCCGTCGCCCGTCCTTATCGATGGAACAAAATACCAGATCGGGGGGGCAGAACGATGATCGGCGGCACGGGGTATGATGTTAAACTCGCGAAAAGTTTGACGTGGTTGTTGAACGACACAGTAGACATTTGGACTGACTTCGACGTATATATTGGCTTTACGATAGGCGTGATACACTGCAATAGGATTTTTTGCGAGTATGCAACATGGTTGCCGGGGCGGGTCTTGAACTCTCGTCAAGATAATAATACCAATGTCTTAATATATTCGGCTAATGGGTGGGGCGATGGTCAAAGCGGCGCAGTATACCGGACAATCACGTTCGACGAAGAGCCAACGGGCGACTTTTTGACTTGGTTGGATGCCAACGGCACAAGACAATAAAGGAGATGAGCAAATGAGTACATCGGTTATCATTCACGAAGTGGAATACCCGGCTGAGATCAGCGGGGTATTGCAGAATCCCAAGTGGGACAGGCGTGACACGAAGTCGATCACGCTGGAAATGACGCACGCACAGGCGGTGAGCCTGTTTGTGGATGGCCTTGCGTGGGGCATTAAACAGGTCAACACCTATCCGGTTTTTGACGACAAGGGCCAGCCCACAGGCGAAACGACGACCGAGACGCAGACCTTTGACAACTCGGATTATTCGGTCGCCGGGAGCATCACAGACAACCGGGATGGAACTGTGACCATCCTGATGGGCAAGCATACGGAGTTGGAGATCGCGCAGGACGCGCGGGATGAGGCAGAAAGTGCTCTGGCAGAATTGGAGGCGGCTTATGACAACGGCTAAACTCGAGAAGATGAAGAAATCCATCACAGACGGGCGTATGGTGGCGAGAGCTGGCGGCATTTCAATGGCGGTGGAACAGAGCGACAAGCTCGGCTTTGACTGGCGCATCTATTCCGTAAACGATGTCGTGGTGCGTAAGGATTATGTAGAGCAGGCGGTCAAGGTCGGAACTGCGGACAACCCCATCGTCTGGAAGGACGGCATGACGGCTTATCCGAACTTCTATTACACGAAGGACGGCGTCCGGAAGGTCTGGACGGGCACGGATTGGGCCATGCCGAGCTGGGATGATGAGCGGTTCGTGGAGTTTTAGAGCATAAAAAAACCGCCATTCGGCGGAAATTGACAAGGCGCTTCGTTCATGCTATGATGGACGTGCCCCGAAAGGGGCGGGGCGCTGCTATCAAAAACAGCGGTCAGTCACTTCCCTGTAAAGGGGGTGATGCTGATGGGACACAGGCGGAGGGCGAAAGTCCTTCGATTCCTGCTTCGATTGGCAATCATGGTACTTATCATGTTGCTATTGACCCAGAAAGTTTGTTGACCGCCCGGAGGGAACCCGAGCGGTCAATGATGTTTACCATTTTTGACTAGCTAGGACTGACCGCCGTAGCAGCGCCCTTTTCTATTTCCATTATAGCCGAATGTGCCGCTTTGTCAAGTATGACAGGGCGGCATTTTCTATGCCGGGAAAGGAAGTAAGAGATGGATGATGGAATTCAGGCAAAGATCGTGGAGATCGACCAGCGATCCAAGAGCAACACGCACCGCATCAACGACTTAGAGGAAGACAACCGGGCGCTGCACGCGCTGGCAACGTCGGTCGAAGTCCTCGCCACGAAGCAGGAGACCATTGAGAGCAACGTGCAGGAGATCAAGACGGACGTCAAGGCACTAAAGGCTGTGCCGGGGAGCAAGTGGGAAGCGCTGGTCAAGGCGGTCGTGACAGCCATTGTGGGGGCGCTGGTGGGCTTTGCGCTGGCCCATGCGGGGATCGTGTGATGGAGACGTCAAAAAAGCTGCTGATCGGCAGCGCGGCGGCAAGCGTCGTTTGCATTATCCTGAATGTGCTCGGCGTGCTGAGTGTGGAGGTCACGTTGGCAGTCATCGGATTTGCGACGGCGATTGGGATGTTTTACTTGTGGAAGGCAAAGAACGAGAACCGCAGCAAATACGCAATCAAGTACATCAAGAGCCTGCCGGAGAGCTATACGGCAGAGGAAAAGGCACGGTTTCTGGAAATCGTGCTGAAGGATTGAAAGGAGTTACTTATGAAAAAACTGTTTATCTCTCAGCCTATGAAGGGCAAGAGCAAAGAAGAAATCCTTGCAGATCGCAAAGATGCGCTCCGGTGCGCAAGAGAGCTTGTTGGGGATGAGGTTGAAGTCATTGACACCTATTTCGAGACGCACCCGGACGTGCAGAACACGGCGCTCTGGTGCCTCGGTCGGTCTTTGGAGCTGCTGGCGACGGCTGACGTTGCGTATTTCGCATCCGGTTGGAAGAACGCCCGCGGCTGCAAGATTGAGCATATCTGCGCGGAGCAGTACGGTATCAACATCGTAGAAGCGTGAAAGGAGTACATAACATGGAAAAGATCATGAAACGGCTTTCGAATCTGCTGAGCGTGAAGTCGCTAGTGACGCTGCTGCTGACGGTGGTGTTCACGGTGCTGGCGCTCCGGGGTGATATCACGGGCAAGGATTTCCTGACGATCTTCCTGATGGTCATTACGTTCTATTTCGGCACGCAGTCGCAGAAGGCGCAGGACGCGATGGATGCGAAGGGTGACGACAATGGCACTGAAAATTAACGATACCATCCGGGCAACGAGAGTGGGCGGCAGGCGGCCGCTCTCGGCCATCCGGGCCATCGTGTTCCACTACACGGCCAATACCGGTCTGCACGCGACGGCGCTCGGCAATGCCCGATACTTTGCCAACGGCAGCGAGGGACGCGCTGCGTCGGCACATTTCGTGGTAGATGAGGGCGACACCGTTTACCAGTGTGTGCCGCTGGATGTGGTGGCGTGGGCCGTGGGCGACGGCAGGAGCGGCAAATTCGGCAAGGTGTACGGCAACTACAACACCGTCAGTATCGAGATGGTGAGCCACACGGATGCTTCCGGCAAGTACTACATCCCGGAGGCGACGATGCGCAATGCCGCGCGGCTCTATCAGATGCTGCTGAAGCAGCTTCCGAACGTGCAGGCGGCAATCCGGCACTACGATATTTCGATGAAGCTGTGTCCGCTGCCGCTGATTGATGAAAAGAAATGGGCGGACTTTAAGAAGCTCTTGGAGGAGGTGGATGAGGTGATCACGAAAGCGAAGATGATCGTAGATGGCCAGGAGGTCGAGGTCGAACGCATTTTGAAGAACGGCACGAATTACATCAAAATTCGGGACATCGCAAAGGCACTCGATCTGGATGTCAGCAATAATGGGAACATTCCCATTTTGAGCAAGAAGGGGTGAGAGCATGGCGGTAAGCACGACCGACAAAAACAGGCTCAGTTCTGACCAGCAATCTGCCGTTCAGAACTACACAGACCAATACTACGCTGCAAAAGCCAGAGGCGACACGCAGGGGATGCAGGCAGCGCACGCTGCGGCTGAAAAGGTGCGGAATCAGGCGGGATACTCCGGAGGAGCAAACGGAGACGGGAACACATCCGTCCGCCCTTCGCAGACCGCGCAGCAGGTGCAGAGCTATCTTGACCAGTACCGCGACACGAACGCGAACCGGACGTATGAGTTCGGCGGGACGCAGTATTGGAACAACAACTATAACGCCGAGGACAACCTCCGCTCTCAGGCCAACGCCATCCGGCAGCAGATGCTGGAGAACTCGCAGAACTGGCACAAGGCGGGTTCGAAGGAGGATAAGGATTATCTGCATCAGCAGAACCTCGCTCTGAACAATTTGCTAAACCAGTATGCGGGCGGCGTGGAGAGCCAATATGACCCGAAAACCGGCAAGTGGTACACCGAGAACGCCGATCTCGGATATGGAGACATCGCGAACTACGACCGGGCGAACGCCAAGAGACTTTATGGGCTGACGGATCAGCAGATCGACGACTACATCAAGAATACGAACCGATACTACACACTGCGGCAGCAGAACCCGACGACCTATCAGAACTCCGACTATGCGAACAACGGCATCATTCAGGGCAACGCCTTTTCACAGGGCGCGACGCCCGGAAACGGGGTCGGGAACGGCGGCGCCGGGATGGCCGGATATGGGAGCGGCTCCTATTCTTACTCCCCCGGTCAGGTTGGGGACGCAAACGGCGGCAGCTTCAGCCGAAACAGTGACCTATCCGGGTATCTCGATGCGTGGCGTCAGGCGGCGAATAAACAAGCGACCAATCAGATCGACTACGCGGTCAACAAGGGCGTGAACGACCTCCAGCGGGCCGAGGAAGACGCGAAGGTGCAGTTCCAGACGCAGAGAAATCAGGTGGATGCCGACGAGGCGCGGAACCTCGACAACGCGGCCCTTTATGCAGAACTGCGCGGCGACCGGGGCGGCATCGGCCAGCAGCAGTATTCTTCCGTGCAGAACAACGCGGCGCAGAACCGGCAGACGGTCAACTCCGCACAGGTGAAGCTCGCAACGGATACGCAGAGACAGATTGCAGATCTCCGGGCGCAGGGTGAATTCCAGAAAGCCGACAAGCTCTTGGAGATCTCGCAGAGCTACCTCCAGCAGTTGGTATCTCTGGAGCAGTGGGCGGCGGAATATGACCTCTCTGCGGCGCAGTTCAATGAATCCATCCGGCAGTGGGAAAAGGAGTATGAACTGTCTGTTGCAAATCTGATGGGAACATACAACGGGCAGCAGACGCTTTCGGCCAGAAATGCACAGGCATCTGACCTTGCGTCTGCCGGAAAGGCGTTGCTTTCTGCCGGGATCTTGCCGAGTGCGGAACAGGCAGAAGCGATGGGATACACAATTCCGCAGCTTCAGTTGATGCTATCTCAACAGCAGGCGGGACAATCAGCGGGAGCTTCTGGCGGAGGTTCTTATTCCGGCGGATCATCTGGTAGTTCTCGCGTGGATTCTGGATTCGGGAAAGGAATTGGCCAACTCGCAATCCAAAACACCGAAAAACTGATGACGCAGTATTTGAACCGTGCTGACCTTGCTGGTGCGATTAGGATTTTTAATGAAATTGCAAGCAGACCGAGTGTTTCCGAATCCGAGTATAACGAACTTGTAAAAGTGTTTGAACGGAACGGATTTTCGGTTCCACTTTCCGGGGAGGCCTAACTGATGGGACAAAAGACAAGAAAGCAACTGGAAATCGAGAAGGTGACGAGTGCTCTGTATTCTCAGGGCACTCGTCAAACAGTATCAAGAGAACAGCAGAGAAACACGGCAAACACGGAAAAGCAGAAAGCTATTCAAAACTTCACACAGAGTATCAATTTGCAGGCGGACACGTGGAGTAAAAACCACATTCAGAAATCTCAGAGCCAGACTTCTTCACAGCCATCCTCGAAAATCGAGACGGTCAATCCATCTTCACAGAAGCCGGGCGAAACGTCCAGAAGTGGCCAGAGCTGGAAAGAACGGCAGGAGCGGCTTTCCGGACAGCAGATGGCATATCAGATGCAGAAGGAGAGTGGCGTCGTTTCCGGGAAGAAACAGGAAGAAGAACCGGAACGGCCTTCGTTCAGCGCAAGCTATCAGGAGAAGGAAGATTGGTTCAATCAGAAAATCGGTCAGGCTGCGAAAAAGGAAGACGAACCGAAAGAGGAAAATCCTCTGTCTATGTCTTATTGGGAGGGGCGCGTCAACTCTGCGCTGGAACAGACAGAGCAGAAGAAAGAGACGAAGGGCGGCAGGATTCAGAAACCTTCGGCAGATCACTATGACGCGGAGCAGATCCGGCAATATCAGGAGCAGGAGATCGGCGATTATAAAAAGGTTCTGGATGAGCAAAACGCACTTGCCGAGGCAAGATACAAAGAATATCAGACTGCGGAACAAGCTGTAAAGGATGCGCAGGAGGCGTATGAGAAGAATCCAAACGGCGTGACCCGTATGCGGTATTTGAAAGCATATGACGCTTGCCAGAAAGCGTGGGAGCCTGTTGCGGAAGCAGTGAATCGTTCCGAAGAATTAACGAACGAGGTCAATTCGCTTGTCACGCAATATCAGGGACAGTATGACGACAATACCCGGTATGCAGGAAAGGACTATGCCGGGATGCGGCAGTATATTACAGAGCTGGCGGATCAGCTCGACCAGACCGGAGCGAAGGAGAAGAACGCGGAGACCGGACAGAATCTGAGAGAACAGTATCAGGAAGAGATCGACAGGGCGACGAATTACTCCTACTCCATGATGGACATGGAGCAGCTTCAGGCAGAGTATGACCGACTCAACCGGCAGAGAGAAGAACTTTACAAGCCGGTTGGCCCACAGTACCGCTATCAGGCGACCGGCGCAGACCGACAGGCGGCGGAGGACAGAAAGGCGGAGCAGGAGAAGACCGGAGAAAAGATGCGCCTTGTGCAGCAGGCAATGAACCAGCTGGAAATGAACGAAGCCAGAGGGGCGTATGAGGCGTATGCACAGGACAAAAGCCTCCCGGACAGTCTTGGCCGGTATGGGCGAGGGAATATCGACTTATACAACAGACCGGTATACAGAAACGCGGATGGAAGCGTTTCGACGGTGGACGGCGTAAGTTTCAATATCGACGGGCAAGAGATCCTCCTTCCTTCGGTTTGGATGCGTGGAGGTGTTCCGTATCATAGCCAGGATAGCAGCGAAATAATCCAGCATTATCAACAGACCGGGGAATATCTTGGAAAGTTTTCCACACCGGAAGCGGCGAATGCGTATGCCGAGCGTTTGCACAGCGCACAGGAGGCGCTATATGCAAAAGATCGGAAGGATGTTAACCGCCCCGCATATGATCTTGCCGGGCAGAATCTCATTGATGTCTTTGAAGAGATGGTGAACGGCAGCAAGGGCTATAAAACTGCCGGGGAGACGACGGAGATCGCGCTGCGGGATCAGGTGGAGCGGAACATGAAGCACCTTCCCAAAAATGCGAAGGAGGTCATGCTTCAGTTCTTGGAAGATAAGGACTATGTCTCCGCCGCGAACTACTACAAGGCGTATGAATCCACGATGACGGCGAACTATGCCAATGCGCAGTATGCAGAGCTGAAGGATTGGGCCTCGCAGAACTTCGGGACGGCGCTCGGCGGCAGCATCGGCGCAGGCGTTGCCGGAGCGGTAACGCCCGCGGGCGCGTGGATCGACAACACGTTCAACGCCATCAACAACAAGCTCGTCGATGTGACCGGTGAAGGGACATACCGGTTCTCGGACGTCAACAGCGACATGTATCGCGGGGCCAGAACGGCGGCTGCGCTTCAGGAAGGCGTGCAGGCGTACAATGCGACGACCGGGAAATGGGAGGATGCGCTGAATCTGGCATCCGGTGCGCTGACATCTTCGGTGCAGAATGTGGTGCAGTTTGCACTCTTTGGTTCGGCCAGTCTGCCGTTTATGGCGGCGAGCGCGGCGGGGCAGAGTGCGTATCAGGGCTTGAAGTCCGGACTTTCTGAGGAACAGGTGGCTGTGACGAGTACCGTCTCCGGTTTGATCGAGTACATGACGGAAAAGCTCCCTCTGGAGCATTTGCTGGACAAGATCAACACCATCGGTGAGGGCGGCGTTGTGACGGTAAAGCAGATCGCGGAGATGATCCGGAAACAGGGCTTGGAGGAAGCCAGCGAAGAAGTTGTGGGCAATATTGCGGACAATCTCTTCGATATGTGGTACAATAAGGATAACTCCGAATTCCGGCAGTATTCGGCACAGCTCCAGCGAGAGGGCATGAGTAAGGCCGAGGCTGATATGGAGGCGTTCGGCAAGTTCTTTGTCGGAGATTCCATCGAAGCGGCTGCGGCAGCGTATCTTTCGACGTTCCTGCTCATCGGTGGGAATGTTGTTTCGTCCAATCTTCAGGCGGCGCAGTACGGCAAGGAGATGAAAGCCGGAGAGGCGTTCAAGGGAACGCAATACAGTGTCGATGAGATGAGCACCGTCCTGTTGGCACAGCAGATCCCCGGCGAATATGAGGGCGGGAGATATGCGGCGGAGCAGCTGAAAAATCAGGTGCTGGAAGGAAAGCAGCTGAGCAACCGACTTTTGGGCTTTGCGGCGATGACGAACAATCAGGTCATCAAGGACGCCTCGAAGTATCTGAACCAAGCCCTTGAGATGGGGCCTGAGACGCAGAGCTTCAAGATGGCGATGGCGATGACGGAGCAGTACGACGTCGGCTCTCAGCTGCCGAGCAAGGCGTTTGTGGAATCCTTGAAAAGCCAGATCGAGGCGGACAAGGAAGCCGCGAAGCAGCCAAAGACAAAAGCAAAATCTGCGCAGACCACGACCGGAGAAACGCTGAGCCACTACCAGACTGTTTTTGCAGAAAATGGCGTTGGAATTAAAGACGCGAAGAACCGCACCGAGGTCATGAACAAGCTCATCCTCGGCCAGAGCGTGAGCGACGCGGAGCTGCGAAAACTCCACATGGGCGCGAAGCTGACGAAGCAGATGCTCTATGAGCTGACGGGCGTGGAGATCCCGGAGGGCGTGGTCAAGGAAAAAGACCTGATGCAATACTACCGGAGCGCCAGAGAGGGTTTTGAAGCGAAGATCAAGGCCGAGGCACAGGAACGCACCGCGCAGGACGCACAGGCCGCAGCGGAGCAGCAGAGAGCCTTTGAAGCGGAGCAGATGCGGCAGATGGATATTGCAGACCGCGTGGTTGAAGCGACCAAGAGCGACATCGATGAGCGGTTGCAGTATTTCATCGAGCATGGTAAACTGAAGGAAACGGTACAGGAAGGAGCGGAAGGAAATGAGCAAATCGGAGAAGCGGTACTTCGTGGAACTGGAGGACGGGTCGATGGCCAGTCTGACGGAGGCGCAGATGCAGCGGCGACAGGAAATGCTGAAGCTGACACCCGAGGAACGGAAGGCCAGAATCGAAGCGGCGATGCAGGAGTACCGAAAGAAGTTCGGGTAAAAGGACGCGGAAACGCCGTCAGCAGCCGGGACTTCGGACTGAAGAACGCCACGACGCTGAAAACTTCCAGAGAAGTCCTGCAAGAGGACGAGACGGAGCCGATGCGGAAGTTCCGCGAGGATGTAAAGGCCAAGTATGGCTATGATGTGGTCTATACGGACGGCGACTTTGTGCAGCGGCAGGATGGCCGGGACGTCATTGTCAGAGGCCTGTTCGACCAGGAATCGAAACGGCTGTTTGTGAACGCGAACTATTTCCGGCTGAGCTACGACCAGATCGGCAACCATGAGGTGTTCCACATTGAAGTGGCCAACGGGGATGTTGACCTTCAAGCGATGGCCGAGGCGTTCAACGAGGCGACCGGGAACAAGGAGATCCTTGACAGTCTGGTGAACCAGTATATGGAAAAGCTGGCGCTGGATGATTATAATTCTGCGCTGGAAGAAGTCTTTGCGGATATGAACGGCAAGTTCAACGGCATCCGCAGCGTCAATGTGACGGCCTATCAGGATATTTTCGAGCAAATAAAAGCAGCATCACCGAAAAATGGTGAGGCTGCTTCTTCTATGCAGAAAAATTCCGTGGAATCGTTTGGCGACGGAAAACAGTACGTCAAGGCCGACCGGCAGGTCATCTTCGGAAATGATATGGATTCGTGGAGTACCCAGCTCGAAGACTATATCAACGGGAAGATCCGCCGCGGACAGGACGTGACGCTGATCGGCGCGGACGGCGATGAGCTGATTCTGACCGCAACCTCCGCTGGGAAACTCAGCAGTCCGTACACAAGCGATGGACGCACCATGAGTGAGACGGCTTATGAGCGCAAGGCAAACGCAGCGGCGCACATTGACGAGCTGGCACAGGTGTCCACACGCGGAAAGAACAACGTTTCGGATGCAGAATCCAGGCATGGGCAAATGGCCTCCGAAGGGTGGAACTACCGAACGGCATATTTCATGGACTTCGATGGGAAATACTACCGTGTCACGATTTCGGTTGCGCAAGGCCCGGATGGTAAGATGGTCTACAACATTGGACAAATGAAAGAAGAAGCCAGCCCCAAAGTTAATGGCTCTAGTGCCGAAACCGGCAACGGCCAGCGGGGGTTCGCTTCTTCTGATAACAGGGTAGCAGAATCCCGTGAATCTGTCAAGCAGAAAAATTCGGAGGTTGTGGACAGTGATGGGAAAAATCTCAGTGAAAGACAGCAAGAATTTTTCTCCGAAAGCAAGGCACGAGATCCGGAAGGCAGACTTCTTGCACTTTACAGGGGCCACAGGCGCGGAAGCACAGTATACAGCACAGACTATCGAGGCGCGATCTGGTCAACCACAGATAAGGCGTATGCGGAAACATACGGGAATGTTGATGAGGTCTATGCAAATATCAAAAATCCGTATGAGTTGACCGTGAAAGTCGGCCGGGACAGCAAAGGGTACGACATCGACGAAGCAATCTCCAATGCAAAAGCGGGCAACCATGATGGGGCAATCATTACATTTGAGTATGATTTCAACAATGACCCGATGAGCTATGATAACTGGATGGCTCAAAATGCGCCCAATAAACCGGCAGATGAAGTTGTAATGTTTTCTAGTGTTCGTCCCGGAGAAACCATTGGCGAGTTTATGGAGCGTGCGAAAGCCGGGCCACTTGAAAAACACGTCGTTGTGTGGGATTCCAGCCAGTTCAAGAGCGCCGAAAATTTGACCCCTACACAAGGCAAAGATATTCTGTACAGTCAGGAGACGGATGAAGAATACCGCAGACTGGCGGAGAATCCGCGTGAGAACCATGCGGCGCTTCAGAAGATGGTGGACGCGGCGGCGAAGGAGGCCGGGTACACGAAGAAAGCCTATCACGGGACAGACGGCGACTTCTGGACGTTCAGCCTTCGGAATCGAGGCAAGAACGGCGAAATGCTCGGCGTGGGGTATTACTTTGCGGAGCATGAAGCGGACGCTGCAAGCTATGCCCGGGGCGGCGGAAAGGTGCTTCCGGTCTATCTCGACATTCAAAATCCTGTGAGTACCACAAAGCTGACGATCACGCCGGAGCAGTGGGGCGCGTTCCTCGATTATGCACAGGCGCACAGAGACGAGTACATTGACGGCGCGTGGAAGGGCAACAGCATCAAGAAGGACTTCGAGCTTCGCTACATGAACGACTACGACAGCGACACGGATCTGATCGCCGGATTCATCAATGCGACGGCTGGGCGAAATTCTGAGGTTGCCGAGGCATATCTGCAAATGCTCAAGGACAGCACCGGCATTGACGGTGTGGTTCAGGGCGAGGGCGAAGGAAAGGTCTATGTGGCCTTCACGCCGGAGCAGATCAAGAGCGCGGAGCCGGTGACGCGGAACGACAGCGGAGACGTGATCCCGCTGCGTGAGCGGTTCAATGCCTCGAGGGGTGATATTCGGTATTCCGTTGCAGACACGCTTGACAGCGATCTTGACAAGGTTCTTTCCGGAACGTACCGCAGCCGGAACAACGAGCTTTACATCGGCGAGACGTCCAATTTCCTGACGGATACCATCGGCGCGGATGCACTGACCGTTACGATGCCGCCGAATAAGGCGTATTCGGCAATGGTTACGGAGGAGCAGGCGAAGGCAGACGGCCGGTATGAACCGAACGTCAACTATCACGGCCTCGGTCGAGACGGGCTGCTGCGCGTTCTGGAAGCGTCTGAGAATCCGGTCGTTGCGTTTGCGGATACTCCGGGCAAAAATGGAAAACGCGCCAACAACATCGTCCTTGTGACAGATGAGGTAGGCGCGGATGGAAATATCGTTGTTGTTGAAGCACTTGGTGTCGAAAGTCATTTGAATGGCAAGCGTATTGATGCAAATAAGATTATTACCAGCTACGACCGCGCTGCACTATCAAAAGATATTGCTGATGCGGTTGCGGATGGGAGGCTCCTGTTTGCGGATAAAAAAAGAAGTCAAGATCTTTTCGCTGGGACGCCGGGGGCCAATTCCCCGGAGGCCATGCGAAAAGCTGACTTCAAAAATAATATACGCAATTTCATGGCAAATGTCAACTGGGAAAATTCAGGCAGAACGTCTTACACGTCCGGAAGCACCGAAGGGAACCGCGCGTTTGCAGCTGCGTATGAAGCAGCGAAGCGCGGGGAGGTTCAGAAACATTCCGTCGACAGCGATATGACCGAGGACGAGCGGTATCGGGAGCTTCGCGGAAAGACTGTGGCCGTTACGTCGGAGGCGAAGTACACCGACGAGCAGCTTGCAAGCATCCACACGCTGGAACAGCTCAACGCGAAGGCCAAGAGCAAGGCCGAGAAGGTCATCCGACCGCTGGCGGAAAGTCTCGGAATTTTGAATCGGTCGATGAAAACGCCGGATGTGGAGATCGATTTTACGTTCTCCAAGAATAACGGATTGAAGGAAAGCATCAAAAAGCAGCTTCTCTATGGCGGAACGTATGCGGACTTTGCAAAGGCACTGGTCAATCTGGATGGTATCCTCGAGAACGCGGTGCTCATTGAGCAGCATAAAGACAAGTATGCCGGGACTACGCGGGCAAACAATCAACTGAAATCGGTATCTGTACTTGTCGGCGTATTCCGTGATGGTGATTCGCTCATTCCCACGCAGATAGAAATAAAGGACACCTCCAATGCAGGAGGTATCCTTTATATGACGGTCACTATGACAAAAATAGAAGCCGGCGTCATGGCAGGAGCTAGTGCTCAAAGAAGAACACCCCCCTACGTGGTACCGGCTTCTGAAATAGAGACTGGCGTCCTTGGGAGCACGATGAACCAAAACGGAACCTCCCGCTCCCTGATACCAATCTCTAGCTACAACTTAGCAGAGATTTTCGCCAATGTCAACCCCGCAGACGGTCATTTCCTGAAATATGTGCCGGATGGATTCCTGAACGACACACAGAAAACCGCAAAGCAGAGAGCACTCCGGGAGGACGCGAACCGGATTCAGAGTTACCGGCAGAAAAATTCTGTCGACACCGATCTGATGGACGTATGGCGCGAGCAGAACCCCGGACAGACGGCGGTCACGCAGGAAGGATATGACGAGGCACAAAGAACGCTGCTCGACCGATACCGGAATGACACAGTTCTTAAAACGGCATACGATTCCGTCGGCGCTGCGAAGAACGCCAACGAAACCCAGACAAAGACCTCCAAGGCCAGAACAAACACCTTCGAAAAACTGTTCACCGAGGCGGAGAAGAGCATGGACGGCCTGAAGAAGGAAGACATGACCTATGACGTCATCCGCGAGAAAGAGTCCCTGGAAGGCGCTGCGGCGCGGCTGGCACAGGACTTTGACGGCGAAGTGGACGATCTTTTGAAGCGCACGGACTGGACAGGCGAAGATCTCGATACGGCAATGGGCGCGCTCTCGGTATTCCGCGAAGAAGCTCAAAAGAGCGGCGACTACTCGAAGGTCGTAGAGATGGCGCAGAAGATCCGCGAGAACGCCACGAAGGGCGGTCAGTTTGTACAGGCGTTCGCCAAGTACAACCGGACAACGCCGGAGGGGCTTCTGGTCAAGGCCATTGACGAGGTAGACAAGGCGAAGAACCCCGTGCAGCGGAAGAACGTCAATCCCGTCGTGCAGGCCATGATCGATTCGTACACAGAGCAGATCCGCGAGATCCGGGCGGAGCAGAAACAGGCCGTGCAGGACGCGAAACTCGCCGGGCAGATGGGACATGGCAGAGCGGATGCTGCGGAGCTGCGGAAAATCCGAGAGCGGTATGAGAATCAGATCAAGGCGCTCAATGAGCAGCGGGACAAACTCTTGGCCGATGCGGTTCAGGCCGGACGGGAGAGCCAGAAAAAAGCCGACAACGCTGCCATGAAGCGGATCACGGATGCGTATAATAAGCGCATTGACGAGTGGCAGAAGAAGATCGACCTCGCAAAGGCAGCGTATGACGAGATGTTCCAGAAGGGACAGACGCAGCAGCAACAGACAGACGCAAGGGCGCAGGAACGGAAGATCCAGAAGTTTGAGGAGATGCTTTCCAAGCTCAAGGCGGAACAGGAAGAAATCCTGAACGGCGGTTTGGATGCGCTCCGGGCGACGAACAAGGGCATTACTGACGCAAAGGCAAATGAGATCACAAAGAACCTGACGGAAATGGCGGATGCGCTGGATGCGGTCAAGGAGGGCGATGTAGACGCCCTGATCGACGTCATTCAGAGGCAGGCCAAGATCCGCAAGACCCCGGTGAGCAACGCCACATTGAACAACCTGAAGAAGCAAAACTTCGAATGGCTGTGGAACGCGGCGAGCACGCAGTATCTCCAGATTGCAAAGGACTATGTGAAACCGTCGATGGCGCGGCGTGTGTCGACGTTCCAGACTGTTTCGCACCTGTTCAATATGCGGACTGGCATGAGAAACGTTGTGTCGAACCTCGCGTTCTCTGCGGTCGAGGCGGCGGCAAATGACATCAGCCAGATCCCGGACATGGTGCTCGGAGCCATTACGGGCAAGCGCGGCGTTGGATTCGATCAGGCCGTCTTCTCAAAAGCCAACTGGGAAGGTTTCATGGAGGGGTACTCCAAAGTGCAGCCGGAGCTTGCGCTGGACATTGAAACCGGCGAAAACGGGAAGTACGGAACCGGCCGAAGGACGAACAAGATGACCGGCAATCTGCTGACCCGCAATCTGTCCCGTGTGGAGCGTTTGTTAGGATATGAGCTGAATCTGACGGACGAAGTGACAAAGGGTTCGATTCGGGCCGAGACGATTCGGCAGCTTCAGAAGTTCGTGGATTCCGGGAAGATGACGATGGAAGAAGCAATTCAGGCGGCGGAGCAGGAGATGCTTTACCGGACATTCCAGGATGATACGCTTGTCGGAACGGTGCTCTCCTATCTGAAGAAACTCGGCAATCTTGCCGGGTTCGGTGATTCCGGGCAAAAGCTCGGCGGGTTGACGGTGCATGAATTTGGACTCGGCGACTTGCTGACGAAGTATACACAGGTTCCGGGCGCATTGGTGCATCGGTCTATCGAGTTCACCCCGGCTGGGTATGCAAAGGCCATCTATGCGCTGGCAATGGCGCAGAAGAACGGCGGGATCAAAAATATGAGCGCCCTTCAGCAGCGGAACATTGCGCTTGCCATTGGCCGGGCAACGACCGGTTCCGGTTTGATCGCGCTCTTTGCGGCGCTGACAAAGGCCGGGATCATCCTGAACGCGGACGACGAGGACGACCCGGACGCAAAGGCGCTGCGGGCGGCTGGCGGGATCTCCGGGACGCAGATCAATGTGGATGCGCTCGGGAGGCTGATCCGCGGAGAGAGTGCCGATCTTCAGGATGGAGATACCCTTCTTGGCATTGAGTTCATGCAGCCGGTCAACGGGTCGATGACCATCGGGGCCTTGCTGAACAACAGCGACGAGGGACAGAATCTTGCGCAAAGATGGCTCGAAGCAATCCTTCATGGAACGGTACAGTCCATTGATGATCTGAGCGTGATGAACACCCTGCGGACAATCCAGAACGCAATCGAGTATTCACAGGAGGACACGTTTATCGGGATAGGAACAGACGTGCTGTTTGAATTGGCGAAGAGCAGTGCGACGGGATTTATCCCGGCTCCGATCCGGCAGTTCGCACAGGGCATGGACACAAATTACCGGGATGCTTACGGCTCGAAGAATCCGCTTGTGCAGGGCAAGGAACAGGTCATGAACGCGATCCCCAGCCTGCGGCAGAAACTCCCGACGAAGCTGACGAACTTTGGCGAGGACAAGACGTATGGCGGCAGTACCGTCCAGAGATGGATGAACGCCTTCTTCACGCCGGGCAGCGTGCGGACGTATCAGGCGGACGACACGGTGCAGGAGCTTTTAGACCTCTACTATGCCAGCGGGAATGAGAAGATCATTCCAGCCAAGAGTGCGCCGTACAAGATCCAGGTCGGCAATGAGCGCTATGAGATGAGCGCCGAGGAACGGAGAGAGTATCAGACCACGATGGGCCAGACGGCCAAACTGTGGATGGAACAGTTCTTCGATTCTGAGGACTACGCCGGCATGACGACCGAGGAACGGGCGGCACAGGTCGAGAAGATCGTGAAGTCTGCGCAAGACGTCGCCAAGAATAAGGTCGCCGGGGCGATGGGTGTTGACAGCGCGAAGGTGTTCGATCAGGGCATTACGGTCGAAACGACCAGACTTGGCCTTGCCGGAGAAAGCGGCGTTTCTCCGTCGCTTCCAGACAGCAAGAGCATCGGCGATCCGGACAGAACTGGCTATAAATACGAGCTGACGAATGAGGAACTGAAGCAATGGGAAGACCTCTACAACGGCGCGTATACCAAAGAGGTTGGCGATGTGATCCAGAGCGATGCTTACGCGAAGGCTGATGATGCGGAAAAGGCGGATATGATCCGCGACGCAAAGGAGACGGCCAAGAACGCCGCGAAGGATGAATTCTTGGAGGCCCTTCAGAGCGTTGGTATCCGGGCGGAACTGGATGAGAGCAGCGACTTCTATGAGATCCGAAAGAACGTCACGGAGGGAACGAGCATCGAGAAGACCGTGAAACGGCTGAAATCTGACGGCGCTTCGGAAAATTCGATCTCTTCTGCGATCACGAGCACCATCAAGGACGGGTATCTGAACGGCGACTTCAACGAAAAAACAGCCAACAAAAAACTCGTCCAGTATGGCGCAGCGAAGGACGAGAACGATGCTTACTGGAAGATCCGCGAGTGGGAAGGCGGAGAGGATTATAAGAAGTATGACCGGTTCTACGCTTCCGTAGAGAACGGGAAGAAACTGGACGATACGATCTCCTATTATACCTCTCACGGCGTGGAGTCGAAGACCTTGAAGAGTCAGATCACATCGCACTTCAAGCCGCTCTATCTGAGCGCGTCGGTTCAGGAGCGCCAGTACATGAAGGAGTATCTGCTGGATGCCTATGAGGCGCTGGGCGTGAGCCGGAACAAGGCGGCGAAGAATATCGACAAGTGGCTTGAAGAATAAAAACGCTGCGCCCTAAACGGGCGCAGCAAGCAAAATCATAATGCAGTTTTGTTAAAGTGTGCCGCACCCGGGAAAGGGGATGATGAAATCAGCGCAAGGGTGCGGATTCCGGATGACTTGACCGGCCTGCTGCAATGCGAGTGGGAGCAGATCATATCTCAGGCAGGCTACAGTGAGCAGGACGCGGAGATCGTCCGGCGCTATGTCATGGACAAGACACCGCAGATTGATGTCGCGGTGGAGCTGGACATGGCGCGCAGCACGATCACCCGCAGACTGCCGCAGATCTACGCACGAGCGCGGCACACGGCAGCAAAGCTGCAAATGATAAGCGAGTAACAGATACAAGATATTGTGACGGTACAAAAAGCCCCCGGCAGGAGAAATCCTGTCGGGGGTACATGCTTAATCATCAAGATGCAATATATTATACCAATTTTCCGGAAACCCAAGGCTCGATAAGCAAATGGAATCGCTATATTCTTCAAACAGAGATTGGATTTCCTGTAAGATGTAATTGTTCCATTCCTCTCTATTTGAATACATACAAGCCATCACAAAAACTTGATCGAAAATCATATTCGTGGACTGGAATGTACGTAAATGCCGTTTGCACGTTGCTGGTGTTCTGCCAAAGTTAAAATTATAAATGCGCATATAATGCGCAAGATGATTTCTTGTATATGTAAGGTTCTCAATCCAGCTGGAAAATTGTCGTGGGCCGGTGTTATACGATTTTGAAATTTGTTTTTGATATTTAGGAAGCAGATTGTCAAATAGCTTTGCGAGATTCCCCATGGTAAGCAGCTCAACGGCTACCCACATAGGCATGAAGCCACCGTATTCTTTATTGTGGTGCTCTACGAACGGGAGACCGTGGCTTTTTTCTTTTGCCGCATAAAAGATTGATAAAAATTGAAGATACGGTGAGTATGAACGGTAAACGTTTGGCTTTAAGTATATTATCGGGTCGGACGGATAGCTGCTGGTTATGATATAAGAGATTCTCGTTTTCAGCGTCTCCTCTATGTCCTCTAATGCAAAGAGCAGGATTCGAGTCAATCTTCGGTCGAAATCATAAATCTGCATTAGCCTGTCCCATGTGAGATCATTTTGATATTTATTGGATGAGTTGTCTCTGAAATCAAAAAGATAGCCGGAGAGTCTGTAATAATTGATGTTGAACAAAGTTTCTTCAGTGGCGCGCGGATCGCTAATGGTTAAGCCGCGCTGTTCCAACAATGTCCGCTGCTCGGAAAGGGAGCAATGCGTTTTCAGCTTTTTCATATTCATCACCTAAAAAATCGACCCCGCCATGGTACGCATCGTGGAGAGGCGCGGCGAGGTCTTTTTCATATCCATATAATATGCCAGAATTTCAAGAAAGTAAACATGGGATATTAGACAAAAAACATATCCACAAAGTGTTGAAATTTCTTAATAAATTTCCGAAAATCCGGTCAGGGCGTCTCTAAACGGCTACATACTAACACATCCAGAGATGTTTTAAAACGTCCTGAGATGATTTTATAAGATTCTTTGCGTTCTGGATAAATATACTCATAATTTGAATAATATTGAAACGCTCAGTCCATGCAGTTCATCGCTGCATGGTTTTTTCTATTTGCGTCAGAAATGCGACACAAATGCGTCACTCGTGCGACCTTCGTGCGTCCCACGGAATTTCAAAATCCCTCATACTGAACGTAGGAACTGGCCAGTTCACTACATTTTTTGGAGGGAAACTCTATGGAATACGCAAGCAACGGCAAGGCCAATGCGGCCCTGACCACTGGTATCATCGGCACGGCGGGCGTCGGTCTTGGACTGCTGGGCAACCTGCTCGGCGGAGGCTGGAACGGCTGGGGTGTAAATCCGGCTGCGGTGGCTGCGGGGTGCAGCGAGAATATGCCGGTCACGCGCTATGAGCTGGACAGAGAGAACAAATTGGCCGCGAAGGATGCAGAGATCGCGCTCCTGAAGGCCAACACCTACAACGATCAGAAGTCGCTGGAGATGTACGCTTACATCGACGGCCAGCTCAAGGACATCCGTAAGTCGATCTGCGATCAGGCCGTGCACAACCAGCGCACCGAGGACAGCTTCGTCCTTGCCCGTCAGGACATTGCATCGGTCAAGTCCGAGCTGCACCGCGAAATCGAGATGGAGGCCGAGCGGCGCTGCTGCGGCGACAACTCGATTGTCACCTACGCGAACGCGACCTTTTATCCCAAGCAGGTCGCCGACGTCACCACCGGCACCGCAACCACGGCGCAGACGCTCTACAATCCGCTCCCGAAGTGCGGCTGCTGCAACAAGTAAACGCAAGGGGCGGCAATAGCCGCCCCGATCTTAACACGGAGGTATCCTTATGGTAACGATCGATCAGGCTATGCGAGGCGCGGCAAAATTCGCAGACAATGAGATCATTCCCCATCTGCCAATGGGCAAGGGCATTGGAGCCGGAATCGCGCTGGCGCTCATCATGGACGGCGGCAAGAGCCGCATCCTCGCGCTGAAGGATCACCCGGCAGTGCAGATGATGGGCATTATGGATGCAGAGGGCAACATCGACCTCGACCGGCTCTACAATGCCGCGAGAACGCGCGTGGACGGAAAGAAGATCCCACTGACCATTCCGGTCATTGGGGATCTGCGGTTCGATGTGAACGACGTCGACCGGCTTTACAAATACATTCAGGAGGCTTGACATGGGAAAAGAGCATTATATCGAAGAACTGAAACGGCAGCTGCATGAGATCATGGAGCGCCCGGTGACGCTTGGACGCGCGGAAGAAGTC
>ERZ1034928.111-NODE-111-length-49491-cov-8.139453_pt1 | contig 49491 bp, 42 predicted proteins | sample MGYA00520627_ERZ1034928 | MGnify/ENA primary metagenome ERZ1034928 (study PRJEB33766, sample SAMN09781755) | gut metagenome | biome: gut microbiome | host: Homo sapiens | place: Madagascar | study: EMG produced TPA metagenomics assembly of the PRJNA485056 data set...
AAGCCGTTTGCTTCGCTCAGTGCATGGTCAGCCACTCCGTAAAGCTCGGAGTGAATGTTCTCCAAAACCGCGAAAAATAGCATCTCCTTGGATTCGTAGAATTTATAGAATGAGCCTTTTGCAATGCCGACCGCCTTCGTCAGCTGATCCACGGAGGTTTTCTTCATCCCCAGTGTGACGGCACAACGCCTCGTTTCCTTCAGCAACGCCTTGCGGAGCTGCTCGGTCTCATAATCGGTAAAAGCCAAGGTCGCACCCTCCCTGAAATATGACCGTTTTGGTTCTTCTGGTCATATTATACCGCGTTTTTTTCTGGTTTGCAAGGGGTGTAGAGAAAAATATACGCATTTTAATAAAAAATTATTTTCCCTTAACACATTATTTCATGAAGGCGCTCCTCTCCTTTCGGCAAAGAACTGCACCCCCCTAAAATCAAAAATGCACCCCCCTCCAAACCGTAATTGCACCCCCTTAACGGGTTTCTATCAAAATTAGAGTCTTTTGCCATAAGTCCACCGTAATTTTGATAGAATTACGATGGGCTTTTTTCATGCCCAAAAACCGCTTGAAAGGCAGGCTCACATAAGGACGCTTTCAAAAAGTGACCGATTGAGAGCAGCCCCTCCACAAAAAACCGTATCGTTCCGTACCCGATCATATAAAACGGAAGAAGATAGCCTTTTCGCCTGAAATGCGGGCAGCATATCAGCATAGCGGTGAGTAAAGCTAAATTCAATGCAGATTCGTAGAAAAAGTTGCCTGCCGCCATTGGTAGATTTCTTCTGTGTAAACGCCGTAAGGGAAAAAGCAGAGCGAAGGATTTGTAATTTGGTTTCCGTATGCCTCTTGATTGACAAAATTCCCCAAACGCCCGATAGAAGGATTTGAACCGATATGCAACAGAAAATCTTTTCGGAATTGAAGGGCTGAATATCGTTTGGTACGGACTCATTATCGCCTGCGGTATGGTGCTTGGCTTTGCTTTGGCAATATACCGATGCAGAAAAACCGGCATCAACAAGGAGCATATATACAATCTTGCTCTTTGACTGATCCCCGTATGCATTATTTGTGCAAGAGCCTACCATGTGATTTCCGAATGGGATAATTACAAAAACGACCTGAGTTCTGTTTTTGAAATTAACCGAGGGGGGCCTAGCCATTTACGGCGGAGTGCTCGGAGGTGTCGCAGTCGCATTGATTTACTGTAAAGTAAAACAGATTTCCTTTTGGTCACTTGCCGATACCCTGATGCCGAGCCTTGTGCTTGGGCCTTGTTTTCTCGCTTTTCTCAGTCTACCCGCAGCATACGGTAACCGATGCCGATATGCGTCTGAATGTATTGCGGACTGTCCTTTTGCGGCTCCAGCTTTTTGCGCAGTGTCGCCATAAATACTCTCAGGGAAGCGATATCGTTTTCCCAGCTGCTGCCCCAAATCTGCTGCGTGATATAGGTGTGCGTCAGCACCTTTCCGACATTATGAGAGAGCAGACACAAAAGCTTGTATTCAATCGGGGTCAGGTGCAATTCCTCCCCATTTAGATAAGCGCAGCCGGCGGCATAATCAATTTTAAGCTTGCCGTTTTGGAAAACGGGTGAGTCGGCGTCGCTGTTTGCCTGCAAAAGCAACAGTCTTCTTTGCGTGACACGAAGCCGTGCCAAAAGCTCCTCCACGGAAAATGGCTTTGTCAGGTAGTCGTCAGCCCCGGCATCCAGCGCCGTGATTTTGTCTTTATCCTCGCTGCGCGCACTGATCACAATAATGGGCATATTTGACCATGAGCGGATGCTTTCGATTACCTGCGTTCCGTCGATATCCGGCAGACCCAAATCCAGCAGAACGATATCCGGATTATGGGAGGTTGCCTCCATAATGGCACCGTGTCCGTTCTCCGCGGTCAGGTAGCGGTAATCGTGTGCCTTTAATGTTGTTACGATCAGATTGCGGACGGGGCGGTCGTCCTCCACAACGAGAACAAGGGGTTTATTCATTCAGAGTCACCTCGCTGAGCGGTAAAGTAAAGGTAAATACACAGCCGTGCGGTACATTGTCGGCAAGCGTCAGCGTTCCGCCGTGCAGTTCTATGATAGATTTACACAGGGTAAGCCCGATCCCGAAGCTTCTGCGGCTGTCCGCGACGGTATTTTTCCCGGTGTAAAACATTTCAAAAATATGCGGTTTCATATCGTCTGCAATTCCGTTTCCGTTATCGGTGACTCGGATCACGGCATCCCCGCCCTGTTTTTCGGCACTTACGCAGATCTCGGAGCCTTGTTTGGTATATTTCAAGGCGTTGTCAATAAGATTGACGATGACCTGCACGATAAGCTGTGCGTCCATACGGGCAAGGATCAGATCGTCGCACCTTACCGTCACCTTGTGTCCGACGGATTTTTTCTTCAAATGCGAAACGGCTTCGTTGACCACTTCGTCTACAAGCTGGTCGGTAAGCTCCAGCTTCAGGCGTCCGTCATTCAGCCGTGTAACATACAGCAGATTTTCCACCACGCCGATCAGCCATTCGGAATCATCATAGATATCTTTATAGATCTGCTGCTTGGTTGCTTCATCCAGGCATCCCCCGTTATGCAAAAGCGTGTCCGCATTACCCGAAACGGAGCAAAGCGGCGTGCGCAGATCGTGTGAGATCGACCGCAAAAGGTCGGCGCGCAGCTGCTCGCTTTTTGCAAGATCTGCCGCCCGTTCCTTTTCGGCGGCGTTGTGAGCATTATCCATTGCCAGCGCACATTCGTTCACAACCGACAGTACGATGCTGCTCTCAAATGAATCGGGCTTTTCGGGTTTCATCGGAATCCCGATTACACCGTAGACTCTGCCGCCTGCACGGATCGCAAGATAAAGACATTCGGATTTTCCAAACTGTGCTGTCGCTGCTCCTGCACGGCGACCGTTTTGAAGCACCCATTCTGCGATCTGCCGCTCTGCATCGCTTAGCAGCTTTTCAGCGTGTGTATCCTTTTTTTCGGCATACAGCCGCCCGGACAACATTCCGTTTTCGCCTTTCGTATAAGCAACAATACTGCGGTCAAGCAGCCGCGAGAGCTGCATACAGGTCACGCTTAAAACATCATCGTTGCTTTTTGCTTTTTGCAGCAGACGGTCAGTGTCAAACAGCACCTGCACACGGAACGCGGAGCGAGCCGAGAGCCTTGCATGATCTTTCAGCTTCGTGGCAAGCGTGCCGGCGAGAACGGAAGACGCCAGCATGACTGCAAAGGTAACGGGATAGCCTACGGCATAGGTCTGAAAGGACAACCTGGGTTCGGTAAGGAAAAATCCGAACAATACAACACTTAGAAGTGAGCCTGCCATACTGCAAAGGTATCCTTTGGTCAAAACGGAGATCATCAGCACACCGAGGATGTATACCGTAACGATATTGGTATCGGGAAAGCCGAGATGATCGAACAGAAACCCGATCGCCGTGCATACGGCAAGCGTCAGGACGGTTATGGCAATATCCCGCAGCGAAGGTATCTCTGCGCCAAAGAACAGACGGCGTCTGTGCGGCTTTGTGTAGTTCAGTGCGTCGGGAATAATATGAATGTCAACATCGGGGGCGGAGGAAATCAGCTTTTCGGTGAGAGTCGGTCTTCCGAACAGCCCTCTGCGTCTGGCACTGCTTTGCCCAATCACGATTTTGGTCACATCGGAAAGCCGAACATATTCCGAAATCTGCAACGGCACATCCTCACCGTGCGTCATAACGATCTCGGCGCCAAGTTTTTGCGCTAGCTGAATGTTTTCTTCAAGTCGCAATCGATTATTTTCGGTTACAACTGTATCCGTCTGCACATAGATGGCGGTAAATTTTGCATGAAGGACCTTAGCCATCTTTGCGGCGGTGTGTATGATCCTTGCATTGGACGGCGAAGAGGATAGGCAGACAAGGATATGCTCGTCTGTACCGAATTCTGACTGTTCGGTTTGTACTTTCATCGGTTTCACCGCCCTTTTTATTTTGTTTTACTATTATACAGTAAGACTGTAAAAAAATCTACCGCAACCTAAAAATCATTCTTCTGCCCGTCGGAAAGGATAATATCGATTGTTCCGTGCTTTTCCCGAAAGCGGCGGATCTCACTTAAAATCTCGCTGTCGGACAGTCCATGCGGCAGCAGGACTTCGGAAGGCTCGCAGGATTCGTTTTCCTTTAACAGTGCATTTCTGTTTTCTTCAAGAAATCGATCCAGCCTGCACATGACGTAAAATCCAAAAGCAAATATGCCAAGCAGACTGACGATCAGTAATAGCTTAGCCAATTCCGTTCACCTCTGTTAAATGCGGAAGCACTTTTGCAATTCCTTGTATGTGCCGAGAACCAAAAGAGTGATCTTGTCCGTAAGAACGGTTTCCGGCGAAACTGCCATATTGATTTTTCCGTTCTCCTTAGTCGCCATAATATTGATGCTGTATTTTCTGCGGATATCCAGCTCTCCGACGGTTTTGCCGATCCATCCCTCCGGAACCTCTACCTCAAAAATGCCATGACCCTCATCGACCTCGATGTAATCCCGAATATGATCGGCGGTATAGCGAATAGCAGCCCAATTTGCCACTTGCTTTTCAGGGTAAATTACTTCGTCCGCTCCGTTACGCAGAAGAAATTTCTCCTGAACATCACGCTCGGCGCGTGACACAACTAATTTTGCGCCGAGTTCTTTCAGCAAAGAAGTGGTTTCCAGCGAATTTTGAAAATTTCCTCCTATGGTGACTATGCACACATCAAAGTTTCCGATGCCGAGCGACTTTAAAAATTCCGTGTTTGTGCTGTCACCTATCTGTGCGTTAGTAACGATCGGCAGAATTTCATTGACCCTTTCTTCGTTGCTGTCTACCGCCATCACCTCGTGTCCGAGCTTATTCAGCTGTAAAGCAATATGTCTACCGAATCTGCCGAGACCTATTAACAATATGTTTTTCATAATATAGTAACTCCTTTATCCGACTGTGATTTTTTCGAGCGGCAGCTTTGCTCCGCTCTGATTTTTGTTGGAAATCGCCGCGTAAATCAGGGTAAGTCCGCCGACTCTGCCGAGATACATCAAGACGATCAAAATAAGCTGAGAAAGAACACCGAGCTGCGGTGTGATTCCAAGGGTAAGCCCGACCGTTCCGACAGCGGACGCCGTTTCGTAAAGGCAGGTGCTAAGCGGCAGACCTTCTGCCGTGCTGATAACAATGCCGCCGACAAAAAACAGCAGGAAATACATTACGGCAACGGCTGCGGCGTTTTTCACTGCCGAACCGTCAATGCGCCTGCCGCAGACTTCGGCATCGTCCTTTTTGCGACAGACGGAGAATGCACTCAGAATCAGAACGGCAAGCGTGGTCGTTTTCATACCGCCTGCCGTGGAGCCGGGCGATCCGCCGACGAGCATGAGCAGGATCATAATCGCCTTGGAAGAACCGGTCATAGCGGGAAGATCAGCGGTATTGAAACCGGCGGTTCTCGGTGTGACAGACTGAAAAAGCGACGCAAGAATCCTTTCGGCGAGCGGCAACCCCGTGAAATCACAGAAGAAAAAGAATACTGCAGGGACAATAATGAGAATCGCCGTTGTTACCAATATAACTTTGCTCTGCATACGGTATTTTTTGAAATGCCACTTGTTTGTACAGATATCGTCCCAGGTCAAAAATCCAATACCGCCCACAATAATTAAAAGCATAATTGCAATATTTATCGCCGGATTTCCTATGTATCCCGTAAGAGACGGGTATTTGTTTTCTGCGGTGCCGAGTATGTCAAATCCGGCGTTGCAAAAGGCGGAAACCGAATGAAACGCCGCCATCCAAATTCCCTTAATACCGTAGTTTCCGCAAAATGTCGGCAGCATGACGATCATTCCGATAAGCTCGATCAAAAAAGTTCCCCGTACAATAAAGCGGGTCAGGCGGACGATCCCGCCGACCTTCGGGGCAGAGATGGCGTCCTGCATGGTGCTGCGCTGCATCAGCGATATTTTTCTGCCGGACAGCATGGCAAAGGTCGCCGCAACCGTCACAACGCCGAGTCCACCTGTCTGGATCAGCAGCAGTATTACCGCCTGCCCGAAAGCGGACCAATAGCTGCCCGTATCCTGCACGACCAGCCCCGTAACGCAAACGGCCGAGGTCGATGTGAACAGCGCCTCGTGAAACGGCGTAACAACTCCGGCAGTCGATGAAAACGGCAGCATCAATATCAGTGCTCCGAGCAGAATAACCCCGGCAAAGCCCAAAACGATCAGTTTAAAGGATGACAGTCGCTTTTTTCTATGTGTAATTTCAGGCATATATAGTTCTCCTGTTTTTATTTGTTTGCAAAGAGTGTATTATGAAATATAAAAAAACGGTGTAATAATCCGGTGTGCCGTATTAAGATTGCATTAAGACGCTCATTCTTTGAAAAAACAGTGCAGAGTAGTTTTTGCAAGGCAGCCACGGTTTACCGGAGCTGATCGCCATCGGCGTGACGGTGGGGCTGCACCTATGGAAAAGGCAAATGCTGCTCTCCATTGCAGGCGGTACGATTTGTTATATGCTGCTTGTACAGTTTGTTTTTTGAGAAAAAACTCACGAAAAAAAATGTCGGGGCTTTGACAATATCTCAACTCACGCCGAAGCAGCGAATCGACATCTGCCGACATAAAATGGTATACAAACGGGTATTGACGCATTTTAATCACATAAATTCAACACAATAAAAGAACGGGAGCTTGTCCGGACTGTACCGGCGGCTCCCGTCCTTTGTGTTTATTTTTGCTTATTTTTACATGAGTGAGCAGATGAGGGTTGAGAATTCAACGGGATCCTCTATGCTCATTCCGCCGATAAGGCGCGCTTCGTTATAAAGAAGCTTTGCATAATCGGCAAGTTTTTCTTTGTTTTCCGCATACAGCGTTTTGAGCTTCTCGGCAATCGGATGCTCTGCGTTGATTTCAAGAACAAGCTCTGCCTTTGCACCGTTATTGCCGGGCATTGAGTTGAGAACTTTTTCCATTTCGGCGGAGAGGAAGCCCTCGTTTGTAAGGCACGACGGGTGCGAACCGAGCTTGTGAGTGAATCTCACGGCTGAAACCTTGTCGCCGAGCGCCTCTTTCATTGCTGCAAAAAGCTCCTCGTTTGACTTGTTTTCGGTTTCGTTTTCCTCTTTTTCCGCGTCCGATTCGAGGTCGGCTTCGCCCGAGCAAACATTGACAAATGTCTTGTCGTTGTACGACATGAGCATTCTCGCAGCGAACTCGTCCATATATTCGGTGAAGAAAAGAACTTCATAGCCCTTCGAGAGAGCCGCATCTACCTGCGGAAGCATTTTTGCCTTTTCGACAGACTCGGAGGCTGCATAGTAGATAGCCTTCTGTTCTTCGGGCATACGGGAGGTATATTCTTCAAGTGTTACGAATTTTTCCTCCTTTGACGACTTAAACATTATAAGGTCTTTAAGCTCGTCCTTGTCGGCACCGTAGTTGTTGTAAACGCCGAATTTGAGCGAAGCACCGAAGGCGGTAAAGAATTTTTCGTACGCTTCCCTATCGTCTTTCAGCAGTTTCAGAAGTTCGGTTCTTATCTTCTTCGAAATCGTTTTCGCTATGAGCTTCAACTGGTGGTCGTGTTGAAGCATTTCACGCGAAATATTGAGCGAAAGATCCTCGCTGTCGACAAGACCTCTCACGAAATTGAAATAATCGGGCAGCAGGTCGCCGCACTTCTCCGTGATAAGAACACCCTTCGAATAAAGACGCAGACCCTTTTCGTAATCTTTTGTATAATAGTCAAACGGAGCATGGGACGGGATAAACAGAAGCGCATCGAATGTCGCGCTGCCCTCGGTTTTGGTATGGATCACCTTCAAAGGCTCCTCATAGTCGTGGAATGCGTCTTTATAAAAACTGTCGTATTCCTCTTTCGTAATTTCGGACTTGCTCTTCTTCCAAATAGGAAGCATACTGTTGAGAACGGTATCCGTTTCAACGGTTTCGTACTCGCCCTCTTTGCCCTCGACGGGACGGCTTTCGGGCATCATCATTTTAATGGGGTATCTGATGTAATTCGAATACTTTTTAACAAGCGCGGAAAGAGTATACGGTTCAAGATATTGACTGTAATTTACTTCGTCCGTGTCCGCTTTGATATGAAGCGTTATTTCCGTTCCGCGTCCTTCTTTTTCACACGAAGAAACGGTAAATCCGTCTGCGCCCTCCGACTCCCAGCAGTTTGCTTCCTCCGAGCCGTAGGCTTTACTTACAACGGTGACCTTGTCGCTTACCATGAAGGCTGCATAGAAGCCTACGCCGAACTGTCCGATGATATCAACATCTTTATTGTCGGCATTTTCGGTCTTGAAAAGCTGTGAGCCGCTGCGTGCGATAACACCGAGGTTGTTTTCAAGCTCCTCGGCGGTCATGCCGATACCGTTGTCGGTGATAGTTATTGTGCGAGCTTCTTTATCGGGGGCAATACGGATGAAAAGCTCCTCTTTTTGCTCCTCGGACGCCTGTTCGCTGTTATCGGTCAAAAGACGGAAACGCAGCTTGTCCTCGGCATCGCTTGCATTTGAAATAATTTCACGCAGGAATATTTCCTTGTGCGTGTAGATAGAATTGACCATGAGGTCGAGCAGCTTCTTTGATTCTGCCTTAAATTGTTTTTTCTTCATTTTACTCATTCTTTCATTTTGATATATTTTGTCAAAGACAAAAGCTCCGGTGCAAAAATGCCCGAAGCCTTGCTGCAAATGCATATAAAAAGAGAAAGGGGGTGTAAGGCTCCTGTCCTACCTTACGATGTATAATTTACATCACCTGTCTTAAAATAGACTTTAAAATGGAAATTATTTACTCTTTCTCGATGGCTGCCTTACGGGAATTTACACTGCGGAAGAATTCCGGTTTGAATTTTGGTGTTCTGTCATAATAATAAACGCCATTTTGCTCCTGCTCGACATCGGTAAGCTGCGTATAACAGAAGCCCATTATCTTCGGGCAATCAAGCAGCGCGTCCGTAAGCCCTTTGTATCTTGTCTTGTACTCATCCTCGCTGACGGGTGCGTCGCCGTAGCCCCATGCGTTGCCTTCTCCGCGGCTCCACTTTATTCCGCCGTACTCGCTCATAAACATCGGCTGACCGACCTTATAGTCCTGACGGTGGTTGCAGTGGTTTTCAAGCTCGTCAGTATCGCGGAATTTTTCAAAACGGGCGGTGAAAACATCGACCTTCTGCTCGTAGTCGTGAACATCGAAAATATCGGTTTCGACATGGTAATTTCCGCTTGTGTCAATGCACGGACGGGTTTCGTCCATCGCCTTTGTAGCGCGGTAAACAGTCGAAAGAAGCGGGTCAAACTGCTTGCAGCCGTGCTGATCCCATGTTTCGTTGAACGGACACCATCCGATTATCGCCGGGTGATTGAAATCTCTCTCGACCTCCGCGATCCATTCGGGCAGGAAGGAATAAATGCTGTCCGGACGGGTGTGGTCGAGTCCCCAGTTTGCATATTCACCCCAAACGAGATACCCCTCGCGGTCGCAGTGGTAGAGGAAGCGCTCCTCAAACACCTTCTGATGAAGTCTTGCGCCGTTGAAGCCGCAGCTCTTGGAGAGAATTATATCGTTGTGCAGCGCTTCATCCGAGGGTGCGGTGTAAATACCGTCGGGATAAAAGCCCTGATCGAGTATAAGGCGCTGGAATACGGACTTGCCGTTGAGCATGAACTTATAGCCGTCCATCCATGCGTTGCGCAAGCCGAAATATGTTTTTATCCTGTCGTCGCCGAAAGAAATAACCGTGTCGTAAAGTCTGCCGCAACCGACCTCCCAAAGGTGTTTTTCGGAAAGCACGATATTGCAGGAAAAGACACCGGAAGCGCCGCTTATCTCCGCACTGCCCATAGACTTGCCCTCGTATGACGCTTCTATCTTCAAGTCGGCTTCCCCGTGCAGGATACCGGTAACGGCTACCGTGCCGGTTCTGTAATCGGGATAAAATCTGAACGATTCAACATATGCTTTGGGTGTAAATTCAAGCCATACCGTCTGCCATATTCCGGTAGTACGCGTATAGTCGCACCCGTGAGAATAGTAAAGCTCGCTCTGCTTTCCTCTCGGGATAAGCGGGTCGCGGGTGTTGTCCTCGCAATAAACAGCGACTGTATTTTCGCCCTCATGCACAAACGAAGTGATATCAAATGCAAATGATACATAGCCGCCCTCATGCACGCCTGCTTTTTCGCCGTTTACGAAAACAGTTGTTTTATAGTCTGCCGCACCGATATGAAAAACGGTGCGCTTTGCCGCCTGTTCTGCGGAAAGAGAAAAGATGCGCTTATACCAAACGCCGTAAATAAAGTCCTTATGACCTATGCCGGAGAGTTCGGACTCAACACAGAAAGGAACGGTAATCTTCTTGTCGAAGGCATCGTCACTCTTGTAAATTTCTCTGGCTTCGCCGCTTCTGCCGTTATCGAAACAGAAAGCCCATTCGCCGTTAAGGTTCATCCAGTCTTTTCTTTCGAACTGCGGTTTCGGGTGTTCCGGCCTGGGAATACTCATGTTTTTACCTCTTTTTTTTCAGATTTTTTATCAATAGAATGTTGCGACCTGTTCCTCGGGCGCTTCTGCGGGTTCGAGAGCGGTCACATTAAAAACGGGACCTGTCTTGCCGTACAGGCGCGAGAACTTTACATCTATCACGGCGGTAACGGTGTACCACTCCCCGTTTTTCGCTTTAAATCCCTCCGGGAGCTTTGAAACCAATCCGCAGTAGGTAATGTCCGCTGCGCAGCAGGTCATTATATGTCTGCCGATAACACAGGTGCGCGCCGGGAATTTTCCGTCCGTTGCGGCAAGTCCCTTAAACTTAACGGTCTTGCCCTTGTATTTTTTCATTTCCTCGGTGAGATCCCTGTAAAAAAGAGCATAGTCGCGGTCGGCAATCTCTATAAAGGACGCATTGACATCAAACGGAAGCGGGTCTTCGATTTCATCGGGAGTCACTTTTCCGTTGACGGATTCATATATAATGTCGGAACGGCGTGTTATCGCACGGACGATTTTATGGAGCTGCATCGTGTCAAAGCCGTCCGGTACGCGGTTGAAAATGCAGACATCGCAGTCTTTGAGCTTGTCTACGACAAGGCTGCGCATATTTGCGTTATAGTTGAGGAAGGTCGAAGCGGCAAAAAACAGCATATTCTGATAAGGTATCCACCCTTCGGGCATACTGTCGTAGAAGCTTTGCAGCTGCCACATTCCGTTATACTCGACCATAACTCTGACAGCGCCGCTCTCCTTCTGCCACGAAGCAAGAAGCTCATCCGAGAGGTCATCAACATCTTCAATTTCTTTTATCGTGACATTTTTGCCGGAGAAACTCGACGGGTCATATTCCGTTTCACCCTCCTCACAGAGGAGAAGAAGCGTTTTTTCACCGGAATTGAAGCGCTCGTCTTGAAGCGTATCCTGAATAAAGGTCGTTTTGCCGCTTTCAAGAAAGCCTGTAAATATATATACGGGAGTTTCCATTTTTGTATCGCCCCTTACGCGCCGAATGCGTTTTTAATGTTTTCCTCGTTGAGCTTCGAGCCGATAACACAGAGTCTGCCTATTATTCCGGCGCTGCCCGTTCTGACATCGCTTTCGCCCGGAATATAGTCGAAGTGTATCCATGTGCCGTCAGTGCCCTCAACTATGCCTTTTGCTCTGAGGATTACGCCGTATTCCTTCTCATCGCAAAGGTTATCAAGGATTTCTTCCAGTTCTTCCTTGGTGTATTTCTTTGTGGTTTCGGTACCCCAGCTGACGAATACCTCGTCTGCGTGGTGGTGTCCGTGTTCATGGTCGTGGCAGCCGCAGGTGCAGCCGTCGCCGTGGTGGTGATGATGCTCATGCTCGTCATGGTCATCTTCGTCGTTGTCGTGACAGCAGTGGTCGTGATCCTCATCATGGTCGTGGTGATGGTGGTGTTCATGCTCGTCATGCTCATCTTCGTCGTGATCGTGACAGCAGTGGTCGTGATCCTCATCATGGTCATGATGATGGTGGTGCTCATGCCCGTCATGCTCATCCTCGTCATGCTCATCCTCGTCATGCTCATGTTCGAGAAGCTCTATCGCCGCTTCAAGAGTGTCTTTTCTCTCGATCGCTTCAAGGAGCGTTTTTCCGTCAAGAAGCGAAATGGGGGTCGTAACGATAACAGCCGTGGGGTTTTTCTCTCTCACAAGCTCCACCGCCGTTTTGAGCTTTTCGGGAGAAACGATATCGGCATGGCTCATTATTACGGTGCCTGCGTGTTCGACCTGATCGTTGAAAAACTCGCCGAAATTCTTCATATACATTTTGCACTTACCGGCGTCGACAACGGTCGTGAAGGAATTAAGAGTTATTTCATCGCTGCCGATATTTTTTACTGCGCCGATAACATCGGAGAGTTTTCCGACACCGGAAGGCTCGATTATAATTCTGTCGGGTGCAAACTGCGAAAGGACCTTTTTAAGCGCCTCGCCGAAATCGCCTACAAGGCTGCAACAAATGCAGCCGGAATTCATTTCGGTTATCTCAATGCCGGAATCTTTGAGGAATCCGCCGTCGATACCTATTTCACCGAACTCGTTTTCGATGAGTACGAGTTTTTCGCCCTTGTAGCTGTCGGCAATGAGCTTTTTGATAAGCGTAGTTTTGCCTGCGCCGAGGAAACCCGAGAAAATATCTATTTTTGTCATGGTCTTACTACTTCCTTTTGACATATTTTTACGAATATATTTTAACACGAAATCGTAATAATACAATAGTTAATTTAAAGAAAACAGGTGCATTTTCCCATGAAATATGCTACACTGTTCAGGCAAACCGAGGAGGAAGCATATGAATTCGGGAAAACGCACAATGAAAATCAGAATTATTTTTGCGGTCGCGGTGGTTCTGAACGCCGCTCTGATATTCTTTTTGTCCGCACAAAACGGAGAAAAGTCCGCAGAAACGAGCGGACTTCTCATAGAACGCCTTTTCGGCGATTTGTTTACAAAGCTCGGAATAAATCTCGGCGACATTGCCGTGTTTGCGGCAATCGACCACATCATACGCAAGCTCGCGCATTTCAGCGAGTATGCGCTTCTCGGGATAAACCTGTCTGTGTTTATATTCACTTTTGACAAGAAGATACCCTTTACAGCTATTTGCACAGTGACAAGCTCATTTCTTTACGCCTGCACGGATGAATTCCATCAGTATTTCGTTCCCGCCCGAAGCGCACAGTTTACGGATGTTCTGATAGACACGCTCGGGGCAGCTGCCGGCGCTGCCGCTTTTGTACTTGTTACAATGATAAAAAAGAGAATCGAACAGAATCGTATAAAGACGCGTCAGCAGTAGAGCTTCGCCAGCCCGCCTTCGCTTGTTTCGCGGTAACGGCACGAGAGGTCTTTTCCCGTTTCATACATTGTTTTTACCACAAGGTCAAACGAAATTTTCCTCGAATCGGCGAGGAAATTCGCAAGGTTCACGGCGTTTATCGCTCTCATTGCGGCAACGGCATTGCGCTCGATACACGGTATCTGTACAAGCCCTTTAACGGGGTCGCAGGTAAGACCGAGATGGTGTTCAACAGCAACCTCTGCGGCATATTCTATCTGACCAATATCCATTGAAAAAAGCTCTGCGAGAGCGGCGGATGCCATCGCACACGCCGTGCCTATTTCAGCCTGACACCCTGCCTGAGCGCCGCTTATCGAAGCATTCGTTTTTACAAGATTGCCGATAAGACCGCCGACTGCGAGCGCACGAAGAATCTCCCTGTCGGAAAAACCCCGTTTTTCCTGCATATACCGCAGAACGGACGGCACAACTCCGCACGAACCGCAGGTGGGCGCCGTGACTATCTTTCCGGAGCAGGCGGCATTTTGTTCGCTGACGGCAAACGCATAAGAACACACAAGACGATTTTCGCGCGTTTCCGCCGATTCGTCAATGTGCCGTTTGTTGTAAAGCTGTTTTGCTTTACGCTGAACATGAAGTCCGCCGAAAAGCTCACCCTCGGCTTTTATACCGTCACGGATGGATTGCTTCATACAGTCCCACACCGTTTGCAGATAATCCCATATCTCTCCGCCCTCGCATTCCTCTACATAGTCACAAAGGCGGATATCTCTTTCACGGCAGTGCGCGGCGATGTCGGCAAAGGAACGCAGCGAGTATACCTTTTCGGGCTTGCTTTCACTTTCTCCGATTATACGAATGTCACCGCCGCCGATACTTATCACCGTTACTTCATCGGTCTTTCCGGCGTGATGAACAACGAATTTCATTGTATTGGGATGAGGAATATCCGTTTCGGTTTCATTAAATTCTATTTTGCATTTATCGGAACCGAAAGTCTGCTCTACTATATAGTCGGTTCTGTGACCTTTTCCGGTTTTTGCGAGAGAGCCGTAAAGCGTTACGGTAATCATATCCGCATCCGGATATCTCTTTTTTATTATCTCGGAAGCCTTTTGAGGTCCCATTGTATGTGAGCTTGACGGACCGACTCCGATCTTATAAAGCTCCCTGAGCGACTCCATTCCGTCACCGAAAAAATCATTGTGCATTTTTACTTCTTCCGACATAGCTTTTTACTCCCTGTCTGCGACGAGTGTGCGACTTATTCGCTTACACTATTTTATCGTAAACAAGGAGTAAAATCAATTGTTATTTCGAATTTTATTTATGCTTTCTATAATTTTTTAGTTATGTTGTTCGGGAATATTTCGCATGTAAGGTCATCACACACCGACCGGGAAGATCAGCGCGCAGCTCTGCACCACATCTTCGGACTCCAAGTTATTCAGTTCTTTAAGCACGCTAACGCGGCATTTATTCTCTTTTGCGATATCCCACAGCTTTTCGCCGGAATGAGCGTAGTACAGCGCTATTCCGCTCGCCTCTGTTTCCGTTCTGTCGTCGGAAACAGTGCCATTGGTGATTACGCTCCTCTTTTCGGTCGAAAGACCGAAGCCGTTAACGGCGAAAGAAGCGGAGAACTTAATTTTGCCGTTTCCGACTATTTCGGCACTTATCCGTGAGCAGGCAACATTCACAAAGTAATCCGCAGCCGCAGGCAGAGAGCAGGTAAACGATGCTGTTCTGCTGATAACCGAAATTGCACCGGCAGAATTTTTAACAGCTGCATTCATGACGGCTGTTCCGTTAAGTGTACTGTTTCCGCCCGTCTGTGAAATGCCGTGCCTGATATTATCGACATAGGCAGCGACTATCTCGGAGGTCGTGCTGTCGTATGTGTCGGCTTCGACGGAGGTGTCTGCGGCAGTATCAACCGGGACAATGGCGCTGATACAGTGCAGCTCCGAAATTTCGGTGTTTGTCTTGCCTTTTACGGAAAAAGCGTCGACAGCCGCCGTAACGGTTTCTTTCCTCATGACGAATACACTCGCCTGAACATCTGCCGAAAAAGCGACATCATTACCGCCGTTCATTGCCTTAAAGGCAAGCTTAGGTTCTGCACAGCACGCACAAACAGCGCACTCGCCGTCCTCCTCGGCACCGTATATTTCGGTTATCTCCGTAAACGGAACTTCCGCTGCGAACTTTTTAATACCCGCACCGGGCTGCGAAACTATAAACTCGGAATTGCAGCTGCCTTTGAGCATTACTTTGTTCTTTATCACTTTCTTTTCACGGACGATAAGCTCGCAGGAAGCACTTATAAGCTCTGCGTCGCCGTTAATTCCGTCCGGGAGCTTTACGGTGTCCGAAACGGTAAATGAAACGCTCTGTGCCGCCTCGATACCGAAGAAATCGAAGTTCTCGCACCGCTGCTCGATGAAATTGTTTTCGAAGTCAGAAAGAACATCAATTTTTTCACCGGAGAAAACCGCCGCTCTGACGGAAGCTGTCGTTCTTATTTCAAGACGGCGCGGTCCGGTTGCCTTATAGTTGAGTTGGGTGACCTCCTGCGTTACAAAACACTTGTCACCGTCCGAAAGATTATCACATTGGATGAGCTTTGTGTATTTCTGCGTCGCTTCGTAAACGCGCACCGTGCCCTCCTCACCCGTAAAAACGACGGTTACAAACGCATTTCCTGCAATGCTCAGCTTGTCCCCGGCAAAAGTAACACCTTCGGCGGAAAGCGAGGCGGAGCATTTCAGTATCTGATTCACCTCTGGGTAGTAATCGGGAAGAACAACATCGATATCGATTATTTGTTCTTTCGCCTCGTCGAATTTTTTTACAAAGGTTTTTACGGTTTCATTCTTCATTTGCTATACGCACTCCTTTTTCATTGTCGCTAAATGATTATGAGCAAGCCGCGGATTATATTCCGCTCGGGCTTGTTTTTTCTTTATGACCCCACAGTTAAACAACGGCAATTGCCGCACCGCATAAGATGTTATAGGCAGACGCACAACAGGAAATATGCCGTAATAACAGCACCGTTTTTTTGTTTTCACATAAAAATACCCGGTTTTCTGATTTGGAAATTGACAAATCGGGAAAAGCCGTGAAAGACATGAATAACCGTTGTATAATACTTTTGCAAAATTTTATGTATAAGGAGCGGCACAACAATGAAGTTTTCATCAAAAAAACTCGCTGCGGTACTGTTCGCAGCACTCATTGCCATCACGACATTTCCGTTTTCCGTATCGGCGCAGGAAATGGTCAAAATCGACGGCGCACATTTCCCCGAATACAAATTCAGAACCTTCGTATCTTCAAGATTCGACACCGACAACGACGGTTATCTGAGTGAAAATGAAATCAATGCGGTCGAGGAGATTCGCTTCAATAACGGCTACGGCGATACGACCGGAATCGAATACTTCACAAATCTTAAAGAGATGTGGTACAGAAACGATGTTTCTTTCGATCTGTACAAACTCGATCTGAGAAAAAACACAAAGCTCGAAAAGCTCACACTCTACACAACTTCTCTTGAAGAACTTGATCTGTCAAACAATACAAAACTCACGGAAATCAGTATCGTTCACGACGAGCTCAGAAGCAGACTGACTTCCCTCAAATTAGGAAGCAAGCCCTGTTTGAAGTCTTTGAGCTGCACCGGAACACACATCACCGAAATTGACCTTGACGGCATTAACCCCGACACACTGACAAGCCTTGACCTCTCCGACAACCGTCTTGAAACAATCGACATCAGTCGTTTTTCAAATCTCGGGGAGATATGGGGCGTTCTGTATCTTGACCATAACCGACTCACTGCGGTTGATATGTCGAAAAACAATTATTCGCAGCTGAACCGCCCGGAGATAGGTGTGAATACAGCACTTAATTATCAGGAATATTTTGCGAAAGTTTCCTCCGATGGAACCATTGACCTGACAAATCTTCAAGGCGTTTCCGGCTTCGATGTATCGAAAGCCTCCAACTGGCAGGGAGGAACCGTCAACGGGACAACGCTTACCCCCGACTCTCTCAACACCCCTGTCACATATGACTACAAATGCGCTGACAGATTTACAATGTCCTGCACGATAATTCCCGTTTCGGATAAAGCATTATCCCCCGACTTTTCACTCTCTTGGGAAAAGGGCAGCAAAAAGACCGATTTGAGATTACAGTGGTTCGACAGCTTCCTTACAACTACAAAGCCTGCATACGAACCGACGAAATCAGGTCTTACTACGACTGTAAAGTATGAGGTGAAAATATATTCCGGAAGTGTATCCGCCGAGAATCTTTTGAAGAAATACACCGTTGACGGCGGCTACTGGACTTTCCTCAGAGATTTTCTTGAAGACAGCAGTGCCCCGGCAAGCGCGAAGCTGATTTTTACGGTTCAAGCCGTTGAATACCTTCAATTCGGTTACGGCGTCGGCAAAGACCGCGTTGTTCGGTTTGAGGAAACGACAGGCAACAAGAGTGCCGTTGCGGTAAGTGAACCGTATAATTACAACACCGTAAACATCAAAACCGTCAGCGAAGTAAACCTCATCAACACGAAGCTGGTTTACAAAGAGAACGAAGTTCCCTCCTTTACGGCAGAGGTTTCCTCCGCAGACAAGGCTAAATATGAAATAGTTTTTGAAGAAATTCAGGATATTGATAAAACCAACACCAATAATGTTCTCGGATTTGCGAATTCGCTGCACGACGAGGACTATCCGTTCCCCGGCTATGCCATAAAAAAAGTTACGGCAGACGGCAATTATTATGTCGCATTCGAGCTTAGACCTAAGGACGGGTACGCATTCGCCAACGATGTAAAGGTAAGCATTAACGGCGCTGCACCGATCAGCTTCACGGCATCGGATAATCTGCTCTTTGCTCCTCTTGCTGCAAAAGTGACCGTCACTCCGGCAGCACATTCTCACACCGATGCAGACAAAGACTATATATGCGACACCTGCGGCAAAATAACCGTTAAAATTATTCCCGGCATTTTGGAACAGGGAAAAAGAACTCAGCCGACAGTTAACGACGCAAGAAGCGCACTGAGATTTTCCGTCAATCTCGATAAACCGACCGCACTCCAAAAAGTTATTTTCGACACTGATTTTAACGGCAAAATCACCGTCGACGATGCAAGAAATATTTTAAGAGTTTCCGTTAAACTTGACAGTATCTCCGACTGGAAGATATCAAAGTACCTATAAGACCCCCCCCTTATATTCGAAAACAGACCTCCGCTGTACATACAACCGCGGAGGTCTGTTTTTATACTTGAAATATTATACCGATTCATGATACACTGTAAATATCAAATAAGTACAGGAGTAAATAAAGGTGAAAGGTATTGTAAGTATTTTTATGGCACTGGCAGCATTTATAACGGGTCACATAATGCAGTTTGACCTGAGAATGAACCCCGAAAAATATAATCTGATCTCCGTTAAGACAAGCTCTGTTCCCTCTCCGGTTACGGAATATGATTTTGACGGATATGTTCAGCTCAGCGAAGTGAATATGCATTACCGCGTTTACGGCGAAGGAAAAGAACCGCTTATTCTTATCCACGGAAACGGCGGCTCGGTAAAATCGTTGTCGGAGGCGGCAAGCTATCTTGCCAACGACTACACTGTCTATCTGCCCGAAAGCAGATGTCACGGACAAAGCAGCGACCCCGGAGTGATTTCATACGAATTGATGGCAAAGGACATTGCGGAATTTTCGGAAGCGCTCGGAATAGAGTCTCCCATAATCGTAGGCCACAGCGACGGTGCGATAATCGCGATAAATCTTGCGGCAGACTATCCTGATATGCCGCGCGCAATAATTGCTTGCGGCGCAAATTCCAAGCCGTCCGCGTTATGGCCTTATTTTATCGCCGGAGTCAAAATAAATAATGTTATAAAGAATGACAAGCTAAACGATATGATGCTCACTCAGCCCGATTTTACCGAGGAATATCTCGCGAAGATAACCTGTCCTTCGTATATCGTGTGCGGAGAATACGACATAATGATGCTATCAGATCATTTGTTTCTGCATAACAGCATTAAAAACAGCGACATTGCGGTTATTAAAGGTGCCGACCACGGCTCGTATATATCGCGCGGCGGCAAAAAGGCGTATGTCATAGTCACCGATTGGATAAGAACAAGAGGCGTATAAAATACCGTCGAAACAACAGAAAAAGAACTCCCCTGCCGCTCGTTATCCGGGCTGCAAGGGAGTTTTTCATATAAAGAAGGAAATTATTTATTTGCTTATGGCTTTTTTGCCGTACTCAATACCCTTTTGAAGCGCCTTGTGGTTGAGTTCAAGCACTTCTTTCTTCTTCGAAGCAAACTTCTTATCAAGGCTTTTGAGAATGGCTTCCTCCGAGATGATTCCGGCTTCCGAGCCGACAAGCGCGCCGATAAGGATAATGTTTGCGCATTTGATATTGCCCAGTTCAACTGCCAGATCGTCGGCAGGAACCTCAACGACCGTAAACGAATCTTTTTTTATTTCGGAATCGATACGGCTCGTATTGGCAACGAGAATACCGCCTGCACGAAGTGTTTTTGCGAACTTCTCGTAAGCCTGCTCATTCATGACGATAAGGGTATCGCATTTACTGGCAAGAGGGGAAATAATTTCATCTTCGTCAACAACAACCGTGCATTTTGCACTGCCGCCGCGCTGTTCGGGGCCGTATTCGGGGAGGTATGTTGCACAGTTCCCCGCATCGACCGCGGTCTGAGCGATCATAACACCGGCGCTCATTACGCCCTGTCCGCCCGAACCTGAAATAACAAGTGTTCTTTTCATTTTATTTCACCCCGTCCTTGAATTTATCCTTATAAACGCCCGGCACAAAGTAAGGAATTGTGTTGGATTCCATATAATCGAGCGTTTGCAGCGGTGTAAGACCCCAGTTCGTCGGGCAGTTTCCGAGAAGCTCAATGAACGAGAAGCCCTTTCCTGCCATCTGAATGTCAAAGCCCTTGCGGATAGCCTTTTTAGCTTCGCGGCAGCCCTTGGGCGTATTGAGCGCATATCTTGCAATAAACGCCGGAGCTTCGAGAGTTGCAAGAAGCTCGCACATTTTCAGAGGATAACCGGTAGTTTCGGGATCGCGTCCGTAGCGGGTCGTTGTGGTTTTCTGCCCTATCAGAGTCGTGGGAGCCATCTGTCCGCCCGTCATACCGTAGGTCTGGTTATTAAAGAAGATAACAGTGAAGTTTTCACCTCTGTTTGCCGCGTTCATTATCTCGGCAAGACCGATAGCGGCGCAGTCGCCGTCGCCCTGATAGGCAAAAACGAGTCTGTCGGGGTTGCTTCTCTTGAAGCCGGTCGCAACGGCAGGCGCGCGTCCGTGGGCAGCACCGAGAACATCTCCGTTCCAGTATACGAGGTTCAGCGTTGAGCAGCCGACGGGAACTATGTGGACGCAGTTTTTGTGCTGTCCCATTTCGTCAACGACCTCGGCGATAAGCTTTGTTGCAAGCGAATGCATACAACCGGGGCAGAATCCGCTCGGAGTTTTCTTTAATGTATCGGGTCTTTTATAAACAGCCATTATTTCGCACCTCCGTCACAAATCTTTTTAACCGCAGCATATATGCCGTCGTCATCAAAAAGAACTCCGCCTGAACGGCAATACTCATAGATGGGGGCGCGGCCCTTGACTTGAAGCTCGATATCATCGTGCATCTGAGCGGGAATTGCAAGCTCGATATCGATAAAGCCCTTAACGGTATCGTAATTGAGCTTATCGAAGCTCTCTTTCGGGAAGGGATTTACCGTGATCGGTCTGATCATACCGAGCTTATAGCCCTCTTTGCGAAGATTTATTATTGCTTCTTTTGCACTTCTCGAAGCGATTCCGTATGCAACTACAACGAATTCCGCATCGTCAAGCATGAATTCCTCGACCTGCACATCATTTTTCGCCCAACGCTGATACATCTTCGCACGGGACGAGTTTTGAAGCTCCAACAGCGCTTCGGGGAAATAGGGGGTGAGAACTCTGTCGCCGCGTTTAGAGGTTTCGGGTCTGTTAAGACTCCATTTATCCGTGGGAGTTCTGTCAGGCTCTTTCATTTCGGGAAGCTCCACCTGCTCCATAATGGAACCGAGGCAGCCGTCCATAAGAATCATAACGGGGTTTCTGTCGCGTTCGGCATAATCCCACGCCTTATATGTAACATCAACAGCCTCTTGAAGTGACGCCGGTGCAAAAACCATTACCTTGAATCCGCCGTGTCCAAGCGCTTTTGTTGCTTGAAGATAATCCTGCTGTGCAGGCTGAATGGAACCGAGCCCGGGACCGCCTCTGCTAATATTGCATATAACAGCCGGAAGCTGTGTCCCCGCAAGGTATGATATGCCTTCTGCTTTAAGGCTGATACCGGGGCCGGATGAGCTTGTCATCGCACGGCAGCCCGACGCAGCTGCGCCGTAAACCATATTGACGGAAGCAACTTCGCTTTCACCCTGAACGAACACACCGCCGACTTCGGGGAGTCGCCACGAAAGATACTCCGGAATTTCATTCTGCGGAGTAATGGGATACCCGGCGAAAAACCGGCATCCGGCTCTTACTGCCGCCTCGGCAATGGCTTCATTGCCCTTCATTAAGACCTTAGCCATCTTTTACGCATCCTCCTTTTCGGTAATTTCAATTGCGCCCTCAGGACAAATCGTGGCGCACATAGCACATGAAATACATTTATCCGCATCAGTCATATGCGGGTAAAAATGTCCGTTCTTGTTGCGTTCGCTGCCCATTTCAAGTATCGTTTTGGGACAGTACTTGATGCAGTATCCGCAGCCCTTGCACAGGATTTCATTGATGCTGAGCATTTGTTTTTCCTCCCGATCATCGCGCCGTCGATAAGAAAAAGCTCGTATCGCATTCGGAGCGAATCGTTTTTTTAACACTGTTATTTTACCACTTTCGAAATATGTTTTTCAACACCTATTTGATAAAAAACAGATAAAGTTAGCAGTCTGTTTGTCGAATATTGTCGTTTATCCGTCAAAAAACCCACACGGGTTTGATAACTTTTTTTTTCGTTGTCTTCCGGTGATTTAAATGGTAAACTAAAACGGGAGGTGAAAAGCCACGGACAGAATTATTTTTCATTGCGACTGCAACTCATTTTTCGCTTCGTGCGAGGAGCTTCTCAACCCGGAACTGAAAAAGGTGCCCATGGCTGTCGCCGGCGACCCTCATAACAGGCACGGCATTATTCTTGCAAAGAATCAGCTTGCGAAGAAATACGCCATTCAGACAGCCGAAACGATAAACCGCGCAAAGCAGAAATGTCCCGACCTTGTATGTGTTGCGCCGCACCATTCCCTTTACCGCGAGATATCCGACAAAATAAACGAGATCTACCTCAGCTATACCGATCTGACGGAACCGGCAAGCATAGACGAATCGTACCTCGATGTCACAAACACGATCCACCTTTTCGGAAACGACCCGGTTAAGCTTGCAGATGAAATACGCCGCAGAATACGGGAGGAGGCCGGCGTTACGATATCTGTCGGTGTTAGCTTCTGCAAAAGCATTGCAAAACTCGGAAGCGATTATAAAAAGCCGGACGCAACCACGGTTCTGCTGCGCGACGGCTACAAAAGTATCATCTACCCTCTGCCGATTTCGGACTTTCTGATGGTAGGTAAAAAAACCGAACAAAAGCTAAATTCCCTCGGCATTAAGACCATCGGACAGCTTGCCTGCGCCGACAGGGAAATAATTATGCGCCACCTCGGAAAAACAGGACTGCTGCTCTATGACAATGTCACCGGAAACGATACCGAAAGAGTTCACTCCTTTTATGAAGAGCGCGAAATAAAATCGGTGGGACATTCCATGACCTTCCGAAGAGATATCTCGGGGCGAGAGGAAATAAAGGAGGGCATTGCCATGCTGAGCGACATGGTCGCCGCGCGACTGCGTTCCTACGGCAAGAAAGGCAATGTTGTACAGATAACGGTAAAAGACCCTGATTTTCTTACACTCCAACGGCAAAAGACTCTTCCCAAAAAGACGAATCTGCAAAAAGATATTTCGGCTGCGGCATTCGCTCTATTCTGCGAAAACAGGTCGCTCACCCACCCTGTTCGGCTTTTGGGCGTAAGTGTTTCGGGGCTTTGCGGCGAGGATGAGGACTTCGAGCAATTTGACCTTTTTTCGGCGGCTTCCGCTTCCGGCATCGAAAAGCAGGAAAACATAGAACAGACTATTGATGAAATACGAAAAAAGTTCGGAACTTCTTCCATAAAGTTCGGACACTTCAAATCCGATGAAACGGGCATAAAATAGAAGGGGCTGTAAAAAAAGCCCAGACCGCAAAAAAGCGGAATTGTCGAACAAAAGCCGATATAAACGGTCAAGAAAACAAAACTGTGGGTAGTCAGGCATTTTCATGTTTAAAATTATATGCTTTTTTGCTCTGAACCAACCTCACCCTCGGAGTACCTTCGTACGCCTTCGGGCAAGCCTTAACCGCCGTAAATACGGCGGTTAAGATTCGGTTGATTCACTCTGAACATTTTTTCCTATCCCCTAAAAAAGGGGGCTGTAAAAAAACTCGGTTTTTTTACAGCCCTTTTTGTTTGATAATCACATGACGACGCTTCTTACCGCACTTCTGCAAGCGGCAGCTTCTGCGGCTAAGTTCATCGTGCGGTTCGGAATGTGTTTACTCAGCAAACTCTGCCGAACATATTAAGAAGCGAAGAAAGAATTTCGAATATCATTTTAAGCAGATCGTAAAGTCCCGTCTTTTCAAGGAAATTGCGTTGCAGCTCGGTGAGAGATTCGTCAAAACGGTTAGGTCTGTTAGCGTCGGTGTAATCGCCGTCATACTGAGGAGCGTCGCCGTTCATGACGGTAAACACGAGTGTTCTTGTACCGTAAGGCGTTATGCTGCCGATAAGCTTGTAGGAAATAGTGATATCGACAGTCGTGAGGCTTTCCTCCGGTATGGTTCCGTTGACTTTGATCTGTACGCTCTCGCCGGGGGCAAGATAGATCGGCTTCGAAATATCAAAGGTGAGTCCCGCGCCGACGCAGCTGACACCGAACAGCTTCATCTTATAGTCATGCGAAAGGTTTGTAACGGTAAAGGTGTCGTCACCGTTTGCAATGAAGCCCTCTACTGAGGAATTAAACGCGCCTGTTACGCTGTGGCATCTGTTAGTGCTGTACTTAAACTGCGGGAAGTTTTTATCATCAAAGACAGTCTTGTGTTTTTCCGAGAACAGCAGGTCGCTGCACAGCGATTCACTGTAATCATCGTTCCATGTCATGCCGTGGAACAAACCGTTTACAAACCAAGTGGAATCGGGAAGATAGCACGCGGATGCATCGACCGTCATATCCGGTGAGAGGTGATTGTGGGTCTTGTCGGTGCAAACCGTTGAGATCTGTCTGTAACCGTCGGAAAATCTTTTGCCGAAGGGTGCGCTGACCGCTCCCGTGGACGATGAAAGGGCAACGATTCCGTCGGACTGTTCTTGAAGTCCGGTGACAGAGGGTTCACCGTAACCGGCAACAATATAGATGTTGGTTCCGTTTTCCTCGCACTCTTTAAGTTTTTCTCTGAGCGAAGGATATATCTCGTAGTGGAATCTGTCGCTCTTTTCGATCATTTCGGAATTGAGAGTGGTTTCGGGAAGCTGTTTTTTCAGTTCATCGTAGAAATCAACCGAGATAAAGTCCCATATGCTGCCCCAGTATCCGATGACTTTTTTAGCATAATTGTGCATGATAAGATTGCAGATATCATCAAGAATTCCGAACTGATTTGCACGGACAAGCCAGTTGATATCGTATTCGAGCTTCATACCGTTTTCGATGAAGTAGAACAGAGTTTCCTCGTCAAACACAACATCTTCGCTCATAAGGTCGGATGCAAGCGCCGCACCGCCTATTGCGGGAACAGTGAGAACGGCGTTGTTGACGGCTTTTTTATCACCGTAAAGGCTGAAATATGTAGCCGAAACCTGTCCGCCGTGGCTGACAGCAAAGATATTGACCTTTGAAGCACCCGTGAATTCACGCACGCTGTCAATGTATCTGTCGAGGTCGGCAGCACAGTCAACGATATTCTGTCTGAAATCGGTCTGGAAGCTGAAAATGTAATCGTTTCCGTTTTCTACACCGTACTTTTCTTCATAGATATCACGGACGGTGCTCATTATATATGCTTCATGCATATGCTCGCCGTTTTCATTCTTTCTGAGATACGAAAACTGTGTTTCAGATGCCTTTGTCGAGAAGGTTTCAATGTTATTTATACTCGTTCCGTTCTCATCGTAAGCCATAACACCGTACATATCGACAATCGCCTGACCGACTATGTCGGCGACAAGCTCGGGTTTGCCGAAAGCAAGCTCACCAAGTCCGCGTCCGATACGGGCAATGTTTTCAAGAACGATAGACATGATCTCGTCCATATTGACGCCCCATACCTGCGTTCTCGTTCCGTCCTCGGAAACCTGATAAAGCGAAGAAGAACTGTATCCGGCAACAATTATTGCGGGATAGATCTCCTCATTCTTGTCGGCGGCAAAACAAACGGCAGCAGAACTGAAAATCATAACCACCGCAAGAAGCACGCTTAAAATTTTTTTCATGTCGTTCCCTCTCCTTTTATATCAATGCAGATACTGTTTACGGTTCGTTTTCTCTCGTCCGTAAAAGTAACCGTTGCATTTTTATCATTGAGTCCGACACAGCAGCCGATATACTTTTTGTTTCTGCCGCGTTCGTTTTCGGGCTTTCCGCCGATTATCACAGGCACGCCGACATTTTTGTCGTCCCTGTACCCGTTCTGCCAGACTTCCGTCAAATGGAAGTGACCGCAGAGCATCAATTCCGGTTTTATTTCCTCGCGGATAAGTCTGCACCATTCGCCGTATATCTCATGCTCGATATCAAACGGGCGTTCACCTCTGCAAAGCTCGGTATTATTGTATTCAAACGGCACATGAGAAACAACAAGCTTGTGCTTTATTCCGGCGCGTTCGAACTCATTCTTTTTGTCGGCAATGACGGCACGGATGAATTCCGTTTCGTCCTTCCTCATTTCGTGACAGCAAACCGTTGAAGAATACTCTCTGTGTGAGTCGAGCTTATCTTCGCCGCAGTCGAGAATCATTATCCAAAGTGAACCGAGTGTGACAGTATAGTATGTTTTTCCGCCGACCGTCGGGAGATATGAAGCAAGCTTTTCGGCAAGCGCACCCCTGAGGTCGTGGTTGCCGCGCGAGAGAATACAGGGCTTCTCCCCTCTCGTTATCAGATACGCTATATCGTATTGCAGAAAAATATCGTTTTCTTTCGAGCTGCTCGATGAAATGTCGCCGTTCAGGACAAGAAGATCGAGCTTATCGCCTATCGCCTTGGCGGCATTAACCGCGGCGCTTTTGATTCCGTGCGTATCGGATATGTGATAAATGTTTATGCCATCCGTCTTTTCAACGGGATAAAAAACAAAATCAATCGACTGTTCCTCGCCGAGAGTGCACGAGTACGCGCCGCGCGAAATGACCTCGCTGAAAATAACAGTATACTTTTTTGCTTTATTCAGCACTTCCATCGGGACGATGAACCGTTGCAGCTTTGTGTCGCTTATTTTGACACCGTTGCAGTGGTTGTAGTAAACCGCCGGGCCGATAACTATCTTCATGAGAACGCGTTTCCTGACAGGCACCGAAATAATATAATCCGTGCCAGCACAGGCAATGACCGGACCGCCGCGCAGCAGTTCCGACTTATAATTCATAAATTTTCCCCCAAAAAAAGTAACTTTAACGAATCGAATGCATAAACTGTAAAGAATACACTGTAAATAAGGTGAATAAATGCCGTTTTTGAATTTACTCCTGAAAAACATCCTGCTCGCTCTGCACCTTGACAACAAAACCTTTTTCCCGAAGCCGCTTTCGGCAAAAGAAGAACAAAAATACTTAGAGCTGCTGCAAGCAGGCGACAAGAAAGCAAAGGATATCCTTATAGAGAGGAATCTTCGCTTGGTTGCTCACATAACAAAAAAATACTATTCCTTCTGTGACGACAGCGAAGAGCTTCTTTCGGTCGGTTCGGTAGGACTTGTAAAAGCCGTCAACTCCTACGACCCCGACAAAGGGGTTCGCCTTGCGACATATGCCGCGCGGTGCATCGATAACGAGATATTGATGTATTTTCGCAACAAAAAGAAATGTGCGCTCGACATCTCTTTTGACGAACCGATAGAAACGGACCCGGACGGAAATCCTCTCACGCTCACCGACATAATCTGCAACGACGACAACACGCTTGAAGAAATATGCCTGTCAACTAATTGCAAAAGAGTATTAAGATATGTCGACGAAATCGATGACCCTCGCGACCGATCAATCATGATCCTTCGCTACGGACTTAACGGCAAACCGCCGCTGAAACAAAGCGAGGTCGCAAAGCTCTACAAAATATCGAGATCATATGTAAGCAGAATCGAAACGCGATGCTTAAAAAAACTACGCAAAAGATTCGAATCCGAAAAATCAATTTAACATTTTTTTCACAAACCGTATTCTAGCACACCTTTCCGTATATTTCAATAGCCGATTAACCTTATTTCCCTTGTTTTTAGTTAAAAATTGACAAACGCAAAAAAATAAAGTAAAATACTCCCGGGTGAAAAAATTATGAATGATTACATGAAGCGTTTTGCTCAAAAAACGGCAAATCAACCGAAAAAAGAACAGATTTTCATCAAAAACGGCTGCCGGCTCACCGTTATTACCGAGCGGCTTCTGCGAGTCGAGGTACAGACTTCAAGCGTTTTCTGCGACCTGCCGACGCAAGCCGTCGTCAACAGAGCCTTTTGCGAAGTCGAATGCAGCTTTATCAAATCGGGAAATCTCGTAACGGTCAAAACAAACTCCTGCGAATTTGTCTTTGACCTCGCGCACAAAAAACTGAAAAGCATTAAGCTTTCCGACGGCAGAACCGTTACGAATTTCCGCAAAGGAAATCTTAAAGGCACGGGTCGCACACTTGATAACACAAACGGATTTTGCAAGCTCTGCGACGGAGTCATTTCGAAAAACGGCGCCGCCGTCCTCGACGACAGCTATACGCTCGTTCTGACCGAAAGCGGACACATCGAAAAGCGCAAATACCCCGAAACCGACCTGTACTACTTCGCGTACGGTTTTGATTACAACACAGCTGTCAGGGATTACTTCAACCTGACCGGTTTTCCGCCGCTTATTCCCCGCTTTGCGCTCGGCAACTGGTGGAGCAGATACAAGGCGTATACTCAGGACGAGTACGAAACACTGATAAAGCGTTTTGAAAACGAGAAGATTCCACTCACAGTTGCAACAGTCGACATGGACTGGCATTGGGTCAAGGTCGTTGAAAAATTCGGCGAGGACGCAAAAAAGATATATACCAAAAACAACTTAATGGAAAAGGTATATTCCATCATTTTCCCCGGCTGGACGGGATATTCATGGAATACCGAGCTTTTCCCCGATCCGGACGGTTTTTTGTCCTTCCTTAAAAATAAGGGTCTTAAAGTGACGATGAACCTCCATCCGGCGGCAGGCTGCTGCTTCTTCGAAGATGTCTACAAGGAATTCTGCGAATTCATGAATCAGGATCCGTCACAGAAAAAGCCCGTCAGATTTGACCTTTCCGATGATAAATTCATTGAGGGTTACTTCAAATTCCTGCACCATCCGCATGAAGAAAAAGGCGTTGACTTCTGGTGGATAGACTGGCAGCAGGGCAAGAATTCCGATGTCGACGGACTCGATCCCCTTTCCGCTCTCAACAGGTATCACTATATTGATAACGACAGCACAAATAAGCGCGGACTTATTCTGTCGCGCTTCTCGGGCGCAGGCGCACACCGTTACCCCATCGGTTTTTCGGGCGACACATTTATGTCGTGGGCGTCCTTAAATTATCAGCCCTATTTTACGGCGACAGCTTCAAACATCGGCTACACATGGTGGAGTCACGACATCGGCGGTCACACCTTCGGTATCCGTGACGACGAACTGTACCTCAGATGGGTGCAATTGGGTGTTTTCAGTCCGATAATGCGGCTTCACTCCACATCCAACGAATTCATGGGTAAGGAGCCTTGGATGTACCGCCCCGATGTGAGAGAATACGCAAGCGACGCACTTCGTCTGCGCCACAGGCTCATTCCGTACATCTACTCCGCAAACAGGCAGACCGCCGAAGAAGGCATTCCGCTTGTACGCCCGATGTACTACGCTTATCCGCATACGGAAGCGGCATACAATGTTCCAAACCAGTTTTTCTTCGGCTCGGATCTGATAGTTTGCCCGATAACCACCAAAATCAACAGAAAAATCGAACTTGCCGGAACCTCCTGCTTCATTCCCGAGGGCAGATGGACTGATATTTTCACCGGAAGAATTTACACCGGTCCGTGTGAATTGAAGCTTTTCCGCGACGAAAAGAGCATTCCTGTTCTTGCAAAAGAGGGCGCAATTATCCCGATGTACACGGAGGATTGCGGCAACTCGGTCAAAAACCCCGACAAGCTCCAACTTACGCTTTTCAGAGGCAACGGCAGTTATACTCTCTACGAGGATGACGGAGAAACTCACAACTATCTCAACGGTGAATACTGCAAAACGCAGTTCACATTATCCGAGGAGGGCAACTCCCTTTCTTTCACCGTTCACCGTACCGAGGGAGATACGGCTGTTCTTCCCGAAAAACGCAAATATAAGTTGTTGTTCAAGGATGTAGTTGACGCTGAAAAAATCACCGTTACGGTCAACAAAAAGAAAGCACCGTTTTCTTTGGAAAAGTCCGGCGGCGTTATTGAGATAGACACCGGTGCAATATCTCCCGACAGCGAAACAGTCATTCGTCTTGAAAACATCTCCGTTCTTAAAAATCAGTCCAGACGCGAACTGATGACAAAGCTTTTCGCCGAAATTCAGGGCGCTAACGACATCAAAAAGCACCTGTTTGAAAAGTTTGCCATCAGCGGAGAAAAAGCATTCATCCCCGGTTCTCTCGCAGATGCCGTAAAAGAAATAGAAATGCTCAAACAGGTCTGAGTTCCGAAAAAACGGAATAACGGCAAACACAAAACAGCCGTTTCTGCCGTGTCTGCTGACAGTTAAATACGCACTTTGGAAAAGACTGACAGGCTTTAGCCGAACAGTCTTTTTCTTATCGATAATAAATTGCAAATCGATAATAAACAGGCGCGCCCGGAGAACTTCAAATGCGCAGAACACGGTGTTCATGTCGATTCGAGAGTACTATTCTGAAATATTCGTGTAATTTAATGCTGTTTTTAAGTGTACTTTTATTGATTTTTACACGAATATGTGTTATACTATAATCAACAATTTTAAGGAGGGCTGATTATGTACAGAAAAATTCTGAGTTTTTTAGAAGCGTGGAAAGACAGCGTTCACCGTAAGCCCCTTATTTTACAGGGCGCAAGACAGGTCGGAAAGACTTATTCAATTCTTAAATTCGGTCGTACACACTACGAAAATGTGGCGTACTTCAACTTCGAAACGAACCCTAAACTGAACAAAACCTTTGAGGAAAACATCAGCCCCGATTATCTGATACCGATTTTGTCCCATATCGCAGGTCAGACTATCGTAAAGGAAAAAACGCTGATTGTATTCGATGAGGTGCAGCTCTGCGAAAGGGCTTTGACTTCGCTCAAATACTTCTGTGAGGACGCTCCAGATTATCACATCATCGTCGCAGGCAGCTTGCTCGGCGTTGCGGTAAACAGAGCAAAGTTCTCTTTTCCCGTAGGAAAGGTCGATATGAAAACGCTTTATCCTATGGATATGGAGGAATTTATGTTGGCTCTCGGTGAGGACGATTTGGTTAAAGAGATTAAAAAATGCTTCCAAACCGATACGCCGCTTCCCATTGCCTTGCACGATGCCGCAATGCAGCTTTACCGTCAGTATCTTGTGGTCGGCGGTATGCCGGAGTGCGTGATGCAGTTTGCCGAAACCAAGGACTATATCCTTGTCCGCCATACGCAGGATACGATACTTGCAAGCTATCTCAACGATATGAGCAAGTACAACAACTTGAATGAAATCAAGAAAACCAGACTTGCCTATGATAACATTACCGTTCAGCTTTCAAAGAAGAATACCCGTTTCCAATATAAGCTGATTAAGAAAGGCGGACGGGCTTCCGAATTTGAAAATGCAATCGAATGGCTTTGCCTGTCCGGTATCGTGTCACAGGTCTACAAGGTCGAGCAAATCAAAAAGCCTCTTGAAAACTACCGTGATATTGATGCGTTCAAGATTTATGTATCCGACTTAGGGTTGCTTTGCGCCAAGAAGGATTTAGCCGCCAATGACATTCTCTATATGGTCGAGGAATTGAGCGACTTCAAGGGCGGTATGGCGGAGAACTATGTCAATGTACAGCTCACTATCAACGGCTACCGCACCTACTATTGGGAGTCCGAGCGTGGAGCTGAAATTGATTTTATCATTCAGCGTGACGGACAGCTAATTCCCATTGAGGTCAAATCTGCCGACAACACCAAAGCCAAGAGCTTAAAGGTCTATATGGACACCTACAAGCCCGCTTATGCTATCAAGCTCTCTGCCAGGAACTTCGGCTTTGAGGACAATAAAAAAATCGTTCCTCTCTATGCAGCATTTTGTATTTGAAATCAATATTTCGGCGATAACGCTCACAGAAAATGCGGGCGTTATTTTATTATAAAAAACGGCATATCCATAAACAGTTAATCAGTTTTTTGCTTTATAAAGGCACTATGCGATTAACCTGTTTTTCTTCAAGTAAAGCGATTATTACTTTGGCTCGATCACAAAAAATATCGGCAAAGCCGCTCCCGGCTGCAAGCAGCATACCGGGCGCGGCTTTATTTGTCTGTTTTAAGGGATTATTTTCCGCAGTTTTTATCAAAAGAAGGATTGCAGGCGTAGAAATTCTTTGAATTGAGTCTGTCTGTCGCCAAGCGAAGTCCTTCGCCGAAGCGCTGATAGTGAACGACCTCGCGTTCTCTGAGGAATTTTATAGCGTCGGCAACATCGGGATCATCGGTCATTCGGAGAATATTATCATATGTTGTTCTTGCCTTTTGTTCTGCCGCAAGATTTTCGTGCAGATCGGTTATAACATCGCCCTTTGACGCAAGGCAGACTGCCGAAAAAGGCGCACCGGATGCCGCAACGGGGTAAATACCGGTGGTGTGATCGACAAAATACGTGTCAAAGCCCGACTGTTTTATCTGTTCCATTGTCAGGTTTCGCGTGAGCTGATATACAATAGCGCCTATCATTTCAAGGTGTCCCAGCTCTTCGGTTCCTATATCCGTCAAAAGACCTTTGAGTTCCGGATAAGGCATTGAAAAGCGCTGAGAAAGATAGCGGAGCGACGCGCCGAGTTCACCGTCGGGTCCGCCGTACTGCGTTATGATTATCTGCGCAAGCTTTGGGTTCGGATTTTTTATTTTCACGGGGTACTGCAATTTTTTTTCATAAGCCCACATCAGTCATCATACCCTTCCGAGTCCCACGGCCACGGGTTTTTAAGCCACTCGACACCTTCGCCAAGTGCCGGTGTCAACGGACCGTAAAGCTCCTCAAATTCTTTTTTCAATGCGTTGAATTTCATCTCATACTGCGAATGCATGGCAATGGCGGTCATATCGGCAGGGTGTGTGTCGAGATAGAGATGAAGCTCCCAAAGCGCAAACTGCGCAGCGGAAAGGGAGCGCAAAAGCTTATCCTTTTTGCTCATTTAAGACACCCTCTGCAAAAAGGTTTATCGAGATTCTTAAAGAGCGTCCCTCTGTTCAGAGCTTCGTTCTCGTCGAACATGGTTTTATCTGTCTGAAACGGCACATAAGCCATCGTAGTCTGCGGCGACTCAGGCAAAGCGGTAACTGCGCTGAAAACAGAGATATCCGCCGCCGTATTTTCCATACTCATAAAACGACTCCTTTTTTATTTATTTCGAAAACAGAAATGCTTCTGCTCTCAAAAGCATTGTATTCAGTTACCGAACGCGGCGTTACCGAAAAAACAAGCCCGAATCAGCAAATAAGGAAGCTGTTTCGGACTTATTATACTTATTTTCGTTTAAATGTTTCCGCTGACGAAACGGAAAATCCGTCAGTCCGCCCAAAGTGCGATTACTTCCCTGTCGTGGTGTAGTTTTTCATAAACCGGGCGTTTTCTTTGATTTTTTGAACCGTATTCGGATTCCATTTTTCAATCGGCGCGCAGTTTATTCCGACCCCGTGCAGAACACCGCTGAGTTTTTCGGCGGCAATTTCAAATGCGCGGTAATCCTTGTTTTCAGGTTCGCTCCATCCGCTCTCGGCAACGGCAAACCACCTCGGGAAGCAGTGTGCTTCAAGCTTTGCGCAGTTGTTTATAAACTCTGTCCAAACCGGGGACTCGACACCGATAACATTTTCCCGTCCGGCAGGAGTAAGCCTTTTTTCGTTAAACGGGTCATAGCTGTAAGTCATTGAAAGCGAATAGAACGAATACGGATAATCGACATAATACGGATTCATGGGAGCCGCTATTATTTTTCTGCCGTTATTTGCAGCGTCAAGGGCTGCACCGCTGCGGTCAAGCCAGCGCTCTACTACCATGCTTTCGTTCAATTCGCCGCCTTTAAGGCACTCATTCCAGCCAATCACGGTCTTTCCCTTTTCTTCCAAAAAGGCGGAAACGGAATTTATAAAATACTGCTGCAAACCGTCCTCGGACGAAATTCCTTTGGATGCGGCAAAAGCACGGCACTTGGGGCATTTTTTCCAATTGTCGCGCGGGACTTCATCGCCGCCGATATGGAAATATTTGCCCGGGAACATTGTGCAAAGCTCCGAAATGATATTTTTTACCACTACCTCTGTTTTTGCTTCACCTATGCACAGAACATCTTTAAAAATTCCGTTGGACAATTTGACCGCGACACTTTTTCCCGTACATCCGAGTTCGGGAAAAACATGAAGCAGTGCGGAGGAATGCCCGGGCACATCAAATTCGGGAACGACTTCAATAAATCTCTCGTGGCAAAAATCAACAATTTCGGCAATCTCGTCCTGAGTATAGTATCCGCCGTAAGGCTTATCGGACTGCAAATACTGTCCGAAACGGTCGCCTGCACGCATGCTGCCGAGGCGCGTCAGTTCGGGGTAACATTTCAGTTCAATGCGAAAGCCCTGATCATCCGCAAGGTGCCAGTGAAATTTATTAAATTTCAGCGAAGCGGCAGTGTCTATCATTCTTTTAAGCTCGTGCACGGGGAACATATGCCGCGCGCAGTCTATCATAAAGCTGCGGTACGGAAAGCGCGGACTGTCCTCGATTCTGCATACGGGGAGACTATCCCCGTAGAAAGCCCTGAGCTGTGACAGAGTCTTTTCGGCATAGAAAAAACCTTTCTCGGTGGGTGCTTCTGCAACGATTCCCTTATCGGAAATGACAAGTCGATAACTTTCCTCCCCTAAAAACGAGGAAAGCTGTTTTCTTTCAAGCGTAAAGCCGTCAGCCTTTACAAACCGACCGGCTCTCTCGTGTACAAAAAGCGGCTGCGGAATAAGTCTTATCATACAAAAACCTCCGGTTAACTATATCACCATTTCGTATTCGCCCATGTTGCCTTCTTTGTAGTAGCGGTCAAGATCATAAGGGGTGTAAATTCCGGTGTCAGTAACCACACCGCTCACCAGCTCCGGCGGAGTGATATCAAACGCGGGATAATACCCCTTTACGCCGTCCGCCGCAGTCTTAACCCCCATCGCCTGCAAGGTAAAAGAGGGGTCGCGCATTTCTATTGTGACCGTATCTATTTTTGAATGCATTTTATCGGGAGCACCCGTAACGAAATACGGAATCTTATTATATTTTGCGGCAATTGCAATCTGAAAAGTACCTACTTTGTTAACGACATATCCGTCCATGCAGATAGCATCGGCAGCCGATGTAAAGATATCTACTTTCTCCTTCTGCATTACAAAAGCCGGCATATTATCCGTAATGACCGTGACATCCATTCCCATATCGCGGCATACCGTTGCGGTAAGTCGAGCGCCCTGAAAATACGGACGGGTTTCGGGACAGAAGAATTTCACATCGCGCTTTCCCTGCTCCTTCAACACGCGGCAAAGCTGCCCTACTATCGTTTCGCCAAAGCACTGAGTCATAACAGTGCCGTGGGTAGGAACCATATCGGCAAGATACTGTGCCATTTTGTAGACCTTATTGTAGCGCATATCGTTTATCTGAACGGTATAGCGGACGATCGAGTCGCAAACATTTTCGCCTGCCTCCATCGCCTTAAAAGCTGCGTCAAGACAGCCCCTCGTTATAAGCGACATTCTGCGTGAGGTGGTCGGTCTTGCTGTCGACAGACACAGCGCCGCGTCGCAGAGAATATCGCGCTGTTTTGCTTCGCTCTCGTTGCGGCATTCGTACGCGGCAAGGGCCATTCCGGCAGCAGCAGCCGTATACGGTCCGGCACTTTGCGTAACCATATCCCGTATAGCTCTTGCAACATCGTGATAAGAACTGCAAACAACGGATTCGACTTTACGCGGATAGACTCGTCTGTCAAGTATTTTTACTTTACCGTCGGAGAACCACGCAATATTTTCATATTGAAGCATAAACGCCAGATCTTTATCGGCTCTTTCCATATATTCACCTCATTTATAGAGTCTTTTGACACTTTTTGTAACATCAAACATAATTCTCTCTTTGTCGAGAGTTAAAAACTCGCCGTTTTCGTAAAGAATTTTTCCGTCGCACATCGTCAGACACACATCGGACGCCTGAGCAGAGTAAACGACAGATGAAACAGGATCAAGACACGGCTGCATATGCGGCGTATCGAGCGAGAGAGCGATGATATCAGCCCTGTACCCCTCTGCGATTTTTCCGCATTTGGCGCGTCGTTGGACTTTTGCGCCGTTGACGGTTGCCGCGTTTATTATCTCGGACGCATTGACCGCCGTTGCATTTCTCATAAAGCCGTTATGAATCACGGACGAGAGGTGCATTTCCTCGAACATATCGAGGTTATTGTTGCTGGCGGCACCGTCCGTTCCGAGTGCGATATTCATCCCCATATCCATATAGCGGCTTATCGGGGCAAATCCGCTGCCGAGCTTCATGTTGCTGGTTGGATTGTGAACAATGCTCACGCCGCGTTTTTTAAGTATCTCCGCGTCCTCCTCAGTCAGAACAACGCAGTGCGCGGCAAATGCGTCGCTGTCGAATGCGCCGAGCGAATCGAACCACTTTGCGGGCGTAACGCCGTATTTTTCTATACACTCTCTCTGTTCTTTTTCGGTTTCGGCAAGGTGTATGTGCATATTTCCGTTATAGTTACGGCAGATCTCCGAATACGCCCTCACGACCTGTGGATTGCAGGTGTACTCGGCGTGAACACAGAAATCAACGAGAAGCCGCCCGTCTCCCGCGCTGTTATACTCTTTGAAAAGAGCCTCGCTCTCGGCTATACGATAGCAGTTCTCGGGCTTTTCATCGGGGTCGAAGCTCTGAACGGGACGGCAGATATTCGCTTTCATGCCGCTTTCGAGTACTACCTCAGCAGTCTTTTTCGGGAAAAAGTACATATCCGAAAAGCTGACCGTACCGCCGGATATCATTTCGAGGGCGGCAAGCTCACTGCCCGCCTTTATATCATTCTCAGTAAGCTTGTCCTCAACAGGGAAAATTGCCTTAAAAAGCCAGTCGTTAAGCGGCAGTCCGCTCCCCACTCCGCGAAGAAGAACCATCGAAGAATGGGTGTGGCAGTTGTAAAGCCCGGGCATTACGAGCTTTCCTGACATATCCTTGACGGAATCGAACCGTTCATCGGGGATCTCTTTGCCGATATATTCGATAATGCTGTTATGTACAACTATATTCAAGCCGCCTGCCGCGGTAACGGTTTTTTCTCCCGCTTGCAGAACAAGGCAGTTTTTCAACAATATTTTCATGTTTCCTGCTCCCTCATATGCGAGAAATTATTTTCTCGACATAGTCGCCGAACTGCTTTGAAATAGTTCCGGCGACTTCCCCGACTTCCTCGTGGCTAATCTTTTCGCTTGTTACGCCTGCCGCCATATTTGTGATAACGGAAAACCCCAAAAGCGGCATGGAGCAATGCGCGGCGGTCAGAGCTTCTGTGACGGTAGACATTCCGACAGCGTCCGCGCCGAGAATTCTCGCAGCCCGTATTTCAGCCGGAGTTTCAAACTGCGGACCGGTAAAGTACATATATACGCCTTCATGAACCGTAAGCGAACTGCCGTGTGCGCATTCAAGCGCGATTTCACGCAGCTTTTTTGTATACATATCGGTGACATCAAAGAAACGAGGACCGAATTCATCTATGTTTTTTCCGCACAGCGGGCTTGCACCGGTGAGCTTAATGTGATCGCTGATGACCATGACATCACCGGGCTTATACGATGTATTCACGCCGCCTGCGGCATTTGTAATGACCGATACCCGCGCACCGAGGAGCTTAAAAAGGCGAATAGGCGCGGTCAGCTGTTCAAAGGCGTACCCTTCATAATGGTGAAAACGCCCCGACATACAAAGCACCTTTTTTCCGGCAATTGTACCGAATATGAGCTTTCCGGCGTGCGACTGCACGGTCGAAGTCAAAAAGTTGGGAATATCTTTGTACTCGATAACAACCGGATTTTCGATTCTGTCTGCAAAATCTCCGAGACACGAGCCGAGAATAATTGCAGCATCGGGCGTATCTTTTATTATGCTTTTGACATATTCCGCACTTTTACAAAAATATTCATAATCGTAATTCATATTTACCATTCCTTTTTTACTCTTTCGTTCAAATCTTACATAAACAACTTTACATCGTTAAGCGAATGGACGACAAAATCGGAAAACGAACCGCCCGATGAGTTTTTGCCTGCATGATTGAACCAGCAGGTGGTGAGACCGTAGCGTTTTCCGCCGGAGATGTCAGCCGAAAGCGAATCTCCTATCAAAATCACCTCGTCCTTCGAAATATCGGGAACGCGCTCGAAAAATGCTCCGAAGAAAGCACTTGACGGCTTCGAGGCTCCCAATAATTCCGAGGTAAAAACGCCGTCAAAATACCGTGAAAGTCCGCTCTTTTTCAGCCGAGTTTCCTGCTGTGTCTGCATTGCGTTGCTGACGGCATAGACACGGTAATTTTTGGAATGAAGGTATTTCAAAAGCTCTCTGGCGCCGGGAACCTCCTCCGTGCTTTCATGAAGCAGTTCCAAGAACCTCACTTCGAATTCGCGTCCGTCAAGATTTATCCCAAGCTCTGCAAATATCTCGTTAAAGCGTCTGTTGAAAAGCTCCTCACGGGTTATCTCGCCCTTTTCGAGTTTTTTCCAAAGATCGTCGTTTATTCTCTTGAAAACACCGTAATACTCGTGTCTGTACTCGGTGTTTCTCTCCTCCATCGCCGTTTTTACAGCCCATTCGGCGCACTTGCCGAAGTCGAGGATTGTATCGTCAATATCAAAAAGAACAGCTTTTATCATAGAAACCCCTCCGCTGTGTATATATTACCATTTCACTCGCCGTATGTCAAACCGCCTTTACGGAGTATTGACAAAAAAGATGGGCGGTATTAAAATATTTACAATTGTTTGTGAACGGAGAGAACGAAAAATGAAAAAAAAACTTACTGCGGCGGGTGCGGCGGCTTCGTTGTTCCTCGGATTGAGCGGATTTATATACCACGAAGTAATAGATTCAAACGGGAAGGTATTTGACAAGGTCGGACAGATAGTATCATCGAAAAAAGCAGGTGCTGCACCGGAGATCGACCCGAGGGAAAAGTGGCTGTGCGGACAGTCCTTCACCGAATATCGGATAAAAGGGTGCGACGGCACGATGCTCCATGCCTATTATCTGCCGGCAGAAAAGGAAACCGACAAATTTATTTTTTGCAGCCACGGTTACAGGAGCAATGCGCTGACCGGTTTTGCTCTCATTACAAAATTCCTGCATGACAAGGGGTACAATGTTTTTCTTATTGACCAGCGCGGCTGCGGAAAAAGCGGCGGCAATCATATAACCTTCGGCAACAAAGAGAGCAAAGACTGCCTTTTGTGGCTCAATTTCATGCTCGAAACCTTCGGTAAAGATATCGAGATATGCCTTTACGGTGTTTCGCTCGGCTCTGCCACCGTCATGATGATGACAGGCGATCCGGCACTTCCCGAAAATGTCAAGTTCACGGTTGCCGACTGCGGTTACACCAACGCATGGAACGAGTTTTCGAATGTGCTGGGAGTCATCGGTCCGCTCAAATACCCCATTCTCGTCGGTGCGGATATATTCTGCCGTCTGTTTGCAGGCTTCGATTTCAGGGACACGAACGCACTTGAAGGCGTAAAACACGCAAGGATACCGATCCTCTTTATCCACGGAGGCGCCGACAATTTTATAACCCCCGTGATGTGTTACGAACTGTATGAAGCGACAAGCGCTCCTTACAAGGATCTTGTCATTATTGACGGCGCATGGCACGCAAAGAGCTACGCAACCGATTCCGCTCTTTACGAAAAGAAGTTTTCGGAATTTGCGGAGAAGTTCTTTTAAGCCGGAGAATAAAAATGAAAACAGCTGTTATTGACACGGGCGGCGGACTGAGAGGAATATACGGTGCGGGTGTGTTTGATTACTGCATTGAAAACTCCGTTTCGTTTTCCCATTGCATGGGCATTTCGGCAGGCAGCGCAAACGCAGCGTCTTTCCTTGCCGGGCAAAAGGGCAGAAACTACCGTTTTTATACGGATTATTCAATGCGCCGCGAATATATGAGTGTCGGAAATCTCGTAAAGAATCACTCTTACTTAAACCTCGACTATATCTACGGGGAGCTGAGCAATACCGGCGGTGAAGATCCGCTCGATTTTGACGCAATAATGAATAACCCGTCGGAATATACGGTCGTTGCCACTGATGCACAGACCGGCGCTCCGAAATATTTCACAAAAGACGATTTATCTCGTGACGATTACGCCATACTTAAAGCGTCCTGCTGCATTCCGGGTGTATGCAGGGCATACGAAATCGACGACCGATTCTACTACGACGGCGGGGTGAGCGACCCCGTACCGATAGAATATGCGTTTAGCCAAGGTGCGGACAAGGTCATCCTTATCCTTACAAAGCCCGTAGAAACGGAAGATTCCTTTGAAATGGAAAAAATGTGCGCGTCCCTTTTGCACCGCCGTTTTCCGAACACCTCCTCCGCACTCCTCAAAAGAGAGGAGAAGTACCGGAACGGAATTGCACTCGCAAAAAAACTCGAAGCGGAACAAAAGCTGCTGATAGTAGCCCCCGGTGACATCGGCAAGCTAAAAACGCTGACAAAAGACAAAGCAATGCTCACGGAGCTTTATATGCAGGGCAAAAAGGATGCGGAAGCAATAGCCGATTTTATTCGCGGCTAAGAATGAGCCAACGCAGTGCAGCTCACATTCATCCGCAAGGACATTACAACAAAACAGCATAGCAAATCGAGCCGCCTTTTGAGTGATAAAGGCGGCTTTTTTCTTTGTCTTTTTTCTTTATCAATTCAAACAAAATTTTTTATGTTTTATTCTTTTCACAGCGTACACGCAGACACCGAAAAACCGCCGCACCGTATGAAGTGCAGCGGTTTTTTAGTTTAACGAAAAACGGTTTTTCAGCAGGCGGGATTGAACTTCGAGAAGATAAGTCCGAATATCATCTTGAAGAAAGTGCGAAGCTCTTTGAAAATCGCTTTGAGTTCGGCGATAAATCCGGTTTCTTCCTCTTCTGCGCCGTTGTCGGCAACATACGAGTCGGAGGCTTTATCGTAAACCATAAATCTTTGAAGCCCGTCAACCGTGTCTACCGTTCCCTGTCCGTCATAGGCAAAGAACGCATCAATAAGCTGATCGACATCCATGCTGTGGTTTGCATCCCTTATAAACCAAGTCTGGTTGGGGAACATACAGGTCGATGCGTCAACTCTCTTATCGGGGGATATCATCGCGGCATCCTTACCGGCGAGATACTCATCGGAAAGAGTGGAGTCAAACTCGGCACAGGTTGCGCCGAAAGAGGTATACTTCGTATCAACAACGCCGTCACCCATGTTCTTCCACGAAGGTGTGATCGGTATCGAGCAGTAACCGTATCTGCTGACGACATAGAAATTTGTGGTGTCGTTAATCTTGTTGAGAACCTGCTCCTTAAAGGGACGGAACAGAAGATTGAAGTTTGTTATCTTTGCGATAAGTCCGCTTCTGTCGATATCGGAATTCTTGTAGATCTCGTTGAACACATACTTCATGCCTTCGTCAATGTCTGCATTGGGGACCATTGCCCAAACGCTGAGCCAACCGCCGAAAGCAGGCACAATAACCTCGGGAAGCACCATTTCACCCAGCTGTGCGATGAGTTCATTGCCAAAATCGCATACGAAGCCGAGAAGTCCGGCATCGGAGAGAAGCTTGATGATTCCGTTGAGAATATGCTCATAGTCGTTGTGATCGAACACATACGCCATAAAGTTCTGAACGGCATCCTTGTCAAGTTTGAGCTTGCCTGTCATGAGTTCGCCGGTGTATGTTTCTCCGAGAACGGCGGTGGAGTTAAACGCAACGGAGTGGAGCTTTGACGAACCGTAAAGGCGGACATATGTAGAAGTTACGATACCGCCGAAGCTGTGGCACTGCAAGTCGACCTTGTCCGCACCGGAGCATTTGAGAACATAGTTGATGAAGTCGTTGAGCTGACCGGCAAGATAGATGGGATCAAGACGCCAGTCGTAGCTGAACTTAACCTCGGAATCTTTTGTAATTGTCGAGGCTTCCGGATATACGAAATATACGCCGGAGTTGCCCTTCGCATTACCGTTTTCATCGAGGAAGGCCGGCGCAAAAATCTCTTTTGCGAGCGGAGTGATATCCTGACCGAGCTTGTTCCAGTCGCGTGTTACGGCAAATTTCGCAAGCGAAGGCAGAGCCTTCTTAACGGCATCGAAAATGGTGTCAGCCGCCGGGGGCCAGAGAACATCAGAGTCCTCGTTGTCTTTATCTGCGAGAATTTCACGCGACATAAAGCCGTGAACCTTAATTCTCGGGTACTCGTTTTTGTCTGCGTCTGCGGCGAAGGCAAAAGCGGAAAGCGAAGTGAGCATCAAAGCGAGTGCAAGAAGCACAGAAAGCAGTTTTTTCATGTTTCCTCTCCTTAAAAATGGGATTTTACACAACAGATTTTACACAATTTCGAGTGTGTTTTCAAGTGTTTATTGTAAACTTTAAAAAAAGATGCAAAAAAATCGAACACTCTCGTTTTTTTTCGGAAAAATGCACAAACAAAACGACGCAACAAGCAATGCTCTTTGTTATGAAAGCGACTTGACAAGCGCACCGCAAAGTGATAAAGTACATACATTGAATATAAAGAATAAAAGGCAATGACGCAGGACAAGTAGTTTTCGGTATCGGCTCACAGAGAGTGTCGGGCGGTGGAACGGCGCAGCACGATCGGAAATGAATACACCTTGCAGAGCCGCACGCCGAACAAAGTAAGCCGTGCCGGGTTCGCCCGTTAACGCGATAGGGTATGCTTGTACCCGATGAGGCCGCAGCCGCGAGGCTGAGGTAAACTGAGGTGGTACCGCGGAAAGTTTCCGCCCTCTGATTTATCAGGGGGCGGTTTGTTGTTATCCTCCCCCGCGAAAGGATGCGAACACAATGCCGATAACGGAAATACTTCAAAAAAACGCGGATTTTTACCCGACCGACACGGCTTTGACCGAAATCAATCCGCAGGCGGATTGCCGCGAAAAAATGACATGGCGCGAATATGCACTTATCGAATCGACCCCAGGCAAAGCCTACAAACGGGAGATAACATGGAGCGAATTCAATAAACAAAGCAACAGGGTCGCAAACTTTTTCCTGTCGAGAGGGGTAAAAAAGGGCGACAAGGTTGCAATTCTGATGATGAACTGCCTTGAATGGCTGCCGGTTTATTTCGGCATACTCAAATCGGGCGCTGTTGCCGTTCCGCTGAATTTCAGATATACTGCCGACGAGATAAAATACTGCCTCGACAAGGCGGACTGCGACTACATTGTTTTCGGCCCCGAGTTTACGGGAAGAATTGAGGAGATCGTCGAACGGGTTCCGAGAATAAAAATGTGGCTGTACACAGGCGGCGACTGTCCTACCTTTGCCGACAGCTTCGACACTCTCATCAACTACTGTTCATCGAAATCTCCGGCGGTAAAGCTGACGGATACCGACGACGCAGCGATATATTATTCCTCCGGCACAACAGGCTTTCCGAAAGCGATACTCCACTCGCACGGCGCTCTCATGCACGCGGCGAGAACGGAGCAAGCCCACCACTCGCAGACAAAGGACGATGTCTTTCTCTGCATTCCTCCGCTTTATCACACCGGCGCGAAAATGCACTGGTTTGGCTCGCTTCTCGTAGGCAGCAGAGCTGTTCTGCTCAAAGGCGTTAAGCCTGAGTGGATAATCGGAACGGCTGCCGAGGAAAAATGCACGATCGTGTGGCTCCTTGTCCCGTGGGCGCAGGACATTCTTGACGCTGTCGATTCGGGAAAGATAAATCTTGCCGATTATGACCTCTCTGCATGGCGGCTCATGCACATCGGCGCGCAGCCCGTTCCGCCGAGCCTTATAAAACGCTGGCAGAAGCTGTTTCCGAACCAGCAGTACGACACGAATTACGGTTTAAGCGAATCGATAGGTCCCGGCTGCGTCCATCTCGGTGTGGAAAACCCCGGGAAAGTAGGCGCAATAGGAAAAGCAGGCTTCGGCTGGCAGGTAAAAATCGTATCACAGGACGGAAACGAAGTACATCAGGGCGAGGTCGGAGAGCTTGCCGTAAAGGGTGCCGGCGTTATGAAATGCTACTACAAGGACGAAAAAGCAACAGACGAAGTCCTCAAAGACGGCTGGCTCTTTACGGGTGATATGGCTATGGCGGACAGCGACGGTTTTATCTATCTCGTCGACCGCAAAAAGGATGTTATTATTTCGGGCGGAGAAAATATTTACCCCGTTCAGATAGAAAACTTTATAAGGAAAATGGATGCGGTAAAGGATGTTGCCGTCATAGGTCTGCCGGACGCGCGTCTGGGCGAGATAGCCGCCGCAGTAATTGAAATCAAAGAGGGCTACCTTCTTACGGAGGACGAGGTAAACGACTTCTGCCTCAGTCTGCCGAAGTACAAACGCCCGAAGAAAATAATATTTGCCGACATTCCGCGGAACCCCACAGGAAAAATAGAAAAACCCGTTTTGAGAAAAAGGTACCGCAGCGAACATCTTGTCGCAATGCAAAACGAAATTGACGGAAAGGACGAAAAATAAAATGAAAAAACTTCTTCTCGGCAACGCAGCAGTTGCCGCAGGCGCACACGAAGCCGGCGTAAGGGTCGTTTCATCTTATCCCGGCACTCCGAGCACGGAGATAACGGAAAGCACGGTGCAGTATGAAGATATATACTGCGAATGGGCACCTAACGAAAAGGTTGCGGCAGAGGTCGCAATCGGCGCTGCAATAGGCGGCGCAAGAGCAATGAGCTGCTGCAAGCATGTGGGTCTTAATGTTATGGCTGACCCTATCTTCACCGCGTCTTATACGGGAGTAAACGCCGGACTTGTAATCTGCGTTGCGGACGACCCCGGAATGCACTCCTCGCAAAACGAGCAGGACTCGCGCCACTATGCAAAGGCAAGCAAAATAATGATGCTTGAACCCTCCGATTCCTCCGAGTGCAAGGAGTTCACAAAACAGGCATTTTCTCTCAGCGAAAAGTTCGATACGCCTGTTTTCATCCGTCTCACAACGCGCGTTTCACACTCACAGAGCCTCGTTGACATTTTTTCGCCCGATCATATTACCCTTAAACCGTACGAAAAGAATGCAGCTAAATATGTTATGATGCCGGCAAACGCTATCAAACGCCATGTCGATGTCGAAGAAAGAATGAACAAGATACGCGAATTTGCGGAAAAAACCGACCTTAACAAAGTCGAAATGCATTCCGATGAAATCGGCGTTATCACCTCCGGCGCGGCTTTCATGTACGCAAAAGAGGCTCTCGGAGATAACGCAAGCTACTTAAAAATCGGAATGCCTTATCCCCTCCCCGAAAGGCTCATTCTCAACTTCGCCGCAAGGGTGAAAAAGCTGTATGTCATCGAGGAGCTTGACCCCGTTATAGAGGAACACTGCAAATCGCTCGGCTTGGAGGTTATCGGCAAAGAAGCGTTCACGCTTCTCGGCGAATACTCGGTCAACATGATAAAGAAAGCCGTGCTCGGTGTCGACGAACCGGAAACCGCAAAAAGTGATATCAACATTCCCGTCCGTCCTCCCGTGATGTGCGCAGGCTGTCCGCACAGAGGAACCTTCTATGTTCTTAAAAAGCTCGGGCTTACCGTCAGCGGCGATATCGGCTGCTATACGCTCGGCGCTGCCGCTCCGCTCAGCACCATAGACACTTGTGTCTGCATGGGCGCGTCCGTTTCGGCTGCCCACGGAATGGCAAAGGCACGAGGCAAAGAATTTAACAAAAAGCTGGTTTCCGTTATCGGCGACTCAACATTTATCCACTCCGGTATTACGGGACTTATTGACATAGTCTACAACAAGGGCGCAAACACCGTTATCATTCTCGACAACTCCATTACCGGCATGACCGGTCATCAGGACAACCCCACAACCGGTAAAACCATCAGGGGCGAAGCGACAAAGCAGGTGGATCTCATGCTTCTGTGCAAGGCGGTAGGCGTTGACTCCGTGAGAATTGCCGACCCGTTTGATGTAAAGAATTTTGAAAAGACGGTAAAAGAGGAAATCGAAAAGGACGAGCCGTCCGTCATAATTGCCCAGCGTCCGTGCGCACTTCTTAAAAAGGTTAAATACACGGGTCACTGCGTTATCACGGACAAGTGCCGCAACTGCAAGCAGTGCCTCAAAGCCGGCTGTCCGGCAATTTCCGTCAAGGACGGCAAACCGGTTATTGAACCGACGCAGTGCAACGGCTGCACGCTTTGCACGAATATCTGTCCGTTTGACGCAATCGTAAAGGAGGAGCGGTAACATGGAAACCAAGAGCATTATGATAGTGGGCGTAGGCGGTCAGGGAACGCTGCTTGCAAGCCGCATTCTCGGCAACGCCGTTATAAGCGAAGGATACGATGTTAAAGTTTCGGAGGTTCACGGAATGAGCCAGCGCGGCGGAAGCGTTGTCACCTATGTCCGTTACGGCGACAAGGTGTACTCCCCCATAATCGACAAGGGCAGTGCGGATATGATTCTTGCGTTTGAGGAGCTTGAAGCACTTCGCGCACTTCCCTATCTTAAAAAGGGCGGCAAGATAATTGTCAACACCCAGCAGATAGACCCCATGCCCGTAATTACCGGTGCGGTAAAATACCCTGAAAATATTATCGAAACACTTAAAGCATCCGGCGCGGATGTAACGGCTGCGGACGCACTCGAACTCGCACTTAAAGCCGGAAACATGAAAGCCGTCAATGTTGTTCTCATAGGAATTATGGCGAAAAACACAACTGTCCCCAAAGAAGTCTGGGTCGATACTATAAAAAAGACCGTCCCGGAGAAATTCCTCGATGTAAACCTCGCCGCATTTGAACTCGGATATAACTTGTAAAAAAGGAGCGAATAGAATGAAAGAACTCAACAGAAAAACAGAATGCCTTACCGATTCGGTTATCCGCCGCATGACCCGTATTTCAATGGAATGCGGTGCAATAAATCTCTCACAGGGCTTCCCCGATTTTGATCCGCCCGAATTTATTATGAAACGCCTTGCCGAAGTCGCAACGGCAGGCCCTCACCAGTACACCCCCACTTGGGGCGCCGCAAACTACCGCGCGGCAATTGCCGAAAAGGTCGGCAAGTTCATGGGGCTTCCCATTAACCCGGACGAAAATGTCCTCGGCACCGTCGGCAGCACCGAAGCCATGATGGCTACGCTTATGGCTATCACCAACCCCGGCGACAAAATAGTAATCTTCTCCCCCTATTTCGAAAACTACGCGGCTCAGAGTATTTTCAACTCCGTTGAACCCGTTTTCGTTCCGCTCGATCCGCCGGATTTCACCTTTGACGCAAATAAACTGGAAGATGCTTTCAAAGACCCCAAAACAAAGGCAATGATTCTCTGCAACCCCTCAAACCCCTCCGGCAGAGTGTTCACGAAGGATGAGCTTCAAACGATTGCAGACCTTGCTATCAAATATGATGTTATCATAATCACCGACGAAGTGTACGAACACATCATTTTCGAACCGCACAAGCACACATATATCGCCGCACTTCCCGGAATGTGGGAGAGAACCATCTGCTGCTCCTCACTTTCAAAAACATATTCCATCACAGGCTGGCGGCTCGGCTATATCGTAGCGGACAAGCCCCTTATGGACAGATGTAAAAAAGTCCACGACTTTTTGACCGTCTGCGCCCCCTCGCCGCTGCAAGAAGCAGTCATTCCCGGACTTAAAGCTCCCATGAGCTACTACAAGGAGCTGCAAGACCACTACACGCATATGCGCGATATCTTCGTAGGCGGACTCAAAGACCTTGGCTTCACCTTCACCGAACCGCAAGGCTCGTACTTCATGATGGTGGATATCTCGGAATTCTCCAAGGGCAAGAGCGACATCGAATTCTGCGAGGAACTCGCAAGAAAAGTCGGCGTTGCAGCCGTCCCCGGCTCGAGCTTCTTCAAGGAGGATGTCAACCACCTCGCCCGTTTCCACTTCGCAAAGAAGGACGAAACACTGTACGAAGCCCTTAACCGCCTTGCTGATATCAGGAAGAAAATGTAATAGTAACTAACGATAAGAAAGCCACCTCGCTATAATTTGTTTGGAGTGAGGTGGCTTTGCTTAATTACAATATTTAAACACACAGTTAGCGGTGGGTTGCCCATCTTTGGACAACCCACCTACGGCTTACGCCGCACCCGTAAATTGATCAACCCACGCCAGCATGCCGAAAAATATCTTACATATTTCAAGACAATTTATGACATTGTCAACCCACATCGGGGTCGGGATCCCCTGTAATACAGTTTGCTATTGTACAAACTGTATTGCAAGGAGAATCCCTTCAACGATAAAACTAAAATATTTTATCATGAATAAAACCTCCTTTTTTTATTTCAACCATAATCATAAAGAAAACGGTTGATTGCTAAATAATTATTCGACACTTACCCACATTGCAGGACGAACACAAACATTCGTTGCTGAAACATTACAACCGTGAGATATAATAACGCCATCACTATCGCAAGCAGTGGCGTCCGTAAGTGATGAACCGGACGACCTAAGCCACCACCAACATTTTCCACCTTTCTCACTGACATAAGCACCGTTTTTCTTCGCATATTCCGTCGGAGTACACCTTGCTGTCGCGCTGTCGTTAATTAAGTCAATGAGATCTAAAAACTCTCGTTCACTAAGCAAAAAGACTCTTTCCGTCGTCGAATTGCTAAGGTAATTGGAAACAGAAACGCTCTGTATTAATTTCTGTTCTTCCGCCGTGAATGCCTTCTCAAAAAAATCTTCATTCAGCCATTTGCGTAAAGAACAGTTTTCCCATCCCACCGATATAGTTGTTGTATTATATGGTAGACAATCAACTGCTTTGTCACTCATGATAAGTTTTCTATCATTTTTCTTGGCAAGTACTTTCCACTCGATTACTTCGTTCCCATATTCGCCAAACATGACAATTTCACCGACATCTGCTGTTTCAATCGAGTATTTAGGATATCCTCCGCTTCGTATCTCCTCCGCTTTTTCCTTACTGTCTTTATACTTACCTAACTGAGCAAATCCCGAATAAGCGGCTGCCACATTTCCGGCATTCAATTCTTCTATCGCAGTAGTGTATTGTTTATTTTTGACAATAGCACTCTTGATAACACTCACAAGTAGGACTACCGTAATAATACAAGCAACAGGTATACACGAAATTTTAAT
>ERZ1034928.113-NODE-113-length-48784-cov-198.551396_pt1 | contig 48784 bp, 65 predicted proteins | sample MGYA00520627_ERZ1034928 | MGnify/ENA primary metagenome ERZ1034928 (study PRJEB33766, sample SAMN09781755) | gut metagenome | biome: gut microbiome | host: Homo sapiens | place: Madagascar | study: EMG produced TPA metagenomics assembly of the PRJNA485056 data...
CGACAAAAAAACGAAAAGGCAATATAACGCAGACAGAAATTCAAATTCTCTAAATTCTTTTCAAAACTCTAGTAAATCAGCATCAAATCACGGTAAATCAATCACTTAGCGTAATTCTGTGCAGTTCGGTGTCAATAGTCATCTTCACACCATGCGATATAACTACTTGATATATAAGATGTTTGCTTGATTATGCTATAAGTTAGTAACCTATCGTCGTGACCTTGACCGCCTTAAAATAGTAACGATTACTAATTAGCCTTGGGGAGGGGCGAGGGGGAGGAGGGGAAGGGAGAGGCGACCGCTTTGGAGCTGAACCCTGATACCCCCAAACGCCCGCTTGATTTTTCATATTACCTCACATAAATTTTTTTCAATTTTTTGAATTTAGCTCCCTTCACAAATTTTTTCTGATTTTTCAAATTCATGCCCCATATAGCAATGCAAAGTTTAATAAAAGTGCAAATAAAAATTTAAAAATATAAAAAAGAACTTTACAAAGTTAAATAAAAGGTATAAAGTTATTTATGTACTTAGATATGAAGTTTTCATATTTTTGTATCTCCTTTTAGTTGATGAAAGAAAGAACTTGTGCTCACAGTGAGCAATGCTTACTTTGTCCGTTAATTTGATATTTAGGCTCTATAAATTCAGTAGGAAAGTTTGCTGTGAGTGCTTTTTTTAGAGCAATGGTGTAACGGTAGCACACAAGGTTTTGATCCTTGCAGTAGTAGTTCAAATCTGCTTTGTTCTGCCATTTTATAGTTATGAGATATTTTAAGAAGCTAAGCTGCGGGTGCGTTCTGTAGTGACCTTAAGATGTCTCATAAGTATGAAATGATTAGTGTAAACTAAAACTTTTTTCATTAGTCTAATAAAGGTGTCATTTCATACTTAAGAGCTGTTTAAAAGTTTTCTTCCGTTTACTCTCTTTTAGACGGCTCTTAAGTGTGAAGTGAATGATTGGTTGATTTGATATGTACGGCATACCGTAGTTTCACTTCACACTAAAGTTTGCAAAGTGTATTAGTTGCCATATCTTACTCTTTTACTCTTTGCCGTTTCTCTCACTTCTAACGTAAAAAGAGTGTACAGGATGGAGTGTTGGTAGAGTGGCTGAATACATCTGCCTACTAAGCAGACAATCACGTAAGTGGTTCAAAGGTTCAAATCCTTTACACTCCGCCAAATTTATGGATAGGTGGCAGAGTTGGTAAATGCAACGGCTTTGAATACCGTCAGTCATGTGAATGGCTTGTGAGTTCGAATCTCACCCTATCCGCCATTTTTGCGGTCTGGTAATGTGTCGCTTTAGAAACAACATTACTATTGCACATAAGAATGTAGCCCAGCATCTAGTGCAATGTCTTGTATCAGACAGGGTACCGCTTAAAAGTCGTGAGCGAAATCACGACTATGGGCAAGGTTTGATTTATAAGTGAAGTTGTGTTCCTTATAAAGGCTTGCCCGTGAGCCTGCAATCACGGTGCACCAGTTTTTTTACTTAAGTCCTAGTTGATATTCACTAAATAGTGATAGACGGTCTAGCCCCTTTTCCCTGTTAAGGGGTTAAGGGGTATTTTTTTTATGTTTAGTTTAAAAGGCTTAACACCTTACTTATGGGCTGTATCTGTATTAGGCAGTGCTTATATGAGCTATTCGCTTACAAGTTCTTACTATCAGATAAAGCTTGTAACAATGGAGAAACAAAGTGAGCAGATACTTAATGAAGCTCAAAAGGCTAAGACACAAAAGGAACAAGAATTTTTTACGGAGGCACTAAATGTACAAAGCAACTTGTCAGAAGATATACAGAACGTTACATCTACTTATAATCATTACTTTTCTGACTTTCTGCCTGGCGATAGCGGTTGGTTGCAACAGTCAGACAACACCAGTAGCAGTAAAGACGTGTCCTCAAATTCCAAAACTTCCATCTCAATTTCACAAAGTAAATGTCAATGCGATGGAACGGACAAAACAAAACTTCGCAAACTTTATGAACAGCAATTAACTATAGATCGTGATTGTGACATAACAGCAGCACACTACAACGCATTGATTGATTTATATAACAAGGTGTCTAAATGAACGCTTATGAATATATCCTGTCAGCTCTAATGGTGATGATGTACTTAGGAGCTATCTTTCTTGTTTTAAAGTATTTAGCAAAGTTTTGTGATTCATGCTGCCGAGACTGGCATTTTTTAGATCAGCATTACAACGATGACTGGAGCAATAAATGACATTACCAGCATTATTTCTTTTAAATCTCTTCTTTTGGTTTTCTTGTTTTGTTTTTGCTATTGGTAAAGAAAACTACACTAAGACACAGCTATGTATTTCAGTTTCTCTTGATGTTCTCTTTTTGCTGATAGTAGTCGGTATTTTGATTTATGCACATTATTACGTGCCATTCTCTTTTTAGATAGGAGTTATTTATGACTGATGCTGTTTTACAACCTAAGCATTATATGCAGGGTTCACATGAATGTATTGACGAAATCAGGGCTATGCTTAGTCCTGAAGAGTTCAAGGGCTTTTTAAAAGGAAATGTTATCAAGTACAGATACCGTGCCAACCTAAAGAATGGCAAGGAAGATTTAGAAAAGGCTGATAACTATGCTTACTATCTGATTAACGGTCATTTTAAGAAAGCAGATCTTAATTCTAAAAACAATGTAAATAAACAGAATGAACAGAAAAGTAAAGATGACGTTGCTTTTAACAAACTTAATGACTTGATGCAAGGTGTATGTATAGCTATAGCAGTTTGTACATTAATAAAAGAAAACTATTTATCAAATGATACTTTAAAAACTAACAGAAAGATTTATTCTTTGATTGATTTGACAAAAACTAGAGAATTAAATTCAGAGCATATATATTTAAGACACAGAATCCATTTTACTGATGGTAGTAAAATGGAGCTTCTTATTGAAAGAGGTTGTACTTTAAAAGCATTTTTTACCACTAAATGTTGCTGCCATGCTACGGGTGCCAGATATGTAATATAAACAACTCAAATATAAAAGACTTAGACGTATTAGGATCTAAGTCTTTTATTTTTTTTACTTACCTAATGCTTGCAAATCTTCACTAAGTTCAAACGCACTGTTAATAACAGAATCAAATTCTTTGAGTTCCTGCTCCCACTGGGCTTTGTTAGCCTTAATCTTTTTTTGCAACTTAATGTATTCATACACTAAGCTATTTCTCTTAAGCCCTAAAGAAACGGTGCCAGTGTCTGATTCTAGCTCATGTGCAGTTTCCATGCTGTCAGCGTATTTTTTATAACCCGCATCATAACCTCTGCAAAATTCATCTATACTTGTGTTTTCTATTTCTTGGTCTGTTAAGAGCTGATTTTGTCTTGCTAGCTCCTCACGGCATTGCTTAAAGGCTTTTATAAGCTCCACTTTAAACTGCTTTGTCTTCTCATTATTACGCATTGATAAGATCACAAACATAGCTTGCTCTTCATTTAAGATTGTAGCTTTGATTTGTTGAACTCCACCATTTGTTTTTAAAGGATAGGATCTTTGATCCACCCCTCCGAATCGCTTTAATATATCAATGTTTCTTGTAACAATACGTGTTACCTCACGATGATCTCTATCAGCCCATTTAGCTATAATATAAGAGTTAGTAACAGGTTGTTCGTTTTCAATACGTACAAGTTCTGAATTTAATACTTGATTGTTAATCATTTGTTTTTTCCTGTTGAATAAAGATTTTTTCGATAGCCCATAAAAAAAATATGGGCGGTGAGTGCCGAAAAATACGTCAACAGATCGTACCAGTGCTTATTCAATGTATTCACACCACACTCACCATTCAGCAGATACAGCTATCCTAAGATAGTGTATTTATAAGGTGGGATATGATTTATTTATCGCATAAATCATTCGCTGTTGATCGTACGTGATTTTCGGTCACAATTACAATATAGAACAGCTTTACGAATTTTGCAAGTAAATTTATCTTCAAAGTGCTTTCCTTTCAGATAGTGTCATTTTGAATATATCGAAATAGTCAATTTGACACTATGAGATAAAATAAGCCTTTCTACATTATTCTTTCAATAAATAAGATCTTATATACTTTTCTCATCATGTTAAAAAATTCAATCTTTGGAACTACAATCTCAACAGCATCATCACCGTTGATAATAGATACCTGGTCGATGATTGGATTGTATTTAACCTTCCTGAGAACTAAAGCGTCTTCCATTACTAAAAAATAAACGCTGTCATTTTCAACTTTTTCATTCTCAATTTTAGTTACCAGTAGTCGGTCACCTGCTGATATGTTCTTATAATTGCTGTTTGCTAAAACACAAAAGCATTTATCTATTGGCAGCTTAAAACTGTCGAATATCTCTTTATTGATAGTCAAACAAGGCTCAGGCATAGTTATTAGCTGTAGCTTGTTATCGAAATAAGTCAAAGTATTAACAACAAAAGAAACTGATTGCTCACCAGCTATCTCTTCAATAGGCACATTGAAATATTCAGCCATGTTATGCACAACCTCATCACTAAAAGGACGAAGCAAGTTACCATCAAGCCATTTCACAATCGTTGGATAAGTTACACCTAAAGCTTTTGCTAAATCTGTTTTCTTTATATTCCTTTCTGTCGTGAGCTTTCTTAAGCTTTCGCATACAGTTTTTGCGTTATACATATATTCTCCTTTTAACTTTGTATAAACCTAGTGTTAGTTTTTAATAAACAAAAAGTTGTAAATAATAAAGCAAAGCAATAAAAAATTCAACAGAAAATTTAATTTGTTAAATAGGTATATACTAAAGATTTAAAATTTTTTAAATCTTTACTTGCAAAAATAAAGCTAAGGTATAAAATACTTAAACATAAGGTATATAAAAACCTAAAGGAAATATTTAACGTGAAAACAGTAAACGTACTCTTAACAGAAGATATACTTAGCAATGCAAAGCTAAAGCTATCATCAAAGCTTTTATTTGCTCGTATTCTCTTTTTAACCTCTGTATCAACAAGAGCTGATAAAGCTGTTTTCTATTCAAATCAACAGGCAGTAGAAGAACTGCACTTGTCTTTAAGCTCAGTACAAAGATCATTTTCAGAGTTGGAAGCTAACAAGCTGATTAAAAGTAATATCCAGCTAATCAATTTCAAAAAGGTAAGAAGTATCGCTATAAAAAGTGAATATTTTACAAGTTCCGATATAGTCAATTTGACCTCCGAAAATGTCAAAATGACTACACCGAAAGTGTCAAATCGACCATATCGAAATAGTCAAAATGACATTTTCCTCCTTATACATAATAGTATTAATAGTAATAGTAGATCTAAAGATAGTATATATATAGTATCTAAAGAGTTCTCACAGGAAGATTTCACAGCTTACATAGAGAAAATCTTTTTAGACTATAAAGACAAGTACATTTCTAAATATCCTCAGCTAGAGATGATGAACTGCACCTTAATGGCTGACAGGTTCTACCTTCACTATGCGTCTATGAATTGGAAAAACAATAAAGGCGCTCCTGTAAAAAATTTAAAAGCAACAGTCGCTCAGTGGTGTATGCGATTTGTTGAATATCCTGTTCCTTGTCGTCAGCCTAAGCCTAAAACAGCACCTGCTGCTACACCTGCTGACGTTGACCGCATAGCACAAAACATTGCGGATTCTCAATTTGGCGATGATGAAAACATTATTGATGTTGATTTATCAAGTAACGATTCAAACTTACTTATGAGGAAATAACTATGGAAAAGAAAGACATTAAACCTTTTGTTGAGCTGTGGAAACAAGTATCAGTTCTGTATGGTCGTGAGATTAACGAACAGGCTTACGGCTTGGTATTCAACGCATTAAAAGAATTTGACTTTGAAGATGTAAGAAATGCTGTATCTCTTCACCTTCAAAAATCAAAGTTCATGCCAACAGTTGCAGATATTTACGAGCAGGTAAAGTGTTTAAAGGGTATTGATACAGAGGCTTTAAAGGCTAAGGCTAATAATTTCTACAATCAGATTAACGATCACCTGGATACAGGTTGTGATTATATCTGTGATGATCCACGAGCAGTATTTGCTTTTAGAAGCGCTTTTGGGTCCCTTGCTGAATTTGGTATGCACTCAACAGCACAAGATCCTTTTGATCGTAAAGCCTTCGTAGATGCCTACGTAAATGCACGAGGCGAGTTTGCAAGAGGTATGACTTGTCCTAACCTGATTCAAGGTCGCAATCATTTCTCACCAGTGGTTAGAGTTCGCTTTATTGGTAGAACTGATAAATGCAGAAAAGCACTTACAGACATTTACACCTTCTCAAAGCAGAAGGCTAAGGTCGTAACCTTCGAGCAAAACAAATCTGTAATTCCTGAGTTAAAGAACCCTGTTCATCAGGAGACTGAATTTAACGTTGAGATAAACGGTCAGCGTTTCAAGAATGGCTTAGATGCTTTAAATGCAGTTCTCAGCTCATTTGGTATTACTCCAGTAAACACTAAGGCATAACTATGAATATTTTTGCTTTTGGTCAAAAGACAGTAACTATCAAGCTGAACGGTAAAGAAATCACAGGTCGTGAAGTTATTTTGCCTTTGCCTCCATCAGTAAATCAGAAAACTACTGTGAATTGGAGCGCTATTAAAAATCAGTTTGCGGGTGGTTATTACTCTAGTTTTCGCTCAAAGAAAGGCTGTATCAAGAATACAACCGCATATAACAGATGGATCAATGCAGCACGTTGTCTTTTACGTAAAGGTCATTTGCCAGTGATTGAAAAGCCAGTGTGTTGTTTTGTGACTATCGTGTTCAAAGACTATCGCATTCACGATGGAGACAACCGCTTAAAGGCTTTGTTCGATGCTGGAACTAAAAGCGAATGTTTATACAAAGACGACAGCTTAATTAAATTCTTTTCAGTAGATACCCGTGTTGTACCTGAAAAAGAGTTTGTAGTAATGCACGTAATCGAATTAGAGGAGTTAGGAAAGTTACCTTTTCAATTAGGAGATCAGTATTTACATGACATCTCAGAAACATTGTACGAAGAAGAAACTAAATCTGACAGTACAGATGAAAGCTGACATTTTGCAACAGTGGATAGACGCAGATTTAACGATCGGTAATTTACTTGATTTATGGGGGACACTGGCAAGGCAAAAATTAACAAAGTTAAAAAATGAATCTCCAGCACATCAGAGTGAAACATTTTTAGTTAAACGTTTTTGTAAAAAAGCACAAGCTGATTTGTTAGAGGAGATGATGAAAACGTTTAGAACGAATCACGAGTTTTTATTTGACGTTTTAAAAGATAGGTATTGTTTAAAAAAGATTAAGACATCTGCCAGTGATAGCAACGACTTACATTTAGCAATACAAGAGTTTAAATATTTTTTTACAGAGTTTGTAGAACTCAATTTTAAGGAACTAAAGGAACAAGAAACATGCAAATTAAATATGAATTAGATGAAGGTGCTTACGCTCCAGTGCGAGCACATGACAGTGATGCAGGCTTTGATCTTTCATGTATGGAAGATCAGATGTTAGAAGGTAACAAAGCTAACACCATTGATACTGGTGTACATATCCTAATTCCTGAAGGTTATGTAGGTCTTGTATGTCCACGCTCATCATTCAACATTAAAGGTATTGGTACACCGATTGGCGTTGTTGATGCTGGTTATACAGGTTCAATCAGAGTTGTGTTAGAGCCTTTTAACGTAACATGGATTTTTAAGGGCAATCGCATTGCTCAGTTGGTGATTTTACCTTTACCTCAAATCAAGATGATTGAAGGTAAGGTTATTGGTGTTGATACTCATCGTGGTGATGGCGGCTTTGGTAGTACAGGAGCTTAGATATGAGCAATACATTAAAAATAGAAGGAAAAGAAACTGTGAGTTTAGATTGGCTTATTAACGCATTAATTCAAATAAGAGCAGAAATAAAACATAGAAATTCTACTCAAAAACATATACCAGTTGTTTTTGAAAGAAGCGTAGCACTTGATTTTGATGTAATAACTAAGATAGGTGCAAATCAATTAGAAGAACCTAATGATAAGAGATACAGCGTTGTTATACGAGGAGATTAAGCAATGTTAAACGTATTAAGTTTATTTTCAGGCATAGGCGCCTTTGAAAAAGCGCTAGAGAGAGAGAGAGTACTATTTAGAGTTATGAACTTCTGTGAGATAGATAAGTACGCTGTCAAATCATATTGTGCAATTCATGGTGTTTCAGAACAGATAAATTTGCGAGATGTATCAACTGTAAACACTGCCGAACTGCACGATGTAAATTTAATTACTTATGGCTTCCCTTGTCAAGATATTAGTCAAGCGGGACATCAAAAGGGCTTTTTTGATAAAAATGGCAATGTAACACGTTCTGGCTTATTCTTTGCTGCTTTAAAAATTATTAAAGATACAAAGCCTGAGTATGCCATTGCTGAAAATGTCAAAGCATTAACAAGCAAAAAATTCACTAATGAATTTAAAACAGTTTTAGACAGCTTAGAACAGGCAGGTTACAACAATTATTACAAGGTTCTTAATGCTAAAGATTTTGGCGTACCTCAAAACAGAGAACGTGTTTTTATTGTTTCAATCAGAAAAGATATTGATTTTAAATTTACGTTCCCAGTGGGTGAACCTCTTAAATTAAGATTGGCTGATTTGTTAGAAAACGAAGTTGACCCTAAGTTTTATCTGTCTGATGAACAAATCAAACATATTAAAACTTCAAGCTATCATCAGAATCAACGCAGAATACAGAGCAAAGAGTGTCGCACCACTCTTTGCTCACGAGATTGGAAAGATCCTAAATGCGTGAAAGTTAAACAGGTATTCAACATTGTTGATAACAGCAATGGCTTTACTAACCCTCAACGTGGACGTGTTTATGATACTGACGGTTTATCACCATGTTTAAGCACGATGCAAGGCGGAGGACAGGAACCTAAGATTTTGAAAGTTGGTAATTGTCATCCTAGCGACACAGGTTGCAATGGTGATGTTTTCTCTTCAAAAGGTTTAGCTGCAACTGTAACTACAAACAAAGGAGAAGGTCAAAAGGTTGCAATTGATGAATTTAAGATTAGAAAACTAACACCTTTAGAATGCTGGCGCCTCATGGGCTTTGATGACGATGATTTTTACAAAGCCCAGAACGTAGGTATCAGCAATTCACAGCTATACAAGCAAGCAGGTAATTCAATCGTTGTGAATGTATTACAGGCAATATTCAGACAGTTTAATTTTGAAAAAGTAGCTTAAAAGGAAAGTAACAAATGATATTAAAAGAATTTTTAGATAAATGTAGCAGAAATGAAAATGTTTGTATTCTTATTGCAAATGCTCAATTTGAAAGTTTTGTTCGCCCGCCTCAAGGTTTAAAAGAAGATTTTAAAGGGTTGTTAGATTGCGAAGTTATACGTTTCTTTTCAGCTGCAAAAGATGTCTGGACTATTTGCGTACTAATCGAATGTGATGATTTAAACAGAATAAGAGGAGTTAGAAAATGACATTAAGAGATTTTATAGATGATATGACAGATGATGTGCTTCTTTATTTAGAGCTTTGTGATTATTTTGCGAGTGCTTATCCATTTAGAAAATACAGAGTAAATAAAGCGTCAAAACTTTTAGATTGTAAAGTACACAGTATTGGATCGAGGCTATTTGGAGATCAAATTGCAATCGTTATACATATTGAATGCGAAGACTTAAACGACTTTAAGAACTTTTTTAAAAGGGATTATGTATGAACATAGCAATAACTGTAGCGATAGTTATTTCAGTTTTTAATTTTATATTTACTTACGCTGTAGCAAAGATTGTATTAGAACATGCTCAAGTAATATCTGCTTTAGCAAAAGGTTTTTTATTACTGTCAGAACTTCATTTAAGATCAAACACAACTACTGATAAAGAGGATAAGAAATGAGTAAAACAACAAAGCAGATGAAACATCTATTTAATTTAGCTGTTGGTATTCTTATAACAGGTTTTATTTTTGCAATAGGTGCAGTAATGGGAATAAGTTTCTTTTTAAGAGTAGCAAGTTTGTTATGAGGTAATTAAAAATGATTTTTAATATTAAAGACGTAAAGTCATGGGCAAATAGACATGATGTTAAGGTTGGAGACGAGGGGTATTTTGCTGATAACATAGAAGAGTTAAAAACAGAAAACTGCACAAGAATGATTGCAGAAATTCTTGATGATCATGCTTTTTGTTTTTGTACTCCAACAAATAGGTATTCTTTCTTTTTACCATTAAATGCAGTCAAAAAAGAAAAGAAGTATAGACCTTTAAAAAAAATAAAAGATTTTCATGATTGTGGTGTTATTAAAGGTGAAGATGATTGTCTAATTGGTAGCGTTTTAACGCTTAGAGATAAAAAGAATTACAACCTTACAAGGGATATGAAAGTTACAGATGTTGAATATAGTTTTGATACTGTACTAAGAATAAATAGGTGTAGTCTAGTTTATTTCTTTAGCTATTTTGATATTTATATTAATGGTGAATGGGTGCCTTTTGGAGTTGAGGTAGAAGAAGATGAGTAATTTGTGTAATAGTCATAATATCCAACTAAGCAATATTGAGATTTATATTCTATCTCTTATTTTAGAACACATTGATTTTGAACTTGAACTTGAATTAAAAGGCGGTACAAAAGTGTCTTTAAGTGATATTAAAGAAAAGGTTATTCAAAAACTAAAAGAAGCACAAGAACTAAAAGAGGTAAAAGATGATGATTGAGATTAAAACTATCGTTGAAATTACAGGAGTGCTGCTAAGAAAAGATTTAAAGCCAGAACTTCAAAAAATGTCACTAAAAGAGCTTAGAAAATTTGTTTTAGATCATAAGTCTAAAAGTGAGAATATCATTAAAAATATTTTCTGTAATTCATATGACGTTAGCATTAAAGACGTTGTAATTATGGAGAGTAAACAGTAAAACGTTTGCCGTTTGAATAGTTAAAAGTGTAACGTTTGAACGGCAAAAGTTGAATGTTTAGGAGATTGAAAGATGAATGCTGAATTTATTTGTATTGTCTTTTTAGGTGCTTTATATGTTTATCAGAGCTACCGCCATTGGAAATTAGAAAAGTTAGTTTTTAAGCAACTAAGTGATGTTTGGAATTTTCAACACATGGTAGTAGATGCGTTTGATAAGTTAGCAAAAGAGATAGAAGTAGAACGTTTTGCGAGGTTGTCTAATAATGAGCAAGAAAGAAATATTAGCAAGAATAGTTTATCGTAAACTGAAACATTTACATCAGGTACAGTATGATACATACAGCACATACAGCAAAGCACCTGGATCAGATACAGGAGTATGGCACACTATTGTAATTGTCCCTTGTTTTGATGTGATGTTTTCATGGTATTCAGAAAGTAATCAACTACAAGTTATTTCTACTAAAGTTAAAGATAAGATAACAACTTATCAAGACTATGATTTTAAGTTGTTTATTAAGGCAATAAAAAGAATATTAAGAAGTAAAAGTTTTGAGGTGAAAGAATGAAGTATACATACAAGGTTATTGATAGTAAAGATAAAGAAAGATTATTTCTTTTTACTAAAACGTATGACTTTACAAGTGACACCATCGAAAATTTTGAGATAAAAGAACTTAAAAATAACGATGAAGTTCCTTTAATTAAATTAAGTTTTTATGTTTGTACATATCCTTTTGATTATTTGTTTCAAACAATGTTAGAAGAGGCAGGTATAGAAATAAAAGATCTTAAGAGGTTGTAAGATAGGAGAAAGAAAAATGACTGATAGCGAAATTTTAATAAATTATGCTTTTAGGGTTAAAAACTAAAACAACGTCAACTTACACACTGGATCTAAAAGAAATGGAATATTTAATCGAAAGACTGTTTTATATAAAAAGAAAAACTGTTCATGGCATTAAATATCACTTTTTAAAAGTGAAAGAAAGAGATGATTATTTTGTCTGTTTAGCAGAAGAAAGCAATTTTCACATTGTAAAAACAGAAAAATTACAGACAAAGGAGCAGTTCGCTCAGATACTGCTAAACATCTACAAGTCAATGTATGGCGCAGATAACGTTGAGTTAGAAGTACGCTATTGTCTAGCTGACGATAAGGAGACGTTGTTTAAACTTCAAACATATTTTTCAGAAGAAGGACCTAACGAACTTGTATATGGTCGTTCAAAATATGAATCAATGTGTGATGTATTTCTTGAAGAAGATTATATTAAGTGTTCAAAAGACACTTCTATTCTTGATGTTATAAAGCAATTCTTAATAAATGACCTCCTGATAACAGAAGATGATATGTTAAAGTTTAAATCTGACGTTCCAGTGAAAAGAGATTTTATAGTTCGTTAAGTTTATTTTTTTAGCTTTTTATAAAGTGTTCCTTTATTTTGAGGAGCGCTTTTTTTTGTATCTATTAAACTAAATGTTTAAAAATATTATGTAATGTTTAATAAAACATAAAATAATGTTATATAATATTATATAGATAATAATTAAAACAACAAACATTAGGTATAGATATATGAACGATTACAAACAAATTTATAAAGAGTGGTTTAAGGTTGCCGATCAAAAAGCCTTAGATTTTTTCAAAGATCCTTTTACAGGAGAAGTAGAGAAAGAAAATGAGATTTCTTATCTACACGCAACACATATTGGCGGTTCTACTGATGCCGTGCTGCTAGGTGAATCAGAATACGCAGAGCCTCAAGACATCTTAGAAAAAATGCAGAATTTATCTTTTGATGGAGATAAATTTGTGTTTGACAGAGGACACGCTTTAGAGCCTTTTATTGCTGAACAATTCTCAAAGACAACACATCTTAAAGTAAAAGAAGGAACAGTTCTTTACAACGAAAATTATCCTTGGTCGATTGCTCAGGTAGATTTTTTTACAGAAGACAATACACCTGTAGAAATTAAGACAGTCGGTTTTAATATGCGTGACAAGCTCACAACTGACGGCTCAAAGGTTTGGGGCAAAGGTTGTGAGTTCAATTCTAAAGGTGAACTTCTTGCAGAAGATAACACTATTCCTCGTGATTACTATATCCAGTGTCAAAAGCAGATGCTCTTTGCTGATAAAGAGCAGATGTATCTTTGCGCTTGGATTCTTACAGAAAACAGAGTTCGTGTTTATGTTGTGCATCGTGATGATGAAACTATTAAAAAGATCATTGATGCTGAGATTGATTTTGTTTTTGCCCATCTGATTCCAAATGTTCCTTATGTTTTAGGCGCTGAATTAGAAACAGTCGAAGAAGGCGAAGTTGATGCTGTGTATGCTGATGATGCCTTTATCGAAAAAGCAAAAGAATTAAAAACAGTCAACAAACAGAAGAATGAACTTGATAAACGTTCTAAAGAACTTACAGCAGAGATTAAATCTTTAATGAACGGTCATGCAGAGGCTATCACTACTAAGGGCGCTTTAGTTTGTACTTTGACAAAGCAAACTAGACGCACTTTTGATGCTAAGGCTTTTGCTGATGCTGATGCTGAAACTTACAAGAAATACTTAAAAGAAAGCGAAATTTCACCAAAGCTGACAATCGCTAAGGGGGTTTAGCAATGGAGTTTTTAAGTATTGAAGATACTGCGAAATTTTTTGTCAAATCGAAATTCAGTTTTTATCCATTCAAAAAGAAAAGTGCTGACTTCCCCCAGCCTTACAAAAAAGGCGGTAAAAACTTTTACGCAAAAAGTGAACTGAAAGAATGGGCTAAGGGACACAGAATTTTAACTGTAGAGGACAAATAAATGGCAGAAGAAATTGAAGTTAAGGCAGAAGTAATACCTGCTACAGAAGCTGAATTAAAGTTTATCTCACAGGCTCAAAAACAAATTCATACAGCTTATGACGATAGACAGCTAATCAGCATGATTGCATCTCAGATCGCATTACCTAAATCAGCACCTGACGTAAAAGTAAATCTAGCTGATGTAATGAACGTTATCCGATTATCTGTATCAATGGGCTTAGATCCTATTCTTGGTGGTATTTGGGCTTTTAAAGATAAAGATGGTCGATTAGTCACTTCCGTTTCAAAGAAAGGTTGGCAGCAGGCAGTCGCCAGTCAGAAGAACTGCGCAGGCATTTCTTTTAAAGACAACGGAGTTCTTTTAAAGAAAGTCGTAAATCGAATTATTGGTAATAAAACTCTAAAGAAAGAAGTTCTTTACTACGAAAGCACAACCTGTATTGTTCAGAAAAAATTAGCTGATGGTTCTGTATGTTCATTTGAAGGTACAGCATACCACGATGAAGAGTTCGACGCATCAAAGCCTACCTGGTTGCAACGTCCAAAACGTATGCTTCAATCACGAGCAATGACTATTGCTATTTCAAATGCTTATGGTTGGGGTGCTTACGACAAAGAAGAATTTGAAGAATTGCTTGTATCTCAGGATATTAGAACTGAAAAGGCTACAGTCGCAGTTGAAGATAAAACACAAGAAGATTTACTGCTTGAAAATAAGACAGCTAAAGAAGATTTAATTGAGCAGATGAAAAGAGCTGTAACTAGAAAAGAGCTAGTGTCAGTTTTTAAAAATGCTCCTAAAGAATTACAAGAAGATCAAGAAATTATAGAGCTTGGCAAACAGCTAAGAGCAAACATTAAGGAGCAGTAAATGCCAGTATATCAATCAGACTATGTAAAGCCTATTCAATCAGATAATCCTGATTATCACTCTAAGTTTTGGGAGGAGTTCAAACTTTATCCTAAAGAGATTACAGGTATCAGATGTAAGGCTAAGTTAATCTTTTGTTCTGACGATTCAATCGAATTTGATGATAACAAGAAAAAAGATGTTCGTGTTGAATGTGAGCGCACAAGATGTGTGTTCTTGCTTCAAAATGCTGATGGTAAAGATAGCAAATATTACATTGATCATCAGTTTTGGGGCAGACGCAGAACAAAAGATAAGAACGATCCGAATGCAAAATGGGGTGAATGGGAGCAGAACTCTTGGGATATTCAGCAGTTAATGTCTATTGTGAATGACCAAAAGACAGCAGAAGAGCAGGCAACAAAAATTGATTGTCAAAACTGCACTATCTACCCTGAAATTTGCGGATCTATTTTTACTCTTGTTATTGGTAAGTATGGCGAATACAAAGGCAAGAATGGCGACTATGACCGAATTTCAGTCAACGTTTTTTATCCTGATGGTCGTTCTTTAGATGAAGTTGAACTTGGTGCTAAAGAGGCTTTAGACGTTGTGCGAGCTTTAGATAAGGCTAAGGCTAAGTATCAGGCTTTTAAAGATGAACAATCAGAAACAGAAATACAGCCAGCTTATGGTTCACAACCTGCTTATGAACAAGCACAAGTTGCAGAGAGTGCGCCTGCTGCTGTGGTTGAGCCATCAGCTGAATCAACTGACGATGACGATTGCCCATTTTAAAGCATAAGGACTAGGTTATGTTGAGCGTGAATGAACAGTTACAGGAGTTATCAGACAAGATAGACATAATGTTTGATCTTCTTGTTAAAACTCAGTCACGCTCTTATAACCTTAAATGTTTCTGTGAGGAGCTTGGCATTTCTCAATATAAGCTGAAAAGCTATTACTCAGAAAACAAGTTATCAATACCTGCACCTTTTAGACTGAACAAACAAGATCCTTGTTATTCACTTGAAGATTTAATTTATATGAAAAAGTGGTTAAAGCATCATGGCAACTAATGCAGAAGAAATAAAAGAAAATTTGAAAATATGGACAAAGGCAAGAGTTGCAAATCAAGTCGAAGTCGTTGAGCGTGAGCTTATGGCATTAGTTAAAGACATCGCACAAATGAACGACTTGCAAAAAGTTGTCGGTGAACGCAATTTCAGTAAGCAGGTATCTACTTTTATTATTCAATTAAAAACATTTCAAGAACAACTTAACAATGATTAGAATTTCGATTTCAGAGGGAGCTAAATTTTTTTTACTCTCTTACATAGCCTTTTGGAAACGATTAAAAAAAGAAAAATATAAATATCCAAAAGTTTATAAAAACAAAGAAGGTAAAATGTTTCTTGATCGTGAAGAGGTCGAGAAGATAGCCTCCTTTGAAATTGATTTTCTTAAAAAGCACATCTCAGTAAACAAAGTATCACAGCTTCTGTTTGGTAATACAATCACATTAAATCAGTATCTAAAAAGAGATACTTATTGTTTTTTACCAGTAGAAACATACTGCGAAAAACAATATATTAATAAAGATAAGTTTTATTTATTTTTCGCTGATTACTGTGATAATAAAAAACTTGTTCCTCATAAAGTCTTGTATAATCTTTTATGTGGTTATGGTTTTTACTCAAAGTTAAGCTATGACATCATAGATTGTGAAGAGTTTAAAAAGATTAGAAAGGTCAGGTTTACATCTGATTCTAATGCTAGAGTTTTTTATAACATCAATGATCTTAATTGCTTTTTAACTAATAAAGGTTTTCGTAAGATTACTTTTTATTAGGTCACGAAAAGGTCACAAATCACATCAATACCTTATCTTATCTGATGTTATGAAGTTGGCAGGTAGCACCATTGCCTCTTTTATAAATCATCATTTCGCATATATAAGCCTTTTCTTTAATTTAATAAATCAAATTTTTAATTAAAAACTTAAAAAAGTGGTTACAAAAATAAGTCACGAAGTGTATAATTTTTTATAGTTAGAGCATCGAACTAAAATTAGAATAATTTATTATACAAAAGAGATACAAAACATGGCTGAAAACGTAACCGATAAAATGCTTGTAAAGCTGATAAATACAAGCATTGATAAGGATAGAATGATTACTGATATAACAGGTTTAGCAGTAATTATTCGTAAAGCATCGAACTGTAACAGGATCTACTTTAAGTTTAGAAAAGTTAAGCATGGAAAGCGAACTGATGTGCCATTAGGCACTTATCCTGAGATGTCTTTAAATGAAGCTCGCAGTCGATACTTTGATGCTTTGACATCGTTTAAAGAAAATTCACTGGTAATTGTAAAAAAATCAGATACCTTTGAGAGTGCTTGGGAAAGTTTTATAGATCTAAAGTATAAAAAAATTAAGTCAAGCACCGTTGAAAAATACGAAAGTAATTACAGAACACATTTATTTAAACTTGCAAAAATGCAGTTAAAAGAACTGACAGCTGAATACATACTGAATTTTTTGCAAGCCTACATTCATTCAGGTGAACTTGGAACAGCAAACAGATTAGCTAATGTAATTAGTAATGTTTTAGATTTTGCTGTATTTCAAAAGAAAATAGCTGTTAATCCTATTCGTGGTATTGAGAAGTATCTACCGCAAGCAGAAGTTGTACATTATGACAGCTTTAAACTGGAAACATTAGAGCAGGATATGACACAACTTTTTGTTGATATGCAAGATTGCAGTAAAACAATTAAGCTGCTGTTGTATATGTACTTTTTTACATTGTTGCGCTCTGTAGAATTAAGAAGCGTAAAACTGAGTGACATCAATTTAAACGATTGCTCTATGACTGTAAAAACAAAGACAATGGCTGCTTTTAAAGTCGCTCTTTGCAGTCAAGCTATGGATATTGTTAAGTATCTGATTTCAGTTCATAAGCCTATAAACGATTATTTGTTTCAAGGCAAAACTGGCATGATTTCAGAAAATACTTTAAGTAAGGCTTTAAAAACAAACGGATACAAAGACAAACTTCAAGTTCATGGCATCAGAGCTTGCGGGCGTCAGTGGATGCAGACATTACCTTATGCTAAAGAAAGTATTATTGAACTGTGCCTATCTCATGTTGTAGGTAACAAAGTTCAGCAAGCCTACAATCGCAGTACATATTTTGATGAGAGAAAAGTTTTAATGCAGGAATGGGGAAACTTTATTGAGAGTTGCGGTGACTATAAATCATTGTTACAAAATTAAAAATAGGAAATGACACACTGAAAGTAGTTTTATAAGCTACCAGTGTATTTAATCGAAAGCCTTAGCTTGTAAAGAGCTAGGGCTTTTTTTATGGGTGTAAATATGATCGAACCTCCTAAAAATCTTACATCTGAGCAACTGTTTTTATTTTGCGGTTTTATATCTGCTGTCTTATCTAGTTTGGTAAGACTTATGAAAAACAAAGCTAACTTCACATCTTTTTATTGTATTACACGCTCCGTTGTTGATGCCTTAACCTGCGCTTTATTGTCTTATGGAATATTTTTAATTCTTCACCAGTATTGGGATATTTCAACAAGTTCAATGATCTTTATTGGAACATTCGTGGGCTCTTTAGGTTCAACAACAATAATCACTTTAGCAAGTACAGCTCTAAAAAAATGGATAGGTTCAAATGAAAACAATCAGCGATAAAGGTTTGAAATTCATTCAGGTAAACGAAGGTGTTGCTAAAGGCTCCTTTGATGGTCAGAAGTTCAAAAGTTATTTTGACAAAATCGGCAATAAATGGACTATTGCCTGGGGACTAACTTATATCAACGGTAAGCCTGTGACAAAAGATACAGTCCTAACAATCAATGAAGCGAATATCGCATTTAGACATCACTTAAGTTCAAACGAAAAAGCAATTAACGATTTGATGATTAGAGATTCAATCGTACTTACTCAGAATGAATTTGATGCGCTTATAGATTTTGTTTACAACATCGGAAACGGTCATGCTGATTGTGATGTATGGAAAGCTGTTAAGACGCATGACAGTTTAAAAATTGAACAAGCATTTTTAGCTCATAACAAGGTAGGCGGTAAATACAATCAGGGTTTAGCTAACAGACGAAAGAAAGAAATCGCTTTATTTTCTCAGGCAAGATATGGAAGTTATTAAAGCAGAAACTAAAAAGCATACGGTGCAGCGTAAAAAGTATCATCAGGAATTGCCAGTAGAGCTTGAAGAAAAGAAATTAGCTCTACAGGAAAAATACAGTGATATAAACAAGGCTGTATCTGTAATTGATCAAATCGAAGAAAGGGACGTTCTAATGATTTTAGATGATTATTCAAAGTCATTAGAACTTGATTTGTATCATATTGCTGAAAGTTTCCATATCTCACCTGTAACCTTAAATAAGGTCCTTACCTCTGATAAATACAAAGAAGCTTACGAAGTAGCTAAAGAACGCCGCAGCGCTGTATATGAGCGCGAAGGTTACCATGTTGCACAGTCACCTTGGAAGAAGATCCAAAACGGTGAGGAAGTATCTATGGTAGAAGTTGCTGCTGCTAAGTTGCTGTCTAATTACTGTTTAGCTGTATCACAAGCTAGTGCTAAAAAGAACTCCTCCGAAGGTGGTGTTTCTGTTGTTGTTAATACAGGAATTTCATTAAAGATATGAGCGTAATTCAAAACATTACTTATGATTGGCAACCTCGCCCATGGCAACAAAAATGTATTGATACACAGAAACGTTTTACTGTGTTAGCGGTACACAGACGTGCAGGGAAAACAACCTTTGCTATCAATGAGCTTGTGTTATCTGCAATAACAAAAAAAGGTAATTACGTTTATATTTGCCCTGTTTATAAGCAAGCAAAGATGGTCGCATGGCAACCTTTAAAAGAAGCTGTTAGTGTTTTTAAAGATGTTATTGATAAATGCGGTAAAAGCGCTGAAATTGTAGAAATTCGAGAATCAGAAACAAAGATTAACTTTTGGAACGGTTCAACAATTTTTCTTTTAGGATCTGACAACTTCGATGCTGTTCGTGGTTTAAAGCTGGCGGGTGTTGTGCTAGATGAGGTTGCGCAGATGCCAAAAGGCTTATGGAACGAAGGTATCCGTCCTGCGCTATCTGATTCTAAAGGTTGGGGGTTATTTATTGGAACTCCTAAAGGCATCAACCTTTTTTCAGAGCTTTTTTATCGTGGTTTAGATCCTGAATTTTCTGATAACTGGACAAGCTCAAGATTCACTTATTTAGAGACAAACGCTATTGATCCTGACGAAATGGAGGCGATCAAAAAAGAAACTCCTGAGGAAGTATTCAAGCGTGAGTATCTATGTGACTTTAACGCAAGTGCTATTGATCAGCTTATTAGCTATGAGCTTGTTAAGTTGGCTAGTGAGCGTGAAATTAACTTCAACTCTATAAAACACAATCCTCTCATCATGGGCGTTGACGTTGCAAGATTTGGTAATGACCGCTCTGTTATCTGTTTTAGGCAAGGTCTCTTAATTGAAGAACCTTTAGTTTATAAAGATTTGTCATTAGTAGAGTTTGCACGAGTTGTAAGACAGCAAGCTGTGTCTAGGCATTGTCACGAAATTTATGTTGACGGCACAGGTGTTGGTGGCGGTGTAGTAGATATTCTAAATTCACAAGGTATCTATGTAAATGACGTCAACTTTGGCAAAAAATCTTTAGATCATCAATACAAGAACAAACGCACTGAAATGTGGTGTCGTTTAGCAGATTGGATCAATCGTGGCGGTTGCATACCAAAAAATACAGATTTAATCACTGAAATCGCAACTCCGTACTTCGATGTTACTGATGACAATCAAAAAATCTTAGAAACAAAAAAACAAATTCGTGACCGTTTAGGCAAGTCACCTGATATGGCTGATGCACTAGCTTTGACTTTTGCTGAGGATATACCAGTGTGTGATTTAACAGAATACGAAAAGGAAAAGCTATTTTACAGAAGTGCTAGAAAGCAACGAGTATCAAACAATCCTTTTGAGGAGTTCGAGAATGAAATTTGTAGCAGAGAAAATACCTTTAACACATTTATTTAAAACAGAAGGAGCAAAGGAGTTAATCCTTGATTATGCCCGCAACGGAGTTAATCCTTTTGCTGATAAAAAAAGCTCTGATGATGAAATTTTTGAAAGCATAAAAGAAGCTTATAAAGGCAAAGAAGATAACTATCATTCATACCTTTTCCTTGATGAAAATCATATCCCTTGTGGTTTGTTGGTGTTTTGGACAGTTTACGATGAACACGTCAGAGGCATAGTTGCTGAGGTTGATTCTATTTTCTCTACTGAGAAAAGCAGAAAAAAAGGTTGTGGAGCAGTCATTTTACAAACATTGAAAAAAGAGGCGCGCAACGTTGGCTGTAGAGGTATTTATTTATGCACACCATACGGAACAGAACTTAGCAAGGCTTTAGCTAAAAGATTTTTGCCAGTGTTCCAAATTAGTTATATGAGGGTTTAAGAATGTCACTTTTAGGATCATCAAAGTATGTAGCTTTAAATGCTTATATGAAAGATGTTGCCGCTTTACAGCGTCATGGAGAATCAAGCGCTATAGCAATAAACAACAATCCTTTATACAACAACGTAGCTAAGTTCATGCACAATTGGCACACCGCATATAACGCAGGTGATGCTGACAAAGCTAATGAGCTGATAAACAGTCCTATGGGCGTGTTTATGTCACAGGCTGATAACGCTGGCGGTGCTTGGCAGAATTGGCGTTCTTACGCATTAAGCGCAACTAATCAACTAATGTTAGATAAACAAAAAGAAGCTAACGAAGCTCAAATGGCACAACAGAAGGAAGAACTAGCTGCTAAGAGTGATCAACAGCAACAGCAAACAATTAAAAGTCAGCAAACAGCAAAATACTATCATCAGCAAGATACAAAGAACTCTTCAATTTTAGCTGACAAAAATTCAAGTGGTTCAAGTGTGAATAACTCATTAGGAGCTAAAGATAGCTATTTCAATGATGATGAGATTGAGGAGTGGTATTAAATGGGAAGTGCAGTTGCAGCAGCGGCTTTAATCGCAGGTACAGCAAGCGCTTATAGACAATACAGCGCACAAAAAAAAGCAATGCAGGCTCAGGAGCAATATCAAAGACAAGCGCTCCAACAGCAACAGCAAGCTATGGAGTTACAGAGACAACAGGCTCAACAGCAACAGGAACTTCAACAGCAACAGTTAGCTTTGCAAGAACGTGAGCAAGAAGCGTCTAATCAACGTTTTAATCAGTACAACAAAGATACATCTAATTATCAGAGAAAGCCTAATTCAATCAATGCTACTGATCTTACAAAAGGTAAGGCTGACAGCGGTCAGACAATCTCATTGAATTTAACAGGCGATGACGACGAAACAGATGAGTGGTATTAGCATGAGTGAATTTTCAACAGGAACTGAGCAAAAGAAGATTGATTTAATATGCTCACGTTGGCTTGATTTAAAGTCAAAGCGATCATCATACTTAAATCAATGGCGATCAGTATCACGTTATGTTTCACCGTTCAGCGGTCGTTTCGATATTACTGATAAAAACAATGTTCGTGACACACGCTTTATCTTAGATGCTGAGGCTAGTCACGATCTAAATATTTTGGCTAGCGGTTTAATGAGCGGTGCAAGTTCACCAGCTCGTCCATGGTTTAAAGTTGAACCTAACGATCAAGCTTTGAATAATGATTATTCAGTCATTGAATTTTGCGATGCTGTTAATAAAATTCTTTTAAAAGTATTCAGTGCAAGTAACACATACAACACATTACATTCAATGTATCGTGAGCTTGCTTTGTTTGGTATTGCTTGCGATTTGGTTTATGACAGTGACGAACACGGCATTCAGCATCATCTTTTATCAGCTGGCGAATACTGTGTTGATGTTGATAATAATGGTGAAATTGACACCTTATATCGAAATTTCACTTTAACAACTGCACAGGTTGTAAAAGAGTTCGGCTATGACAATACACCTAAAGAAATTCAAGATACGTACAATCGTGGTGATTTAGGCAGTTATTGGGAGTTTTTACACGCTATTGAACCTCGCATTGATCGTGATCCTAAAAGTAAATCTAATAGCAACAAAGCTTGGGCTAGTTACTATTGTTCACTCTCTACACGACCTGCAATTATTAGAGAAAGTGGATATGATTACTTCCCCGCTTTAGTCCCTCGTTGGGACGTGTTGGGCACAGATGCTTACGGAACATCACCATCTATAAATTGCTTACCTGATATTAAACAGCTTCAACAGGAAACATTGAGAAAGGCTGAAATTATCGATCATTTATCAAAGCCTCCTCTTCAAGTTCCTAATTCAGCTAGACAATCGCCTATATCACTTGCAACAGGTGCGATTAACTATACACAGTCAACATCTCCTGAGCAGATGATACGACCTATTACACAAGGTATTGGAGACGTAAACAGCCTTACAGCTGATATTGCATCTATTAAAGACAGTATCAGACGCTCCTATTTTGTTGACTTGTTCCAAATGGTAGGAAGCACCGCAGGTGATCGCAGAACTACTGTAGAGATTTATGCTTTACAACAAGAGCAGATGTTATCACTGGGACCAGTAGTAGAGCGTTCACAGAATGAGCTATTAGGTAGATTGGTAAATCTTACTTTTAGAAAACTAGGTGAACGTGGTTTATTACCTGAGCTGCCACCTGCCTTAGAGAATAAGCCTTTGACAGTTGAATTTACATCCGTATTAGCTCAATCACAAAAATCAGTGGATATTAACTCAGTTGATAGATTAGTAAGCGCTATTTCAGCAGCTGCACAAATCGCTCCTGAAGTTTTAGATCGTATTGATCCTGACGGGTATGTTGACGAATATCGTGACCGTTTGGGAGTTGCGCCTAAGATTTTACGCAGTCGCGAAGATGCACAGAAGATCAGAGAACAAAGAGCACAGGCTCAACAGCAACAACAGCAATTACAAGAACAGAACATTCAAGCTCAAACTCAATCAACTATGGCACAGGCTCAAAAGAATGGCGCAGATGCCAGCCTTGCTATGCAACAGCTTGATGATGTAGGAGGAGGGTCACTTCTATGAGTTTAGATTATGAAAGTGATATAGAAAACAATGCAAAGCTAGTTGAACAAACTAAGCGTTTGGTTGTTTCTTTAAAAGCATTAACAAAAACAGTTGATGGAAAAAGAGTTTTAAAGGGCATTTTAGATATGTGCCCTTCACAAGATTGTTTTTCTACAGATTCAAACACAATGGCTTATCAGTGCGGAAGAATGGCTATTGGGCTTGAATTAAGAAATTTTATAAAAATACATTGTGGAAATGATTTATTAAGCAGTATCGAAAATACGGAGATTTAATTTATGGAAAATTCAGAACAGACAACTACTCAAACTACAGCGAATACACAAGGACAAACACAAGCATCAGCAGTAGATAACGCTCAAAATCAGAATACTGAGACAGAGCAACAGGTAGTGTCAACTGAACAATCTAATCAAGTAAATCAAGAAACTGAAAAAGAAAACGCTGAAAACTCTGCATTAAAAGATTTTGCAGACAGTTTAAATATTGATGAACAGGAACAAGCAAAAGAGCCTGAACAACAGCAACAAACAGCACCTGAGCATTACGTTTTAAAAAATGCAAATGGCGAAGATGTGGAGCCTCAAGAACTAGAGATGATGTCACGTATGTTTAAAGATGTGAACTTATCTCAGGAACAGGCACAAAAGCTTTATTCAGCATACGAAAAGGAGCAAGGTTCTTTTATTGAACAATCACAGAAAGAATTTAACAAGATGCGTGATGATTGGTTCAATCAAACAATTTCTGATCCTCAAATTGGCGGTCAGAATATTGGGCAAACAAAGCTGTGCATTAAGCGAGTAATGCAACAGTGTGGAAATAAAGAGTTATCAGAATTTTTAAATAAAACAGGCTTAGGCTTTAATCCTGCAATGGTTCGCTTTATGACTAAAGTCGGTGAACTGTTAGGCAATGATAATCATTTTGTGCAAGGTCAAGCACCAGTGGTTATTAATCCTTTAAAGGCTAGATATAAAAATTCACCTGAGCTTTTTAAATAATTAAAAAAAACAAAGATAAAACAATCAAACAAACAAAACCTAGGAGAAATCTAAATGCCAGCTGTAAATCCAGTATTGCAAGAGAATGACAGAATAACTCTTGCTGACTACCGCAAGCGTTTTGGCGGTGAAGATGGTATCGCAGACGTTGCCGAAACTTTAAACGAAAGTAATGAAGTTATGCAAGATATTGTCTATAAAGAAGGCAATATGGATAACGGCGATCGTCAAACTTACCGCCTGTCATTACCTGATGTTTACGAAAAAGTGTTTAACAAAGGTACAAAAGCATCAAAATCAAGTGTAGGTACTGTAGAGGAAACCTGCGCTTTAATTGAAGCTAGAGCAGAGGTTGACGTTGACTTAGCCGAATTGAACGGTAAGGCAGCACAGCTAAGAGCACAGGAAGATAAAGCCTTTATTGAAGCTATCGCACAGAAAGAAACTTATTTGTATTTCAAAGGAAATACTGATAACGGCAATATGTTTGATGGCTTTGAACGAAGATACAACACTTTAAAACAGAGCAAAGATTTACGTGCTACTAATGTTATTGATGCGTCAAACAAGGCAGAAGCAACTGCTCTTAAAGGAAAAAATCTGTCTTCAATCTGGCTTGTAGGCTGGGGCGATGATGTTTATAGTCCTTATCCTAAAGGCTCTAAAATGGGCTTAAGAGTAGAAGATAAAGGCGCAATCTTCTTGCCTGACGAGGAAGGTAACGTGAATGAAGTGTACACTACAATGTACAAAAAGTCAGTTGGCTTAATGGTGAAGGACTGGCGCAAGGTTGTTAGAATTTGTAACATTGACGTAGATATGTTACGTACTAATCAAGGTGTAGGTAATCCTGATTTACAAAAGCAAGGTTGGAACTTAATTACTCTGATGCTTGATGCAATTACTAAGTTACCAGCAGACGCAAAAGGCAATTTCAAGTTCTATATGAACCGTGATGTTTTTGCAAGCTTAAACTCATTGTCATTACGTTCTGATACTAATGTTATCGAATGGAAGAAAGCAACAGACGCTTTCGGCAAGAATGGCTCATGGGCTAACTTCCAAGGTATTCCTATGCGCCGTGTAGATCAATTAACTAACGATGAAGCTATCGTAAGTTAGGAGTAAATAAAATGATTAAAGATGCAAGAGCGTTTTTCTCTGATGAGCAGGTAGTCACCGAAACAACCTATTCACAAAAAGCTTATGACTTCATGGCAGCATGGGATCATGCAATCGGAAGTCAGTTATATGTAACTTGTATTTGTAACGGCGATTTTGCAAAAGATCTACGTGTACAAGTTATAGGCTCAACTGACGGTAAGACATGGGACATAAAGCATCCACTAGGTGACAGTGGTGTTTATGCTAAGGAAGATCTTAAAACGAATAAGACATTCCCAATCCATGTTGTTGAGACTGGTCAGAAGTATAGATACGTAACTTTATTATACATTCCATCAACAGGTGGAGTGGAAGATACAAACGTATCATCACCTACTGAACCTGATTTAACTAACTTTGCTGTAGCTCACAAAATCGGTGAAAAGCGTGAGCCTAAAGCTAATGCAATTACTGCATTCTTTGGAACTATCGCTGCTATCTCACCAGTTGTTCGTTATGCAAACTCTGATAAGTTTACAGGTTAGTTTGTAAAAAACTGAAGTGGGAAAGGGTACATATTAAGTTATGTGCCCTTTTTGTTTATACGGAGTAGAGAATGACTGCTGCTATTGATATTTGCAATAATGCTTTAGATTTAGTAGGTCAAGGCTTGCATATAGAAAGCTTTGACGATCAATCTAAAGAAGCTGATTTATGTAAAAGAAATTATCAACAGGTAGTTGATCGTGCATTAACTAAGTTTAATTTTTCGTTTGCTAGAAAAGACGAACTTATTTCAGAAAAAAATTTGATTCAAAACGTTGTATCTATTCCTTATAAATACACATATTCAATTCCTAGTGATGTGATGAATATTTTGTATCTTGAACCTTACCGTAAAGAAGGAGAAGAGACAATTAATATTAAGACATTGAAGTTTAATTTCAGAGTTATTGACGTAAACAAAAAGAAACAACGTTGTATTGTAACTAACAAAAAAGCTCCTTTTGTCATTCAATATCAAGCCTTTATTGATGATCCTAATTTATTTTCAGTTCAATTTACAGAAGCTGTTGAATATCTTTTAGGTGCACGATTAGCAAGTGCACTAATTCATGGAAACACTGGTATTAGCATCAGCAACACTTTGATGCAACAAGGCATTATGTTTTTACAACTTGCAAGCAGTCAGGATAATCAACAGGGCGCAGACAGTATCAAAGATAATCAATGTTCATTCATAGAGGCTCGCTATGGTTACTAAAGTTATTCAAAGAGGTTTTGGAGCAGGTGAGATCACACCTAGCCTTTTTGCAAGAACTGACTTAAATCAATATGCAATGGGCAGTCGTAAACTAGAAAATTTTATTGTACTTCCTCAAGGTGCTGTTAGAACTAGAGCGGGTTTCCGTTTTGTAGGACAGGCAATAAATAGTAATTTGCCAGTGCGCTTAATTCCATTTAGGTACAGCTCAGAACAAACTTATGCTTTGGAGTTTGGCGATAAGACATTACGCATTATTGATCATGGACAATATATAGCAAATAACAATGGCGATGTTTATCAAATCTCAACACCTTATGCAGCTGTTGATCTAGCAGACATTGACTATGCTCAAAATGCAGATGTGCTCACTTTAACCTCACCTGAATATATGCCTTATGAGCTTAGAAGATACGGCTATAATGACTGGCGTTTTGTGGCTGTGTCTGTTAATCCTAACGTAACACCACCAAAAGGCTTATCTTACACTGCTATTTATCCTAGTTCAATGACAGATAGTGAAGAAAAAACTAAGGATAAAATTGAATGTAATTATGTTGTAACAGCTGTAGATGCTAACGAAAAAGAATCGCTTGCAAGTTCTAACCTTGTTGCTCGTGGAAATTACTATATAAGTGGTGCAAAGATCCGTGTTCAATGGCAAGGTGTGGCAGGTGCCAGTTATTACAAAGTTTATAGAATGGTAGCTGGCATTTATGGCTTTATTGGAGAAACAGAAGAATTATATATTGACGATGAAGGAAACAATCCTGATACTACTACTACACCACCTAAATATAAGAGTGTGTTTACTCAATCTGTAAAAGGACAAATAAGCACAATCACTATCAATAATGGCGGTAGTGGTTACTACTACGGCTTAAACAGTAATACTTATTACTTGCCTAGAGTTATTACGATTCGTACAGTGCCTCCTTTGGTTTCAGCAAAAGCAAGCTCTAAAGATGCTGATGCGGTTACAAAGTTTTCACCTAGTGTGACATTAGAAGTTTTAGACGGTTCAAGCGGTCAGGTATATTTATCTTCTAACATTGAACTTACAACAAAAGTAGTCTCTTCTACTGTTGAAGACGAAGGCTATCTTTTTTATGAATTTAGAAAGATTGCTTACATTGATAAAATTAAAAACATCAGATTAACACAGGACGTGTTGAAAGTACCTCATGCTATCTTTAGATTAAAAGTTGATAAGAGTACAGGAAGCATTGATTACACCATTTCTGACAGTGCTTTATCAACAGCAAATTCTTATAAAGATAATGAGCTGTTTAATCAGTTCTACAGTAACGGCATTACGATTGATAATTTACGTTCTCTATTTGCTCAGGAAGACACAACTGTTCAGCTTGATTTGAATATCAAATCTAATGATGAAGGTCACGGCGCAACAGCTTATGTCATTGCTAGAAACGGCGTTTTAGTGAATGCTAAAGTTTCTAATGGCGGTTCTGATTATTCACAACGACCAACCGTTACTGTCTTATCTTCAATAGGCTGGGGTGCTGTGTTAACTCCTAATTTACAGAACTCTACAGATAAAGATTATCCAGGTGCCGTTGCACAATATGACCAACGCAGAGTGTTTGCAGGATCATATAACAATCCTCTTCGAGTTTGGTTTACAAATGCTGGTTATCAAGATTTGATGGTGTATCACTTACCTAGCCTTGATACAGATAGAATTGAAATCACAGCAGTAACTTCTGATGCTGATAGAATTAAGCATTTAGTCGCAGTAGATTCTTTATTGTTATTGACAGGTTCAAGTGAGCTAAGAGTTTTTACACAAAACTCTGATGCGCTAACTCCTAGCTCTGTTGCAGTTCGTGCTCAGTCGTTTATCGGAGCGAACAAAGTTCAGCCTTTAATCTGCAATAACACTGTGATTTACGCTTCACAGCGTGGCGGTCACGTTCGAGCATTAGGGTACAATTATCAACAAAGCGGTTATACATCTAGTGATATTAGTGTGCGGGCACCTCATCTTTTTGATGGTAAGGACATCGTATCTTTAGCTCTACAAAAATCACCTATTCAAGTGCTATGGGCTGTAACATCTGACGGTGTGCTGCTGTCATGTACATTCACACCTGAACAATCACAAATTGCATGGGCTAGACATTCAACTTTAAACGGTAAGTTTGAATCGGTTTGTTGTATTTCGGAAGGCACAGAAGATCATTTATACGCTGTTGTAATTCGAGATCAAAAACGTTACATCGAACGCATGAGTAATTTTCAGGTATCTAATGCAACTGCAACCTATCGTTATCTTGACTGTTATCTTGATGGTGTATTCTCTACAGCAAAATCACAAATCAGTGGTTTATCTCATTTAGAAGGAAAAACTGTCTCTGTATTTGTTGACGGCAAGCAACAGAGTAATAAAAAAGTTGTACAGGGAATGATAAATTTAGATACAGCAGGAAAGAATATTGCGGTCGGTTTACCTATTGACTGTAGTTTTGTTTCGGTCCCCTTGATTGTTTCTAATACTGAATCTGAATTACAGGGGCGAACAAAAAACATTTCACAAGTTCAGTTGAGAGTTAGCTATGACGGTGACTTGTATTCACGTAATTATCCACACGGCAAAGAGTATATCTGTTCTAAAGTAGATCAATACAGTACACCTACAGATGATGATTCTTATTTAGTTAAAGTCGTGATTGATGGTGCTTGGGAGGAACAATCACAATTTGCAATCAGCCATAAAGACTGTTTGCCAGTGGAAATTCAAAGCGTGATCTTAGCAGTATCTTATGAAGACGGGAAATAACGATGGCAATACCACAATACACACAAGCTAATTACGGCTCTTATTTGCAAAACACAAGAATATCTATTCTTAATCAAAATACATCAATTAGTAGCAATCAGTATTCACAGAAAGCAATGAATACTGGCACTACAAGAATGAAGAGTTACGTAGATAAGATACCAAATAAAAATGCATGGACAACAATCGCAAAGGCAGCAACCTATGCTTCTGCGGAGTTTATGTCCAGTATGCAACAAAGACGTTCTTTAGAGGCTAATTCAAGCAATGCTTTTTATCAGGCTCAACAGGCTAACCTTAATGCAGAGCTAGCTAAGTTAGATAAACAGAATCTAGATGTTGCGACAGTAGTGGCTCAATACGATGTTTATAATCAATATCGCATGGGTGAAATTCAAGCAATGGAACAGGGAGTTGAAGACGCACAGAAGATAGCATCTCAACGAGTTCAATCAGCATCTAGTGGTGTTCAAATGGATAGTGGTTCTAAAGCAGAACTAGATCAAACAAACGTATTAAGTGCAAAAATCAATCAATACATTATTCAAAAAAACACAAACAGCAATGCAGCACAAGCAAGGCAACAAGTCTATGCTTTAATGCGTCAGGCTAGCGATGCTCAAATGCAAGAAGCAAACTATCGAGCACAAGCTTTAATTGCTACAGGTGAAGGAGTTGCTTATAACACTATGGCTAAATCAATCAAGCCTTTTGAAAATGCCCTTTTGGGTGCTACTGACAGTATTCTTAACACTTGGGGCGGTGGTTCATCGGCTGGTGGTAAGGATTGGTCACAGATGTTTTCTTTTAAGTAAAGGTGGAGTATGGCTGTTTTATTACCAACACAAAATTTAAGTATTAAAAATTCTGCAAGCTCATTAACTTTTCAGAACTCACCTAAATTGCAAATGCAGAGAACAGACACATCAGTTCCTTTTAAGATTGATGTAACTCAAAATTTAAAGTTTGCAAAAAGTGCTTTAGATGTTATTGAAAAATATCAGGAGAACATCAGAACTAAAGCTAAAGAAAACGCTTTGTTGTCAGCTCAAAACGATGCGAGCGTTGAGTTTAACAATCTTTTAAGAGATTACAAAAAATTAAAAGGTCAAAACGCTGTTGATGCTTTACCTGAATATCAGAAAAAATTAGAGAATTTAAAAAAGAACTACAGCGATGCTTTTAAAGGTTATGGTGATGTTGCTCACACATTCGGCAAATGGTTTGATGATAAAACAAATAGCTTTGGTATTGAGTTAAAAAACTATAATGATGCTCAGATTGAAGCTGTGAATATTGCTGAAATGAAAGGCAGAATTTCAAATTCAGCAAACACTTTAACAGAGCACTGGGGCTCACCTTTAGAAGACAAATATTATCAAGAGTATGTTTCTGCAACTAATGCCGTTTTAGAAAAAAACGGTTATGTGCCAGGTGGTGAAGAGTGGCAGGCAGAGCAAAGAAAAATGGCTGATGAGGTAACAAAAATTGCTGTAGGCAATCAGATTTTAAATAAGAATTTTGGCGGTGCCATTGCCTCTTTGAAACGTTGGCAACCGAGAATTTCAGCTGATGCTTACAATGATTTATTAGCTAAGGCTATTAAAGGAGCTGAGGACGAACAGGAACGACAGGAACGCAAGGCTTTATTACGTGAGCAAAGACAAACTAATTTAGAACTGAAACGTGAGCGAGAAGCTTTACGTGCTATTCAACCTTTAAATGCTGTAGAACAGTTAAGATTTAAAGAAGCTCACAAAGATGCGACTTTTAACAAAATGAAAGAGTTGTTCATGATCAAGAACAACAAAAAAGAAGATGATTTATCAGCTACTGACTATAACGATATTCAGATTATGGTTGATGGTGATTTATCAAGACAGGTCATTGAAGAAAACGCTAGACGTAAAGCAGTATCTGATACTGATTCTATTTTAGATAATAACCTGTCATCAATTCTTTATGCCAAACAGACTAACGGTGAACTTAAATATAAAAATAGAGACGACCTCTATTTGAATATTGACGATCTTAATTTAAGAAGTTCACTAATAGTGCAATATGGTGACAAAGAAAAACTTAACACTAAGTTAGCAATGCTTTATGACAATATGAACAATAAAGCTAACTACAGATTAAGTAGTTTTATCTCTACTGCTAGTGATGATGTACTTGATTTGTTTTATGGAACACCTGAAAGACAAAAAGAAACAGAGCTTACTTATGGAACAATTCCTTTGAACGACCAAAAAGCACAAGCCCGCATTCTTAAAATTCAACAACAACATCAAGGAACATCAATCAAGAAAGGTGATGCTTTATCTAGTCGTGTATTAGATGAGTTAAACATTAAAAGCAATGACTTATTCAAAGGTGATAACTCATCAAAGTTTATGTTTATTATGCCAGTAGCACAAGATCTTTTTACTACTTATGTAAACAGTAATCTTGTTAAAAAAGATAAGAATGGAGCTGGAGTTCCTGACATATCATCACTTAATCCAAAAGAAATTTCTAATGCTATTGAATTTGTTATCAGAAGTCCTGAATTTGAACAGTCTAAACAGGACTATAAAAACAGCAAAGATGTGATTGATAACACCTACGATGATCTAGATGATAACGACTTGCTGAATGGCACCTTCTCTAAAGATGAGGTTAAGTCTCAGCTTTGGCAGTATCAGTCACAATACTACAGAGACAACGGCACATATCCAACATCAAGACAGCTCTATTTAGATTTTGTTAATAAACAAACATCAAAGTTATCTGATAGAGAAAGAATGATAAAGTAACTTAATAAACTAGGTATAATAAATAACAAATCAAATATAAATGTAAGGTGAATTAAAGATGTCTGATAATTTACAACAGCCTATAGGCAATCAAAACGTAGAGTTTACAAAAGAGCAAACAGAGGCTATAGACAGTCAGCTACAAAAGAAATTATCAGCATCACCTACTCCTATCTTTTATTCTGATACTGTATCTGACGGCATCTCACAGCAAACAAAGAATTACATCAGAGGCAATACACGTGATGTATGGAAAGATGCTGCAATATCACTTCCTGTCTTAGACGAAAACTCTACAGACGAAGAAAAGAAAAAGTATGAAGAGTTAAGCTCAGTCAAAGCTAATGCTAGAGGTGCTTTAGCCTTTGCTGAATACAATGTAAATACAGACAAAACTAAGCAGAAACAGTTTGAGGAGCTGTCACGTTTCTATGGTGCAAACGTATCATCTAATGACGCCGATATTGTTCAACGTTTAATGTCTCAGAAGTTAATGAATGACTGGGTTAAAACTTTTGACGAGTACGGTTTACCTGACAGCAGTATTATCAATAACGCTAAAATCAGAAGTAACTTTGATCCTGAAACTTATAAATACTTTAAGACAGCTCAACAGGTTCAGCAAGATTCTAAACTCTTTTCTGATTTAAGACGTTCATTTGCTTTAAATACAGAGCTTAGAAATCTTAATAATGAAAAGATTAATGATGCTGTAGATAGTTTATCAAGTTCTGAATACATTGGTTATCTAAGTGACACTTTACATGGTCGTAATACTCAGCTTAACTCAACAAACAAAGGCATGAGTAACGAAGAGTATGAGGAACGCAAAGCTCAAATCATAGACAGATACTCACGAGATACAGACGGTATTAAGCAGAGCTTATATGACTTGTTCTCTGACATGAGATATTCTCTAGGCGGTTTAAATCTAGTTGATGATTATCGTCAGGCACGACGTCGTGAAATGGAAGAGATCATAAAGAACAATCCCAACATTACGGACAAAGAGCTAGCCTTAGCATTGCACAATTCTAATTCAGGTTCTAACTCTGTAATTCTTAATGCACTAAGTATCATGCTGTTTAAAGGTGCTGGTGAGTACACAAAGATTTTAGGACAGGCTACAGCTAAAACTTTGTCTAAGTTAGGTGTAGATGTATCGGCACGTGTGCCAAAAGTCGCACAGCAGGTGTTAGGTCATACTTCTAACATTGCTATTAACACAGCACAGAACACAGCCTTTTCTAAGATTGATGATGCTAACGTTAAATACAATGCACGTGTTGACGTGGGGCAATCACAGCTAGAAAGTTTGGCGCAAATTCCATCTGACTTAGTATCTAATTTAGGTGAAACAGTAACTCAATCTGCTTTAGTATCTGTTTTCTTTGAATCATTACCACTACTTAACAGAGCGCGAGCAAAGGTTCTTAATTTAAAGAAACAGGCTAACGCTAGAGTTGCTGATGAGGTTGTTTCTAATTCTCCATTAACTAAGAATGATCCTGCTACCAGTGCTGAAATTTACGATGAACTTCAATCAAGAGGCAGTGACAAAATCTATCTTGATAAAGATGCTGTTACCGATGTTATTAACAGAGCAGATCAAGTAGAAAAGAGCGGTGATACTGTAGGTGTAAATAGAGCTGTCTTAGGTGATGAGTTTAACGAAGCTTATGACCGTGCTCAACACGGAAACATGATTGAAATCACACGTGGACAATGGGCAAAATTACCGCAGGAGGTACGCGACGAACTCATCGACTACACAACATCTGAAAACGGTGCTCCTTTAATTCGTGAACTGTCAGCCACTTTATCAGACAAAAAGATTGAAGAGATTAAAAATGATATTGCAGATAAAGTTCAACAACGCATTAAACGTGAAGAAGAGATGCGACCTATTCAGCAGGAACTTAACAGAGTTCTAGCTGATAATTCTAAGAATACAACTGTTGAAGAAAACAACGTTCTATCTAAAGGTGTAACTACTTTCTTAAGATCAATGTCTGATATTACTGGCGTTGATGTTTCTACTTTATGGAACAAATTTAAGCCTTTAATTAAGCATGAAAAAGGCGTTGATTTTAGTAAAGTTAAGAACGCAAATAAAAGAAATGAGCGTGGTGTATTAGGTGTTATTGATGATGTGCCAGTTATCAAGCTGAACAGTGAAAGTACATTTACTGATGTGCTACATGAACAGTCACACTGGTTCTTACACACAATGCGTGAGCTGTCTAAGGAGAACAAAGAAGTTCACGATCGTTTAGATAAACTTGTTAAATGGTGGAACAGCACAAAGTCATTAGATACTTTGTCAAAAGAAGATTGGGATAAACTTCAGGAGCAATTCGTTGCTAGATTTATTGCTGATACGATTGGCAATAAAAAATCAGACAGCAGTGTTTTAAATAATTTTAAAAAGATGTTGTCACACAACAAGAATAATGAGCTGTTTAATAAAGAAAACTTAGAAAACTTTGATAAAAAAACAATTACCGAAAAAGCATTTAAACAGAACTACGGCGAAGAGTTAAATCAAGGAACAAAAGATTTTAATGATTTTGTCGATTCTCTTTTTGAATCAGAACAGCTCTATAAAGAACAGATTGAGCAATATCCTATTGATGATTTGTTAGGTGATATTGATAGTTCACCTCTACCTGATGAAGCTAAACAGCTATTTAAAGACACAGTAAAGAGTGACTTAATCAATCATCATGCTGCTTTAAAAGGTTTGATTGATGAGTTAGCTATTAAGAAGTTTTTAATCGGCTTAGTTAATGGTCGTTCTTTAGACAAACTAAAAAGACAAATTATCAAAAAGAACATGGCTAAACTTCCACGTGAAGAGTTAGAAAAACAATTAGTCGCTTTAGATAATTTAGCAAAGAAGTATGAGAAGGTAAAAGAAGAGCAGAAACAGCTATTAAAAAATGATCCTCGTACTCTTTACATTGAAGATTTAAAAACACTTCCTATCTCTTTAAAAGACAAGAACGTTCCTAAATACATTGAAGACAAGCTCAAAGCTAAAAAGATTGTTGATAATGATACAGGCATCGAAGTTAGAGAAATCTTAGATGACTATGATCGTTTACCTCAGCAATGGAAAGATGCTATTGATTCAGCTAAGGATAAAGAGCAGGCATTACTTGAATGTATTGCTAACTATTCTATTGAGAATGAAGCTAAACGTATTGCCTATGAAACTGTGTTAGATAAAGCTATAAAGAAGACACAGCTTGAAGGTGAATTAAAAATCAGTAAAAAGATTAGCACGATACATCGTCAATTAGGCTCACAGGTTCTTAAGGCTTTAAAAGCTATAACTAAGACAGGTGAGAATGCCAAAAAGATTTTATTTAACATTAAAAAAATCGCACAAAACGATGTTGATCAATTAGCTTTTAGTGATGTCTCTGTATCCAGTGCTAGACATCTAGCAGCTAGAGCAAATAAAAAAGTGAAGATTGCTTTAGCCCGTGGTGATTTAAGAGAAGCTGAAAAGCAAACAAGAAACGAACTGTATCAGAATGAAAAGGCTGAATACATCGCAGATACTATTCACTACGTTGAAAAGAAAATGGCTGATTTTAAAGCTTTAGCTAGTCGTGATGTAAAAAAAGTAGGTAAGAGTTACGATCCGAACTTAATGGATTTATTAAGAATTGTTACTGATACTATTGGATTAACTGAACGTAAGGCTAACGGTTTTACTATTGGTGATATTGCTGAAATTAAAGAGCGTATCTTAAATGAAAGCGACTACTTGGATTCTTTAGGTGAAGAGCAGGCTTTAATCGAACGTGCGAAGATTGAGGCTTTTTGCAACAGAGTTGCTGATGTTGCTAATGATTACTATGCTAATCGTACTGTTTCTAAGCTGTACGATTTAATTGAGTTTATGTCTGCACTAAAAGATTATGCACGTAAGACAAAAACATTCTGCGATGGTGAAAAAACTATTGAATTTAAAGACGCACAAGAACAGTTGGTTAAGACGACTTCCGATTTAAAAACAAAGAAAGCTCCATTAAATGGTGCTAGTCAAGGCAAATCAAAAGGCATCTTTGGTGCTTTTAATTCTCTACGTAAGAAGTACGCTTTTCAGGCAGAACATACAGTAGAACGCTACGATGGAAAAAAGCTTGGTGCATGGCATGAGCTCATCTATGCTCCTATTGAGCGCGGTTATACTCAGATGAAGTTAGCTTTAAGAGATATTACATCTAAACTTGGAGATAGCTTATCTAAGATTAAGATTGAAAGCCGTGAGATACAGACAGATTTAATCATCAAGAATGAAACAACAGGTAAGAATGAACGTTTAGTTTTAGGTTCTCGTTCTGGTCATTTTAACGGTCGTACTACTTTAGAGATCTTAGGTTTGCTTTTACACTGCGGCACCAACTACGAAAAGCTAGTGAAAGGTTATGTTGCTGATCCTGAGATTGGAGCTAAGTTTAAAGACGGAACAGAAGTAAATTTAAACAATGAAAAATCAGTTTACGCTTGGAAGCAAGAACAGTTTAATTCAATGATTCAGTCATTGTGCGATCAAGGTTTTATTACTAAAGAGCTTTTAAATTGCTGTAAAGAAATATGGGCAACTTTTAAAGAGTTAGATCCTAAAGTAATGCAGGCTACACGTGAGCAGAACGGTTACGGTTTTAAGCGTTTAGACGGACAGCCTTTATCATTCAAGTTAGCTGATGGTTCGGAAGTTAGTGTAGATGCTGGATATGTTCCAGCTATTCTTAACAATGACAGAGCAGTAACTAAAGCAAGTGAAAACGGAATCGATATTACTGCAACTGGTGCAATGCAAAATCAGATGTCAGTTATGAGCTTAAAAACACCTTCCTTTATTAAAGAAAGAAATCAAAAAGCGTTCCATGCTTTAGATTTAGATCCTGTACATATCATCTCAGGAATTGAACAGGAGCTTAAATTTATTTACTTAACACCTAGAATAAATGAAGTAAATAAATTGTTACATTCAAAGGTAGTTGCAAATGAAATTGAACGTATTGATCCAGGTGCCTTAAAAGAAAGATTTGAGCCTTGGATTAAAACACTTGCAACAGGTCAAGATATTACCCCTGCGTCTTCTAATAAATTCATTCAATGGATTAGTAGAAAGATGCAAGATACGGGCTTGTCTATTATGGCAGGTTACATTAAGAATGCAGGTGAGCAGTTCTTTGATTTAGCACCAGTGATGTATGAAGTCGGTTTTACTAATACTATGAAAGGTGTAGTAATGGCTACTATGTATCACAATAAGTTAAAAGCTGAGATTTGTCATAATTCTGCATATATGAATGCTCGTTTAAATGAAAGTAATAACTCCATCAATGAGATATTCAAGCGCATTCAGCTTAACCCCTTTCAGTACACAAGTAACGGTCAAAAGATAAAAGCTAGTGCTCAGTGGATTCAAAATTTTAGTCGTGAAAATGCGATGTTCGCACAGGTTTACACTCAAAGATTTATTGATGAGATCACATGGTATGGAGCACAGCAGAAGTATTTACACGATCACCCTGAACAAGCTAATTTAACAGATTCAGTTAAGTATGCAGATAGTGTAGTTAGAACCGTTTTAGGATCTTACGATCGCCCTGACACAGCTTTAATTGCAAAGTCAAATGCTTGGTACAAGTTATTTACAACATTCACATCTTACTTTATAAATAAGATGAATTTGTTATCAACAAGGCTTGCAAAAAATTCAAGAGAATTTCAAAACTCAAATAAGCGTTTCTCTGATTATATGAACAGGTACGGTCACGATGTATTCGCTATCTCATTCTTTACATTGTTACCTTCAATGCTATCAGAAGTGCTAACACAAACAGTGAACGGCAGCTTAACATCTGACGATGACGATGAATTTAAGGCTGGTTTATGGAACGTAGCATTATCACCTGCAAAATTTGTTGCCAGTGGTAAAGCTCCTTTGATGTCAAATATGGTTGTGTCTCCTTTAGTTGACATGGCAGTAGGCAAGCAATATTTTAGTTCTGCTTATATGAACTCACCATTGCTAACTACAGGAACAGCTTTTTTACATTCAGGTGTAAACGTCTATAACGCATCTGTAAATGGCGGTGAGTTAAAATCATCAGATGTCAGAAATATTATGATGGGAACAAGTACCTTGTTAGGTGTTCCTTTTATTGGTACAGCCTCACGTCCAGTTCATCACGCAGTTGAGCTATCTAATCGTGAAGTCGAACCTGCTGATAATTACTTTATTGAAGCATGGAAATTTATTCACGGTAGATAAAAATCTATTTAGGAAATGATAGCTTTTTTGATAGTAAAAACTATCAGGAAAACTATCATGTCCTCATTAAGTCAAGACGAGATAAACAAGCTCACAAGTACACAAAGTACAAGTTCAAGTAATGAAGCAGTAACTACTTATAAAGGAAACTTTATCGGTGATTTAACAGGTATTGCTTCTTATGCTAAGGCTCTTCTTAAATCATTTAGATTCAGCATTATTGGTGATGATGCCAGTGGTTACGTTGATATTACTGGCGATGCTCCAGCTAATTTAACTTTGGTCGTAACTCATGCAGCTAAAGCTGATTCAGCTGATTACACAGCAAAAGCAGGTGTAGCCTCTTTAGCTTTTAATTCAGATCTTGCAAACTTAGCAACATTCGCTATTGAAACTGGTTGTCTAAGAAACTTCATTATTAAGTTTACAGAAGATAGTGCTATCAAAGGTTCGATGACATGGGATAGTGACACATCAACCGTCACCATGAAAATTGACAAAGTCGATTTAGCAAAATCAGGTGTAACTTTAGTTGATAATATTACTTTAGCTGATACAGAAAAGTTTGACAAAACTAAGTTGTACTTTGATGTTCCTAATTCTGCTTTATGGTTCTATGACAATCAATCAAACGTTTGGAAGAATTTATTACAGTACATTACAGATTACTTAGTAACCCTTACTAATAAAGACACAGAACAACAAGCACAGATTGACAAGAACACAGCAGATATTGCTGATTTACAGCCTACAAAGTACACAATTCGCTTTAATAATAAAGACTATTCAATGCGCAACACTCTAGTTGACGAGGTATCAAATGGCTAACGAGAAAGAATGGCAACAAGACATAAGCACAACTGTTGATGCTCATACTGCTAAATTATCTGACCACGAAAATCGCCTTAATCAGGCTGAAACAAACATCGCCGACCATGAAAAGCGTATTGATAATATCGAAACTACATCAGATGTAGGTCAATTTGCTACACGTATTCAGGCTATTGAAGAAAAGAATACAGAACAAGACAGCGCCATTGATACTTTAAAGAAAAATGTATCAGATAATTTACAAACAGCTAAACAATACACAGACACAAAGTTAGCCGATTATGCCACTAAAACTGAAAACAGTAACACCTTAGAACAGGCTAAACAATATGCTAATAGTAAGGCAGATGACGCTTTAGAAAATGCAAAACAATACACAGAAACAAAGCTAGCTGATTATGCCACTAAAACTGAAAACAGTAACACCTTAGAACAGGCTAAACAATATGCTAATAGTAAGGCAGATGACATTTTAAATCAGGCTAAAACAGATGCCTCTCAAAAATATTTACCATTAACAGGCGGTAATTTATCGGGTGACTTATGGGGTGTCCGTCCAACTACACTGCAAGAACAAGGTATAGGACTGCGAGATTCAGTATCAGGAACAATATATATGTTTTCAAATTCTACAAATAAAGGTATATATGCAATAAATGCTGATAATTCAGGTTCAAGAGTTTTAGAGATTAACAACTCAGGGCGTGTTGTTGTGTGTGCAGATGTTATTCATTTAAACGGTACCGACATAACAGTAGGTTAATATGACACGCATAAAATTTAATGTAAATGGAACAACATATCCAACTTGGAACAGTACAACGAAGTTAACTACTCCTAGTTTAATCTTAAATGATAACGGCACATTAAGATATACACCTTTGTTTGCTGTAAACAATGGCGCAGAGGCTACATTAGATAATCATTGGTATTATAAATGCGGTGCTTTAGCTATTACACATAACAATACTAAGTATCATGTTGCAATAAGTCGAAGATACACGAATGTATTATCAGGAACTATCAGCACAACTATCACACATAGTGGTAAAACAGGAACAACTACAACAACTACAAGTAAGACTGTTACTCCTTCTGGTAAATATGATTTTGGCACTCAGTTTATTGGTCCAGGTGCACAAACCGTATATGCTAATGTTACTGTTAATTACGGTGTAACTTTTTTACAGATACCCGCAATTTACATCAATTATGGCGGAACACTTGTAAGCGCAGATACAAGTTCATGTGTGATAAGAGTATCAGCAACAGGTGTAAATTCAGGAACGTCTGGTAGCAATATTAATATTGGCATTACAACCTATCTATTAACGGTTACAGGTAATGTTGCAACAACAACTACAACCTATCCAGACGAAACGAAATCAGCTGTTGCACAAGGAAATTTTAATTATGGTGTAACCTATCCTACTGAACCTGTATTAACAGTTGATAGTGGTGAAGTTACAGCAACAAACAATTCTAAAAACAGCAGCTGTTTAATACAAAAAACTTTAACAGGGACTGTTGCTTATAATAAAACATTAACATTATCACAAGCCTTTAGTGTTACTCATAAAGGTGATTTTGGATTGAATTAAATATGGAACAGTGGAAGTTTTGGAAATGCTTACCTATTGTTAAAATTTCAAACAAAGGAAAAGTTTACGATTGTAAAAGAAATATTCCTTGTAAAACTGAAACGATTAGCGGTCATGTTTACGTTTGGATTGACGTATTAGGCGTTAAAAGATATTTGCTAGCACAAGTGATCGCTGACACTTGGCTTGATAACCCTAACAATTATCATCTTATAAAGCATAAAGACGGAAACAATCAGAACAATTGTGTTTCTAACTTAGAGTTTGTAGAAACAATGGAAGACACGATCAATCATTCTAATGACAAAAAAAACATTAAGCGTTGGAAAGAAAAGATGAAAAGACAACATCAAGCATTTAGGAGCTTATAATGATTTATACAATAAGTTTAAAAGAAAATAAGATTGAAAAGAAAGATGAAATTTTTTACTTTGAAATGGCACAATCTTATGAACTTACAGATTTAGGCATAAACAAGATCATCTACAATGATGATACAGATGAATACAAGTACTTTGACAATACAAACAAAGAGCTTGATATAGAGCTTAACGAGTATCAAAAAACAGTACGAGATACAATCTTAACTACATTCCATTCTCTTTTTGATGCTGATGCTTTATTGCGATTAAGACAAAGAAAAATATATGACTTAAAAACACAATGCACTTTTAATAATTACTGTGATGTAAATTGTAATTTTATGTCTAGCTTTGGCGTGCTTTTACAGGGCGATAGACAGCACATTGATTATTACAAGAACTTGTTAAATTACACAGAAAATAACATGGTAATTACTGATGTAACAGGCGAACAACAAGAAGTTACAAAAGAACAATTAAACACAATTATTGAAGAGGCTACAATTAGCTTAGAGTATCAGCAAAAACAGCAACAACAAGCTATCGCTGACCTAAGCTCTTTAGCTGATGAGCAGTCAATAGAAGAGTACAAGGTGATTATTACACCTTATAATTTCTTTAGCACTAATAACAATCAACCTGATATTGAAGATATTAGAATTAAAGTTAAAAACGAATTGATGTATCCACAAACATTATCGGACAGTTTACTTGAATTGTCCGATCAATATGAGACAACAAACACAGAAAATCAGGACGCTATTGTTGAACTGTCTGATTTGGTCTGTGAGTTACAAGAAGAAGTTAAAAAATTAAAGGCAAAACAAGGAGCTTAAAATGAATACTTTATATTATCGTTATGTAATTATGGGAAAGCGTACCGTTGATAGTATTCCTGCATCAAGACGTGAAGCCGTAAAAGAAATGCTAATCAAAAATGGTTACACAATAAATGATGACGGCACCGTTTTTAAATCAGGTTTACCTGACACAGAAAATTAGTGTATAATACGCACGATGTTTCATAGGTATAGGCACTAGCAATAGTGCCTTATCTTTTTATTTAGAGCATTGAGCAATTTTATAAAAGACTACGGATCCTACGCCGTTAAAATCAACCTCAAAGCCTTGATTAACCTCATCATCCTCATCATTTAGATAGAAGGAGCCTGAATATCCCCAGCGTTTGCAAACGACATCACTTCCATTTAAAGCTGAAATCCAATCAGGAGTAACAGGATCAAAATTAATTTCGTTTTTCGTTTGCTTGTATCCTAAGTGAACTATACCATCACTTTGGCTAGCCCATAATACCTTAGGTATGATGTCTCTAGGCTTTGGTGTACAGGCTGTAACGACTAATAAAGCAATGCTTGCAATAGCTAATAGTTTTCTCATAAATTCACTCTACTTAACTTTTGATAGTTTTTCTTAAATTTACATCGTAATCAAACGTACAAAATCTGCTATTTTGTTTAATAAAGAAAACAAAATAGGAGAATACCATTATGCTTGATTATGACACGCCCGCTAGCATATCCCAACATTTTTATAATGGCATTGTGATTCGTGCACATGTTCATTCTGAAAATGGTACTGTATGGCTAGTCGGTGCCGATGTATGCAAGGCTTTACAGATAACTAATCCTAGTTATGTTGCGAGTAAACTAGATAAGGCTAATGTCAAACGTCATTACTTAATCAACTCACAAGGAAAACAGCTTGTTACATGGTATTCACCACGAGCTATTTATAAACTCTGCAAACAGTCCAAATCCACACGTGGTTTAGATTTTCTTAAGTGGTACGCATCAATTCAAGCTGATTATGTTCTAATTCCACGTGAAACAATGCTTAAACTATTCGATATTTTGGAAAAGATGAGATCTTTTATCTAATTTATATCGTTCTTATTGCTTACTTATACCGTCCTTACAGCTACTCTTTTTGTGTTGAATAAATCAACGTTTTTAATCCATACATTCAAACATAAGGAGTTTATTATGGGTGATTATGCAAGTAAGGGACTAGCAAACGGTGTAGGTATTCCTGCACTTGTTCTAGGCTCATTAGGCTTTTTACAGTCAGGTGGTTTAGGCGGTATCTTTGGCGGTAATCAATCTGCAATGGCTTGCGCTATGAATAGTGGTGCCGTTGCTGTTATGGCTGAAAAGGATGCTGAAATTGGTCAATTAAAGGCTGAAAAGTACACCAACGATGAGGTCGCAAAAACTTACATCGCACTACATTCAGAACTAGGCAAGGTAAGTGACAGGGTAAATGATTTAGCTTTAAGTACTGAAAAGCGTTTCGGTGCCGTTGATTGTCAGCTAGGTGTTATGGCTACTGCTACTAACAATGCTATTCAGTCTCTGCAAAATACAGTAAATCATATCACTAATACTGTAATTCCGATTAGTGCTATCTGCCCTGAAGCTATGCCACGTTACAACACATGGACAGCACCAACCGCAGAGGCTCCAAACACACAGCCTGTGACCGTTCAAACTAGAGCTAATAAGGCTTAGGAGTAACGAATGAAAATCAGTGTAGATAATTTCATTGAATCAGTTGACGAATGGGTGGAACAAAAACTTTTAACTAAAGGCACACCGATTCAACAGGGAATAGCATCTTTTATTTATTTTCAAGGTAAGGATAAGCTTAAAAGTTACTTGTCTGCCTTGTCATTTTTAGCAGATGAAAACGGTGATTTTAACTACGCTGATTTGGAAGCTAACTTGAAAAAATCATTTGAAAAAATGGGCAATCAGTACAAAGTGCCTATGCTTTCTTATGTTTTTGATACTCAAGATTTGAATGAAATTCTACAGATAGCTAGAGGTAAAGCACATGAATAAGGCAGTTGATGAGTACACTGGTAATGATTTGAATGCTGCTATTGACCACGCTCAAAAAATGGCGATGGCAACTATCGAATGTACATATCACAATACAAAAGATGAGGACTGTTTGACCTGTGACGAAATGCACAAAGTTAAAAAGGCTCTTCAAGCTATTGAGATTTGTCACGCTTTAAAAACTAACATCAGATTAGCACCGTTAAAATAGTGCCTATTCTGCATGACAAAAAGGCGATCACTCGATCGCCTTATTTTGTTTGTTCGTTTTACTCTTCTAATTGTCTTAAACAATCATTTATAAAATCTTGTTTTTGCTCTTCTGTTTCAAAAAGGCTTAAGCCTTGTTTTTTTCTCATTAAGATAAAATCAGTTAGTACGTTTCTACACTCTTCTTTTTCGCTTGTTGTGTAAGCTGGTGCTAATTCTTTTAAAAATTTTATTTCGTCTTTTATAGTTTCGTCAGCTGTTAAAATTTGATCGCCGATATTGTTTACAGCTTCAGAATAAAAACAATCACTTGATTTATAGTTATAATGTCCGACAAGTATTTGAACTACTTTTTCAAGCTCTTTTGAGATCATACTAATATCACTCTCAGCATCTAATATAAGAGTATGGATAACGTCACCTGAATTTTTATTTATGATCTCAAAATAAAAATAACGCTTATCATAAATATGATCGTCTTCAATATGATCGAAAGCTAAAAAGCAATCACAATTAGACGCATCTAATACATCTTTTATGCTTTCGATTTTGATAAAATCGTCATGTTCTGAGTTGCAACAGTCAGGAATTAAGTGTAAAAAGTAAGGTGTAAATTTAACTTTTTCAAGTTTAGTAACTAAACAATCTTCGGAAATTTGATAAAGCTCTTCAATGTTCATTTTAAAAACTCCTGTTAAGTTGTGAAAAGTTAAATCATAGAGCACTAACCTTTGCTAATGCTCTAACATTTAGCTTTTTTTATCTTACGCAATACAAGTGTGAGCGCTTAAAAGTTGAATATTTTAGATCGCAAACACTGGTCATGCTAGTGCTAGAAACGCTTTTATATACCTGAGCAGGCACAAACTCACCGTTATGATCACGCTTAATTGCTCTGATAATAATATCGTTTTCCGTGTAAATGCTAGTACTGTCTTTTTGTTCGTGCCAGCCGTCAGAAATTATTTTTTTAGTCATTTTTGTATCTCCTAAAAAGCACCTATGCTACTGTATAGCATTCTTTGTGATAAGTCACATAAAAAGACTTGATTTAAGCCTTTTTATGTGACGGCTGCACCTGGCAACCGCCACAAAGTCAATTTTTTGACAGCTTAGAACGGGCAAAATTGATCAACGTCTGCGCTCAGTTCTTCGACTTGCTCAGGTGTCAAAGTGCCATAAGCGTGATCGCAGAATGGAATAGCTTGATCAAAGTCTTCGGCTTTGTTGCCTTCTGCGATCCATTGTTTGAGTTGTTGATCGTGTTTAAATTCAGATTCAGAACGATGATCAAAGCTAACTTTGAATAGGTCACGATCGGCATCGTCTTTATCTAAGATGTATGTTGTTGAATCAGGGCTAGAGTACTTAGAAGCAGCTGCAATTAGTTCACTTTTCTCTTCTGCGCTAATTTTTGCTGGCACCTGGTATCTAATAATTTGATCGTGCTGGTCTTCGTTTGGATCACGCTTTTGTGCTGCTAAACTTCTGCGATCATGCGCATTAATAAAAGCGTTCAAAGGAAATAAAGTAAAGTAGTGAATTTTACCGCCAGCAATTTGAATCGGACATTTAACGCCTTTTGATCCTTTTTTCACAATATAGAAAAGCTTTTTAGCTTGTTGAATTGTTGCAAAGCCTGTGAATGCGATCGCATTCTTTTTGCAGTAGTCACTTAGAATGTTCGCAATGTCTGAATTAGCTTTATAAGCTTTTCCAGTTAAGAAGTTAAAATAGCACATGATTGTATTTCCTTTTGTTGTTAAGTTTGTGAAATTTGATACTTTTGTATCTATCAAAGCCGTTTTTTACAACTTTGATAGATACAGCCTTGAATTTCAAAGCTGTATCACTATAATTAAATCGTTAAGTTTGTGAAAGCGATTAGAGTTTTTTAACTTTGATCGCTTTTTTTAATTGTCAAATCTGATATATCCGTGTTTCAACTGTTCCCAGTCATCAGCTAAAAGAGCTTCACCAAAAGCTTCATAGTCAAAGTATTGAGATTTCCAATCATTTGAATCTAACACTCCTAGCTCTTCCATAACGATCATTCCTAAATTTTTGGCTGAAGGGCGATCATCTCCAATGAAAGTAAAATCACACTTTTCAAGATGCTGAATCTGCTCTTCTAAATCGTCTGTACTTTCACAGACAGCGGAAATTTCATCATCACTGAAATTTTTATGCAAAATTTCACTTATTCTGTAAAGGTCTTCAGCGTCGCAATACTCACCAATATTGAATGATGATTCCCAGTCTGAGACAAAAAATTCGTGACCGTCTTTAATTCCACAACGGCGGCAAATTTCGCCAAAATTGTGTTTTTGGCGGTCAAACTCTTCAATATTAACCCAGTCGCCAATCAAAGCACCATTATTGTATGCGTGTAAATCGGTTAAATAGATTCTATGTTCCATTTTTATAAACTCCAGTTAGAGGAATGAAATTAAAAAGTAAGTAACGATCGCATTAGTTGCAACGATCATTAGAGTTAGCTTTATTGCTTGTGAATGTGTGATCATTTTTAGCGTCTCCATTTATTCATGCTCATAGATGTAATAGCAAATCTCATCAACATCAAGCGCGCCCCAGGCGTTTAAGGCTCTTTTTGTAAAATCGCAGCATTCCAAAAGAGACATCTCAACGCTATCTTCTTTTAAAGCTTGCTGCACGCGTCTTGTAAGTTCTTTGAAGTTGTAAGTATCTGAATCAGTCATTTTTTTATCCTCGATTCTTTTAGTAAAAGCCCGCGAAATGAAAACCTATTTTTTCAAATTGTTCGATGCTTGTATGAATAAAATGAAATACATCTCTTCTGAAACAAGCTTGATTTGAACAATAATAACGAACTGTATTGTTGTTTTGATTCAATAAAATTTTGAAACAATCGTTCAAAGCAGCTTCTAAAGAAAAGTCAAAAACAGGTGTAATTTCTGCAAGGCAAACACTACCGCTTGTTCTTAAAGCATACAAAGATTGAACATCTTCAGACAAAGTTTTAGAGCTTTCAAGTTCACTTTTCATTAGAGTTTTAACTAATGTTTTTTCGATTAAAGTCATTTTTGTGTCTCCAGGTTGATGAGAACGCTCTTTTTCGTTCTCTTTATAATTACATTATAGGTCACTAATTTATAATTATCTAGTACTATTTTAATAATAGTACAAAAAAATAATTAAGTGATTGAAATATCAATAATTAAAGTTTGTAATTTGACTTGATAACGTGCTTTATCTATACTTTTATTTATATAAGCACTAAAAAAAAGAGTAGAAAAATGACAATTAAAGTATTTAATGTTGAATTTCAAAGTCTTGCACAATTGCAAAAAGCTTTGGGATACGCATCTCAGCAGTCAGAAGCTTTTATATTGCGTCAGTATGGAAGCGTTGAAAAAATGGCGCTCACACGCCTTAAGACACAAGACAAAAAAGAAGCATCTAAGAAGCTAAGAGCATTGCTTAACACTACAGCAGCAGCAGGGACAAAAGCACAGAAAAAAGAACTAAAGACAATTTATAAATGTTTGTTTGCTGCTTGGTCTCAGCTTGACGAACTCCAGCAGCTCACAATTATCAAAACAGTCGCAGGTGCTGAGAATATCAATTATGAAGAGTTACAAGAAAAGATTAGAAAATTCAAAGAGTTAAACATGAAGTAGTAAGATATTAAATGCAGTCTATTGACGTGCTGAAATGAAATGAGCTATAAAGCGTTAAGCACGTGAGCACACGTGATATATATTTATAGTTAAGTTTAAAAAGCTAGTGAGCTAACTTATTGATGTTTGGTTTGCTAGTTTTTTTATTGCTCTTTGTTCCAGTGAATCAACTTTGATTTGCTATTGTCTCAGGTGCTCAGGTTCGCTAGGCGGT
>ERZ1034928.115-NODE-115-length-48285-cov-113.234626_pt1 | contig 48285 bp, 82 predicted proteins | sample MGYA00520627_ERZ1034928 | MGnify/ENA primary metagenome ERZ1034928 (study PRJEB33766, sample SAMN09781755) | gut metagenome | biome: gut microbiome | host: Homo sapiens | place: Madagascar | study: EMG produced TPA metagenomics assembly of the PRJNA485056 data...
TTCCGTAAAAATCTTCCGAAATTGCAAAATATCCTTTTTCAAGTTTGTCCAGCACCAACCAGTTAATACCGGCAACTTCAATTGTCTTTCCGATTTCCGGCTTCTGGTATTTTTTTCTTAACTGTTCAAAAGCTTCATTAAGATTTTTAAGGTTTTCTCCGAATTCTTTTAACGTCATCATGTTTTACTCCTCCTCAACTTTGGATACAAAGATATTAGATTTTAAGATACAAAATGGGCGCACCCCGTAACTGTAGTCGTAGTTAACGTTGCTGATGCTACCGGACGGAGAAACAACCGCCACTGAATACTCCCATCCTCTTTCTTTCGTACTCCAAGGTGTGCAAGTCCAGTACCAATCCGGTAGGTCTTTATTTACAAGCAGATCATTGTATTCACGTGCTTCGTCAAATGTAAGAGGCCTTACTTTTGTCAAGAGTTTTCCAAATACTTCCTGTCCATCAACTGTTACTAATCCGGCTCCATTTGTGCAAATATTTTCTTTCCCAAATTCTTCAGAAAACTCATTGAGAATTTCGCCTTCGCACAGTTCTCTTAATGATGATTTTCTGTATTCCGTACAATCATCATCAAATTTCACATCTTCGCGATATAAATCTTCTGTAATAACTGCAGTGCAATCTTCTTTCTGTTCCAGTACAATGAATCGTCCAATTCCAGTATCAAACTTTCCACCAACCGGGATATCTTTCAGCATCACTTTGTTTTTCTGGTCTTCTTTCTCGATAGCTGCTACTAATTTTCTCGCTAATTCCAATACATTACTTTTGCTCATTTTTACTTTCCTCCTGTTTCTTCTGCTTTAAGTATTCAAACGGATCCGCATAATGTGGTTTCCGTTTAAAATCCTCAATAGCCTGTTCCTGTCTTGTCACAAAGTCACCTCCGAATAGCGTTCTTTTTGCTACGTCTTACTATTCTCCGCTTTTTCTTTGTTTCTCAAGGTAATTCAGCTTTAGCACTCGCCCAACTACAGTCTGCCAAAGGACAGATAAAACAGTTTGGATAAGTGCATCCATCCGGTTTTGCCATGTTTCTTCCTCCTATGTAATAAGCTTTCTCTCAAGATCATTCATGTCATAGTTCCGGCCATCGAAATTATTGAATCCTTTTTTCTCTTGTCCGCTATCCTCGTACTGTCCCTCAGACACTTTTGTAAAGTTGTTCGGGAGTACAAACCAGTCGAATGTTATCTTCCAGTTTTTCACTTTCCCTTGTAAGTACTTGCTTTTCTTCACGTTATCCACAGCTTGCAAGACATCTTCCAAACCGTTGCTTTCTAACCTTGCTTGCAAGTTCTGGTATCTCTTGGAAGTCTTTTCTATCTTCTTTACAGGTTTTATCCCGTAGCTTTCCAAATCGTTCCAAGCTTTTATGACAGCTTCAACGGATCCATCGTCTTTCTCCGGCTTTTCTTTTTGCCTTATCTGCTTATCTTTTTTTTCGTTCTTCTGTTCGGTCTGGTATCTTGCGTAGTTATTCACCGTGTATACGGTATATCGGTTTGTGGTTTTACATGTAACCTCACCTGTTTTTCTCAGATGTGAAAGTGCTGTCCTTAATTCACTCTCAGACAACCCTGTTTCTTTCGAAAGAACGGATGTCGAAGAGACAAATGATCCTCTTTTAATCTCTTCTCCTCGGAAGCTTGCATCTTTCCAGTTGGCTTTTAATAACATGTGTAAGAATAACCGACACGTCTTTATATCTGGATACCAGTCCCATTCCAGTATTTTTCTGCTAAGTTTTATGTAATTCTCGCTCACACCTCTTCAATATCCACCTCAATTCTCGGATTTTTCTTATCAACATAGAATTCATCCGTGAATCCCACTATGTTTTTCCATCCATCGTCCTGTAAGACTTTGGTATCTACTAATGCATCTTGGATACACTTTCGCCCAAATGCGCTCACATTATCCAAATCCCGTCTCTTGTCCGGCTCATACCATCGGTAGTGCATACGTACCTTTCTTGTTATCCGCAATCTTCCGAATTGCTCATATATAGCTTGCATCACACGGGATTCATTATCTTTCTTCATATCCGCTCCTTTATACCTATTGGTATTCAGTGCACGGATATAATCATTCATGTTATTCAGTTTCCCTTTTATGATTAGTATGTAATGCATTGTATTCCCCCGCATCTTTCCAGCTTTTGAACGTCTGCGACATAATTTTTCTTTTTTTAAGCGTCGACCTCGCCCTTGATAAATCTTTGTTGACATATTCGTGATACATCTTGGTGTCTATTGGATCACTTGGTATCGGTCTGAATATCCCTTTCCCTGTGTTTACGATGCAATCACCATCACAGTTTGCTTTCTCTATCATTCTTCTCAAGGCTCTATCTACGTTTGGGTCTGCCGGACGTTGCATTGCGTTTTTGTGTCCATCTGATATCCTGATAAAATAGCTTTCTGCTATCTCTCTGCTATTCTTCCCCACTTCTATTCTCCTTTCTGCCGGAGTGTGGCTTCTCCGGCCGTGATACAATATCTTGTGCTGTGCATATCGAATGGGTGAGATGATATGCGTTAGAACCTGTTAATAGTTCCTGTGCCACATGAATCTATGTTAATTAGTTACAACCTGTTCTTTCCGAACACCTGTATGAACTCTTCTCTTGTTCCGCAGTATTCTTCAAAATATCTCTGTGCCATCTGCTTAAGTTTTAAGTCCAATCCCTTGTTCGGGTTCCCGTGTACGCTTTCTGGCGTAAATTCGTGTAAATGTGGTGCTAACGGTATCACAAATCCGTATTCTTCCGATTTTTTTCTGTACGGACCATAGAAAATGTGGTGTCTGTGGCAGTTTGGACTTCCTGTAAAGTAGCAGTGTTCCATATCGTCAGTGAATACACTCTTAAGTTTTTTCGCCAATCTTCACACCCCATCTTTCTTTCATCTCTTGAATCTGGTTCGGTGTCATAGTCTCTATGCCAAGTTCTTTCGCTTCGTACACAGTCCCGTCAATCAGTTTTGACATTTCATCGGTATCGTAAGTATGCGAACCTCGCATTACCAGATTTACCCGGAATACTTTCCCTTTCTGATTGGTGGTTGTCCTAGATGTAGGTTGCAGATGAACAAATTCCACATTGTATGCGTCTATATCATCGTCCAATGGGAGTGGAACTAATGCACCGTTAATGTTTTCGTACTGTCCGTATTCCGCTATTAGCTTATTCTTTATGTACATCTTACTGTTCCCGGTCGCATCTGCAATCTTTCCAACCAGTACATGAAAGTAAGAGTTTGCATCGAGACTTCTTTTTTTCTTGTATGCCTTAATTGTTATTGCAATCTGCTTACCTCTAAGGTTCTCAAATGCCTGTCTTGCGTCTTCATTTAGCGTCAGACTGGCTTTTTGCTTGTTGGTGGCAAAATCCACCGCTAAGCTATCAAAAGTCCCTGTATAGTCCATTTACACGCCAAACCTTTCTTTCATTGCTTTTTGATTATCAACAACCTTTTTGTACTGCAACAGTGTAAGCTCTTCTATCTTTTGAACCTTATATCCGGTAAGAAGTTTTTTTTCATCAATTCCTTGATCCTCGAACATTTTTCTGAGCAAATTTATATGATTCTGATTAACCCTTTCTCTCTTGTCCATACAAAACACCCTCTTTTTTGTATCCTTGTTCTTTATCGCCAACGCCACAATCGTTTTGTCTTCGATGGTTATCTGTTCAACATAAAATTTGTCATAACACTTATTCCCTGTAATTTTGCATTTGTCTGATGGAACCCAAATAAAAGGCGCTGTATACAATTCCCTACCAATTCCCCAGTTAAAGCACGCTCTCTTGAAAGAATCAGATGCTTGTCCTTTTTCTTTTTCCGTATTTGATTCTTTTCCGACATCTTGTTTGGATACCCAAATTCCATGCTCCTTATCGTAAATCGATACTGTACAGTAAAGATTCCCGTCTATAACCTCGTGCGACCTCTGCCACCCAAATGCACCGACTGTTTCATCCAGAATGTTTTGGTCTACACGTGCATCTTTGTAAAGGAGAAGAGAAACGCCGTTGCTTTTCACCGTTGCTATTCTGCAATCAATTTCATTTGCTTCTAAATCCCTAAATGTAAGCATTTACACATCTTTCCTTTCAAAGTAGACACCGAGAGAAGTTAATGCCATCTCAATTTCTTCCAGTTCGGCATCCGTAGCCTTAACCGTAAATACTACCGTCTTCGAATCTTCCGTGGTGAGTTCCGCTGCTTTCACTTCGTCCACCGTCTTGATCTGGTCGATGGCTTTCTGTTCCGCTTCTGCCTTAAGTCTTTCCTCTTCACGGATTCTGGCACGCTCTTCTTCTCTTACCCTCTCACGTTCTCTTTCGAGTTCTCGATCACGTCTTTCCTGTTCCTCTTTCTCTTTTCTCCTTAAGATTTCTGCTTTTTCCTGTTCGTAGTGGTTAATCATCTGGATAGCAAGAGCAAGGTTGTTGTTCTCCATGTACAGGTTCAACGCCTGTTCCTCTTTTTCTGACTTCATAACCTTAATGGTTGCGATATCCTGTCTGGTCTGCATAGCCTTTAAGTTTATCTCTTCCCGGATAGATTTCATTGTGGTGGATGCATTTGTCCACTTCTCACCGTAGATTTTTTCCAACGGAATGTAGTCATGCAGTTCTTCTTCCACCAGTTCGTTGTACAGGTTCTGGATTTCTGCTTTTTTCTCTTCTACACGTTTTGCTTCGAACTCTTTCACCTGTCCGTCAATCAGCGCGATAGGTCTATCAATCACTCCGATCAGCTCTTTCACCTTGCCCTCGAACACTTCATAAGGCTTCATGTACTCTTTCTTCACTTCAACCTTGCGGTCGTTCACTGCCTTTCTCAGCTTTCTGAGGTCTGCCAAATCACCTTTGGCTTTCTGCTTATCCTCTTCTGCAAACTGCTTTGTCTCATACACTGCCATCTCTGTTTCAAGAGATTTCTTAATGTCCTCAAAGTTTCCGGTGATAACCCCCATCGTCTGATTTATGGTCAATTCCAATTTTTGCATTTCGTTTACCTCCTAAAGTTCTTTCACGATTGTTTTACACTTGTTTTTTTCTGCTACCTTGTCGGCAAGCTTATGCACATAAGCCTTGTCCATATCTGTTTCATAGGCATATGCCCCGATACGGTATTCTAAGTCCGGTTTGCAGATCATCCATATCTCTGCCATCTTCTTTCCCTCCTGTGATCTCTTTCACACATTCTTCACATAGTGTCTGTCCGTCAAATGTGTATAAGCTGTCACCACTGTATACAGGTCTTCCACAGCATGTGCAGTATTCCTGTTTTTCTTCTTCCGGCTCCGGCGGTATGGTCTTCCAATGGTCATAGCCTTTAATGCTCTCCATCTCCATTCCACCCCATCAGTTTTAAAATCATGTCTCGCTCAATATAGATGTTTTGGCAGACATATCTTTTCAGTGTGTCCAGTTGCGCTTTCAGGTAGGCATATCCGTATACTGCATTTTCGTAGTCGCTCACGATATCTATCACTGCATCGGCTACGCTCTGTAAGCTATCTTTTTTCTCTTCTCCCATGTTCAAATCCCCTTTCATGTGTTATAATTTTCTTGAATGTTTTTCTGAGTGCTTGACTGGATTTTATCCATCGGCACTCTTTTTTATACACATCCGGCTATCATAACCGCCAATGCGTATAGCGTTACCACAAGTGCTATCCTGTAGTAGTTAAGCTTGTCTTCCATGCTCTCTACCTCCTACCCGATCATAAGTATCAGCATTGCGATAAATGTGACGAACCATAAGCAACGCCAAAAGATTATTTTTCTTTTCAACTTGCGGATGATCTCTGTTGCCATTGTCATGTGTGCTTCCTCCTGTTCTTCAGATTTGCGAATTACAGGAGAATGTGTTATAATCAACCTGTATTCGCTAAGTGTTCTTTAGCGGTACACCGCCCTGTCTGGTATGCCAGTACCAGCGGGGCACTTTTTATGTCCCTTTTATCGTCAGACCGATTGTGTCTGACATATATCTATATTCTTTTTATTCTTATTCTTCTTTATATTCTTCTATTGTTGTTAACTGGCTTGCGAATTGATTGTTAATTGATTGTTATGTGGCTTGCTAACCGTTTTCGCTTGACAAGCAGTTTTGCCTTATTTTTCAAGGGTTTTAGCTTGTCATTTGCTTGTTAAGTGGCTTGTCAAAATTTCCGATTTTTTGAAAATTTCTTTAATTTTGGCTTGTCAATTGATTGTTATCTGAGTGTCGTTTGGCTTGCGACCAGTTACCGTTTTTCCCTTATTTTTAAAGGGTTGTGGCTTGCTAACTGGATTGCGATTTGGCCAAAAATCAACCACCATTTTCGCATTTACCTTTTCAATAATTTGAATACATTGAAAAATAAATATTTTTAGGCTTTTTTACTGCCTTTCGTACCTGTTTTTTTCACCTTTTTATGCACGTTATTACCGCCAATGATGTTCCCGTTTTTGTCCAGTTCATCCCAAACATAGCGCCCTTTACCTGAATTTCGCCACTGTGAAAATCCTCTTAATTCTCCGTAGTCAAGCCATTCTTTTATGAGTTTTACATGACTGTCTAACATGCACTGAACTGTAAATTCCATTGTTGTGCCAACCGGAACGGTCTCTGAACATGCAAGGGATATTCTTTCTCCCTGTGGTGTATTTGCCCGGAGCGGTCTCTGGCACGTTCCCATATCCCCGTCAAAAACCAGTGGAATTTTGCGTTCTTTCACAAAAATAAGACCGTCAATCTCCTTTTTGTACGCTTTAATTTTTGATGATTCACTACCTTTAACCTTACGGAGCATTCCGCAAGAATCTTTAAACATGCCTTTTAACTGGTAGTCATATACGAACGGCTTTCCGTCTTCGTATTTGTGGAAAATCGTCATTGATTTCTCTTCTACTGCATCTACACCCAATGTTGCTACTTCATCCTCACGGGACGGTGCATCCGGTGCTTTTGATGCAATATAAGTCCGGTGAATCTCCTTATCCGCACACTGAGAACCTAATACTTCCTCAGTGAACGTAATTCTTACTTTTAGTTCTTTCATGATACTGTTTTCTCCTTTTCAATTTTCTTTGGTTGCTTTACTACTCCACACTCTTCGTTTCCTTTTCTTCGCCTCGCCTTTCGTTTCCTTTCCTTTTCTATGCAAAGCCTCACCTTTCCACGCATCTCCGTTTCAGAGCTTCTCTGTTCAATTTTTTATCTTTTCGTGTCTGTTCATGCTGATCTGCTACTTTTCGAATCCGTGCTAAGCGTCACAAAGCCATATCATTTCTTTTCTAATCTCTGCCTATCTTTTCCGTCTCAGTTACATTCAGTGCTTAACATTTCAGCTCCACAGCCTTTCGTCTCTTTACTTTTCCATTGCATTTCACTCTTTGCTTTTCCATTGCATTTCAGTTCAATACTTTTCTTTTCCTTTCCGTATCGTCACCTACCTGTATTCAATTGTTATGGTTCCGGCATCCCTTATGTTTTCTTCGCCGGAGTGTCCGGCTTCTTTTCTGCTTCATCTGCCAGACTTTCTACTTTGCCGAGAAAATAACCTTTGTCAAATTCGGATAAGTTTGGCATTGCCTTTTTTATCTTCTCAACTATCTTTTTCTCTTTCTCACTCATGTACTCACTTCCTTTCTGTGCTATACTCTCCTTTGGAAGGAGGGATAAAATGAAATTTGACTTTACAGTAAGTTTTGCACTTTTACTAACTCTTTGTTCTATCGTTCTGCCAACAATAACCACAATTCTAAATAACCGGCATCAAATTAAAATGCGTGAAATGGATTTTAATTTTGACAAAAAATTTTCTGTCGTTGAAGCTTATATCGAATCTGTTGGGAATTGTCTTGAATTATGCTCTCGTGCAAATCTTTCCCAATACAATAAAGCTAAAGGAATGCTTTATTTGTATGTCCCAAAAAAGTTATACAAACAAATAAATGAGTTAGACATCTGTATTCAAAACCAACAAATTAATACGGCAAAATCACTTTTTGATGTTTTATGCGTTGACTTATCCAATGTAATAAAACAAAAGTAATGCTATTGCCAGATTTATTGACATCTGAGAACTGCAAGTCAAATATGGCACTCTCAAGAACAACCAGAATGGTTTTTCAAGTTTTAATACGATACATGCCACAATCAATGCAGTTATCCCGTATACCGTGCAAATAACCGATGCAGTTATCATTTTTGCTATCACCTCCTGTATTCACTTTTTACCTCCTAATACCAAATCGCAGTTTAACGATGTCAAACTTTTAGGTAAAAAAATATACCCCATATTCACTTAACCCAATGTCAAGGAATCTCGCCCATGTGTTCATATCTTCTTGCGAAAATTCGGATTTACACTGCAACTTTCTTGATACAGATACTTGGCTTCTTCCGATTTCATCGGCAAAAGCTGACTGCGAACCATATTTTTCAATAATTCTACCTCTAAGTTTGTTATAAGTGTAAGGCATTTGTTTTCCTCCTTTCGTTTGTTTCTGACTATAGTTTAACGCCATTTAACTATTTTGTCAACACTTTAGTTTAAAATAATTAAACTTTTAGTATTGAAAGTTTAACTTTGTTATGTTACCATATAGAAGAAAGGAGGTATACAAATGAAGAATGAAATCACAGCGAAACGACTAAAAAAAGCCTTGGATAATAATAATATGATACCACAGGAATTAGCCGAGAAAAGTGAAGTCTCAAAAGCTTCTATCAGCCAATATTTAAGCGGTATGCATGCGCCATCGAACATAAGTAGTGGGAAAATGGCAAAGGTGCTAAAAGTTGAGCCGTTATGGCTTATGGGGTTTGATGTACCAATGAAAAAAATGGACGCACCGCCAGAAAGTTTAGCAGAGCAAGACGCTAAACTTCTAAAAAAGATAGCTCTTCTAACCGAAAGAGACAGAAAAATTATTATTGATATGGTCGATTCAATGTTAAAAAGAAAGAGCGAGGATTAACCCCACTCTTCCAAAAAAGCTTTTATGAATGTATGCAGATACTTGATTGTATCTGCATCTTTTATGCTTTCTATCATTTTAACAAGTTCTTCTTTACGTTTTTCTTCATCCACATAAATCCCTCCAATATCCCGACACGTCATTCCAGTAGCGATTACCTACATTATAGAACATATGTTTGCTATCTGTCAATATTTTCACTGATAGCATCTTTTACCACAAGATAGATGTACCGCATTAAGCGGGGGTCACGGATTCCTTTTATCATCCGCTTGATTTCGTTTTCATAAGTATCAGTCCACGTTTTGTTGCTCTTGCTGTTCATTTCGTCCTTTCCCATTAGATTACCTCCTATTAATGTCTTGACAAGTGACATTTTCCTCTTATAATGATACATATAATACCTACATAAATTATAACTCAAAACCATAGTCAAGATGTTGGCTAAAATATCGTATTTTTCTTGCAAAAAGAATGAAAAATAGCCAAGATATTAGCCTTTTCGACAGGATGTGACATAATGTTAACAAAAGAGGAAATGTTGGATAACTTCGCACATAACATCGAAGAAGAGCGGAAAAGCCTTGATTTTACACAAGTTCTCTTTTCTAAGATGTTGGGTGTGTCTGTGTCCACATACAAAAACATCGTTTCACGGAAGACTAATAATCTTGACGTTTTCTTAGCACTAAGGCTGTCAGAACTAACGCATAAATCTATCCCCGATCTCTTAGGGTATTCGTCAAAGGAATACGAGGTATTGGGAAAGTACAGGCAGTTAACCGACAGGCAACGTGCGTATATCCTTGGCAAGATGGATTATGAAATCTCAATGAAAGTGTTGGAAACGGATCCAGAAAATATGTTAGATGTGCTATACCTTACTGGTGAGATGGCTGACGGTATGATATTGGATTCCTCACACGAAGAACGGATATACTGCCCGGAATACATAAAAAAGTACGGAGAGACGCTACATTGTGGCATAAGGATAACGAGTAACAACTTGCTTCCTGTGTATGTAAAGGATGATATCATCTGCATATCCAAAAGAGCACCAAGAAACGGTGATACCGTTATTGTTATACACAAAGAAACAGGACGTGCGTATATAAGGCGGTATGTACAGAGAGGTAAGACAAAGTTAGTCCCGATTAACGGCTTCGGTGATGTCATAGAAGTTGACCCGAATAGTTTGGAAGACATGGAGCAGTGGGTGAGGTTTGGAGTTGTGATTGCGGTATTAAGAAGATAGCATACTATATAAAACAGATAATAAGGAGCTATTAAAATGCGTCCGAGCCAATATCATTACATAAAGCGTGCTGTAACAAGAACTGCGTACAACCGAAAAATGCAGAAGAAACGTGCTAAAAAGCGCAAGAAAGAACTTAGGAAGAAAAACAGGCGAAAAAATCTCTATACTTTTCAAAAGAATTTAGAGAAAGCTTCTGGCCAACATGATTCTCCTGGATTTAAAATTACAATGCTTGTATTGGCAGAAATTTTCTTTGGAATATTAACGCTCTTTCAGACGATTAATTTTTTTGCAAACTGGACAACGTATGTGAAAGAAAATGGTATAATTGGTACTATATTCTTATTCATACTAAACATAGCAATTTTGGGTGGGTTAACATATCTGTTCTCATATTTGATAAAAGAAGGCAAGAAAAAAGACACTGACACTTTGCAATTCGATGATAGTGCATATCGTCTTGTTACTAAAGAAAAATCTCTAAACGATCGTGCCAATGCTGTTCTTGAACATGAGTACAAAACTCTTGTCGAAGACTTAAACAAATTGGATGTTGAAAGAAAAACTGTTTCAGAAAAAGAAATTAAGATAGATAATATAGAGATTCCATCTGAACATATTAGCAAAAGTGAGAAGCGGGATAATGAACATATAAAGGATTTTTCTACTGCTTTTGCTTCTCTGTGTGTTGCAAATTGTGAACTGGACAAAGAACAAAATTATACAGACGATGTAACAGGTGGAAACGTAAAATATAACGAAAAACGATTTGATAATCTTACAAACGATTCTGTCATAAGTCAAATAGTATCAGATGAAAAAATTAAAGAAGTTTCTGATAAAATATTGCATGTGTATAGCGAAATTGGATTAATGGTTATGATAGATGGTTCATTATGCACAAATCAATATGTTATTCTAAAATTAAAACCGATGCATGGGACAAGGATAAATGACGTAATTTCCATTCAAAGCTCTATCGAAAGCGCAATTGGAATGAAATCACTAATGAATGTCATGTACAAAAAAGGATATATCGGAATTCTGCTCCCAATCTATCATTTTATAGAAAAAGAAAAAATCCCCACTACTGGCGAGTAATCAGCAGTGGGGATTTTTAGTATTGTATGCAAAGTGTAATGCTCTTATATTATTTTACAACGCCGGATAAGAGCCAGTAGGTCGTGATAAGTCCCACTTTTCTATCCGGTGTAAGTCCTCTGTTCCTCTGGAATACTTCTACACACTTCCCGAGGTAGTCTGTCCATCCCTCATTGTAAGACAGCTTTGTAAAGCCGTATACGTCTCTGAGTGTGTGTCTAAGCCATCTAATAGCCGTGATACAGTTGTGCGTCTGTCCCGCCCATAAGATATGCGTTTTAGCAAAATTCTGTGAGCCTACACCAAACTTATCATCTACAGCCAGTGCGTTAGTGTCAAATCCTTTGTTCATGGCTTTCTGCCATTCTCCAACACGGGAATTATTGAGATAATATCTCTTGTCACCTTTCCAAGATTCATCTACCGGTTTAGGTGCCGGTGCTACAGTCGGTTTCTGTACCGGAGTTACCGTACCGCCAAAATCCTTATAGACATAGTTTACATCTACATTTCCAGGGATTCCAGGAATAGAGCCTTTCGATGTGTACTGCCACATATCAATTCCGTCTACTCCGGCAGATTTAGAGCCGTAAGATGCAATCCACAGAGAATATCCCCATGTCTGGCCGATATAGTTCTTATACCAAGATGTAGATGCATAGATTCCGGCTTTATAGCCATGTGCCACCATTGCGTCACAAAATGCTTTTGCATTGGCTTTTGCAACGTTCTGTGTTCCCGGCTGTTCGCTGTCGAAATATACAGGCCATGCCGGAGAATGTCCTTTTAGAAGTCTTAATGCGTGGTTGATTTCTCCACGTACCGAACCTGTAGTCTTTGCGTAAGAATACAGATACACACCGTAAGGAATGCCAAGACGTTCACATTCAGATACATTCCTCAGCCATTTTTTATCATCCTGTCCTGTCTGATCTTGTCCATATCCGCATCTGATGATAGCGCCTACAATGCCAGATGCCTTTACTTTCGCCCAGTCGATGTTCCCGTTATGTTCAGAAACATCGACTACCCTACTCAATATATCCCTCCTGTTTTAAATGTTCTTTCGTTTCTGTAATCTCTGATGCATGCTCTTTCATGAATTTTTCTGCATCCGCTTTTTCCATGCCGTAGTGTTCTGTCAATTCGTCTACAGTATAACCGTAGGCACAGCTTTTGATTACTTCACAAGTGGTCTCTTCATTCATTTTTTTCATTTCCTTTCGCTTACTTATTGAGTGGATGGATATACATATTCCAACCTGTAATTAACACGCATATTTCCTTCATGATTGGTTGGATAGAAATACTGGAATATTTCACCATTCCATATCTCCGGGGCATAAAAATGCACTTCTTGTGCCACATCGTCTCCATTGTACGTTTTTATGCCAAGCCGTGATGCAGCATAGTCATCTCCAAACCAGTTTTTTAATTGCTCGACAGAAAACAGTTTCGCATACCCAATGTTCATGGCAATGTTAACTGCCATCGTGCCAGATACTACCTTAACCTGACCGCCATATAGCGTGTATATTTGCTGTTCGTCTGTGTTCTTAATTATATTTTTATTTAACTCACTAGCATATTCCACGATAGTTTTGTTGTTTAATTTTGTAAATCTCCAAGTAGATTCAATTCTTTTTTTAATGGAATCAAACAGTACTCCTAGCTTCGCTCTGCTTGTTATTGGAGTAGAATCTTCTATGATAATATCATCCGTATCGTTCACTTCTGTGACTTGTGGAAGTTCTTTTATGTATTTTCCGTATATTTTCTGCGCTTTTAAATTTTCATTAGCCATTTGCATCATCCTCCTTTGCTACTGCTAATGTTTGTGTGGCCATGCTTTCAAGTTCTGAGATTCTTCGTTCAAGTTCATAGATATCGTCTTCTGTAAGTAATTTTTTTAAATTTACTCCATTATGCCAATAAGGTTGTGAAAGACTTTGAATAACAGTATTTGCATTAATATCACCAACTTTTAATTTTACTGAAACGCCAGATTCTTCGCTTTCTGTAGTTGCTTCAAACAAATTATAACTTGATTCATTTATTTCCCTTTTTAGGTTTCCTGTCATATTCCCTCCGGCTGTTGGGACATAAGGTTGTCCGGATCCGGAGAAAACTTCATTTGCCGGAAAGTTAACATCTGTTTCTCCGTTTACTTTCCTTTTACATCCACCGATCGTTACAGTTCTTTCTGCTCCCCATCGTTCTGTAGTAATTCCCTCTGTTCCGTCAAATTCCGTTCCATTAATTTTAATGATATTCTTCAAACTTGAAGCTTTTATGTTCGATAATTTAATCAAGAGTGTCTCTCTACCATCTGTATTTCCGTTCCCAATCGCATCTCCTGTTATAGATACCAAAAACGGAGTAGCAAGCTTTATGGCTTTTTCTACTGTCATTAAATTTTTCAGCATTCCGATAGTTAGTTGTAAATCTTCGGTTTTGGTGTGAAGCAAGACAGTATCGTCATCCGAAAGGCTATCCGCTTTATTTAATTCTTCTATATATACATCTGCCATTTTATCACCTACTTACTATTGCGTCCGACAAATCATCTACCAGCGCCTCTACTTTTTTCACAAGATTATCATACTCTGTTTTCTTTACATATATTTCATCACTTTTCTGTGAAGAATATACAGTTGACGTACTGGCCTGTGTATCATCGATTCCGACCTTTCCGGCTATGATTTGGTTAGCCTTGTCGATAGCTTCATTCGCTGTCTTTGACGCTTTTCTTGCGTCTTCGATAGCCTGTTGAATATTCGCCAAGTCTTGCTCAAAATCTTCTCTTGTAGCCAACGTCTTAAATGTTCCGGCCGAAAAACAGATAAATACTTTTTGGTTTTCGGGCGCTTCGTCTATAGTAACTGCAAATTCTCCGGGGAGCATCTTGTTTGCATCAAAATCTTTTAATTGCCCCCTACGCATTTGAATTGCCATATATATTCTCCTTTCTATCCAGGAATCCACTGTACAAGTGAAACTCCGGATGGCGGTTGTATTGGTTCCTGTCCTCCACTGCTACCCGAATCTCCACCGGCAGTATAACGTAGTACATAATTCCATCCTCTCGAATAATTATAATATCTGCACACCCATATCTCTGTTCCCGTCTGATCCCCGGCTTCTGGATGTCCTCTTGTAGATGATGCTTGCACCATCTGGCCACCACCGATGTACATTGCAGTGTGATATTTAACATTTAGCAGTACATCCCCTCTTTGCATTCCAGCACCAGTGGCTCTGTTGCAGCTTGCCGTTACATCCGTGAATCCGCAAGCACGAAAAACATTGTACATATTCCCCGTATAAGTAGCTCCATTTGATTTTACCGGAACTCCGGCTTGTTGCCACGCAGATATTACGAGTGACGAGCAATCATAGTCTGGATTACCCCAACGGTTCGCTTGGCTGTAGCCATGCCTGTTGTCGTTGGCTATTCCGATAGCCCATTGAACCGCACTTTCTGTTTTTGTCATATATCATTCTCCTTAAAATATCGTACCGCTTGCTGTTCTTCCAGCGACCAATTTCCCGTTTTTGTAATCTAAGTAACTTCCGTCAGAGAATACTGCGCGTCCGGTTTTTGTTTGTATCCCTCCTGTTAAGAGTTTGTCGGTTGCAATATTAATAGAATTTCCAAATATTTCAGTGGAACCATTATTCTTGAGTATGATCGAAGAATGACCGCTACCACCATATGTATACAAGCTCAATCCCTCAGATCCATCACTTGAACCTCTTACATATTCTACAATTCCGACTAATGTACCTTTGCTTCCATATATTTCAACATGACCATTGTTTATTCTGATAGCATATTGATCTTTAGGGTCATTTGAGTAATATCCGTTTACCCCTAATGTTCCGACAACTTTCCCACTTGCATTTTCGATAGCGCAATGCCCGTTTGTGTTGTTGTAACCACCAAGCGTCAGAGTTCCAGAATGTATCCAGTCACAGTTAATACCTACAGCGGAAAGTACATTAACTACTGCATTACCATTAGAATCCAACCCGGCGTTCCATGTCTTACCACCATCTGTAGACACTGCAAATGCATCACCAACCATTTTCCAGATAATGTTCGAATCTTCCAACCGTTCTTTGTTATGGAGATAAAATATAACTGATTTATCTTCTTTGATTTCTTCAGTCTTAAAAAATCCCATTCCCTGTGTCATTAAAGCCGTAAGAGACTGCACAGCTTCATCGTATTTGCCGATTTTTTTTTCTGTGATTGCCGAAGATTTTTGAATAGCTTTAGTCTCTGAATTTACATATTTACTACTGTTCCTTACTGAATTCTCAGCCGAACATTTCAACTGAGTAAATCCAAGAAAGTTAAATGTAATGTCTGTAAGAATTGTTCTATTCGTCTTTCCGGCACGATCAATCACATAGGCAAGATCCATAAACTCTGCCAAAGGATAAGATAAATGTTCACCGGAAAAATTCATAAATGTTAATCCTACAAGCTTTGCCCCCACTGTATTTACGAGAAGATTTTTATCTTCAATAAGCGAATTTTCTATTGCCAAAATGTACCCATCAGAGCCGTAAGTATATGTGTTCTCATTATCCGTTGTTTGCACGCCTGTAATCTTTATGCTTTCAACTCCGGTTGTTAACCCGATCTTCCACTGTGTTAAAAAGTGGAAATTATCAGCCAACTCAAATGTTCCATCATCGGCATTGTTTCCGCTTGCGTAGTAAGTAGTGGCATCGGAAAGAATATATCCGCTTGCCTCTTCCGTATCTACCGAATGAACGCCTAATGTACGTCCGTCTCTGAGACGGAATCCATTATGTTGCTTTGATATTAAGTGATAAGGATTTCTCTGTTTGCGTTCTACCGAACGATACATAATCCCGTAAGAATCATCCGTTAAAAGTTCTAATCCATTGTCAAAATAGCCACCGTCCATGTTGGAACCGCTTGTGTACAACTCTTTGTTCCAGTCAAGATCATCGTAAAAAAATTCATTAATATCATCGCCAAAACTTCCACCAGACATATCGGAATATGTCACATACTTTTCCGTGATGACATCTGTCTCAAATTGACCGCCGTCATAGTTTTGCCTTGGATCATCAAACCACCCACCATCAAGATCAGTCATTCCATCAAAAAGTGTCATGTCGTAATCTGTAATCTGTAAATGGTTGTCTGCATTCATCCATGCATTTCCACCAGCGATCATGGCTATTAATCCAACAACCTGTCTATGAGTGGTGTTTGTCGGTGCTTTTTTTACGGTTATATCTTCTCCGTTAAAATGCACTGTGTCTAACTGTACTCCGCACGTTCTGCAAGAATCTATCAATATTTCAGACAGTTTGAGGGGGTATTTTAAATGTGTCGTGTAATCACGATCAAGCTTATATGCATCATCGTAAGCAGAAAAGCTTACGGTATCTCCATAGCTTTCCGGATCAATAACAGTATATGTACCGCTTTTTATAGTCAGATCACCTATATCCGTGCTAATTGACTTATACAATGTTATCTTTGCACCGAGAAAGCTGTGAACTCTATATCTGTCATCTGCGTTATACAGTTTTACTGTAATTTTTCTGGACACAACATTACCGAGTGGCAAGCTTTGTGTACCAGCTCCATCAACAATGTTGTTGCCAGATATTAGAAATTCGGATCGGCCAAGATTTAGCACTGTGCCATCCAAGAAAGTAACCCTTGCAGATGGATACCAGTCACTACGTCCGTATATAGCTTTCTTATATGCATTGCTAATGTGTATCATAGTGGATTCACCCCGATTATGTTAAAACTAAGGGATTTGTACTTTTCTTCTCCCTCTTTTAATGTCTCGATATCTACACTTCCTTGTGTGACGTAAAACGGTGCTTCTCTCCATCTTCCGTAATACACGGAAAAATAATATAGTTGCACCTGTCTCTGATTTACAATCATCTGTAGCAGACTTGACATTTCTGATATACTTATGTCACTTCCCTCATAAGCGTAAGATTCTACCGTGAACATCGGTTCATTGCACATAACGCCACTCATTAATCGCTCTGTTCCCTCTGTAGAGGTAGTGGCAAAACTGAATTTGAATGTGTCTGGCTGATGAATAGTCCGACCATTAATCTTAATCACTTGCTGTGCCATTTTACCTACCTCCCGAGTTCGAATACATTCTGTCCATTGGACATCTGCATTTCTTTTGCTGTATTAATAAGCTGTTCAAGTACCGTTCTGCTGTCCAGATTTACCACAAGTTTTATCATTCCTGTACCTTTACCGCTTTCTTCACTTACGATTTTTCTTAACAGATTTTCCGGCATCTCCAAGTTGTTTCCCTTTGTCTGGTCACCAAGCACCGCTAAAAACGGATTTCCGGCCGGAATAACTGCCCCTTGTGCAAGATATGGAATTCTGGTGTAATTTGCGTGGGAAAGATTAATTCCCTTACCGCCGATACCTGGAACCCAATCCGGTACTTTAATGTGATTCAGTCCGTCTACCAAACCGTTAATTGCATTAATAATCGCTTGATTCAATCCATTAAATAGGGCGATAACCATATTTACAGGTGCTTTAAAAATTGAGTAGATTAAGTTAGCAGCTCCACGGAGTATGTTTAGTATTCCTTTTAGTGCCATATTTACATTCCCTGAAAATACTCCTTTTAAAAATGTGACAAACCCAGAGCATATCTGCTTAATGCTGTTAAAAATCCCTTTAAAGCTGTTAAGAAAAACTTCCACTACATCTCCCAATACTCCGAATTGAGCGTGCCAGTCAGTGGCAAATACTCCTTTTATCCAGTCTATAAGCTTTGACATTACAGCTTTAAGCTGATCCCAGTGAGTAATAATTAATACAATAGCCGCAACAGCTAATGCAATAGCTATCGGTATTATATGTGAAGCCGTCGCAAATTTTCCGAAAGCAGTAACGATTACAGAAATTGCTCCTGATAATCCCCCGGCACCAGTGAATGCCTCTATAAGTTTCATAATAGTACCTCTTATTCCAAGTACAAGCGGTGATATCTTCGATGATGCAAACGCTCCAAGCAGTGCAGCTCCAATGGCATCAACAATCCACTGATGTTCTCCAAGAAAATCAAATACACTCGCAAGCACATTAAGCAATGTTGGAAGACCAGTCTCTATCAACCATGTCAGCATCGGCAATATTGCATTCACATACAACCTTTCTAAGAAACTTCCAATAGCTTCTATCAGCGGTGACATAGATTCAAACAGATTCTTAATCGAATCAAGTAACGGGTAAAAGTTTAATGATCCCGCCCACTGAGCCGTATCCCACACAAGACGATTGATGATATCAAGTACCTTTTGGAAAGCATCTGCTATAGCCTGTATAATGGCCGTTCCTACGGCGTTTTTGTTCCAAGCTATATCTAATTGCCTTGCGATATTTCCGATCGTTGTAAGCAGTCCCTGTGCGATCTGTAACATGGTAGACAGTATCTGTGTGCCTGTACCATTCGTCCAGACTTCCAACATACTACTGCCGACACTCTTTGCCAGTGCTCCAAGCTCCGACAATGCATACTTAGCAGCATCAATCGTGTTCTTGCCCTCACGTTCCCACGCTTCTTTAAATGGTTGGAATATCTGCCCCAGTACATCCTTGATTTTTTCGAAAATCGGCGGTGCATCTATTGGAACTTCTTCAAACATTTTGCTGATCGGCGTTCCGTTTGTACCGGATCCAGATGGTGTAGTATCAGTATCCTTATTTGTCGTATACCGATTAATTTCATCCAACGGTGATAGGTAGTCTTTCGCTGCTTTTGTGGCTTTCTTCGTAGACTTGGCGGTTTTGTCCAGACTGGCAGCATAATCTTTTTGTACCGCCAGTGCCTTTGTGTATGTTTTATTCCCGGCAAGATACCCGAAAAACATTCCTACATAAGTTATGGCTGTGCTGATAAGGTCAATGAAATGTGACAGTATCGGTGTGATAACTGTCAGAATCGGACTGAAAGCTGTAGCAAATGCATTTTGCAATCTGATAAGGCTCCCCCACAAAGTAGATATATTTGCGTTTGTGGTTTTGGAGTATTGAGCAAGATTATTGAATCCACCTATTATTCCTTGTGTAAGAGCACTAAGAATTCGAAAAACACCGCTAAACAATAGCGACATCGTAAGCATTCTTCCGATACTCATTCTTGCTGATCCGGCTGATTTACTAGCGTCTTTAAATGACCTACTCAGTTTTGAATTGGAATTTGCAGTTTTGCTATTCGCACTGTTTACCCCAAAAAGTTTTTCTTTTAAAGAGACCAAACCTGTACCGTAACTTGCAAGTTTGCTTTTAATGCCAGAATACGATGTGTTTAATCGGTTCTGCATATCAGCAAGTCTTCTTTCTGCACTCGCAAGTCTTTCCAGGTCTGCCTGTGCTTCTTTGGTGTTCACACCAGTCGAAAAGGCTTTTCCAGAAACTTCCAGGTCAATAAGCTCCGACCGTGCGTATTTAATAGTGTTCGCAAGGTCATCTATGTCATACTGCATTTTTTTATAAGTCGAAGTGTTCTTTTTTCCTCCGTTTGCTATAAAACGTTCCTGTGATGACATAAGCTGATTGAGTTTTGCTTCTGCTTTTGAAATTTGGTCGGATATTTCCTTGTATTCAGTAGTTGGGATACGCTGATTTGCATAGGATGCTACCTTTTGCCGTAACGATTCTACCTTTTGTTCTTGTGCGCTGTATTCGTTATTCAGTTTTGCAAAAGCATCTATCTGCTTGGTGATGGCGTTTTTTGCAGATGTCCCTAAATTATTCACCCTGTCTGCTGCTCTTCGCAATCCAGCTTCAATTTCTTGTGAACCCGCCTTTATGCCATCAGTTCTGATTTTTGTGTTAATAACAATACTTCCATCTTCTGTCATGTATTGTCCTTTCTACCGCTAAATATTTGCGGTCAGCGGGCATCTCCACATGATGCCCGGTTAATTATTTACGAGTCCGAATACTCTTCTTAATTCTTCTTTTTCTTCTTCGCTTCGCTCTGGTGTCGCTTTAAGGTCAACAAGTTCTTTGTTGCTAGAATAGAATTCTTTTTCCCAACTATCCAATTTCTTCCCTTTCGAGACTTTTTCACGAATGTTAGTAATAGTGCTGAATAGAGATTCTCCAATCTCCATAAAAAGTCCCATGAATGTCCACCAATGTAAGTACTCTTTCTCACGAATATCCTCATGTACCACTTTATTAATGGCCGGAATCAGAATCTTTGCATCTTTTTTCCAATCCATAAGTTGCGGTTTTTTCTTATCTCCCTTAAATCCGCAGTCGATAAACTCTTTCGCTGTCTTTAAAGCTTCTTCCCAGTCTTCCGTTGGAAGATTATCAAAGTCTTTATAGAATATAGCCAGAATCGTTGTGTATATCTCCAAGTTTTTTTCTTCCTCTGACATTCCGGCCACTATATCAGGATCATTAATAGCACAAAGAATATCTAACACGGCTCTGTAATCTGAGCGTATTCGATATTCTTTGCCGTTTACTTTAACAGATTTGGGGAGTTTCCAGACATCCATTAGTTGTGGTACTTGGCCACATACTTATTTACACGGCGCTGTACCTTTGTTACGTTGGTATTCAGAGTTTTCTCAATAACCTGTGCTACACCATCAAGCACCTGTTCCATAAAGATTTTTCCGTCATCCATAGGAGAAAAAGGACCAAGAATAGAAAAGAAAGCTTTTTCCGCATCCGCATTAATCAAATACGAAAGCTGATCTGAAATTTCTTTTTCTGCTTTCTTTACAGCTTCTAAACTGTCTTCTTCAGGCATCTTGTAATTCTTCCAAAAAGATACAACCTCTTCGTATCTTTCAACGATGTTTGTGTCATTTGGTGCAAATACCAACTGTCCCAGTTTTTCATGTGTGTGTTTGTCTATGATTGGTACTTCAATCTTTCCAGAATCAACCGAGATACAAAGTTGATTGTTGTTTCTTTTTTTTGGTAACTTGTTGCTCATATTATTCCTCCTGTTAATAAAGCGTTACAGTACTTCTTTTCCTGTAGAAAGACTATGTGGAATTGCTCCGGCTGTAAATTCTGGATTGCCAGAAGCAAGCGAAGTAGCACTTACATATCCCTCTGTTCTCTTACCGTCAGAAGATACTTTAAACGGAATGTTTACGCCAGATGTATCTCCACCATAAGACTGAGGTTTTACCATAACCTCTTCAACATATGCAAGGTGGTTTTCCGCACTTGTATCTTCCACAAGGACTTCCAGCATAAGTGTTTTGCAGTCCGCTCCTTTCAATCGTTTCATTGCAATATCCCTAATCTTCGGATACAACTTTTTGTCCGGGTTTGCATAGTATGTATCTGCATCCATAGACGGTTCATATCCATTGTCTGTCGTTTTTGTCTGACCAAGAATGTTCTTCTTCGTCTCTGTATCCGGGTTCAGATCAACCGACATATCGTCGATGTCATCACCAAGGATTTCCCACGTAGCACTTGCTACTGTCTGTTTGAAACTATAGTCCAGATAATGTGCGAGTGCTTCTCTGCTAAGATTTCCCATATTATAGTCCTTTCTACCGTTAACTTTTTACGGTCAGCGAACATCTCCAATTGATGTCCGGTTAATTAGTTCTTATGAATACATTTCTGTATTTAAGAGACATACTAATCACCCAGTCTTGCACATTGTTTTCGTAAGTTTTGTCAAGGTATGATGGTGTGATTCTTGTAATCTCTTCTATTTTTCGTTCTTCTGTAAGTGTTGGGTAAGATGTAAGCCTATACTTTCCACCATCAATCACGACTGTTTGTTGTTCCAGCCATTTACCTACACTATCAAGAAATTCCTTAATATCCGCTTTCATATTCGGAGAATCACGGGATGTCCTGTATACAATATAGAACGGGTAGTTGCAAAGTTGATTCACCTTACCTGTTACCGATTTTTTCTCCTGTGCAATCACCGCACCGGATACCGGATAGAATGCTATTCCATCATCTTCTTTCAGAGTGGAGAATTTAAACACTTCTCCGGTTTCCAATCCCGGATACTCATTCAATAAGTCTTTAAGTGCATTTGTTACAATGTCGTATCCGTCAACATCGTATTTCACTGTTTTTTTACTATCCACCGCCTGCACGTTTCTTCACTCCTTTTACCCATGTATCACCAAATTCATCTTTGGCAGAATCGTACCAGTGATCTGTCGCAAAAGGGTTTGGCTCTTTCGAGAACTGTATATCACGGTCTGTTACCACCTTTTTCGCCCCCGGTCTCGCCCACGGTGATCCTGTTTCCGGGTCTGCCATAACTTTTCCCATGTACAAAAATCTTGCGTAAGGACCATATCCGGCATAAACCTTTCCACTACCTTTCAAGGATTCATTCTGCACACTAGTAGTATCAATCAACATCCCGTCTCTTTGTGGAATATACTTTTTTGTGCCTGTCCATACCTGTTCATCTAACCAAAGTTGAGCATCTTGGAATTGTTTTTCGAATCGTTCAAGATTCACATTCACTTTGATGTCAGCTTCAACTATCGAGATGTTTGGAAAATGGAACATTCTGCTACGTGCCATTTACTTTCCCCCTATCTCAAAATGTGGGATAAGTGTGTATGTTCCGACATTGGTGATTAAGAATACATTGTCGTAATTTTTGTTCATATAATCATAAAAGCCACCGTCTCTCCGGCTCTGATAGTCTTCGTCTGCTATCATCTTTTCATCATGTTCGCCCTCAATGAAAAAGTCACCGCTTGCAAATGTGACGGTATGTACAAGCGTATCGTTAATTTGTTTCGCCCATTTTTTAGGCTCAAGATACTTTTTGCCAGATACTACTTTTTCAGCGGATACCATGCGATACAGAACATGGAGCGTTGCCGTGTCAGCCGTATCAAGTCCTGTCTTTTCGATGTTTGCGGATTTATCAACAATGAGTTGAACACCTTTAATTACGGTCGGATACCAAAATATTTCATCTTTCTGATTCACGTATTTGTTAAATACCGTTATGGTTTCGTCATACATTGGTATCACCTCTCGTTAATAAAACTTCTTACCGCATTTTTCACACTTCCATATGTGCCTTGTTTCTTTTATCCCGTTTCCGATATCTTCCAGATACGTTCCGACATGGATTTTCTTTTTGTGTTTGCAAAATAATCTTTTAATAATTCTCATTGTTCAAATCCCTCTATATAGCAAGTACACTCCGTTATCATCGGTAACGTTAAAAAGATAGCTAACCGCTGCTTCGAGAAGCAGTTTTTTCTCTTCTTGCACATTGGTAGCTGCTACGGTATACCGATTGCTCTGGCTATTCCCATTAGCGTAAGATATGCTTTCGTTCCCCGAGGAAATAGAAGAGACGGCCTTGTTTACGACCGTCCCATCTTCTCTCTGTATGGTTCCTATGGCATCCATAGAAGCTTTTTTAGATTGATCTATCTTATACATTTCATCAGCTACTGCACATACAGCTTTTTGAACTTTTGTTTCTGCTCGCTCATTTTCTGGAAGTCCATCGACAAGACGATTCATCGTGTAGTTGTCTACGCAGTCACTGGCTCGCTCTACATATTCACGAAATTCGCTTTCTGGAATTGTTTTTCCAAAAAATTTTTTTGCATAAAACTTATAATCTGTGTACGCCATAGTGTTTCACCTAATTTTCCTGTTTACTAGAATTTGATCTGGCTTTAGTTTTTCCAGCTGAAATTTCTTTATATTTTTGTGGATTGTTCTCCATCAACTGAGCACTCATTTCATGCTCAGTTGATAAGATTCTTCCTGTTTCCAAGTCTTCAAACCGTCTCATGCTTACTCACCTTTCTTGTTTTTAAAAATAAGGTCTGGCATTACAGATTTTGTTCCGTAATGGTAAAAGAGTTCGATGCCGTATGCTTCTGAAAGAGGAATCTTCTCAGCACTGTATGGTGTGGATTTAACAGGCTGTGCGATAGCTCCATCCACCATTACGATCACATCAACGTCTGTCGGCATGTGCACGCATGAGAATGTTTTTACGCCATGATAAGCGTAAAACTCTTCGTCGGCTACGCCAACACCTGGAACCGTAACTTTGTCAAGATATGTGCGGATTTTTCCGTAGAATTTAGGTGTACAGATCATGTTCATCATAGAACGAGGTACTCCGTCCACATATTCATTCTTGGTGGTTTCGCACTGCTGAATCATGGTTTCAGCCTGTTCCTCAATAGCTGTAATGCCTGTCAGATCAACTTCTGCCGCATCTGTTCCAGCAACTTTGAAGAACTCAGTGTCGAGTTCTGCGATCATTCTAAGCGCATGGTTCGCTGTTCTTTTTGCGATAAGTCCCTCTACTCCGAGAAGAGATACGTCTTTCTGTTCAACCTCTTCTACAATTTCCTTATCTACATCAATCGGAATCGTAACCGGCTTTCCTTTTACTCCATCACCTTTAGCTGCACCTCTGGCAGTTCCGTAATTCTTAGATGTCGCATTTGCAAATCTTTTTGCTTCTACGGTTCCAGCTGACGGATCACCGGAAAGTTCTGTGTTCTTCATTTTCCCAGAAATAGTGTTTTTCTGGACGTTTTCAATGACCTTTCCGTACTCTTCTGCAAGAAGCATTTTTCCGGTTGGGTCAAGTAACATGTTTAACGATGTAATTCTTGTTTCTGCCATTTTTGTTCTCCTCTAATTCTTTAAGGTCAACGACTATCCTCTATCGATAGCCGGATAACAGTATGGTTTTACCAAACAGTTCCAGGAACAAACGGCTCTGCTTTCTGTTCACTTCCACCTTTTTCTGTAGGTGTTGTAAATACCGGTGGTGTCTTGCCATCCGTCACGAAAGCGTCTTTCTGAGATTCTTTCAGCTCTTTCATGTAATCATCAAGACCGAGAATCTTTTCACCCTCACGTTTCAGACCCTTGTCTTTAATCATGTTGATGATTCCTGTTTTGGCAAAATCAGAACTGAATTTCTCGCCCGCAAGAGCCTTTGCCAGAACGTCGTTGAAGTCTCTTTCTTCAATCTTCTGGTTGTACTCTTTTTCACTGGCATCAAGTTTGTCTTTCCATTCTTTTTCTGCGTTCTCGGCTTTCGTCTTCCACTCATCACGTTCTCTTGTAATTGCATCGAAGTCTTTTCCCTCGAACCCGTCCAAAGTCTCTTTCGCTGTTTCATACTGTGTTTTAAAGTTGTCACGTTCCTGTGTCAGAGTTTCTACTTTTCGTGTCTGCTTATCATAGTCAGATACGCTTTTGTAATTCTCTTTCACTGCATCTTCGATTGTCTTTTTCTGCTCATCTGTAATTTCAAGACCAGCATCCTTGATAATCTGAATAATATTTTTCATGTTGCATATCCTCCTCAACGTCTCTTATTAACCGCTTCGTCTGCGGTAGGGATTCAGACAGATGAACCTCTGTCGGGGTAATCGGGACACACGGAATCGAACCGTGGACATAAGTCTTTTTTTTAAAAGAGATGATTGTGACTTTTGTTCTACCATTGAACTATATCCCGTTAGTGGTTGGTGTAAGTGTTCCCTCTATACAGTTCCAACCACTGTTACGGCTATTTGACGGTCAATCTGCATATTGTTCCGTAACTAACTCTATACAGAAAAAGGATAGCCGGACATGAATCCAAGCACCATACTGTGCACTATCCTTTGCGGAATAAAAATTTATCATTTTATATTTTTAGGAGGTAACATAAAATGACGGTTCCCCAAGTCCGCAACCTTAGGGGAAAGCCTAACGAGCGTTTGACCGCCCTTTAATCAGCATTCCGCTATTAGGCTTTATTGAAAGGAGGTGTATCAAGCAAGAAAAGAAAATGTCCTATGTGATTCACCGTATATATCGTAACATTAATATATATAGTACTCCGTACCCATGTTTTTACATTTCCGCAAGCTTCTTGATTTGTCTTTGAATCTCTTTCCGTTCTTCTGCAAAATCTGAATCCATCACCATAGAGGAAAGCATGTCGTACACTTCTACCATGAGTTTCCCGACACTTTCCATCAGTTTGTCTCTGTGTGCTTGATCTCCGTTCTGTTGATACATCTCTTTCGCCATAATATACTGGTCATATAGTGCATCAATGTTTTTATCGTACTTTCCGTTACTGTACTTCTTGATAAGGTTTTCCGATGCATCTGCAATCATTCCCGGTACACTTTCACATTCCAAAGATTTCATGTTGCACAATGTAGATGTAATCATGTACATTGCCTGTAAGTTAGACATATTTAAGTCTTTCTTTGCAGATGCTTTTTCCCGTTCAAGCTGTTCTTCCAAAATCTTTTTGATCTCGCTCATTTATTACACCTCGATTCCTTTCATTTTCTTTTTGTATTTGTCGTGAATCTCCGATTGAATTTCTGTGATGTATACCATGTCGTATCCGGTAGATATGAAGTCGTTAATCATACATTCTACAGTTTTTAATTCTTCGCTTACATCCGCTACCAAACATTCCACGAACATAGCATCAGACACATGACCGTTTTCTCTTAGCGTGTGTGCGTACTGTTCGTACACTTCCTTGGTTTCAGATTCCCAATTGTGATACTCAACAAATCCATCTTCTACGGCTTTCTGCTTTGTGCTTTTCCCAACGCTTAACCGTTTGGCCGTTCGCCACGCATCCGGGATAACATTCACTTTTCCCTTAAATGCATCATCAATAAGCTGATTGTGATGGCTTATAAAATATCGGCACACTTTCCTACGTTCCAAGCTTTCCGCAATGTGCTGGTACTCATGCATCCGCTTAAAGCCTTTTAAGCCAAGGAAATCAAAGTAGTCCGCAAACTGTCCGTGCATCATGACTGCTCCGATAAACCGTTCATTGATTTCGGCAAAAATTTCTTTCGGAGTTTTAACATCTAGGTTGCTTTTAAAATCAATCATAGAAACTCACCCCTTTTCTATGAGAGCTTTTTAATGATGATATTCGCATCCTTAACCAATGTTTCGACTGTGCCAACGTTGCCAACCGATATAGTGACGCTACTTCCGGCCGGAACTGCAATCAATGTAGCTGCACCGACATTCTGATACACATTTGCCGTTGCTACTGTATAATCCATTTCCGTACCGGAAATCGGTTCTCCGTTCTGTTTGATAGATAACGCTACTGCGCCTGTTGCTGATAACGTTACATTTCCGTTAAACTCAACTTCGACCGCCATTGGCAGATTTCCACGATTTGTGATTTCAAAAAGTCCACTGCCGTTGTCATGTGCAAGCCACCCTGTGTTACAAGCGCATCTACGGCTTTTCACTCTTGTTTCCGTAAATAATACATTCTGATTTGTTGCTACTGTCTGAGCATTTTTAGCAATAGAATTTAACATATTTTTTCTCCTTTCTTAAAAAAAGAGAGCAAGCGCATGCCTACTCTCTTTTATGTTCGCAAGACTACTTTTTCGTAGATATGGATTCTTCCAACATGCTTATGATTTTGTTTTGGTTTTCAATTATTTTCAAAAAGTACTTACTGTCTTGCTCATGCAAGTGTTTTTCGATGTCAGAATTACTCGCCTGTGATAGATCGCTGTTAAAATTCGCTATCTGCAAAGCAACTCCGTACACTGTCAGAAAATCAAGTAGTGATATATCGTTCACTTACATCACATTCCCACTTGCACAGCAACCATTACCAAATGCGTTATACGCAAAGTATGGACTGCAAGACATATAAGCCGGTTTTGGTGTCGGTCTCACTGCATCAATAATGTTATTGGTCTGTGATACCTGTGAGATCTGCCAATATGCTGTCTGCAAATCTCTGTCACGATCAGCAAGCTTGTCTCTCAAGTTCTGAATCGTGTTATCCTGGATTAACTGGCGTGTAGCCTGTCCATCTGCTAAGATGCTTTCTTTAATGTCACAGCAACACTGTGCCATCTGTGCCTGAATGTTCTGCGCCTGTAATGACGCATCATATCTACTCTGTAAGATCTCTTTCTGTGTGTTACAGCAACACTGCGCCTGCTGAGCCTGTAAGTTCTGTAAGCCGAGCTGTGTGGTATAGCGGTTCTCTAACACGTCTCTCTGTGTCTCACAAGCTGTGTTAGATACGTTCTGGTTTGTGTTAAAGATATCTCTTTTCACGAATTCGTCAGAGACAAAAGCGTTCTGTGCTCCGTTGTTGTTTCCCCATCCGTTACCGCAAAACAGGAAAGCAAGAATAATGATCCAGAACCATCCACCGTCACCCCACATATTTCCATCGTTGTTTCTTGTGACTGCTGCTACATCGGCAGCACTAAGTGTGTTTAATCCCTCGTTCATGTTGGTTCTCCTTTTCTTTTATTTATCAAGACGTGTGCACCCCGTCTGGATATCACTTTAATTTATTAATAATTTCATTTGGATTAATGCCATTTTTCTGGCACATCTCCATAAATACCTCTTGTGGGTTTCGCCCCTGGCACATCTCCATAGCCTTTTTAATGTTCGGGTTGCTCTGGGCCATATTCTGCAACATTGTTCCGGGATTCTGTGTATTTTGCACCATCCCCATCATTTTTTGAATCATTCCGAATGGAACGTTGCCACCCGGCATACCACCCATCATTCCCATTAACGGATTACTCATGCGTCAGCTCCCCTTTCTGTTCTTCCGGCTGAGGTTTTAATGTATCTAATAATTTATTGAATTCTTCTCTTGTCACGTACTTAGCGTCCATGTTTTCCGCTACAGGTTGTGGATTGTTCGCCTGTACCTCATGGAATTCAAAAGCTTTAAACGTAACACTTCCAACACCGTCAACGGATTTAACATAGAAATACGGTGCATTGTTATCCATCATCCAAGCCGTTGCTCCCGGCTGTACAATCTGATTTCTTGCCCCGTCAATTCCGGCTACCTGTATCCAGTTCACATTCGGCTGTGGCTGTGTCTTGTATTGCTGTTGAGCCTGTGATAAGTTGTCTATCCGTTGTCGTAACGCCATCTGGTCTTGCATATAAGCGTCCTGTGGCATGTACTGTGTATATGACATATATGGATTCATACTCATACCTCCTGTAAATTAATATTTCTTGTTCTCTATGATTTCATTTTACGCACAAAAAAGAGACCTTAACAGTTCGTTAAAGTCTCTAAAAAGTATCACTTATTTTTATAATCCATCCTGTTCACAGAATGTTTATCATTCTGTCGTATGACAAGTATTTGTCAGTTTCTTGTACACATCTTCATAGAGTTCCTGCTTGTCACCGTTGTATGTATACTCCGCATAAATTCCATCACCACTTACAGTAGTAGAAGCAAGACATTTGTAATTCTGTAATGTCTTGCATGACCATACGATAAACACATTGCTTAAATCAATCGGTGTATCCGGTCTGTTCTTCCAATACCATTCAACAAGTTTCTTTTTACATACACTCTGAAAGTGTTCCATTCCTGTGATAATCATAATTAAGACTCCTCATAAATAATATCCAAACCATAAGCAACCGCAGCATCATGCTCGATCTTGCACCCTCTTGCGTTCTCCCAGCCTTTGCAGAAATATGCCACATTGCATAAGGACATATTCTCTAATGACTTAGCAAGGAAACATAATGGAATCTGTACTACGCCACGTTCTTTCATAGATTCATTGCTGTACCATTCATCTGTGAAAAGAGTATTCACAATCTCATATCCTTTTTCTTCAAGAACCTTAATTGCTTGCTTTCTTGTTGCTACGATTTCTTCATCAGTCTTTCCAGCCATCGGCTGACTTAACATTGCTTTCATTATAACATTCTCCTTTTCTTACAATGCTCCTATTTCTTCAAATGTTTTCATAATTTTAGGAAACTGAATAGCAAACCAGTCGACGATTGTTTCTTCATGTCCGAACTGTTTAGAATGTTCAAAGTTTGACTGTAATCCACTTTCAGCAAGAAAAGCATGTATAATTTCATGTCTTAACTGTTTTTTCATAAGTTTTTCAAAATCGCCAACTTCGTTTACATTATTATTTCTGACTTTTATTATGTGCGCTGTATAGTCGCAAAAGCCGTCAATCGTTTCGTCTTCAAACGTTTCTCTAATTATTTCGTATTCTGTTCCAAGAATATTTACTTTTTGCATTTACTTCTCCACTAACTCAAATCTATACTTCTGCTTCGCATCCGGGTATTTCTTCCTGTCTACTTTGCTAACAAACATTCCGTAAGGTCTGCACCACACGCCATTAGAGCATTCGTAGATTACCTTAAACTGTCCCGGCATTTCGCTGTCCTGTGCAATATACAGGACTTTCACTGTTTTGCCCTTGAAGTGCCTGTACGCCTGTCCGGGTTTAACTCTTCTGTTGCTCACTGTCGGCGGTTCATTGTTGAAATACTTCTCGCATTCTGCCAAATCACAGTTCTCTCTCATAAGCGGATGCTTTTCATCCAACTTCTTAATCTCTGCTTTCTGTACGTGAATGTGCTGTCCTACAAGCGGAAATCCACAGCCGTAAAGCATTTTCGACTTAATGTGGTGTGGTTCAAGTCTGCCTGTCGGGTCTATGAGATATCCACTTATTTTAAAAATCTTAGGTATCATAAAATCACCTCTCCAATCTTATAATCGTGTGAAATTCTTTTTCAGATAAGGCACTTTCAGTCACGAGCCAAAGACTATCGTCAGCAATATTCCTAGAAGCATATACTTTGAATAAAAGTCCAGAAACAATAACATTTTGGCATTTATTTGTCATTGACAAACCATCAAGACTTTTTTTAGGGACAGCAAACGACAGCATATATGTACTTTCTGCACCGGTTAAGAGCTTTTGATAATCCATGTGCTCAGAAATAATTGTTTCCCCAGTTTCATAAAATTTAATATTCCACCCAATACGGTTTTTGAGATCAATCATTTCATCTGCCGTAATGTTCGGCGTTTCATCGACTACCGTTTCCTCTGCCGGATACATTTCCCAATCTTCAGCAAGCATATCTTCTTGTGTTGGTGTCCAGTTTGGCTGAAAGACTCCTTTTCGCGTATAACCCATAATGCAGTCCGAAAAACATTCTTCTTCTGGCAGAATTGCAAGAAACGTTTTTGTTGTTAAACCTTTGTTTTTTCCAATAAAAATAAACTGTTTTCTCCCATTAAAAAAGTTTTCTTTCCATACATTACGTGTAACTTTCTTTCCCTTTTTCATACATTTTATGGCTTCTCCGAAGTTCATATCTTTATCCACTTTCAATCATATAATCATCCATTTGTACCTGTAATTTTGTTGTATTCTTCTTCAGATATTGGTTTTACTCCAACTAAGTGAAATGTATTAGTTTCAGCACTTGGTCCGTAATATGCTTGGAAATCTATTTTTTCTGTATGGACATTCGAAAAATCCACAAAAGGTTTTACAAATTCAGCAGTTTCAAAAACAGGAATATACGCTATATGTCCATACTTATATTTTTTTCTTCCTTTTTCGTCAATAATCCAACCAGCGTTAAAACTTATTTCACCAAACCCAAGTACGCCCGATACTTCTTGACCAGTTGCTTCGATGTGTGCTTTACAAGGTTTTACATCTTCAAGCCACATACCTATACCACCCTTTCAATCTTATCATTTACTCTTCTACTCAATCTCTTGACCGTAGACACACTCACATTCATTTCTTCCGCGCAGTTCTCTAAAGGCATAGCTTTAGCACGGAGACGGAACAGTTTCAATTCATCCGATGTAAAGTTGCATTCTAACTCAAAATAGTCAAGTTCTGGTCGTGTAAAAGAGTATATTTTCATAATTCCTTTGGCTTCTTGTCCGTCATAGCATTTACAAGCTCTTCCCGAGTTTTTTTTAAACCCTCGATGTTATTCCCTGTGATTTTGTTTTCGATCAAATTAAACATACTTCTCATTAATAGATTCATATCATCCCTCGTATTCCTTATGTTTTTATAATCGTTATCAAGTTTCTGATTAATCCCTGTGATAGATGTTTCAATATTCGTTATTCGCTTTTCAATCTGTTCTATACGGTTGTCCTGTTTTTGCTTTGGTGCTTTCCATGATTTGTACCACCCGGAAAGCACCGCAACAGCGCCTCCGATAACAGATATAGCACCGCATATAGCAAGTATCTGTGTTATTAGTTCCATATTCACTTTTCCTTTGAATTGATATATCTCTGTGCTGCTTTTGCTGATCTCACAGCCTGTGACCTATCCCACTGTGCTACCCGTAGGCGTTCCGAATATTCTTTAAGTCCATTTTCTTTGCAGTAATCACGATACTGCTTGTTCTGTCGTCTGAGCACTGCCGACTTTCGGTCATATGCCTGTTGTAATTCGAATTTAAGCTTATCATCTCCGCTTGCGTCTATAGCTGTCTGCAAATTCTGAATCTCTCTCTTGCTGTTGCGAATGCGTCTTTCCATAAGCCGTTGCTTTTTCGCACGTTCTTCCGCTTTTATATTGTCTTCGCTTGACAGGTTGATATCTGCATACGGATTGTTTTCGCCGTCACCGGATCCGAAAGAGTGTCGGCAATTCACGCCACACAAACCCGTCACCGTTCCGTAGCCTGTTGATGTTCGGAAGTCTGGGAACCTCTTGTCTTTACCTGTCCGGGAATAGAATTTTCCTTGCCACCAAAAGTGGTTCGTTGGATTGTTACCGCCATCACCAATTCGTGCACCCACATGTGCAGATACTAAGATGGTATCCCATTCTAATTCTTCCATTCGTTTTAGTGCGATTGCTCCGGCGCACTGGCTTATCCCTGTGCGGACAGTCATCATTGTGGCTGATTCAATGCTCATTTCTCTACCGGACGGATAGGATACTTTAACGCCTTGCTTTATCATCCTGTCAACAGCATTTCTGACGGCTTGTGTGTATGATACGGCACCGCTTGATGCCATGCGGTAAGCATTGTCCACCTCTTTCAGAAACAACTTCTGCGCTTCATCTGCCGTTGTTCGTGTAAGGTTTCTCCATTCTCCACACGTAGCGTTATAATCTCTTTCCAGTATTCTGAGCAATGCCGGAGATTGCAATAAGGGCGTAGGTGATAGTCCTACCGCCCTATATATCGCATCGTCTCTCTCGATAGCTTTTATACCGGCTTCTTCAAATGCGCTTTTCAGCTCTCTCTCTTGCTTTTTTGTTTTGTCAGCAATCTCTTTTTGTATGTCTTCCAGTAAGTAGCCGGATTCCTGTAGCACCTGTATCTGCCACCTGTCCGTAGCTGTAAGGAGATAATCTTCTCCACGGCCTATACGTACCATTATGCGCTCAACGATCATGTCCATGATGTTCTTGTGCATATCCGATGTTATCTTTTCCGCACCCTCGGTCACATGGAAGAGATATTCCGGCGTCAGCATTACTTATCCTTTCCACCTGGGATTATTGTAACCAAAAGAAGAAAAGCGCAAATAACAATGATATTAATCGTACTTGTTGCCATGCTTATTCGTCCTTTCCAATCTGCTTAATAATCTGATTAACGTATGTACTCAGTCCGGCTACCATGATACCTTGTACTACAGACGTGAACAGTGCCATAAAAACATTTTTCATACTGTCCAAATCGCAAGTTGCCGTTACATACATTCCGCAAATAATAATTCCAATACCTCCGAGAGAAAGTGGAATATCTTTATCCTTAATCCTCTTCGAACCTTTCATCCATTTTCCAAGAAAATACAAGGCAAAAGAAACCACCATTAACTCCGGCTTTACATAACTAATAATTTGTTCCATTTTCAGCCCTCCTTTATATGTACGATACCCTATTTGACACAGTGCCGTGTACCCTTACTTTTTACATAAACTACCACCTGTTTTTTGCTGGAGGTAGTTTATGTAAAATCATATTTATTTTTCTAACTCCGCTTTGATTGCTTCGAGGTCATCGATTGTCAACGCCGGATAATCTGTCGCAATGCCCTCAATGTTTTCTCCATTCTTGATTCGGATTCTAAATGCTCTTACCATGATTTTCATTTTTAAATTGTTTAAAGTTCTCATTATTCTTGTCCTCCTATTAAATCTGCCATCATCAGTATAATGTCATCTGACGTGGACTTTAGTTCGTCTGTTGTTGTTTCCAAGTTACTGATTCTTTCTTCTGGCGTTGGCTCTGGCGTGGGATAGACTTGGTCTTCCACAAGCTTCCACACCTGTTTAATCGCATTTTCTTCCTCTTCCCAACTGGATTCCCAGTGCTTGCCCTCTGTTACCTCTGTAGGCATGTCTGTGTACATCACAGGCTTGTAGCCTAGCTGTTCCAGTTCTTCGGGCAGTGGATTGTTGATTGTTTTGCCATCCAAAGTTATCGTTTTGGGTGCACTACGCAAGAATCCGTTTTGTAATTTTGCGTGCATTTTTTTAATCACCTCGCTTTCCTATCTGCCAATAATATAGACTGTTCCAGATGCGAAATTCCCATTTTGCGCAACAATAGAATAAGATGTTATAGTAGTCTCAATAGCTGTAGTCCACTTGGAAACAGTATTTACAATACATTCTTGCATTTGTATTCCAGATGTAATACAAGCTTTTATTACATAGCTATCAAACCAAGAAGCTGAAAGTTTCCTTCCATTAATGTATGGATATGCAGAAGTCCATTTCCCATTTAATAGGTATACAGGGACTACTCCATCCTTATCTGCTTTTAAATTAACTGCTATCATTAATTCATTGCACGAAAATGGTTTTCCATCATCATCTGTAGTAATATCAATACGACTCGTTTCTTCCGATATTGTTCTTTTTGTTATTAGTCGCCATTCTTTCATCTCATCTTCCTCCTGTCCATTCATAAGCATCATTCTCCGGCGATTCATAATTCCACCGCCCAGCTTGACAGGAGCGAATCAGTTACAGTATCATCGACTGACTGACTGACTGACTGACTGACTGACTGACAAGATTGTGTTTTATTCTGTATTTCATGTCAATTACCTCCCGTAGATTTCTATTGTGCCAGATGTAAACTTATGACTATTATACAAAGCCGTTAATGTTATCTTGGAAATGCTTTCTGGAAACCTTTTATTCGGCATTACTGCCATTCTATATATTTGTGTTGACGCAACATTAAGTCCATATGTACCATGATTATTCCCAGTTCTTATCCATGTTTTTCCAACTTTCTTTATATGTTGGATAGTATTTTGTGCATTCGCTGATAATTCACCGTTAATTCCATTTAATCGATAGTCAGTTGCGATAATAATAAGTAATTGCGAATTATCTGTTGCTTTTAAATTCTCACAGAACAGATACACATCCGTACAAGGTTTGCTCAACTGTATTTCTACAGTAGCCGTTTCTTCAGTTATGCTTGCAGTACCGACAAGCTCATATTCTTCATTCATCACACTTTCCACCTCACTTCCTAATGTTCTTCTTCTTTCCATATCAACTCACACTCCAATTCTGGCTAGTCAACAGTCCCTCTAATATAGACACCTCATATACCTTGTTCGCCTCTACTGTAAAGCTACCGATATTGACATTGGATGGATGTACTACCCTTGTAGCTGTTGCTCCGGATTTAAAGATAAAATGCACCTCACCTGTTCCCTCACCGATGGTATAGGTTAATGATTCCATCTCCGGGAAGATATAGAGCTTGTTAGGCTCTAGCGTGACTGTGGTGTCTGTGGCAAGTTTTTCGATGCGCTCTATACCGCCTGTCTCTATGGTTATCGCAAGTGCTTCTGAGCCATCGTAGGTGTGTGCTTTACCGCCATATGTGATGGTTAAGGCGTTGGGATTCGGGAGGGAGGTTGGCACTGTTGGAATTGTTGGCTTTCCTGTTAAGTCTTCGTAGTTGCCAGAGAAATCGCTTTTGCTGTTCCACGACCGTTTCTCGGTGTCCGTAACGGTTCTATGTTCTGCATCACCCTGTAGATCGGACAGCTTTTTCGGAATCTCCGTTGTGTCCGGAAGTGCTCCGACTTCACTTGCGGTATATGTTGGCTTCTTGCTCTGCAACACCCATTCTGCAAGTTCTGGTTTCCCCCGTAAGTCGCTGTACTCTCCCGAAAAGTCACTCTTTGCATCCCACGCTTGTTTCTCTTCTTTTGCAACAGTTTCATGTTCATCATCTGCTTCTAATTCTGAAAGTTTAGACGGAATCACTGTTGTACTCGGAAGTGCACCAACTTCTTCCGCGGTATAGGTAGGCTTTTCTTCCGCTTTGGCCCATTCCGGCACAGTCGGGTCCGTCTCTTCGATTGGATTCTTTTCCAGATAGCTTTTTACGGATTTTTCAATCTGTTCCTCGGAAATAGGCTCTTTCTCCAATGTGTCTACTCTGGATATAAGGTCAAGAATGACATCCGCATAAGTATCTTCAATTTCTTGGTCCGTGTCTATCGTCTCTTTAGCTTTTCCTGTAGCCGGACGAGTTTTGAAAACTTTCAACTTATCTTTGTTTTTCGCTTCTACCGCAAAATATATAGATGTATCCTCGTTTGCGTCAAAGATGTGTTTCTTTAACTCCCACGAAAAAGTGATATTCTTCCCGTCTACATTCACATCTTTTACGGTATATTTTCCCGGTAATCCCTTTGCAGTATAGTAATTTACGAAAATGTAACAGTCAGACAAGTCGACATTATCTCCTACGATTTTAGGACATTTAAAATACTTTCTTTCAATGTTGCCCTCTCCGTACACTCCAAAAAGTTGTTCACTTTTGGGGATTGTAATTTTTCTAGTTGATGGGTCGATGATAAGATACTCCATTTTGATTCACCTCTTTTCTATTCTTCGTACAATCCACTGTCCGGCTTATTCTGTTCCTGTGCTTCTTCAATCATTGCTTTCGCTTCGCTTTCGGTCATTCCCTCGAATTTCACAAAATACATCCATGCCGGTACCTTACCCTGTACCACATAATTCCACCATCTTGCCCGGTCATCTTCCAAGTTGTATACCAGGTCTTCAAAATCGCATGCCGTTTGGTAGTTCGTTGCCGGGATAGTTCCATTTGCTGTGCCGACTGCATACAATATGTATATGATCCTGTGTAGTATTCCATCATGATTCTTTCCGTCCAAAATGTTGCGGAATGCCTGGATAGTATGCAGTGTACGTCTATCGTCAGATTCTACCTGTGTTGCTGTCTGTATGCCTTGATTCTGGTCGAAAGAGAAATAGCCGTTAGAGAACCCGCATTTGTATCCGATGACAGATAGCAAGAAGTTTATTCCGGCCACACGCTCAGTTACTAATAACGTTGGAACGTGCTCTTTGATGCTGTCTTCGTTTGTTCCCATTTCGATTCCCTGAATGACTCTTGGCAATTCAATAGAGTGTTTGTCTGCATATTCAATAGCTGTCTGCGGTACGTAAGTGATATGTCTGCTGTCTTCCGTTTCATCTCCCATCATGTTTAATGCAATGTCAAGCCATCTCAATTCTTCGATACATTCCGAGAATGCCGGGACGGTCAGCGGAGATTCCTTGTCAATCGCATTCGCATAAGGATTATGCCAGTACACGAACAGTGGATATTCCAACCCATGTACGTACACTTCCGGCTCAATGTCTTTCCATTCATCCACCCTGTCAAGCGTGATCTCTGTCCCGATCATATCTTTATTATCCGATTTAAAAGCTTTACTTGATATATGGTATACACGTTCCAGTCCGACATCTTCAAATCTGTGATACTCTGCTTTTGTGTAGTATTTGCCATTTTTCTTAAGGTATGAGAAGAAGATAGCTGCTAACGCATCCCCGTCCGTGTTTGTGTCCGTAATCAAAAAGTAATCCGGGTCTAAAAATTCCACATCGTCACCGTTGCTCTTGACCATCATCCCACAGGTCGCACAGCTTTCCTCTTGCTTCTCCTGCAAGGTGTTCATCACACTGTCAAATCTCTTTTGCAGTTCATTATTCCCTGTAATCTGAATATTCGCATTGAACAGTGTGAGGTTTGCTATCTCACGACAGATCACGTTCGAAAACCTTGTCGGTTTTATCCTCCCGGTACACCAATACGGAATGCCGGATCGCATGTCTTTATACTTCGACAGGGCAGTATCCATATAAGATGACCGCCCCGTTTCTATTCCGAATATTTTTTTTGTATCGTTTACTTTAAACACTTTATCCCACACCGCCTTTATCTTGTCTATAATTCCCATCTACTCACCTTTTTCTACGCACTCTGTCCACGTCTCATAGATATCGGACTAGTAGCATATCTCAATGCATCAATCCAGTGGTCGTTCCCGTCTGGATAATCTGCTATTACTTCACCATTGCCATCTCGCTCATGCTCATACTCTATAACCTCTTTGTACAGTCTCGGTGTTCGCCTTGGGTCTATCACCAACGTACGGCATTGCAACCATTCAAACGTATACTTCCGGCTGCCCGGTGTCACAATTGCTTTACGTGCCGGAAGTCCGGCATCACGGAAATCAACAATGCTCTCTTCTTCATCCACTCCACAATAGATTGCGCAATCATCATATCCCTTTTCTTTGATTTGTCGTGCCATCTCGCTGTTCCTTATTTTGCAACCGCCCAACTCATCCAGTGCGTATACTTTCTGTTGGTTCGGAACATAAGCAACACGTAAAAACGCTTTCGGGTCCGGGAACCATCCCCAGTCCTCGCCCTGGTAGATAGATTGCATCCTACGTATCTCTTCATCTGCAATCTCTCTAATCTCCAATAACTCAAAGATATTTGTGCCAAGTCCTACAGGGATTCCAAGATATTCATGCTCATAAGCTCTCGGATTCGTTGCTTTTAGATACTCAGCATCATCAATGAATTGTTGCCCTAGCCATTCTACCGGAACGGATCTATAATCACTCTTGTGCCTTAAGCTGTCCGCTCTCGGCTCTGCTACATACTTATTCGCCCAGTTGCTGTTGCTGATCGGTGGATTGAACGATTTAAAAACTACGAATTTTTCGCCACCACGAAGCACAGACTGTTGTGTCATTCGCACCTCTTCCATTCCAGCAAATTCGTCCAATTCCTCAAACCACAGATATTTAAAATATCCTTTGCTAATCTTTATGGATTTCGTCTTTTTCGCCTTATCCAATCCACGGAAGATTATCTTCTGTCCTGTTGGCTTATACACATATTGCATAGGACTTAAACTTGATGTCCATTCGTCCGATGCTCCAAGCGCATCTATTCCCCATGCGATCTGTTCGAATACCGATTCTCTTAGCGTATTCCCGACTTTTCGGAATACAACCGCATTTGAATGTATGCCATTCACTGCGTCTTGCATCATTCCAAGTGGTATCTCCGTACCGACAAAAGACGATTTAGTCGAACCTCGTCCACCGGACAAATCATAATACGTATGTTTTCCATCTATGATGTCCCAATGTACGCCGTAAAAAGCCGGAGCTATCACATCTGTAAGCTTAATCTCCCCCATCTGCGCCCTCCGGTTTCGGAATGTTATTTATGATTGTGATTCCACCAGTATCTTTTTCTTCTCCATCGGCTTTCTCATACCATCTCATGAGTTCACGTCCGGCAGACAAGCGGTCGGATATAGTAGCGTCGAGGTCGAACTGATCTTTTACTTCTCCACGCATGACGGAAGAAAAGAACCGGATCACTTCTTCAAGGTCGGCAGTCTTTTCGTTCTGGATCTCTTTCATTCGTTCAGCAATATAGACTTTTATGTTAGCTTTTGTTAGCATTCTGCTTGCATTTGCCCTAGCCGTTGCATCATTTTTAATATTTTTGTATATTTTTTTGTATGCCCTTGCACCGTTTAAGTCGATAAGGTATTCATCGCAAAATGCTTTCTGCTTCGGAGTGAGTTCTTTTCCTTTCGGCATCTACCCACCCTCTTTCACGTATCCATTCATGCTACTCACCGCCCTTGCCTGTTCTACACAGTCTCTTTCTGAGATTGCTGTATCTGTCTGTAATAACATCCAGTGCAATGTTAAGTGCCTGTATCGTTCCGTTCTGCCTGTTGTGTTCTTCTACCAGTCTCTTATTCTTTGCAATAAGTTCCTGTACTTCACACAGTGCCCGTTCTCCGACAGCCTTTGCGTCTTCTACCTCTTTTTGCAAATACTCATTCTTTTCTTTCAGCTTTTCATTCTTTGTAATCATGTCACTGAGTTTCTTCTGCATTTCTTCTTTAATCATGTTTTCTGTTGTTTCCGCATAAGTCTCAATCATTCTTTCACCGCCATCCATATATCATTTAAACAATTTACAATCTCTATCTGTGATGCTGTTCGGATAATATCATAATCATAATATTTCCATTCCCCGTTTTTCTTTCTCTCTAATACTCTGGTAGATAGGTTGTACATGGTGATAAGTCTATTTTGCTCCACAGAATAAAACTGACTTGTCCCCATCTTTATAACTAATCCTTTTTGTAGTATTGCTTTCTGTAACTTTTTAGCAATGCTATTTAGATTTACCATGCTATCTACCTCCCGGCGTTAAACCATGCATCGAAATTCTTCATTCTTCTTTTCCTTGCCCCCCTCTGGTTACAGGGTTGCCACTTATGGAACTTGCGCTACCTCTACCGCCCATTTAATCACCTACATTTCCATCATTACAAAATCTTTTTGTCTGTCAGTTTTCGCAAAAGTTGTCTTGTCTTTCTAAGTTCCGTCATTAACACCTTCTTGTTTCCGTCCTCTTTCGGATTATTAATTGTTGCCGTTAGAGTATTTTCGTGCGTTTTCAGTCCTCTGTATGCATTACTTACTTTTGTTCTGGTATTTGCTTTCTCAACCGCTTGTTCAAGTTGCTCAGTTCTTTCTCTTATCCCCGGATAATTCCAAGAATCCGTTTTTTTAGCAGAATTCTTTGTAGGGAAAGATATTATATCGGCTTTCTTGTTTCGAAAATTACTGGTGCTTCCACGCCCACCCATTTTATTTACCTCTTTTCCTTTCTGTCAATTCTTCACCGAATGACTTAATCTTTACAATGTTCCCCGTGCATTTCTCCGGCACCTGTCCGTAAAATAACACAGTCTCTGGTTTCAATCTTTTCAGCATCTCATTATATCCATCCAAGAATAATGCTTTTCTATCCTTGCTGTTCATCACTCCGACACTGGATACAGCCACCACACTGCCTACTGGCTCTCCATCGAAGCACCACTCAAACGTTTCTCTATCACTCCAACTGATTGTAGGTATCACGTCAATACCGTACTTCTGCATATATGCACCTATCCAGTGTTTGCGGAAGTGGTTGTAAATCTGTAATGCTTTTGGAAAATCAGTATAAGTACTGAAATCTGGTGACATGACGAATCGGAACTGTGACAGCATGTTTATGTAAGTATCTGGTCTGTTCCATAATCTTTGAAATTGGTAATCGTCAAGAAAGAAATGCACGCCTTTCCCGGCTCTGTCTTTACATGTCTTAGCTTGGTTGAATCCGATAAACTCGCACGTTTCATACTTTGTAGGTTGTATCTCTGGTATTCCGAACTCATTTACCGTGTCAAATATCATTCGTTGCTGATTCTCATAATTCATATTTTCTTTATACATAAAAATAGCACCTCCCACGATAATTACATCTTACCGTCAGAAGTGCTATTTCATTGTCCCCGTTATTTAATTTTATTACTGTTTCGATACTTATATTTTACCATAAAACGTGTGGTTTTTCAACTTTTACAGAATTGGACTGTATATAAGTTTTTATATCGTTTACTAGTCAGGCAAAAAAATAAAAGATTTCAATTATTTTCAAAATCTTTTTCTCTTAATCTATATATTTATATTTTCGGTTCTCATCTTTATTTTTTTAATCGTATAATAGAATCTTGGTCTTTTCTTCCTTTTCTCCACTTCCTACCGCTGTTGGGATAATGGTTGGAACACGAGAAAGTACCTATTAATATATGCTAAAATGTATGTCTATGTCATCTCCTGTGATAACCACCTTTTCAACACACTCTTTTAGCACCTTGTTTTTCTCGGAATCCGTCAGTGTATCCCACACGTTGGACATCTCTTTTATTTTCTCTATTTTTTCTCCCCGTCCGGCTTTCTCCCGGATGTCTTCTGCCTTTAGCTCTTCCTGCAGATTTTTCAGTGTTTTTTCTTCTGCCTGGATAACATCAAAAAGCGTATCTGTACCGGAGTTACCGCTTGCATACAATGTGTATAGGCGTTTCAGTTTTGCTTCGCTTAGTGATATCTCTTTTTCTATCATCTTCCGAGTGCTTTCAGATTCATTCTCTTTTTCTTCGACATTAACGATGAATCGTTTAAAACAGTCCTCTACTTCTTTTTCTACCACATCTGCCCGCACCTTTTTATTCTTGCAAGGGTTCCCTGTCTTAGATATATGCTCTTTTTCCTTGTACTGCGAGTAACATACTATCTTGGTGTACTTTCCCCACTTCTGCATCCGCATTTTAGTACCGCATTTTCCGCAGTAGCACAACCCGGTAAGCATATGCTTGTTGCTTACATAAGCATTTGTAGATCTCTTTTTTATCTCTTCCTGTACTTCATAGAATAGTTTTTCGTCTATGATCGGTTCGTGTAAACCTTGGTATACTCTTCCTTTATACTGGATCTTACCTACATAGGTTATTCTCCTAATAATATTCGATACAAGCTTCTCCGAATGCATCCCGAGAATTTTTTGAATCCTATCACACGAATATCCGTCCCGGAACATTTGAAAGATAGCTTTTACCTTTTCCGCTTCTTCCGGGATGATATGTAATATCCCATCGTTCCTGTCGTACCTATATCCATATGGTATCGTACCGCCACCCATCCACAGTCCACGCTTTACACGTTCCACCATACCAGCTCTTGTACGCATATAGATAACCTCACGCTCATACTGCCCCATGACTGCATTAACGCCCAACATCACACGATCCATCGGTGTTTCGTTCCGCAAATCCTCTGTGGCCGATACCACCTCTACATTGTATTTTGGCAAGAGCTTACTCACAAGCGTAAGAGTATCTACAACATCACGGCTCATTCTATCAAGCTTATAGATGTATACTGCCTGTATTTCTCCGGCTTCTGCATCCTCCAGAAGTTTCTGTATGTTCGGCCTTTGGATATTGCTCCCTGAATATCCCCCGTCCACATACCATCTGGCTATCTTCACGCCCCTTTTCTTGGCAAGTTCCTTTATCTTGTCTTCTTGGACATCAAGACCATACTTTTCGGTCTGTGCTTCTGTAGACACTCTCATATAACCTACATTTAATTTTTTCATGTCAATTCTCCTTTCAATTAAAAAAGAATTGACCAAGATTCTATCAAGGTCAATTCTAAAATATCACTTATTTTTTGTCAACTTTTCTGAAAGAATCCTTTTTACCGCCTTGTTATGGATTTCATAATTCGAAAGTTCTTCTTTTGTCACCTGTTTGCCGTTCACAAAGATTCTTACCATCCGCATCACTCCTTCTCGTAGTATTCCCGTGTTTGTGTCTTTTTATTCCGAATAGCCTTTCTGCCATCTTTCCATCGTCATGTTCTCCCCAAAGTATCCACCTATACATTTCATCCAAGACTTTCCTCCGATAGCCTTGGAAGTCTTTTCTTGCAATCGGTATCCAGTATCTTTTGCTTATATAGTCATATCCGATTCCTGTTATAAGTGAGAAGAACAATATGCCCGACAAGTCATTGTTCGCATTTTGACACCATTTCAGTAATTCAAGCTGATCGTTTCCACGCATCCTCTGGCATTCATTCAACATCTTCTTTTCGTCTTCTTCGCTTATATAGTAGATGTCTTTATGTGCCCCTCTCAGATATTTGTCTCTTACTCCGGCCATTAATCAATCCCTTCCTTTTTGCATATCCTAATACATCGCTTTTGACCAAATAGTAATTTTTCTTTCTTTTTACCGTCTTCTCCTTTGTTTTTTCTTCCAACGCATTCATCATTAAGTTCATCCTTTAATATCATTTTCTCTACTCATAGCTGTCAACTACCTCCAACTTCTTCAGGTCCTCGATAAGCCACGGTGAATCATCCGACCACTTGACCATTGGGAAGTCTACGGAAAACCCACAGAGATTTTTAAAAACGCCAGAATCATATACCTAGCCATACTTTCCTTTTTCGATTGCACGTTCATAGGCAAACAAAACTCCGCTTTTATCTCTCGAAATGTATTTTAAATCTTTTCTAAGATACTCAAAAACGTTCTATCTTTCTTGCTTATCACTGGCTTTTCGATGTATTCAGATTCAAGCCATGCTTTCATTTTTTCTTTGCATCTACTTATGCCCCTTTTTCTGAACAAACAATGTTCACAAATTATTTCACTGCAACCCTTTAATTCTCCTGTTTGTTCATTAACAGCACCATATTTGCAAGCAATCTCAATAATCTCGCTTGCGTACTTCTCTTTATTCTTCATCTCTTCCACCTCGTTTCACAATTTCAATGGCTCTATCCAGTCCATCTCCGTATCCGTCATAATACTGGCACGTATCCGCTTTGCAGACAGCTATATCATCATCTGCCTTATCGGATAGTACTTGTAGCTTTTCGATAACCTTTTCTGAATCATAGGCTGTCTGACTTCCAACTATGTATCCTATTGCAAGGCTCATTCCCTCTATAACATCAAGATTGTATTGGTATTTCATACGGTCCATATCAATTCTCATTCTTCTTATAAGCTTGTCCGCATCAATCAGTCTCATAATCGCTTTTCCTCTCTGTATGGTTCCGGCAACGGCATCCATGCTATTGCATCCAAAATTCGCCATCCATCCGTGAAATTGATTCCATTCCAAAAAGCTCTAAATGGATATACTTTGTCTTGGTCACTACTTCCGTATTTTGTCGTTACCAAATACACTTCGAGACATTTTCCATCAAACACCGGATTTTCTTTCGGCTCTTCCGGTAGTCGCTCGCTGCATGGAATCCATTTCATTTGCTGTCCTCTTAAAAGTGTATCTTTTAATTCCTTTTTTGATATTATTTTTAGTAAAATGTTGCAACAAAAAGGTGTTATTGTCTGAAAAATAAACTCTTCTTCCGTTTCTCGAACTTTTGTTGCATAATCAACTGTAATTTTTTCTACGTCTGCATTTTTGATCTCTTTATTCACTTTTCTACACCTCTCTTTAGTTCTTTTATCTTTTCGTCATATTCTTTAGCTGGAACGATTATTGCGCACAATCTAACATTGTTTCTATCCACGCCGTGATTTTTGAAATGGTAATCTCTTTTTAGGTCTACATACTTATCGCCGACACAATATGCAAAATCTATCCGGCAGAACGGGTTCTCTCCTATTATGTAGCTCTCTATAATAACTCCGTTTCCATAATATCTTAAATATTCATAGTATGCCCATAGAGGTTTATTTTTGTCTCTTTCAGATACGATCTCGCCAGTGTTTCTGTCTACCCAGTACATTTAGTCCACCTCTTCATCAGCTGGGAATTGAAAAATATTTTTCTCCGCAAACGTTTCTAAAAGTTGTTCTATTTTATCTGTTCTCAGAAAACTCATAGACATAGTGAGTGAGTTCATTCCGTTGTTTCTCGTTTTGCACCATGCGTACCTGTTTCTACACATTTCCATAGCCTTTTTAGCATTCTCCCCGGTAGAATATACGCCGAGTACATGGTTTTTTGAAAGATCAGTTAGATTTGCATGATTGCATGGTGCACATGCCACCACCATGAAACCTTTACTGTACATAGTTTTTAATTCATTTTTTACTTCGAGTATTTCTAACTCGACAAGTTCGTATGGTATATCTAATGACCCACTTTGGCTAATTATTCTCATTATCCTCATCCTCCTTAACATAATCCGGGCATTTTTCCATGTATTCATGAAAATGTATTCTATCGCACACACTATTGCGATTATTGCAGTATTTGTAATGCTCGCATTCTATGCAACATTTGAATCTCTTTGTTCCATACTTTTTGCATTCATATCTACATCCCATACGCTTTATCCTCCCAGTCAATCTCTCTTCCGCATTCGCTACAGTATTTCGGTTTTCCCTCTTCCGGCACTATATATTCATGTCCGCAGCATGAACATTTAAAAACAATGTCTTCCGTAGAATCATCCAAGATAATCGGTCGTGTCGGAAGTTTGTGGCATTCTTTCAGTCCTTTTCGGTATCCGTCCTGATACGCTTCTTCCTTTGTAATTCTTATCTCTCTTTCCTCTACTGCTATATACGTACATAAGAGAATAATCATAACAATGCAATATGCCAATCTCATAAGTTTTTTCTCTCCCTTTTAGTTCCACGATACTTCTGGTTCTGCTTCAACCTCGATATCATCATCATACATATCCATAACATCCGTGATATCACAGAACGCCCTGTCTAATCTCATCATGAAAATGTCAAACTTATCTACATATCTTAATGAATTAAGATCAATTTCACCTCTAAATGATGTAATGCTGAATCTGCCATGCAGTCTTGATTCATGAAGATGAATTTTCTTCGTGAGATTCTCGTCTTCATAGCATTTGAACAATAAGTCGCAATATCTTCTACCAAACATAGAATCTCTCATTTCAACTGTTACATCAGCCGTCACGTTCTGATATCTCGGTTCATCATCTGTGTAGACTTCAAGTTCGGATGTATCAACGCTCTCGCTGACATATTCCTTGTATTTTTCGAACACTTCTTTTAAGCTGATTGTATCTTTATCCGGCTCTGTCATAAGACTCTTGAAGTTTCCTAAGATTTCTTTGTTGTCAATCAGATTTGTGCTGTTAATAATTTCCGTGAGAACTGTATCGAGTTTCACTGTATATTCGTCCAGATTTACCATTTCGATTACCGGTGTCATTACTTCTTTTACTTTCTCATCTATAATCTTCTTTGCTTCACCTTTCCAGTTGAACTGATCTTCAATACTGCTTTTCAGTGCTTTGGTCACGGCATCAGACACAAGCTCTTCAACTGTTCCGTCATTAAATTTCTCTGTTACTGCTTTCGCTATTCTTTCTTCAAATGTACTCATAATTCGTTCCTTTCTCCCTATTCAATTCCAGATATATATCGGTCTACCAGTTTTCCGTTAACATATTTTTCTGTTACTTCTACAGTCACAGAATCTCCTTTTTGACTGTCAGCGAAACTTGGCCCATTCATCATTCCGCTTGCATAATCGTCTTCCTCATAAGTCAGTCCGTCATATTCGACCTTTATTTCCCACTGCCATCTTGGAACATATGCGAACCACTTTCTCATATCTATGTAAGTAATGACCGCATCTGCATTTTCATAAGAATATCTAATTTCGTCCCTGGTTTCTGTCGAATTACTATCAGCGCACCCAGTTAAGCAGACGCACAGCAGAATCAAACATATTATTTTCTTCAATTTATCCCTCTTCTCCTTAAAAAAGCGTAAAAAAATACCAACCACCGAATATTGATGGTTGGTAGATGAAATTATGCTTCTTTATACCGTTTCAAATCTGATTCGTCTAGTTTTTCAAAAACAAATCCGCAATCAAGACATATATTCCTTTGCGTCTCAACCGACATTATATTTGCAGGTTCTGTACAAGTTACATTCCCTTGCACACTTACTTTTTCTGGAATTCGTTTTGTTAAGACTGTACTTCCACTAATTCTTTCGGTATTTTCGCTTTTACAAAATGGACATTTCATTGGCATTTCCTCCCGTACACTTTATACGGAAATTATACCATTCCAACCATCAATATTCAATTGTCAAGGTGCTTTCATGATTTTTCTCCACGTTTACAAATATCTAAAGCACAATGCATACATCTTTTGCTCCCAGTCACACCGAGATAAAAGCTCGTCAAAATCCTTTTCCGGCATGAACTTTATCCCGTAATGCAATCTGAATATGAATTTATATAATTCTTCAAACATTGCTACTCCTTGTATTTCTTCAAAATCTCTGTAATTGCTTTCATGTG